>Ga0066677_10000561_pt1 | contig 12362 bp, 11 predicted proteins | sample GraSoiAngelo_126_FD_62299 | JGI IMG/M metagenome (GOLD analysis project Ga0066677, IMG submission 62299) | Grasslands soil microbial communities from the Angelo Coastal Reserve, California, USA - 14_0927_09_20cm | ecosystem: Environmental > Terrestrial > Soil > Grasslands | place: USA... | reverse complement strand
CCGTGGTCGGAGGGCTCGACGGCACGCTGGGCCAAGTATTCCTGGTGAACACCCCTCTTCCCCTTCAGAGTCTCCTCGGGCTCCTCCAACAGCTGGCAGGATTCGTGAATGCCGAAGTGGATCAGGTGATCAGCTTGGTTGGTCCGCTCCTGGTTCCCTCGCCAATTCCCGCCACGCTGATGCAGGACAGGATGCTCGTGCCCTATCCGTCAAATTCAACAACGATGGTGTGGAACAGCTATGCGAATCAGCAGGCGGCAATGATCGTAGAGATTCAGAACGCCCAAAGCACATTCAACGTTACAGGGACAGGAATTGTTGCAGACATTGACACGGGAGTAGATCCCACTCATCCGGCATTGCAGGGTGTTCTGTTGACGGGCTACGACTACACGCGAAACCAGCCTAGTGGTTCAGAGTTAAGCGACGTCATGCCCTGCCCTTTTAGTTCCTGCCCACCTCCCCCATGCAGCTCTGCCACTTGCCCCGCACCTGCACAAGTAAATCAGTCTACCGCCGCGGTTTTGGATCAATCGACGGCAGCCGTTCTTGATGGCAATCCGCAATATGCCGCATTCGGCCACGGGACGATGGTGATGGGCATCATCCACCTGGTGGCTCCCAGCGCCAAACTGTTGCCCCTGAAGGCGTTCAAGTCGGATGGAACGGGCGCCCTCTCTGACATACTGCGGGCGATCTATGACGCGGTGCAGAAGTACAACGCGAACGTGATCAACATGAGCTTTGATTTCAAGACCGCATCTACAGAATTGGAGAATGCGCTCAATTACGCGAGCGGGTTGGGCACAATTTGCGCGTCATCGGCGGGAAACGACGGGATGCAGGAGACGGTTTTTCCCGCGGCGCTGCAAAGTGTCGTGATGGGCGTGGCGTCGGTTGGTTCGACAACTGCCACCGAAAGCACGCGGTCATCGTTCTCGAATTTTGGGAATGCGATCGTGTGGGTGGCGGCCCCAGGCGAAGCCATTGTGAGCACCTACCCTTACAACTCGTATGCGGCGGGATGGGGAACTTCGTTCAGCGCGCCATTTCTTTCGGGCGGAGGAGCCCTGCTGCGCGGACTAAAGACGACCATAAATCAGCCAGAAGCTGCCGCCGCGGTAGCGCATGCCGCACCGCTCTCCGACCCGGGCATGGGCAATGGGCGGCTCGATCTGGTTCCGGCACTTCAGTCCGTGTCGGTCATGGGCGGTTCACCGGACTACAACGTTTCTGCGGCGCCGGGCACCCAGGCCATACCAGCGGGAGGAACGGCAAATTACACGGTGTCCGCCGCACCAGCGAACGGATTCAATCAAACGATAACCTGGAGTTGTACCGGCGCCCCAGCGGCAGCCACGTGCACGGTCTCCCCGCCGGCGGTGACGTTAGACGGGTCGGACACGGCGACTGCAGCAGTTACATTAACGACGCTGCCGCGGTCGGTGGTACCGCCTCTGGTTTCTCCGCGATCCGAGCCTCGAATCGACCTGCTCGTAGTGCTGGTGGTGGGGATCGCGTGGCTTATGATCGCGTTGCTATTTTCGAACCTCAACAGCGCTTCGCGCCGGAAACACAGGCTTGCTGCTGCAACCGCGGTCCTTGTTGTCGCACTCTATAGCCACTCTTGCGGCGGCGGTTACGGCTCCGTGACGGGACCGGTGTCGCCTGTGCTGTCTTCGGTGACGCTTAGTCCAAGCAGCGTAAACGGTGGTTCCTCCGCGACCGGGACGGTAACTCTCAGCGCAGCGACGCCGAGCGGCGGCGCCACCGTGAATCTTTCAAGCAATAGCGCGTCGGCGACCGTTCCGTCGAGCATCACTGTCGCTACCGGGGCCACAAGTGCGACGTTCCCTGTGAACACCAGCGCAGTGAGCGCTTCGACTCCGGTCACGATCTCTGCTTCATATGTCGGCGTAACCATGACGGCTTCGCTCATGGTAAAACCCCTGGGAACTCCGGCTGGAACTTACACACTGACGATTACAGGAACGTCCGGCAACCTCAGCCATTCCACGACGGTCGCAGTAACTGTGAATTAGAAAGAGTCTCGGAGCCCATTCGTTTCGAACCAGGCAGGTAAACTCTCCGTCTGCACCAGTAAGACAGTGTGACTTAACCGGTCCTGCTCACACGGGACTACGCATTTGTATCTGCGCAGATCCGAGTTCCCAGCTCGAAATTCGGTATCCGTTTGCCGTGCGACCAATAATTGCTCGCATTCTTCTTTTTGGTTCCTGATCTCCTGAACGGACTTACAGCTGCTGTAAAAATGGTTTCTTTGATGAGCAAAGTAGATGGCAGAATCTTTAGAACTCATTCTGTGGGGGAACGGAAATTCAGCCGAAGGTCGAGTCTATGTCCCAAACTCTTGGTGCTTTTTCATTGGAAGCATGGTGGGAAAAGCTCATTGAACGAACGCCTGTCAAATACATTTCCTTAGTCTATGTTGCCTTTGGGGAATGGCTCGTTTGGGAATTCCCCCCCCCGGCTATTTCCGGTACTCCATCGGGGAGGCCGCCGTTATCTCTGCCCTCCTCATGTTTCTTGTAGATCCGTTCTTGAAAGCTAGGTTGCTAAAGGAGGCGGCCAGAGACATTTTTGAATATCTCCTAGGATTCGACCAGCAACCACAGTTAAAGGAGCGCCTCAAGCGATTGGTTTTTGATACGAAGCTGTTCCGCGGGAATTTCAACGCGCGGTATAAACTCCTTCCCCAAGTGGACTTCGAGCTGGTTAATTCCACAAAAGAAGCAATTGAGTTCCCGTACAAAATGGATTTCGAGCAGGCCGAGAATCCTCGTCTTGATTCTGTAACCCTTGTGTCCTCAGAAAAGAATTATGCGTGGCGGTCCACGCGACAATCTAAGGAAGATGAACCTTGGGTTCTTCAAGGGCTCGCGGATCCTGTAGAGATTCAGCCTGCATCCAAGGGATAAGCTACAGATTCGACGGCAAATGCGCAGTAAGTTGCCCACTGTCTTTCTACTGCGCTCATTTCGGCTATCCCACTATTGGGGTGACCGTCACGATTGAACACCCGCAAACGCTGGAAGTTGACGCCGCTCCTACTCCGTCGCACGAAGGGAATGTTTGGCGATACGAAAGGCTATTCATGCCCGGAGATCACATCAATATTCGTTGGAGGCAGCCGGCTTGCCTTGGCGAGCGTCCCGGGGAATTCGATGGCGACCGCGATCAGCGCACCGAACAACCCGCCCAGTAGGGCCGATGCGAGGTTCTGTAGCGTGAACAAGAGTGTGATTCTGCCGATGGTTAGGGCGCGGAGGGACCCAACTGCCAGGGCATGGTTGGTGGCCATCCCGGACCTAAGAAAACTTGGAACGACGATGCCGGCAAAGAACAAACCGAGCGTCACGCAGCCAGCGAGTTGCAAGACAGAAGGAGCCTTTTGTATCTTTCTATAGCTATCTCCCGTTGCCGGCTGACCGACTGAATGGTTTTGAATTCGCTGCGCGCTACAAGACATAACTGCCCCTTTCTGGACTGCTACGATTGCCGTTGGCTTTCTCAGGCACCGAGATCCTGGGAGATCGCCCATTTACGCGTGGCAGGAGGCGTTCGTAAGTCTTGCCCACCTTGAGTTCTCCTGGCTCATCTCCCAGTTCCCGGTCTCAAAGTAAAGGAAAATAAAGCGCAGGCGCGATACTCCGATAATTCGTGGAAGATCGCGTAGGCTGAATACCCTACAGAGCTGTTTCTGGTCCGGGAACCGCCCTTTTGAACAGTGGCCGCAAAAGACAGGGGTGTATGGCTTCCTACGACATCGCTAGTTTCGGTGCTTAACAGTAGCGAGAAAGCGATACTTTGCGCACACGCATTATTGCCGTCATGCAACGGGTGCTCATCTTTCGTTTCTTTCGTTGTACTTCTTCTTTGAACAACCGGCTTGAATTGGAACACGTGATGTGAAAGCGCCGCGCCGTATACTGCATGAAGCGGCAGGCAGATGAAACCGCGTCTTCGATTCGCGCATGCCTCGGGCTGAACCGGCCCTCGGCCTAATTGTCGCGTACATTGCTGGTCGGTGGGTCGTTCCTCAAGTCTTGTTGCTGTTTGGACTCGTTGCTGCGCTTTTGTTCGTTCGCCGCCCTCCTGCGCGGCTGGCAGAGTTCCTTCGTTGCAAACCGAACGGGCCCGAAACCGGGATTTGGCGGCCCACTTATTAACTGAGATTCCGTTGAACAATAGCTTCTCGACTCGCGAATGGTGCTTGATGTTAGCCGCGGCAGCCTGGGGCGCGACGCTCGGCGCGCTCCCTGGCGCCCAATTCACAAGCGTCCTGCTCGGCCCTCCCGTCGCTTACTTGTTCTTGAGGAAGCACCCCTTGCTCAGTTGGCGAATTCCTATCCTGGCGTCCGCCATCTCAATGGCGCTTAAAGAACGAGATCCACAACGTTCTTATACCGAGGGTTCGGTGCTCCCGGCCATTCTCCTTATCTCGGTGGTCCAATCGCTGTTTTCAGTGCCCTCGCCATACATTTTTCAGCGCAGAATACAGAGCGACCGCAAAGACCCAGCAACCTTGGCGAAGACGGCAAAGATGTCGTTCGGAGTCGGATTCCTGGTGTTCCTGGCGTGTGGTTTGATCCTTGTCGGTTTGCGGTTATGCCAAGGGGGGTTGCTGGCCCCCCGGGGCAAGAGAGCATGTTCGATCAGTCCGCCGAGTTCCTGATGGCCACGATTGGAATTGGACTGGCTGTTTATGTATGCCGAAGTGCCAGGAAGTTGGATCTCAACAAAGAAGTAGAAAGCTTATTCGGATTGCTGCTGGCGCTCGTGGTTTTCGTCGCCGTTCCAATGGTCTTCAGTGACATGTACCAGGGCAAGTTTCATTGTGCACAATCTTCCCCGGATTGCACTCAGCTATCTCCGCCTCTGGAAGTATTTCTTGACTGCGTGGCGTCGGCGGAAGCCATCGCCGCGCTTATTTGGCTCCTTCGCCGAGGCAGGCGCGCAATGCGCCCTGATGAAAGCACAGGGTAAGGAGCAACGCGTGAGCAGTTGGAAGCGACACTTCTGAATTGCCATCATTGCTGGAGCTTTTGTTTCGGGATCGCTGCTGGGCCTCTCTTTTGCGGTAAACCCCGATCACCATCCGGCGCTCAGCAACCTCTTGTTTATTGCTTCGTACCCAGGTTGGATCGCTTGTGCTGTTCTGCTCCCCGGCAGCTTCGAAAGCACGAGTACGGCAAATTACGTCGGGATAGCTGTTCCCGTGAACGCAGCCTTCTATGCGACCATTGTTTTCGCGGCTCTTCGATTGTTAAGCCGCAAAACCCGCAAGTCAGCACAATCGCTTGAGGCTTTGCCGGCCTGGCAGACTGAACTCGGAGCGGCAATCGGATACGCCGCCCGCATGGCCTACGACTTGCACGGAGCAAGAGCGCGGGAACGTGTAAACCGCAGGCTAATTGCCCGTAGCCTCGGGTGCTCCCGTTGCTTCATAAGTGCCTTGCTTTGTGAAGAGCGATTCCTATTGGATTGCTTCCTTGCGACCGTCAGTTTTGACAAACGTTTCCGAGCAAAACTTGTTCGCAATCTGATGCGTATTCAGAGAGCAGGCGATGATTACGTTTCTGCTGTATGCCTTGACCGCTGCGGTCGTACTTTTCGGGTATCTACTTCTGGATTTGATGTTTCATCCTCTTGCGACGGCAATCAAATCGGCAATGACAGGCGCAATCGTGTTGTTCGCCGCGGCCGTCCTGAATTTTTGGAGACGCCGCGTAACGGCGGGCGTCGCATTGCTGGGAGTTATTCTGATCTGGCCAGCGTGTTGGTTTCTTTTCCACGCGGGGCAGGCCCTTTAGGGTGTTTATCATACTTCCCGCGGTGGCGGTGGTCTCGTTGTCGCTCGCACTGACATGGAACCTCGAGAAAGATCCTTCCGGTTTAGTCTCGAAAGGGAAACCTCACACTTGGGAGAACTGCAGCCCGGCTTGCCCGGGAATTTCTTGATTTGACCAATTCGAACTCTAGGAGTAAAAGAGCAAATACACAGATGGTCTGCTAGTCGTTGTTAGCTCTACTCCTGATTTTGGAGGAGGTCTTGCTGGCTCGCCGCGGGATGGGGGATTCCATGATAGGTAAATTCGCGAAACTAGCGTTCCTTCTAAGTCTTCTGGGTGTCTATTCACTTCGGGCGCAAGTCGGCACATCATCCATTACGGGAGTGGTGACCGATGCTTCCGGCGCTGTCGTAGCCAACGCCAAAGTGGAAGCGAAGAACGATGACACGGGCGTGGTTTTTGAACAGAACACAAGCAGTGCGGGCACCTATGCGTTTGCTTCTCTAACTCCCGGACGTTACAGCATCACGGTGACGATGCCGGCCTTTCAAACGTTTACCAGCGTGCACAACGTGCTTACGGTTGGTACGCCACTGGTGGTGGATGTTGCCTTGAAAGTGGGCACGGTCGGGCAGTCCGTAGAGGTAGTCGAATCGAACTATCAGCGCCTAGAAACGTCCAACGCCACCGTGAGCGATATCATAGATACGAAACAGGTGGAGAACCTACCCCTCAATGGCCGCAACCCGCTCGCGCTGTTGACGCTGGAACCAGGTGTGGTGCAACGCACCACCAACGGTGCCGGTTCCGACACCCACGTGTTTGGCTCTCGTGATCGAGCTCATAATGTCACGATTGACGGCATTGATGCTAATGAGTCCACGGTGCCCAATCCGCAGGGTAATATCCAGCGCCTGAATCCCGACAATGTCCAAGAGTTTCGCACCGTCACCCTCGGCGCGACCGCTGAGCAAGGACGCAATAGCGGCGCGAATGTGATCATTGCCATGAAGCCCGGTACGAACGCCTTTCACGGCACGGTGTTTTACTTCAACCGGAATACGGATTACAACGCCAACGAGTGGTTCAGCAATTACGAAGGTAGGCAGCGGCCGGAACTGAAGCTCAACGAGTATGGCTTTGCTATCGGTGGCCCTATCATCAAGAAGAAGACTTTCTTCTTCGGCAGCTTTCAGAATAACCAGATCAATCAAACGGAGCCCATCTCGGCCACCAACGTGGGTATCGCCGGCTTCGGAGCGCCAACAGTCTACACCGGTCTTGCACGTACCGGGATTTTTCGGTTTGTGCGCGGATCGATCAACCTGGGCGGCACAACGCTGACGCGCAATTCACCGCTACTCGTAGATGCCAGCGGCAATCTGAAGCCGGGCGTTCCGGTGTGCAATGGCACGACTATCGTTGGGAATTGCGTCGATAGCTATAACATTTTCGCCAACGATCCCCAGGGAATCGGAGGAGATCCAGCCGTTCTGGCCCTGATGAACATCCTACCGGCCGCCAACAATTTCAGCCTCGGCGATGGGTTAAATCAAGCCGCTTTTAACTGGAATGCGCCTTCCCAGTTCAAGGGACCCAACTACTACGTCAGGGTGGATCATAATTTTGGCCCCAACGACAGCATCTTTGTCCGCTGGTTGCAAAACACCTTTGATACCAAGCAAGGCGATTTCCTAAACGCGCGGCCTGCCGTGTATCCCGGGTTTCCGCCTTTGGGGGAAGTGAATCGCTTGGGTAAGAATCTGGCCATGAGCTATCGGCACAGTTTTTCGCCGACGTTAGTGAACGAGCTCACTGCCGGATTTAACCGCTTTGCTTTTGTTTTCACCTTTGGCGAATCTAATCCGAATTTTCCGAATCCTCAAAAGGTTCCCATCTGGGCTGACGACTGCGTGCTTGGATCCATGCTGAACGTCGATGGGCCTTACTGCCTTTCTCCGCATACGGCACGCGCAGTTACCACGCCCCAAATCGTAGACAATATAACCTGGGTCCGCGGAGCCCACACGCTTCGCACAGGCATTAACTTCCGTTTCTACATTCATAACGACAGCCGTGGGTTCTTCGGCGGCAGCGTGGTCGAGCCTATCATTCGATTTAACCGCAGCAACCGCTTGGGGGGATTCAATAACTTTCCGGCTCAAATCGGAACCGACACAACCACCAAGCCGAATTCGACGGACTTGAATCGACTCAATCAGGCGATCGATGAGTTGGCGGGAATCCCCAGTCGCATCCAGCAAGCTTTCCTGGCAAACTTCGGCAGCGATACGTATGGCAGCACGAATTTCGCCACGGTTTACACGCGAGCACACCAGTACGATTCCTACGTGCAGGACGAATGGAAACTACGGCCACATCTGACACTCAACTTGGGTTTACGCTGGGAGTATAACCCCGCGCCTTACGACGCCAAGCAGACCCTCGTCCCCAACGTCTTTCCCGATGGTTCGCAAGGCGCGGTAACCTATGTGAAAGCGGATCGCTGGTTTAAGAATGACAACATCGGTGCAGTAGGCCCGCGTGTGGCGATCGCCTGGTCGCCTGACAACAAAACATCGGTGCGTGCCGGCTACTCCTGGCTCTTTGACACTCTTTCCACATTCCAGGTAACCGCCATGGCTGGCAAGATGCCAGGGTTCTTGCTCAATTGCCTTGTAAACATCCCAACCACGGGACCGGCAACGGTAACCAACGGCTGCGTTGTTCCCCCAGCTCTGGTCAGCAACCCCGCGGCGAGAATCTCCACGGGTTTTCCCGTCACCGTGCCGACTCCCACGATTACTCCCTCGGCGGCGCTCTCTCCTGTCGCTCAGCCCAGCACGCAGGCTCCTGCGGTTGGCGCCTTCGATCCAAACATCAAGAATCCCTCGGTGCACGAGTGGGATTTGACCATTCAGCGAGAGCTTCCGAAACATTTCGTCGCCGAAATCGGCTACGTTGGAAAGCGCGGCACGCATCTGTATCGGGCGTATGATTTGAACCAGGTTTCTATTAACGGACCTGGATTCTTGAGCAGTTTTAACATTGCCATGAACAACCGGCAGCTCGGCTGCAAACCGGACGGGACCGGCTGCCCCGCTGGGGTTACGGGCCAGACGCCGACTCTGCTGTTACAGATGATGACCGCCGCGAACCTCAATAGCAGGACTTCTGACTTCGATAACTTTGACATAGGAACTTTCGCCAACTTCGCTGACGGCTTGACCGGCAGCAATGCCATCACGGCACACGGATTCCCCGCCAATTTCTTCCGGCCCAACCCACAGTTCGGCCAAATTTTCTTCCAGGATTCCGGCGGCGATTCTTATTACCACGGCTTGTACGTTGCCGCCCGCCGCCGGTTCGAGCAGGGATTGACCCTTGCTTTCTCCTACACCTATAGCAAGTCCATTGACGACATGTCTATCGACCCGACAGGCGCAGCCACTGGTGGCGGTTTGAGCTCGACCAACAGTCGTACGCCGACGGATATTCACAATTGGCGTCTGGATCGCGCGCTTTCGGACTTCAACAACACGCACGTGCTATTGGCAAACTTGTTGTACGAAATTCCCATCGGCAAGGGCAAGAAGATCGCATCCTCCGCCCCGGGATGGGCCAACCAGATCATCGGAGGTTGGTCGTTTACCGGCATCTTTGACTATCAGAGCGGTGAGCCCTACAGCATTACCAGTGGTTCACTCACCGCGAACGGAGCGCATGTCAGTTTCGCGCAGGTCCGCGGCCCTTTGGACAAAGGCCACGTGCAATTCGTGAACGGGATAGAAGGCCCAGTGATGTACAACGTCGGCCAGCTCATCACCAACCCGGCTGACCCCAACTACAACTGCGTCAACGTCAACGGCACGCAGACCTTCTTCTGTATCCCATTGCCGGGACAGCAAGGTAATGGCCGCAACATCGTTCAAGGCCCAAATTTCTGGAACTTGGATTCCGGGCTGATTAAAGATTTCAGTCTGACGGAGCGCTTCAAACTGCAGTTCCGGGCAGAAGCATTCAACGTGTTAAACCACGCGAACTGGGAAAACCCGCGGAACGCGACGAGTGGGTCACCTAGTTTGCGAGCCGCCCCACTTGGTACCTTTGCAAGGACCTGCTGCGTTTCTGCTTCGCTGCCGTCTTCAGCAACCGTCATCGCTATCGGTGAGCCGAACCGCGTGCTTCAGTTGGGGCTGAAGCTCAATTTCTAACGGCTTGCTAGCGGCGAGCAGCTAGCAAAGAAAGGCTGAAAATCAATAGGGCGAAATGACCAGCTGTCCTCACTTCTCGCGGACTCCTGCTCGGCTTTCGTACTTGCCATGGAGCCGAACGTATGTAGTGCGGGAAGAGCGACACCTAAATGCCGCCCTGTGCCGCGCCGCGGAGAACACCTGCTATTTCGCAACTGTAAATTTTGCAGGGCTGGATCGCCGACCACTTCGGCGGTAGTGCGACGTGACGGGACGCTACTCAGCTACCAGCCATACGGCAAACAAGGGCTGCTCATCGCGGATATCGACATCACTGCGGCCACAGCCCTCCTCGCAGCGCGCTGCAAATCTGTCTAAGAATTCCCACGCCCAGCGGAGTTTCTTCGGTTCGTTATTGCCTTGTAAATCTTTAAATTGAAAGCGTACACTCCGTTCGATTCGTGGGTTGCCGAAAGGCCCGTAATGCTCCGAGGTGTGAGATGGGACTGTTCCTAAGACTTGCTTTCTTTTTTGCTTTCTTTGTTCCTTGGCTGGCCAGCGCCGCTTCGGTGTTTCACACCGGCGGTGTGAGTCTCGACGTCCAGACGCAATCGCCTGATATCACCTATTCCCTGGGGCCGACGCTTCAATCCGGCGGCACACACCCCAAAGGGATCGTTGTGGCTGACTTTGATGGTGACGGCAAACTCGACGTTGCGGTCTCCAATTTCGATCCGAACAGCGTAGCCGTGTTCCTCAACCGTGGTTTTGGAATTTTTGCGGCTCCAATCACGGCTGCAATCATTACCACTGTACGGCTCGACAGCTCTTTAGGGTTGAACGTCGGATCTCTGGCCGTGGGAGATTTCAATGAAGACGGTAAACCTGACTTGGTCGTGGCCACAATCGCTGGAAGTCAGGCGAGCATCGTCCTCCTCGGCAATGGCGATGGGACCTTCCGCCAACAGCGGGCAGAGCACTTGGACACCGCGGATGGGATCGAACCCGAAGCGTTGCGGAATCCGTTCCTTCGCCAGCTTGGCGAGCCTGGCGGCGATCTTCTCCGGCTCATCGCGCTCGACGAAGTGGAAAGCACGCGATTTGGCTGACGGCAATGGAGCGTTCTACCTTTCCGTTTGGGTGTACCACGACGCTGGCGAGCTTTGTACGAGACAGGCTGTCACGCGGACTAGCTTCGAAGGATTGAAAGGCTAAATCAAGAACCTCCCGGGGGGCCTAGAACGAAACCCTGGCAGGCTGCTGAAAAAGAAGGCAGCCTGCTTCGATCCTCTGCATCGCGCGCCGCAGCCAGCGAGACCTCGAGCCGTTCTACAGCGTCAGCGGATCGGGCAGCGTGGCCCGGCAAGCAGCCGGAGCTTCGTTCAACAATGATCGTTAACGTAAGACGATCATGTCGTGCTCCTGAGTCAAATCCGTACACGCTTTGCCGTTAGGGTTTTTCATGCAGGCAGTTTTCATTTGTGAGCTAACACCGAAGGCTTCGGTCCTAATCGTTTCCGCCCTGGATCGAAACGTGGTGCACTTATCCCCGGGCTGGTCGCAGGCGATGCCGTTCCACACTTGGCCCGGCTGGCATTGCCCGACAATTGCGGTCACGCACGCGCCTCCTTGCGGGGTTTGCCCCGGCGGACATCGTTGCGCAGGGGCGGCCGCCCGAATGGTCAAAAAACTCGTACTGGTCGCTGCCCTGAGCCAGAAATCATTGCCCTGCGCACGTTGCTGATAAATCAGGCCCGGGAGGTCTTTTGCCAGGGGAATTCCCCGGCATCCTTAATATGTGCTGATTGTGAGGCCATAGTCCGCTGTCCCGTCGACTGTTATGCCGCTTCCCTCTCGTAGTATTTCAGCAGGCCGCCCAGTCGTTCTCGACACCGCACTGCTCCGTTGTTCCTTCTTGCCTCCGTCTGCGAAGGAAACAAGATCCGATTGTCTTTGCCCTGATGGTTGCGCTCCGCGTGGTAATGTACGATATATTGCTGCAACGCTCGCCGCAGCGACGATTCTCCAAACAGGATCAGCCTCGACAGACATTCTTCTTTGACCGACCTGACCCAGCGTTCCGCGTACGAGTTCAGATTCGGGCTCCTTGCTGGCAATCGAAGTGGATTGACGCCTCCCGTCTTGATCAGTTCTCGAAATGATTGACAGAACTTCGCATCTCGGTCATGTAGCAGATAGCGACAGCCTCTCAGGCATCCCCACTCCTCCATCGTCATGTTTCGCGCCAGCCTGCTCCATCCACTCCTGATCTGGGTACGGCGTGAATCCTGCCAGATTCACCCGGCGAGTCTCCAAGTGGATGAAGAACAGCACATAGTAGGTCGTCAACCCCTTG
>Ga0066677_10000558_pt1 | contig 12380 bp, 9 predicted proteins | sample GraSoiAngelo_126_FD_62299 | JGI IMG/M metagenome (GOLD analysis project Ga0066677, IMG submission 62299) | Grasslands soil microbial communities from the Angelo Coastal Reserve, California, USA - 14_0927_09_20cm | ecosystem: Environmental > Terrestrial > Soil > Grasslands | place: USA... | reverse complement strand
GGAACCCGCGCCTGCGCGCTAAAAAGTGGCCGATACCCGAGCGAAGATCGACCGCCCCGGCGCCCAATGGCTGCCGTTGAAGCCGTTGTTGATTCGGTACGCGTAGCGCGCATCGAAGAGGTTCACCAGGTCCACCGCCAGGGCAGGCCGCATCGGCAAGCCGCGGAACTCGTACCCGGCGCCCAGGTCGACGCGCACGTGAGCGGGGACGTGCTGGTCGTTCGCCGGTCCGGTGCGCAGCCCGCTCCCGTACTCGAAGAGCGACGAGAGCCGCCAGCCGCTTTCCTTGAAGGTCGCCCCGGCGCTCGCCTTCCACCGCTGATCGTGGTCGAGGAACTGCCAGCCGTCGTTCGCCAGGTCGGCGGGGCCGAAGAGGTATTGCGCCGACTCGATGCCGCGGCCCATCGCCTTCTGCAGCGTGCCGTTGGCGAAGGCCTGGAATCGGCGGCCCAGCACCAGGATCGCGCTGGCCTCGATTCCCCCTGCGCGGCCTTCGCGGAAGTTATATGGGCTGATCAGATTCGTGCTGCCGACGCCCACGTCGTCAAGCTGATCGTCGCTGAGCTTGCCCCAGCCGGTCAGCTTCAGCGTCAGCTCCGGGAGCACCCGCGACTCGATGCCCACCTCGGCGTACCGGTCCTTCTCGGGCTTCAGGTCGTAGGTCACCGCAGTGCCCGGCGGAACGAGTCCCAGGATGCGAGCGGCGGCCGGCGAATCCAGGACGGGCGGCGGTTGCCAGAGCAGACCAGCGAACGCGTGGACCACTGTATCGTTGCTGATCGAGTACGCTATCCCCAGGCGCGGACCGAAACCGACGTCGAAGGCGGTCTCGGGATTCCCGACGAAGGCGACGCGCTGGAAGTCGAACCGGACGCCGCCGGTCACCACCACTCGTCCGAAGGTGGCCCGATCCTCCAAGTACGCGCCGCCGGTGGTTGCGTGCGATGTGTCGCTGCCGCGGACCGTGAGCGCCGGATCGGGGCCTTGAAGCGCGTCGCTGCGCGTGTACGCGGTGTAATCGGTGGTGGCGAAGAGCTGGTCGACCTGCCCACCGAGCTTCACGACGTGGTCCTCGCCCACCCGCCACAGCTGCTCGGCGTACCCGACCAGGTGGTCGGCCGTGCGCGTGACGTCGCTGGCGGTTGCGCAGGTGGTGTTCCCCGCGTCGTCCGTTGAGCACGGGTCCTGCGAAGGTCCCAGCGAACGCTGGGCGTCACCGAAGAGGAAGCCGTAGCTGTGCCGGTAGGAAAGCGCGACTCGCAGCGAGGTGCGAGGGTCGAAGTCGTGGCGGATGGAGAGCAGAGCGAAGCCATCGTGCTCGTTCTCCGTCTGGTTCGTGTCGGAGGGGAAGAACGGAGGGGGGTCGTTCCCATACTGATCGGGATTCCGTCCCCCGTTCGGTAAGGACGGGTCGAGGGGAGCGACCGTCGTATCGATCGGGATGCGATAGAAGTTATGCGCGTACGCGCCCAGCAGCGTCACGTGGGTGCGGTCCGACGTGCCATACTCGACTTTGAGGAAAGCCCGCTCCTCGTCACCGCCGGCGTGCTGCACCAGGTCCGGAACAGCAGGGTCGAGAGCGCGGTCCGTCGTGCGGTAGCTCCCGCCGGCCAGAACGCTCCAGGCTCCCATCTGTTTGCCGTACAGCAGGCTCGGGTTCAGCGTTGCGTACGAGCCGGCTTGCATTTCGATCTGCCCCTCGCCCTCCTCCGGGGGCCGGCGGGAATTGAGGTTCACCACGGCGGCGAGGCGCTCGCCGTACTCGACGCCCAGCCCGCCGGTCAGGACTTCCATGCCGTCGATCAGCTTGGGCGAGAGGAACCCGCCGAACAGTCCGCTCACCGAGTCGGGGAGCGGAACGCCGTCGAGCTGGTACTGGATGTTGGCGTGGTTCCCGCGGGCGAAGAGGTTCCCGAACGAGTCGTAGACGAAGCCCGGCTGCGTGGCGAGGATCTCGTTGACCGACTGGGTGCCGCCGCGCGGCAGCTCCTCGATCTGTTCGCGGTCGAGCGTGGCCACGGAGGAGGGGACCCTCGCGGGTGCCGGCGCCAGGGCTCGCCGACCCTGGACCACGACCTGCTGCTCCGCCGCCGGCCGCAGCGAAATCGGCGCCACGACTACGTCGCCGGAGGCAATTCGCACCTCTTGCTCGGTCACCAACCCGGCCGCGCCGGCTGCCCGTATGCGGTAGCTTCCGAAGGGCACCTGCTCGAACTCGAAATGGCCCGCGGCGTCGGTCACGTGTTCGTCGACGGGACGACCGTCGCGCGTGAGGAGCTGAACCTTCGCGCCGGCCACGGGACTGTCGCCGTCCCCGAGGACGGTTCCTTCGATGATTCCCAGGTTCGCGCCGAAAACCGCGAACGACACTGCCAAGATCAAAGCAAATGCCACAGCATTGGAGCGCATGGATCCTCCGCTACATGACCGTGAAAGGCGCGACCGCGACCCCATCGGGGCCGCAGCCGCTTTGCTGAGGGTGAACGGACGTCAGCAAGTCGCCGCCAGAAGGCGGCGGCTGCGCTTTGCACGCTCTAGATCGGAGGAGAAAGCTTCGGTGCGACGCGGTACAGCTCGATCGCGCTCGGTCGCGGCGTCTCGGTGAACGCGGGCGCGATCTCGTGGGCAATGCCTGGCGCGGGGGTGCGCAAGGCGACGCGGGCCATCGCCAGGCGCTGTCGTGCCGCCGGTGTCGCCTCGCAGGCCCGGTGCGCGTGCTCGGTTGCCTCTCCGGAGGGAAGCAACGTGCTCACGGAATGGGAGTGCGGAGCGCTTGGTGAGTCGTCCCGCGCGTCCTCGAGCTGGCCGTCGATCGGACAGGCGACGTGGCGCACGCGCGCCGCATGGCCCGCCTCGAACAGGGGCGGCGCCACCAGCGACATGGCAACGACCAGCGTGACTAGCCGGTTCATGCGGAATCCATCGTAGACGCGCCTGCGGCCGGGTCCATTCAATCGTCCGACCTACGTCTCAGTCCCTGCCATGTCGCCTATCCCTTCTTCGGCCTGCCGGCTGATTTGAACTGCACTTTGAACGCCTCGAGGCGCTCGCCCCGTTTTTTCGCGTGGACCACGGCGCGGTCGGATGACTTCAGATCCCCCGCAGTCGCGGGCGAGCCGTCTTTCACGAATTGTGTCTCAGGCGTCAGGACGAACTTCTCCTCGCCACGTTTCGTCTTGATGGTCAGCTCCTGCGGACCGACCGAGGTGACGACCCCGCGTGCGTCATACCCACCTTCGTGGGCGGCAAGCGGAGCGGACGAGAACACGAAGGCGAGCAGTATCGACGGGATCTTCATGTTCGCATGCCTCAGTGGTGGCGTGGCTCTTCGTGGCCGTGTCCAGAAGTCTCCTTGCCCTCGAGGAACTCCTCGTCCTCCTGCATCTGCCGCCATTCATCCGGGCCCTTCGGGTTGAGACGTTCCATCTCGAGCTTCTCCTCGGGGGTGAGCTGCGAGAGGTGGCGGATGAACACGACGAGGTGCCAGCTCGCGCGCGTGCTCTGTTCGCTGCCGTCTCCCCAGGCGGGCATCCCGGTGAGCCGGACGCCATACTCGACAATGTAGAACAGCTCACCGTCCGCGAGCTGCTGCGTCCGCGCCAGCCGCAGATCCGGTGCACGAGGATACAGGTTGCGGCCCATCTCCGTTTGTCCGCTTCCGTCGTTTGCGTGGCAGATCGCGCAATGGTCGGCGAAGTGAGCGCGGCCGGCGGCCAGCACTTCCTTCGATGAGTCCATCGGGCTCCGGAGCTGCCGGAACGAGCGGGGAATGCCGATCCGGCGCAGCTTGCCTCCGACCGCGGTCTCGACGCCGGTCGGCTCGACCTTCGCGCTGATGCCACCGCGGAAGAGCAGGCCGGCACCCGCGGCAACGGCCCCGAGCACGACGGCCAGCAGCACTGCGAGCGTCGTGCAGAGCGCCTTCACATTCCGCTCATGTGATGTACGTGAGCCATCTGCATCCTCGGCGGCTGCAGGCCGATGAAGACGAAGGCGCCGATCGGCACGTTGGTACCGTAAGCGCCAGCGACCGAGTCGGGAACCGCGCTGATGTTCACGGAAGCGCCGATGGTCGGGACCACCGGGCCGACGTCCGCAAAGCGATGGATGTACCCGACCTGCGCCTGGAAGACCCGGTACTTCGTCTCGGGGTCGCCCGGCAGCACCAGGTCATGACCGAGCTTCTCGACGTACTCCAGACGCAGGAAAGGAACGTTGAGCCCGTCAAGGTCCGCGTTCACCTCGGCAAGGAAGCTATCCGTCGACTGGTGCGGATCGATGTTGCGCCCCCAAATTCCCGTCAGCGCGACGTTGCCGTTCGACAGCATCGGCGCGCTGTACGTCCCGGAGGTGGTGAGGCGATGCAGGTTCTCGCCGGGCTGTTGCGCCTCGGGACTCTTCAGGTATCCGTAAGACACCTGGAAGCTCGTCTGCGGCGTCGGGTTCAGCGAAAGGCGGCCGGACCAGGAATCGAGCGCGCCGAAGTCGAAGTTCCAGCGATCCTCGTCAGGCTCGCGGCCGTGGAAGAGCGACCCCTCCAGCTTGGCCCAGCGGTTGTAGATGCCCGCCGTCAGCACGCCGAACGAGATGTGCGTCGAATCCTGCCAGTGGTGGCCGATGGGCGGCAGGGGGTTGTTCATCGCCGAGGCGCGGTGCATGAACGCCGTCGGTCCCAGCGCGGGCTCGCCGGACGCGGCAGCGTAAAGCTCCACGCCCAGGACGTCCGCGATCGTGTGCCGGTAGATCGCCGCGGTTTCCATGAAGAGGTCGTGCGGATGCTGGCGGTCGTGCAGCGGCAGGCCTCCGTACGTTTCGCCACTCTGCAGCAAAAGGGGCAAAGCCTTCTCGCCCCCGAGCGTGGCAGGCTCCGCTGAAAGCATCGAGCGGAACGTGATCGTGCCCCCGAGCAGCGGATGCGACGCCATTCCCATCAGCCAGTTCGTCGATGCCACGCGTCGCGAGCCGCGGTCGCTCCACTGGTCATCGTATCCGAGGCTGGCTGCATAGTGGAGCATCAGCATCCAGTCTCCCGCCATGAAGTGGTGCGCGTAGACGGGCGACGCGTCGGGCATCCAGCTCGTCCCGGAGCCTTCACGCCCATGCGAGAACTGGAGCTCCGGCGGGCCGGGGAAGGCGGACATGCCGCGCTCCATGGCCATCTGTTCCGTAGCCTCGTGATGCGGGACGTCCTCCGCCTTTTGCTCGTGCGTGTGATGTTCGTGCTGGTGCTCCTGCGCCAGCGCGGCGCTCGCTGCGAAGACTCCGCTCATCGCTACGACGAAGGCTCGGGGTGTCAATTGCCACCTCTCCATTGGGATGAAAACGGCCGACAGCGCCGGCGTCCCCACGCCGGCGAAACGAAGACGGAAGGCGCGCAGAAATCTTACTCGCGCGCAGCCATCGGCCTAGATCCTCAGCGGAACCGGCGCTCGCAGCGCTCGCGCCACGCCGGGCAGCGACTCGGATAGCGAGATCATGTGCACGAGGGTGACCACCGGCGCCTTCGGCGGAACCATCAGGGCTGGCGTCATCGGGAAAGCACGGCTGGGCATGGCGTTCAGCGCCTCGTCCTTGCGCGTCTTCGCCCCGGTCGCGTCCCAGCTACAGCAGGCCGCAGGTCCGAGCCGCGCATGGCTCGGTGCATCGTTCCGGACTCTTGCGCAACATTCATGCGATTGGGGTGCGCTGCAACACGCGAGCACCAGCGGAAGCGCTGTCTGCACGCTCAGAGACAAACAGGCAAAAGCGGCGGCCAGGCGACACACGTGCGGAGTCTGCGCGGCTGCGCGACGCCGTGCAAGCGCATTGCCGCGCTCCCTTGACCCACTTGCTGCGCGGTGCCTATACGCCCGTCATCGAGGAGGGGGAGACCGATGAAATCATCTACGTCCCACACGCGGGGCTGGTTCCCGGTATTTTTCGTCGTGGCAGCCGTCAGCCTCGCCCCGGCCGCCGCGCCGCACGAGAGAGAAGACGAGGGAGACGCGGAAAAGAACGAGGGGCCGGACCTCGTGCTGCACAACGGCAGGATCTCGACGGTCGACCCGGTGAATTCGACGGTAGAGGCGATCGCCATCAAGAACGGCGAGATCGTCGCGACGGGCAGGAACGGCCGCGTCCGCGAGCTCGCTCGGCGCAATACGCAAGTCATCGACCTCAACCGGAGGCGTGTGCTCCCGGGCCTGATCGACGGCCACTTGCACGGTCTTCGCAACGGCTACCACTGCTTCACGCAGACGGTCCGCCTCGACAACATATTTTCGCGCACGCAGGCGCTCGCGCTGTATGCGGCGAAGGGACGGCAGCTCGCTGCGAGTACCTGGATCTTCACCACCGCCGGATGGACGGTCGCGCAACTCGATCAGCCGGGGATGTTCACCCTGGCCGAGCTGGATGCGGCGCTTCCCGCAAACCCGGTGTTCATCGTGGCCTCAGGCGCGAGCGGCGTTCAGGTGAACACCCGAGCCCTCCAGTTGCTGGGCCTGCTCGCGTCGAATCCGACTGGACGACTCACGGGCGCGGCCCAGGCGGCAGCGGGCGCGGCGGTCATCGCGCAATTCGATGCGCATTCGATCGACGAGCAAGCCAATTGCCTCGCGGACTTCATCCATGCGGCCAACGGACTCGGCCTCACTGCCTGGAACGACCCGGAGGGCAACCAGCAGCCATTCAATCCCGCCGGGAGCTGCCTGGAGTTCGGCGTCGGGCAGCACGATCACCAGGCCGTGATACAGCTGCGCAGGGATGGCCGGCTGAACGCGCGGATCGTCTTCCACTTGATGAACAACTTCTCGGGCCTCTCGCAGATCTTGCCGGACCACCGTCATCCGCTCGGTTTCATGGGCGACGACATGCTCCGCTACCTCGGTGTCGGCGAGGAGGTGCTCTGTCCAGGAGATCAACCGGCACCCGTGCCTGCGGAGTACCAGGCGATCGCGAACTTCCTCGCTTCCAATCGCCTGAGCTTCGAGAACCATGCGAGCGCCGACGCGACCCAGGCGGCGGTGCTTGGCTTCTGGGAACAAGCGAACAAGGTCCACGCGATTGCGGACCTCCATTGGTCGATCGCGCATCCAGGCAACGACGGTGTCAGTCCCACGGACGCGACGCTTGCGCGCGTGAAGGCGCTCGGCGTCGGGATGACCCCGAGCACGAGCGGCGCGCTCGGTAGCGGCCGTACTCCGCGCTTCAAGAGCATGTTCGACAGCGGCATCCATCTCTGCCTCTCGACCGACGCAATGAACGTCGCGCCTTACCCGCCGTTCGTCGACCTCTGGTACGTGATCAGTGGGAAGTCGTTCAATCCGGCAGTCCCCGGCGTTCCGGTCGAACAGAGGCTGACCCGCGAAGAGGCGCTTCGCGGCAAGACCGTGCGCTGCGCCTGGAACCTGGTGCAGGATGGGCGAATCGGATCGCTGGAAGTCGGCAAACATGGCGATCTCATCGTACTCAGCGACGATTACTTTGCCGTCCCCACCGACGACATCCGCGGGCTCACCTCCGTGCTCACCATCGTCGGCGGCCGCATCGTGTTCGCCGCCGCGGAGTTCGCCAGGCTCGATCGGTAGCGTCGGCCTCCGTCACATCCGGTCATTGCACGAGCAGCACGCCTCCCATCATTCCCATCCCACAGGCGTAGCGGATCTCTCCTGCCTTTTCGGGAGTGAAATCGATCGCCACCGCCTTGTTGAGCGGCAGGTCCTTGCGGATGCCGACGTCCTGGATGTCGATCGAGGTGGCACAGGTTTGATCCGTCTTGCGCGTCACGACGAGGTGGAGGGGCTCGCCCTTCTGCACGGTGATGTTGCTTGGCTCGAAGCCCTTCTTCGTCACGGTCAGGTTGACGGTACGTCCCTCCTCCGCTTTCGCGACGCCGGGGCCGAGAGCCAGGAGAGCGGTAAGGATGAGAGCGATCATATGGTGACTCCATCGGTGATGGGGACGGGGCTCGCTCCGGCGGGCAGCCTCCGTCCCTTCCAGACCAGGTACAGCGCCGGATAGACGACGAGCTCGAGCAAAGCCGAGGTGACGACGCCGCCCACCATCGGCGCGGCGATGCGCTTCATCACGTCGGCGCCCGTGCCGGTAGACCACAGCACGGGCAGAAGGCCCACCAGGATGGTCGCGACCGTCATGATCTTGGGCCGGATGCGCTTGACGGCGCCTGCGACGACCGCTTCGCGCGCCTCTTCACGCGTGGCGGGCCGTTTCTCCTTCCAGGCGAGATCCAGGTAGAGCAGCATCACGATGCCGGTCTCGGCGTCGAGGCCGGCGAGCGCGATGAGCCCGACCCAGACGGCGACGGACATGTTGTAGTTGAGCAGCCACAAGAGCCAGAAGGCGCCCACCAGGGAGAAGGGGACGGCGAGCATCACTAGCAGCGCCTCCACGGCGCTGCCCGAGTTGAAGAACAAGAGCATGAAGATGATTGCCAGCGTGACCGGGACCACGATGCCGAGCCGGGCCTTCGCGCGCTCGAGGTAGCGGTACTGACCGGCCCAGTCGAGGCGGTACCCCGGAGGGATCTGCACCTTGTCCGCGACCGCCTTCTTCGCGTCGCGCACGTAATCGTCGATCGGACGGCTCGTGTCGGCGAATACGTAGCCGGCCAGCTGCCCGTTCTCGTCCCGCAGCATCGAGGGGCCGGAGCGGAGCCGGAGGTTGGCGACCTGCCCGAGGGAGATCTGCGCGCCGTCCATGGTCGCGACCCGGACGCGCCCGAGAGAATTGAGATCCGATCGGAAGTCCCTCGCGTACCGGACGGTGACTGGGTACCTCTCGCGGCCCTCGACGGTGGTGGAGACGGTCAGCCCGCCCACCGCGGTCTCGACCACATCCTCCACGTCGCCGACGTTGAGCCCGAATCGCGCGGCCCGATCCCGGTCCACGTCGAAGTCGAGAAAATACCCGCCGCCGATGCGCTCGGAAAAGGCGCTGCGCGTCCCCGGTACGTCGCGCAAGGCCGCCTCGATCTGCGCTCCGATGCGGTCGATCTCCTTGGTGTCGGGCCCGAGGACCAGCACGCCCAGGGGGCTGCGGACACCCGTTGCGAGCATCTCCGTGCGGGTCTGGATTGGCATCCACCAGACGTTAGGCATGCCCGCGAACTGCATCGCGCCGTCCAGCTTGCGGACCAGGGCGTCCCAGTCCTCCCCTTTGGGCCACAGCTTCGGGTCCTTCAGAGTCACCACGGTCTCGAACATGGAGAGCGGCGCCGGGTCGGTGGGCGAATCGAATCGGCCGGCCTTGCCGAAGACGCGCTCGACCTCGGGGAATTTCCGCAGCACCTGGTCCTGCCGCTGCAGCACGTCGCTGGCGCTCGCGTCGCTCATGCCGGGGACGCTGGTCGGCATGTAGAGCAGCGTCCCCTCGTTGAGCGGCGGCATGAACTCGCTCCCCAGGGCCCGGACGATCGGCAGCGTCACGACGACGAGCACGAATGCGCCGATGATGACCGGCCAGCGGAAGCGCAGCGCAAATCTACAGACGGGATCGTAGATCTCCGAAAGCGCGCGCGAGATCGGATTGCGTTCCTCGGGGCGGATGTGCCCTCGGATGAAGGTGGTCGCGATGGCGGGTACCAGGGTCACCGACAAGACCGCCGCGAATGCCATCGAGAACGTCTTCGTCCACGCGAGAGGGGAGAAGAGGCGTCCCTCGGTACCCTCCAGCGTGAACACCGGCAGGAAGCCCACCGTGATGACGAGGAGTGAGAAGAAGATCGGGCGGCCGACTTCCTGCAGCGCCGAGACCACGATCTCGGCTCGGGGTTCCCGTTTTCCGGAAGCCTCCCAAGCCTCGAGCCTCTTGTGCACGTTCTCCACCACGATGATGGCGGCGTCGACCATGGCACCGATCGCGATGGCGATGCCGCCCAGCGACATGATGTTCGCGGTGAGCCCCATGTGCTTCATCGGGATGAACGCAAGCAGGACCGCGATGGGCAGCAGCAGGGCGGGGACCAGCGTGGAGCGGAAGTGCAGCAGGAAGAGCAGGATCACGAGGGTGACGACGATCAGCTCCTCGATCAACGTGTGCTTGAGCGTCTCGATGCTGGCGCGGATGAGCGTCGAGCGGTCATACGTCGGGACGATCTGGACTCCCTTGGGGAGCGTCTGCTTGAGCTCCTCGATGCGCGCTTTCACCGCGTCGATGACTTGAAGAGCATTCGTGCCTGACCGCGCGACCACTACGCCGCCGACGACCTCGCCTTCTCCGTCGAGATCCGCGAGGCCCCGCCGCTGCGCAGGACCGATCCGCACCGCTCCCACGTCCCGTAGGAGCACGGGCGTTCCCGTGTGGGCGCCGAGCACCACCTTCTCCAGATCGTGCGGGTTCTTCACATACCCGCGTCCTCGAACGTAGTGCTCGGTTCCGCTCACCTCGAGGATGCGTCCACCGACGTCGGCATTCGACATCTTCACGGCCTCCACCACCTTGGAGAGCGGGATGCCCAGGGCGGCGAGGCGGTCGGGATCGAGATCGACCTGGTACTCCTTCACGAACCCGCCGACGCTCGCGACTTCTGCGACGCCCGGCACCGCCTGCAGCGCGTATCGGATATTCCAGTCCTGCAGGGACTGAAGCTGCTGCAGGGTCGTGTGACCTGTCTTATCGATGAGCGCATACTCGAAGACCCAACCGACACCGGTCGCGTCCGGACCGAGGATCGGCGTCACGCCCTGCGGCAGCTTGTTCGAGATGGTGGACAGCTTCTCCAGCACGCGGCTGCGCGCCCAGTACATGTCGGTGCCGTCTTCGAAAATCACGTTCACGAACGACATACCGAACATGGATTGTCCGCGGACGGCCGTGACGCGCGGAGATCCGAGCATCGAGCTGACGACGGGATAGGTGATGTTGTCCTCGATCAGGTCGGGCGCGCGACCCATCCATTCCGAAAAAACGATCACTTGCACGTCCGAGAGGTCCGGGACGGCGTCGAGGGCCGTGTTGCGCAGGGACAGGACGCCCCATGCGGTCGCAAGCCCGACGAGCAGGAGCGTCGCCAGACGGTTCTTCGCGCACCAGGCGATGATCCGCCCGATCATGGCGCACCCCAGCGCGGCAATGCGCTGCGCAGCTGCGCCTCGCTGGAGAGCAAGAAGGTTGCCTGGGTCGCGACCTCCTCGCCCTCGCGGAGGCCCGCCAGCACCTCGTGATAATCGCCCGCCATTGCCCCGACCTTCACCTCCGTCGCCTGAAGCTGCCCCTCTCCTCGCTTGACGAACGCATACCTGTGCTCACCCGAGGCGAGCAGCGCGTTGTCGGGTACCGCCAGCCGGTTCCCGAGCGGCACCTGCACATTCACGTCGACGAACATCCCTGGCTTGAAGGAAAGCTGCGCGTTGGGGAACGCGAGCCGCGCCCGGACGGCACGCGTCTTCTCGTCGACGGTGGGATAGACGAACTGGACCACGCCGTTCCACGTCACTCCGCTCGCCCAGGGCAAGCTCATGGTCGCGGGCTGCCCGCCCTGCACGTACGGCGCGTCGGACTCGAAGAGGTCCGCCAGGACCCAGATGCGGCCCAGGTTGCCGATCCGGTAGAGGACGTTCCCCGCCATCGCCCGCGTCCCCGAGACCACGTTCTTTTCCAGAACGACACCGGAAGCCGGGCTGTGGATGGTGATGCGTGGCTCGGCCTTCCTACGTTTGCGCAAGTCCGCCATCTGCTCGCTCGAGAGTCCCCACAAGCGCAGGCGCTCCTCGGCGGCGCGGACGAGCTGCTCTCTCCCCGGGACGCCTTGGCTGTGGATGGCGACCAGATAATCCTGCTCGCTGGCCAGGAGGTCCGGGCTGTAGAGGGCGAGCAGCGGCTGGCCCGCCTTGACCGGCTGGCCGGTCTGGCTGACGAACAGCTTCTCGGCGTAGGCGTCGTACTTGAGCACGACGTCCGCGACCTGCGTCTCATCGACTTCCACGCGGCCGTGCGCGCGCAGCGACAGCGACAGCGGCCGGCGCTCCACCTTCGCGTACACGACGCCGATGAGCTGCTGGCGTTCCGGGGTCACCTCCAGCATTTGCGGGCCGCCTTCGCGGGCTGCTCCGCCGGCACCGCGCGACTCGACCGTGTATCCCTTGCGCGGTGGCGAAACCTTGAAGCGCAGGTCGGCCGGCGGGTGCCCGGGCGGCTCGATGCCGAGCGTGATGTACCAGTCGCCCAGCATCGCGAGCCTGTAGCTCACCTCGTACTTGCCGCCGCCGAGTGGCTTGGAATCCCCGTTGCCCTTCATCTCGGGCATCGCGCCCATCGCCGGCATGGTGAAGACGAGCCCCACGCGCGCTCCGTCCACCGGCTTGCCCTCGGCGTCCTTGAGGGTCACGTGGAGCACGTTGTCGCCGGCGCGCGGCGGATCCGGATCGAGGGCGATCTGCACG
>Ga0066677_10000556_pt1 | contig 12386 bp, 13 predicted proteins | sample GraSoiAngelo_126_FD_62299 | JGI IMG/M metagenome (GOLD analysis project Ga0066677, IMG submission 62299) | Grasslands soil microbial communities from the Angelo Coastal Reserve, California, USA - 14_0927_09_20cm | ecosystem: Environmental > Terrestrial > Soil > Grasslands | place: USA... | reverse complement strand
GTAGACGAACGAGTTGCCGAAATCTCCCTGCACCGCCTTCGCGACGAAGATGGCGAACTGCTGGTAGAGCGGCCGGTCGAGGCCGTAGTGAGCGGCCAGGTTCTTCTGCGCATCCGGCGAAAGCGGGTTCGCGCCCTCCGCCACCGGATCGAGCGGGCTTCCCGGCGTCGCGTGCATCACCAGGAACGTCACGAGCGCCATCGCCAACAGCGTCGGCACCAGCCACAGAACACGCGCCAGCACGAATTGGAACAACCAGATCCTCCGGCGGTCGCACGGTCGGCTCGACCGCTTCTATTTGGCAGGAGGTCGCCCGACCGAGTCAAGTTCCCCGCTTCCTTGACCCTTCCCGGCGGCTAGGCGAGAATTGGGCGGTTTCAGCCATGGCCTCCGAGGCACTCATCCGAGTGGCCGGTCTCCGCAAGACCTTCGGCAACCATCGCGTCCTGGACGGCGTCGACCTCGACGTCCAGGCCGGCGAGGCGGTGGCGGTGCTGGGCGCCAACGGCGCCGGCAAGACGACCTTGCTCAAGATCCTGGCGACCCTGGTGCGTCCAACACGCGGGATCGCGACCGTCGCCGGCCACGATTGCGCGAAGGACGCCGAGCTCGTCCGCCGCCAGATCGGGCTCGTCGCCCACAGCTCCTATGTGTACGAGGACCTGACCGCCGCCGAGAATTTGACGTTCTGGGCGACGCTGGCCGGGCTCAGACCGACCGCCGCCGACCGGGCCGGCGCCCTCGCCACCGTCGAGCTCGATCGCGCCGCCGACGCGCGTGTTCGCACCTTCTCGGCGGGCATGAAGCGGCGTCTTTCCCTCGCGCGGTTCGTCCTCGCCCGGCCGCGGGTTCTCCTGCTCGACGAGCCCTTCACGGGGCTCGACCAGCGCGCGAAGAAGTGGCTCGAGGAGCACCTGGCGTCGTTCAAGGCGGGCGGCGGCGCGATTCTCATGACCACGCATAGCTTCGGCCGCGAGCTCGCCGTCGCCGACCGGATCGCGATCCTCGCCGGCGGCGCCATCGCGCTCGACACCGCGCGCGGTGCCCTGTCGGCCGACGACGTGCACCGGCTCTATACCCTGCATGCGGAGGACGCGCCCTGACGTTCGCGCGGCGGGCCTTCGTCGTGGTCTGGAAGGACCTGCTCGTGGAGCGCCGGTCGAAGGAGACGCTCAACGCGCTCTTTTTCTTCGGGCTCTTGCTCCTCTTCGTCTTCCAGTTCGCTTTAGGCCCCGATCGCGAGCGTCTCGCCGGAACGCTGCCCGGTCTCCTCTGGCTCGGATTCATCCTGAGCGGGCTCCTCGGGCTCGGTCGGACGTTCGTCGTCGAGCGCGAGAACGATTGCTGGGAGGGGCTCCTGCTGGCGCCGGGCGACAAGTCCGCGATCTACGTCGGCAAGCTCGCTGGCAATCTGCTCCTGATGCTGGTCATCGAAACGATCCTCCTCGTGCTCTTCGGTTTCTTCTTCAACCTCGACCTCACGAATGTCCTGCCGGCCCTCGCCGTCGTGATCGCGCTCGGCACGGTGGCCCTGGCCGCCGTCGGCACACTCTTCGCGGCGATGACCGCGCAGGTGCGCGCGCGCGAGCTCCTGTTCCCGGTGCTGCTGCTGCCGGTCGAGGCCCCAGTATTGCTCGCCACCGTCAAGGCGACCGAGGCCGTGCTGGTCGGCGAACCGCTCGGGAGCGTCGCCCACTGGCTCAAGCTCCTCGCGGCGGCGGACGTGGTGTACGTCGCCGTCGGTGTGCTCACATTCGACTTCGTGATGGAAGGCTAGGCACACGTGAGAAGTCTCCTCGGCGGCGTGACGCTCGCGGGGCTCGTGGCGGGCCTCGTGATGGGCTTCGCGATCGCGCCGCGCGAGGCGACCCAGGGCAACGTGCAGCGCATCATGTACCTGCACGTGCCGAGCGTCTGGGTGGCGTACCTCGCGTTTGCGGTCGTGCTCGTCGCGTCCATCGTCTATCTTGTCCGGCGGGCCGAGGCCGCGGACCGGCTCGCGCACGCTTCGGCGGAGGTGGGCGTGCTCTTCACCGGACTGACGATCGCCACCGGGTCGATCTGGGGCAAGCCCACGTGGGGCACCTGGTGGACGTGGGACGCGCGGCTCACGACCGTCTCGATCCTGTTCGTCATGTACCTCGGTTACCTGCTGCTCCGCGGGATGATCGAGGATCGCGAGCGCGGCGCCCGCTTCGCTGCGGTGCTCGGCATCGTCGCCGCGTTCAACATCCCGCTCGTGCACTTCTCGGTCTACTGGTGGCGCACGCTGCACCAGCCGCCGTCCTTGGTGAAGCCAGGCCCCGGGACGATGCCCGGCATCATCGTCACCGCGCTCCTGGTGAACTTCGCGGCGTTCACCCTGCTCTACGCCTACTTCGTCACCCGGCGAGCCCGCGTGCTCCGACTCGAGGCGGAGGCCGAAGCCTGATGGCCGACAACTGGAGCTTCGTCTTCGCCGCCTACGGCCTCGCGGTCGTCGTGTTGACCGCCTACTGGCGCTTTCTCGTCCGGCGCGAGCGTGAGCTGAGTGAGGGAAGCCAAGTCCTGAGGGAAGGATCGGGCATGTCGGAGCAAGCACGGCACCCGTCACCGTGAACCAGAGCCCTATCAGGCCGTCGGAAGGATCGGGCGTGCGGAGCTTCGCCGCGCCTGCCTCAGGCCACCCGCGGTCTAAGCCGGCCTCGAGGTCCGCGCTCCAATGAACCGCCGGCGTAAATTCGTCATCGGGGGCGTCGTCATCGCGGCCGCGCTCGGCTACATGATCTACGCGGGTGTCACGCAGTCGGCCGTCTACTTCGTCACGCCGGCCGAGCTCCAGGCCGCGCCGGTGCCGGGCAAAGCCTACCGGCTGGGCGGCATGGTGCTGCCGGGCTCGCTCAAATGGGAGCCGCGTTCGCTCGATCTGTCGTTCACGCTCTCCGACGGGACCGCCACGGTCCCGATCCGCCACAAGGGCACGCCGCCCGATCTCTTCGGCGAGGGCCGCGGCGCCGTCCTCGAGGGAAGCTGGACGGCCGAGGGCTACTTCAAGGCCACCTTGATCATGGCCAAGCACTCCGAAGAGTACAAAGCGCCCCACGACGGTAGCCAGGCGGGATACCGCGAGCTCATCAAGACCCTCCGGGGTGAAGGGCGGTGACCGCGGATCTCGGCTACGGCATGACCCTGGTCGCTCTCGGCCTCGCGCTGTACGGCGGTGTCGCGGCCGGAGTCGGGGCCAGAACGGGACGGCTGGCTCTCGTGGAGTCGGCCCAGCACGCGGCGCTCGGCGTCTTCGTTCTCGTCACCTCGTGCTTCGCGCTCCTGACCTACGCGTTCCTCACGTTCGACTTCTCGGTCCGCTACGTCGCGACCAACACGAACCTCGGCACGCCCTTCTATTACCGCATCACCGCGGTCTGGGGCGCGCTCGAGGGCTCGATCATCCTCTGGGCCTGGATGCTCGCGCTCTACACCATCATCCTGATCGTGCGTCACCGGGTCGGCGCGCGCGAGCTCTACCCGTGGGCGCTGGCGACGATGCTCGGGATCCTCGCCTTCTTCCTCCTCGTGATGACGGTCGCCGCGCCGCCGTTCCAGCCCCAGGTGCCGGTGCCCGCCGACGGCCGCGGCCTGAATCCGCTGCTCGAGGACTCCGGCATGATCACGCATCCGGTCGCCCTCTACCTCGGGTTCACCGGCTTCACCGTCCCCTTCGCCTTCGCGATGGCCGCGCTCATCACCGGCCGGATCGGCGACACGTGGCTCGCGCTGACGCGGCGGTGGACGATCGTCGCCTGGTACTTCCTCTCACTCGGTCTCCTGATCGGCGGCTGGTGGAGCTATCACGTCCTGGGCTGGGGCGGCTACTGGGCGTGGGATCCGGTCGAGAACGCCGCGTTCATGCCGTGGCTGACCGGCACCGCGTTCCTGCATTCGGTGATGATCCAGGAGCGGCGGCGCATGCTCCGCCTCTGGAACATCTCGCTCGTGATCCTGACGTTCGGTCTGACGCTCTTCGGAACGTTTTTGACGCGCTCCGGGGTCATCGCCTCGGTCCACGCCTTCACGCAGGGCTCGATCGGCATTCTGTTCCTGAGCTTCCTCGCCCTGGTGCTGCTGACCGCGCTGGGCCTGGTCGCGTGGCGCTGGGAGGCGTTCCGGTCGGAGGGCGAGCTCGATTCCGTCGTCTCGCGCGAGTCGGCCTTCCTCCTCAACAACGTGCTCCTGGTGGCCGCCGCGTTCACCGTCTTCTTCGGCACGGTGTTCCCGCTTCTCTCGGAAGCGGTCCGCGGCGTCAAGGTCAGCGTCGGCGCGCCGTTCTTCAACCAGGTGAATATCCCCCTCTTCCTCTCGCTGGTCTTTCTGATGGGCGTCGGGCCGCTGATCGCCTGGCGGCGCGCGTCGCTCGACAATCTGAAGCGGAACTTCCTCTGGCCGGTCGCGCTGGGGATCATCGCGGCCGCGGCCGCGTTCGCCCTGGGCGTGCGCTCCTCGCTGGCGGCGCTCACGTTCGCGACGACGGTCTTCGTGGCGGTCACGATCGCCGTCGACTTCACGCGGGCCACGCGGGCGCGTCTTCGCCTGGGCGAATCGATCCTGCCGGCGATGGGCGGGCTCCTGCTCCGGCACAACCGACGCTACGGCGGCTTCATCGTGCACCTGGGCATCCTGATCATCGCGCTCGGCGTGATGGGCTCACACGCCTGGTCGGTACAGACCGAGACCACCCTGCATCGCGGGGAGACCGCGGAGCTCGCCGGGTATCGCTTCCGATTCGACGGCCTCACCGCGGTCGAGGAGTCGAACCACTTCAAGGTGATCGGGGCGTTCACGGTCTCCAACGGCAAGGTGCTCGGCGTGCTGAGACCCGCCAAGAAGTTCTATCCTCAGGAGCAGGCGCCCATCGCGTACGTCGACTACCGCCTGGGCCTGCGCGAGGATCTCTACCTCGTGCTCGGCGACTTCGCCCGTGATGGGTCGCAGGCGACCGTCAAGCTCCAGGTCAACCGCCTCGTGAGCTGGATCTGGATCGGCGGGCTGGTGCTCACCCTCGGCGCTCTGCTGGCGATCCTGCCGGAGCGACACAGAAGCGCGTGAAGCGGCTGTGGCGCTGGCTGATTCCGCTCGCGGCCGTCCCCGTGCTGGCGTTGCTCGCCTACGGGTTCCGCGTGAGCCCGCGAGATATCCCGTCGCCGCTGGTCGGACGTCCGGCGCCCGCGTTCGCGCTCGCGACGCTCGAAGGCGCGCCGTTGAGCCTCGCCGGCCACCGCGGCAAGGTCGTCGTGCTGAACTTCTGGGCGTCGTGGTGCTATCCCGCGTGCTACGAGGAGGCGCCGGTGCTCGAGCGGAACTGGCGCGGCTATCGCGACCGTGGCGTGGTCGTGGTCGGCGTCGATATCCAGGACAAGCGCGAGGCCGCCGAGAAGTTCGTCGGCGACTTCGGTCTCACCTTCCCGATCGTCCAGGACCTGAACGGCGCGGTGTCGGTGGACTACGGCGTGTACGGCGTGCCCGAGACGTTCTTCCTCGATCGACAAGGCCGCATCCGGGTCAAGCACGTGGGCGCGGTCACCGATGACGTGTTCCGCAAGACGGTCGATCGTCTCCTGGCCGAGGCGAGCTCGCCATGAGCCGTGTCGCGATCATCTTGTTCGCCGCGCTACTCCTCCTGGGCGCGCCCGCCGATCCGGCGTCCGCTCAGCCGGCGAAGCCCGTGAGCGACGACGTCGTGCACGAGATCGCCGCGCAGCTTCGCTGCGTGGTGTGCCAGAACCTCTCGGTGGCCGATTCGCCCTCCGAGATGGCGGGTCAGATGCGCGCGATCATCCGCGAGCGGCTCGCGGCGGGCGAGAGTCCGGCGGAGGTCCAGCGCTACTTCGTCGACCGATACGGCGAGTGGATCCTGCTGGCGCCGCCGCGCCGCGGATTCACCCTGCTCGTCTGGCTCCTGCCGCTCGTCGCCGTCGCCGTCGGGCTCGTCACCGCCGGAGCCCTGGTGTGGCGGTGGACCCACCGCCGTCACGGCGCCCGGACACCGCCCGTGGCCGTCGACCCCGCCATGAGCGAGCGGATCCGACGAGAGCTGGAGCGCGGCTCGTGATCGCCGCGGGGGCCCTCGTCGTCACGGTCGTCGTCGGCATCCCCGCGCTCGTCTTCGTGCTCTGGCCGCTCTTCGGCCGCGTGCGGCGCGGGCGAACGTTTCTTCCGTTACCGCTCGACCGCCGGCAGGAGCTCGAAGAGGAAAAGCGCGTCGCGCTCGGGGCCATCCGCGAGCTCGAGTTCGAGCACACGGCGGGACACGTGTCGGACGCCGACTTCACCGAGCTCCGCGCCCGCTACGAGGGCGAGGCGGCCACGATCCTCACGGAGCTCGACCAGCTCGGTCCGGCCGAGGCCGAGCCGCCTCCCGCCCGGGTGGCGCCGCGCGCGGTGCCCCGCCGTTCGGCGTGGCGGCATCCGGCGGCGCTCGCGACCGCGGCCGTGCTTCTGGTCGTCTTCGGAATCGCCGTGGGCGCTGGCATCGTGCGGTACACCGAGCCCGATCCGATGGCCGGGCAGCCTTCTCCCGGCTCTCGCCCGCTGGCCGACCTTCCACGCGAGGCACCCGGCGCGCCGGGCGCGCCCAGCGCGAGCAACGCGCCCCGGGTGGAGCCCGGACGCCCGCTGCCCCCCGAGATGCTGCGAGGCATGTTGCAGGCCGCGCGCTCGAGCCTCGCGCAGGGGCGCTACAGCGAGGCGATCGCCGCGTACCAGGCCGTTCTCAAGCGTGACCCGAACAACGTGGACGCGACGACCCATCTCGGGCTGATCCTCGCGGTCGGTGGGGGTCCCGAGCACGCCGATCGCGCGCTCGAGATCTTCGATCGCGCGCTGGCGATCGATCCGAACTACCTCCCGGCGCTCCTCTATCGCGGACAGGTGCTCTTCGAGGCCAAGCACGACGTTGCCGGGGCGGTTCGCTCGTGGGAGAAGTTCATGGCGCTGGCCCCGCCGGGTGAAGATCGGGACCGCGTAGCGACGATGATCCGCGAAGCTCAGGCCAAGCGCTGAGTCAGCGCCGCTCGGGAACCTCGAAGGTGCGGTCGTGCTTCATCGGCACCGCCAGGTACTCTCGCTCCTGGTAGACGATCACCGGCCAGTTCCATCGCACGCTGACCTCGAGCGTCTTGCCCTCGTCCGTCACCGAGATCGCGCGCGCGTCCACGTTGATGCCGCTGGCCGCCACCTTCTTGGCGATGTCGTCCCTCACGCGGCCCGCGCGCTCCTGTCGCTCGGTGCGCGACGCGCGCTCGTTGACGACCTCCTCGACCAGGCTTGTGATCTCGAGATAGGACCAGACAGCCTTCGAGCCGGTGTAGAACACGTAGACGCAGCCGATCGCGACGAAGACCCAGAAGAGGGCCTTCATCCAGCCGCACCCGGGAGATAGACCCAGATCTTCGCCGCGGCCGGCAAGCCGAGCGCGATGACCTGGCCGTCACCGGACGCCGTGATCGTCCCGGCCCAGGGCGCGACCTCGGTGATCTTCAGGCGCCGTCCCGGGCGTACGTCGTTCTTCCAGAGGTGCTCGAGCAGCTTCTTGTCGGCCTCGGCCTCCTCGGTGATCCGCTCGACCACGACGGTCGTCCCTTCCTTCGCCTGGGCGAGAGGAAATGGCTCGACCTTCGGTGGCTTGGCCATCCCGGGTATCGGATTGCCGTGCGGGCAGGTGCTTGGCATGCCCAGGAGCTCCGCAAGACGGTCCTCGACACGCGGCGAGAGCGCGTGCTCGAGCCGGTGAGCCTCCTCGTGGGCGTCCGTCCAGTTGAGGCCGAGCGTGTCCGTGAGCCAGCGCTCGAGGAGACGATGACGACGGGCCATGAGCTCGGCGATCTGCCGGCCCTTGGTGGAGAGCACCAGCTCCTTGCCGCGTCCGATCTTCACGTACCCGCCGCGGGCCATGCGATGGATCGCCTCGGTCACCGCGGGAGCAGAGATGCCCATGTGCTTGGCGAGCCGGGCGCCGATCACTGGCTTGCCACTGCCCGCCAGGTCATAGATCGCCGCGAGGTAGTCCTGGACCGAAGCCGTCGTGGCTCGCGTCTCGGCCGCGATTTTCAGGGTTGATGATCGTGGCATGTGTAAGCCTATCCGAACGAAATCTCGATCGGTCGTTCGGCAGTATAGCGTCACTCCAACTCGGGCAGCAAGGCGGTGCGCGCTGCAGGCCCTCGGGGCTCCCGGCCAAGCGGCGTTGTCCCAAAATTGAGAAACGCGCACACTTCGTTCGCAGAATTGCGACCGGGTCGGTCTTGGGTCGGACACCGGGCGAACGTTCCCCGATGCGGCACCGCTCACCCTCCTGATCCTCGGCATGGAGCGTTCTGAGTCCCTCGCTGATCATCCGACCTCTCCCCAAGACTCAGCTCGGCGCCCGGCTCTTCGCAGACGGTGCGAACAGAGGTTTCGTGCGTCGCAAAACTGAGAAAGCTTCTTATGAGGTCTCCAACCGTTAGTCCTCGATTTCGCGGGCTTCTCCGCAAGCGCCGTTGGCTCACCTCTTGCGGATAGGCGCCGACCGATCGACGATCGTACTCCACCTCCGACCATGAACCCAATTGCCGCAGGAGGAGACGTCAACGATGACGATCAGCAGGAGAACCTTCCTCGGTGGCCTCGGTGCCGGAGCCATCGCTTCGGCAGGCTCAAGCCTGCTGGCCCCCAATCGCGCCGTCGCTCAGCGATCCGGCTCTCGCGTGTTCGTGATTCGCGAAGACCGATTCGGGCGAATATTTCCGAGCCTCCGCCCCTTCGCTGACTCGAGCCCCAGGCTCCTGAGCGCGTTGAGGGAGATTGGCAAGCCAGGTGGCCTCCTGGATGCCGGCGACGACCTTGCGGCGGGCCCGGTCGCGCTCATCGTCGACCCGGCGCTCAGCGCGAACAACCCGAACAATACGACCCACACCGCCGGCACGACCTTCATGGGCCAGTTCCTCGATCACGACCTCACCTTCGACCTCACGTCTCGGCTGGGTAAGCCCGCAGAGCCGACCGAGTCGCCCAACGAGCGGACACCGGCGCTCGATCTCGACTCTGTCTACGGCAGCGGCCCGCTCGGGGACCCTGAACTCTACGTGTCGGTCAACCGGCGAAGCCGCGAGCGACCGACAAAGCTGAAGATCGAGCGCGGCTCTCTTTTCGAGGACCTGCCGCGGCGGTCGGACGGATCGGCCATCATCGCCGACCCCCGCAACGATGAGAACCTCATCATCGCCGGCCTCCAGGCGGCCGTGATCCTGTTCCACAACAAGGCTGTGGACCTCGTCGGCCGAGACCGTCGAGACGCTTCCGAGGAAGTCTTTCGCAAGGCGCGCCAGCTCACGACCTGGCATTACCAGTGGATGATCGTGCACGAGTTTCTGCCCCTCTTCGTTGGCCAGCCGATGGTTGACGATATCCTGCGGCGCGGTCGGAGGGTCTTCACACCGTCGACCGCGTTCATCCCCGTAGAATTCCAGGGGGCCGCGTACCGCTTCGGTCACAGCATGGTGCGTCCTTCGTATCGGGCGAACCTGCTCGGCGACGTCAATGCCACCGGGTCCCCCGCACCCTTCTTCGGGATGATCTTCGACCCGGCAGGCGAAGGCCAGACGGATCCGATCGATATGCGTGGCGGCGCGAGGGCTCGTCGGCGGTTCATCGGCTGGCAGACCTTCTTCGATTTCGGGGCCGAGCCTCGACCGGGTGGCGTCGGCGGCACCTTGGGTGAGGACGTGCGACCCAACAAGACCATCGACACCAGGATTTCCACCCCGCTGTTCAACCTTCCCCTCGGCGCGATCGCCTCGGGAGACCCGCCCACCTCGCTTCCTCAGCGCAATCTCCTGCGCCACGTTACCTGGCTGCTGCCGTCCGGCCAGAGCATTGCTCGAGAGCTGGACGTTCCGAGGCTCTCGAGTCGGGACTTCCCCGAGCTCAAGTCGTTGGGCCTGGACCTCGATGAGTCGACGCCGCTCTGGTACTACGTCCTGCGAGAAGCGAAGGTCATGGCGAACGGCCTGACCCTTGGGCCCGTTGGCGGCCGGATCGTCGGCGAAGTTTTCATCGGGCTCCTGCAGCTCGACCGAGATTCCTACTTCTCGGAGCGCAACTGGCGGCCGACGCTTCCGACGCGAAGCGGTCGGGTCACCGGCGACTTCCGGATGGTGGACTTCCTCGCGTTCGCCGGAGTCGACCCCGCGCACCGCGGGCAGTAAGACCGACCGCTCGACCATCCGTCCCGGTCTCCGCCGGCACCTCCGGCGTGCGGCGCGCCCGCCGGAGCGAACCGGCGGAGAATGTTATGCTTCGGGCATGACGCGGGCCGACGCCGCGCAGCGCATCACCGAGCTGCGCGAGCAGATTCACCACCACGACTATCTGTACTACGTCGAGGCGCGGCCCGAGGTCTCCGACGCCGAGTATGACGCCCTCATGCGCGAGCTCCGCGAGCTCGAGGCGAGCTTTCCAGACCTCGTCACCGCCGACAGCCCCACCCAGCGCGTGGGCGGCGCGCCGACCGACATCTTCAAGCCGGTCGAGCATCACGACGCGATGCTCTCGCTCGACAACGCGACCTCACCCGATGACCTGCGCGAGTTCGAGGCCCGGATCGGCCGCGCCCTTCCGGGCGCCGCGTTCACGTACGTGTGCGAGCCCAAGATCGACGGTCTGGGCATCGCACTCCTGTACGAGGCCGGCCGCTTCGTCCGGGGGGCCACGCGGGGCGACGGGCGAGTGGGCGAGGACATCACGCCCAACCTCCGAACGATCCGGTCCATTCCGATGGTCCTGCGGGGCGCGCTCGCGGCCGTTCCCGTCATCGAGGTGCGCGGCGAGGTCTTCATGCCTCGGGAGGAGTTCGCCAGGCTCAATCGCACCCTCGAGGAAGCCGGCACGCCGACGTTCGCGAACCCGCGTAATGCCGCCGCGGGCGCCGTACGCCAGAAGGACCCGTCGGTCACCGCCCGCCGGCCCCTGGACATCTTCGTCTATCACCTGAGTCGCGCCGACTCGCTCGGCTTCGCCTCCCACTGGGACGTGCTCGAGGCGCTGCGCGCGGCCGGGTTCAAGACGAACCCCCGGGCCGAGCGGTGCGGGAACCTCGACGCGGTCATCACGTGCTGCGCGCAGCTCGAGCGCGACCGCGACGGGCTCGGCTACGATGCCGACGGGGCCGTGGTCAAGGTGGAGGCGCTCGATCACCAGCGCCGGCTCGGCTCGACGACACACCATCCGCGATGGGCCATCGCATTCAAGTTCGCCGCGCGTCAGGCGACGACCGTGATCGAGGCGATCGAGGTGAACGTCGGCAAGACGGGCGCGCTGACGCCGACCGCCAAGCTCACGCCCGTGGAGCTGGCCGGCGTGACGATCCGGAACGTGAGCCTCCATAACGAGGACGAGATCCGCCGGAAGGACGTCCGGGTGGGCGACACGGTCCTGATCGAGCGCGCGGGCGACGTGATCCCCTATGTCGTCCAGGTCGTGCTCGCCAAGCGGCCGTCCGACACCCAGCCGTTCACGTTCCCGTCGACGTGCCCGGCCTGTGGAGGCGTGACCGCGCGCGCCGCCGGCGAGGCGTACTGGCGGTGCACCAACAGCGCCTGTCCGGCCCAGCTCAAGGAGCGGCTGCGCCACTTCGGGTCGCGCCGGGCGATGGACATCGAGCATCTGGGCGACAGCACGATCGAGCAGCTCGTCGACACGGGACGGGTGAAGGACTTCGCCGATCTCTACACGCTGACCGCCGAGGAAGTCGGCGAGCTCGACCGGTTCGCCGAGAAGTCGGCCGAGAACCTCGTGGCGGCCATCGCGGCGTCGCGCGAGCGGGGCCCGGCGCGCCTGCTCAACGCGATCGGGATCCGGCTCGTCGGCGAGCGCGTCGCCCAGCTGCTGGCGACCCGCTTCGGCAGCCTCGCGCGCATCGCCGCGGTCTCGGAGGCCGAGCTGGCCGAGGTGCACGGCATCGGCGACGAGATCGCGCGCTCGATCGCGGCCTTCTTTCAGGATCCGACCAATCGGGAGCTGATCGAGCGGCTTGCGCGCGCCGGAGTCGTGACGAGCGCGCCGGTGGCGCCGGAGGGCCCCAAGCCACTCGCCGGCAAGACCATCGTCCTGACCGGCTCGCTGCCGACGCTCTCGCGAGAGGCCGCGCGCGAGCTGATCGAGCGGCACGGCGGTCGTGTGACGTCCTCCGTCTCGAAGAAGACCCACTACGTCGTCGTCGGCGAGGCGCCCGGCAGCAAGGCGGACGACGCCCGGCGCCTGGGGGTGACCGTACTCGACGAAGCCGGACTGCTCGCACTGGTGCGCTCATGACGCGCTCGCGCGTGAAACGCTCCAGCCCGCGAGTGGTGCTGGCCCTCGCCGCGGTGATCCTG
>Ga0066677_10000555_pt1 | contig 12394 bp, 11 predicted proteins | sample GraSoiAngelo_126_FD_62299 | JGI IMG/M metagenome (GOLD analysis project Ga0066677, IMG submission 62299) | Grasslands soil microbial communities from the Angelo Coastal Reserve, California, USA - 14_0927_09_20cm | ecosystem: Environmental > Terrestrial > Soil > Grasslands | place: USA... | reverse complement strand
CGGGTAGGCGAGCGCGACGGCGATGGGCAGCCTCATGTCCGGCCGCCCCAGCTGTGCCTTGAGGGAGCCGTCAACGAACTCGACCAACGAGTGGATGACGCTCTGCGGGTGGATGCACACGGAGATCGCATCCAGGGGCAGCCCGAAGAGGTGATGTGCCTCGATCAGCTCGAGGCCTTTGTTCATCAGGGTCGCCGAGTCGACGGTGACTTTTGGCCCCATGGACCAGCGCGGGTGATTGAGCGCCTGCTCGACCGTCACATGGTCTAGGTCGGCGTCGGGCTGAGACCAGAAGGGACCGCCGCTGGCGGTGATGATGAGGCGGCGCACGTTTTCGCGCTCCTCGCCCCACAGGCACTGCCAGATCGCGCTGTGCTCGCTGTCGACAGGCCTGATCCCCTTTTCGCCGGCCAGCTTCATGACCAGGTGGCCCGCCATGACCAGGACCTCTTTGGTCGCCAGGGCCACCTCCTTGCCCGCGCGCAGGGCCGCCATGGTTGGCGCCAGCGCACGCGCGCCCGGAATCGCGACCACGACGATGTCGCACCGGGGGTCGGTCACCATCGCCTCCAACCTCGCGTCGAAATCGGGCTCCCCGGCCTGGCCCTGGACGACGTATTCCGCCTGTCGGTTGGTCGAGCGCGTGCCCTCCGTGAGGCCAAACAGCTTGAAGCGGCCGGGGTTGCGGTCGATCACGTCGAGCGCCTGGCGGCCGACTGACCCGGTCGCCCCGAGCACGGCCACGTTGATGGGTCGCGTCATCTAAAGAAGGTGGAAGACCGCCACATAGAAGTACACGAGGATCGGCGGGAACAGGATCGAGTCGATTCGGTCGAGCACTCCCCCATGCCCCGGTATGAGATGGGATGAATCCTTCACGTCCGCGAGCCGCTTCATCTGGGACTCGACCAGGTCGCCGATCTCTGCGCTGCTCCCCACGAGGAAGCCCAGCAATATCGCGTGCACCGGTGAGAAGCCGAGCACTGCCGAAACGCCGATCAGCATCACCAGGATTGGTGCGAACACGCCTGCGATGGCGCCTTCCACCGTCTTTTTCGGGCTGATGTTGCTGAAGAACGGATGGCGTCCGATGCGGCTCCCGACGAGCAGCGCCGCGGCATCGCTCGCGACCACGGCGAAGATCGTGAACAGGGTCCACACCAGCCCGTTGGGTTTTGACGTGTAGAGGAGCAGGTAGAAGTTGAAGGGCATGCCGACGTAGAGCGCGCCGGCCACCCCCATCGCCCACCGGCTGAGTCCCTGTCTGCGGCCCGGCACGACGAGGAACGCCGCCAGCCCGCCCACGAGCGACAGCGCGAGCACCAGGTTGACGTCCACCGCCTTGAGCAGCGTGCCGCTGAACGCGAAGAATGCGCCGAGCGGGAACAGGAGCCAGGCCGGGGCGCGCGAGCCCATGCCTTCGGAGAGACCGTCGAACTCCCAGAGCGCGAGGCCGCCGAGGATGAGCACGAGCGCGTAGACGCCGAATATGCCGGCGAACACGAGCCCGATGACGCCGCCCAGGATGACGAACGCGCTGAGGATGCGAATCATCAGGGGGCTCGGCTTCCAGCTGGTCATTGACGCGTTGCGGGTAGTCAACCAGACCCTCCGGCGCTGCGCGCCACCTCCCCATGCGATGGGGAGGACACAATTTCACTTGCTGGCCTGGCGCCGAAGCGCCGCACCCGCGACGCGTAGTCGTCCAGCGCGGCCCTGAGGTCGTCGGCGCCGAAGTCGGGCCACAGCGTTTCGGTCACGAGCATCTCGGCGTACGCGCCCTGCCAGAGGAGGAAGTTGCTGACCCGGTGCTCGCCCGCTGTGCGGATGATCAGGTCGGGATCGGGCAGGACCGGCTGGTACATGCGCGCCGAGATGGCCGCCTCGTCGACGCCGCCCTCCGTTACTCCGTCCTTGATCAGTTTGCGCACCGCGTCGACTATCTCGGCCCTCCCTCCGTAATTGAGACAAACGTTGAGGACGCCGTTCTTGTTATTCGCCGTGCGTGCCATGGCCTCGTCGATGCGCGTGCGCATGCGCGCTGACAGCTCGTCGCGCCGCCCGCTGACCAGGATGCGCACTCCGCGCTGGTGCATCTCGTCGATCTCGCGCTGCATCGTCTCGTGGAACAGGCGCATGAGCGCGCGCACCTCCGCGCGGGGCCGTGCCCAGTTCTCGGTCGAGAACGCGTAGATCGACAGCGCGTGCACGCCGAAGTCCTCGCAGGCCTGGAGCACGCGTTTGATCGAGCGCACGCCGGCGCGGTGGCCGAAGCTGGCCGGCCGGCCTTGGCGGCGGGCCCAGCGGCCGTTGCCGTCCATGATGATTCCGACGTGGCGGGGGACCTGGGAGTCCAAGGGTGAGGAAAGGTTACCGATCGGCGACGCAGCCAGCTTGGGCGAGCCCCATCCCCCGCCTGCGGCGGGTACTTCCCCGCAAGCGGGGAAGAGCCACCTCCCCATGAATGGGGAGGAGCGACTCCGCCTAGACCTCCATTACCTCTGATTCCTTTCGGCCTGCCAGAGCGTCGACTTTTTCGATCTGGCTTTCGGTGATCTTCTGGAGGCGGGCGTGCGCCCGCTTGGAGTCGTCCTCCGCGACGTCGCCGGCCTTCTGCATCTGATCGATCCGGTGCAGCTCGTCGCGGCGCACGTTGCGGATCGCCACCCGGGCGTCTTCCGCCTTCTGCCGCACGAGCTTGACGTATTCGCGGCGCCGCTCTTCGGTCAGGGGCGGAATCGGCACACGGATGACCTGGCCGTCGCTCGCGGGGTTGAGGCCCTGCTCGCTCGTGCGCAGCGCCTTCTCGACGGCGCCGATCTGGCTCCTGTCGTAAACCTGCACGACCAGCAAGCGAGGCTCGGGCGCGCTGATCTGCGCGAGCTGGTTGAGCGGGGTCGGCGTGCCGTAGTACGGGACGATGACCTTGTCGATCAGCGCCGGATTGGCGCGGCCCGTGCGGATCGTCGCCAGCTCGCCGGCGAAGTGATCGACCGACTTGGTCATCTTGGTTTCGGCGTCGCGCAGCACGGGGTCGATCATGACGTTGCCGCGCCGACGAGGGTGCCGATCTGCTCACCGAGGACCACGCGCTCGATGTTGCCCGGAGTCAGCAGGTTGAAGACGACGATGGGCACATCGTTGTCCATGCAGAGCGTGAGCGCCGTGTTGTCCATCACCTCGATGCCGCGGTTGAGGACCTCGAGGTAGCCCAGGCGCTCGAACTTGGTCGCGGTGGGGTCGCGCTTGGGGTCGGCGGTGTAGACGCCATCCACCTTGGTCGCCTTGAGGATCACGTCTGCTTCTATCTCGACTGCGCGCAGCGCGGCCGTCGTGTCGGTCGTGAAGTAGGGGTTGCCCGTGCCGGCGGCGAGGATGACCACCCTTCCCTTCTCGAGGTGGCGCACGGCCCGGCGCCGGATGTACGGCTCGGCGACCTGCGGCATCTGGATCGCGGTCATCGTGCGGGCCGGAATGCCGGTGCGCTCGAGCGCGTCCTGCAGCGCCAGGGCGTTGATCACGGTCGCGAGCATGCCCATGTAGTCGCCGGTCGCGCGGTCGAAGCCACGCTCGGTCGCGGCAAGGCCGCGAAAGATGTTGCCCCCTCCGACAACGAGCGCCATCTGCACACCCATCTGGTGCACGCGCTTGACCTGCGCGGCAATCTTCTCGACGATCTCGAGATCGATGCCGTAATCGCGGCTGCCGCCGAGCGCTTCACCGCTGAGCTTCAACAGCACGCGGTTGTACTTCGGGGATCGGTCACCTACCGCTACGTTTTCGATCAGGACTCCCTGATGTTAAATCGGGCGAAGCGCCGGACAGTGATGTTCTCCTGGAGCTTCGAGATGTTCTCCGCGATGATCTGGCCTACGGTGCGGCTCGGCTCGCGGAAGTATTCCTGCTCCATCAAACAGTTCTGCTTGAGGAAGGCCTCGATCTGCCCCTCCACGATTCGCGGAATCACCTGCTCCGGCTTGCCGTCCTGGAGCGCCTTGGCCTCGTAGACCTCGCGCTCCGTGACGAGCACCTCGTCGGGCACGTCCTCGCGTGTGACCCAGCGCGCGCCGAAGCCCGCGACCTGGAGCGCGAGCTCCTTCGCGAGCTTGCGGAAGTCCGCGCCCTTGGCGACGAAGTCCGTCTCACAGTTGACTTCGATCAGCACGCCGAGCTGCGGCGGGAAGTCGGGCGAGGTGCTGTGCAGGTACGCCTCGACGACTCCCTGGCCGGTCGCGCGGTCCGCGCGCTTGGCCGCTTTCGCGATTCCCTTCTCGCGCAGGATCGTGTACGCCTTCTCAATGTCGCCGCCCGCCTCTTCGAGGGCGTTCTTGCAGTCCATCATTCCGGCGCCGGATATCTCGCGGAGCTTCTTGATCAGATCCATGTCCACGGCCATCAACGCTTCTCGTCGTCATCGGCGGTGTGGCCGATGAACTCCTCTTCGGAGACTGTGGGCAGGTAGTCCTCCTCGTCCTCGAGGTACTCCTCGATCTCCTCGTAGCGAGGCGTCTCCAGGAACTCGCGATCCTCGACCTCGGGCAGAATCTCGCCCCGGGCGGCGGCTTCTTGCCGTCCTTCCTGGCACGCGTCGGCGATCTTGCCCGTAAGGAGCTTCACCGCGCGGATCGCGTCGTCGTTGCCGGGGATAACGTAGGTGATGAGGTCCGGGTCGCAGTTGCTGTCCGTGATCGCCACCACCGGGATCTTCAGCCGGTTGGCCTCGGTCACGGCGATGTGCTCCTTGCGCGGATCCACGACGTAGAGGGCTCCCGGCAGCCGCTTCATATCGGCGATGCCGTCGAAGTGGAACATCAGCCGGTCGAGCTCGTCGGTGAGGCGCTTGGCCTCCTTCTTCGACATCTGCTCGAACTGGCCTTCCTGCTGCATCTTGCGCAGGTCCTGCAGCCGCTCGATCCTCTTCTTGACCGTGCTGAAGTTGGTCAGCATGCCGCCCATCCAGCGCCGGTTGACGAAGTACATGCCACAGCGCGCGGCCTCGGTCTGGATGGTCTCCTGGGCCTGCTTTTTGGTGCCGACGAAGAGCACCGGGCGGCCGCTGGCCGCGACGTTGCGGGTGAAGTCCCACGCGTCGTCCAGCAGGCGGACGGTCTTCTGCAGGTCGATGATGTGGATGCCGTTGCGGGCGGTGAAGATATAGGTCTTCATCTTCGGGTTCCAGCGGCTGGTCTGATGTCCGAAATGGACGCCCGCCTCCAGCAGCTGCTTCAAGGTCACTTGAGCCACGTTTGTCTGATTGCCTCCTGTTGTTCTTCCGCCCGGTTCAGGCCCCCTTGCGGAGGACAGGTGCATTGCCCCGGGCGTGCTAACTCAGTCGCTAGGACTGGCTACGCGAGTATACCCAGAGCGCCGAGGCGCTAAGCCTCGACCGCTTTCTCAGACTTCTTGACACCCTTCGGCCCCGGGCACTGCGGGTAGTCCGAGCACGACTTGAACAGGCCGAACCGGCCGCGGCGCTCGACCAGTGGCTTGCCGCAGATCGGGCACGGCTCGTCCAGGACCTTCGGGCCCTCGCGAGGCTTGCCGTCCTTGCCCATGTTCGCGCGGTACTTGCACTCCGGATAGCGCGAGCAGGCGACGAACGGACCGTAGCGGCCCGTGCGCTCGACCAGCTGTCCCTCGCCACACTGCGGGCACTTCTCGCCTGTGGGCTTGGCCTCGGATGTCGCGGGGTCGCGCTTGATGTACTTGCAGTCCGGATAGCCGGAGCACCCGATGAACTCGCCGTACCGGCCGTTCCGCTTTTGAAGCGGCTTGCCGCACACAGGGCACGGCTCATCGAGCAGGACGGGCTGCGGCGCCTCGCCGTCAGGCGTCAGCGCGCGTCGGAACTTGCACTTCGGGTAGCGCGAGCAGCCCATGAAGGGCCCGAAGCGGCTCGCCTTGTGGACCAGGTGGCCCTCGTGGCACAACGGGCACTCCTCGTCGGTGTCGGCCGGCGTCGCCTCCTCGGCCGCGCTGAGCATCCGCTGCAGCGGGCCGTAGAAGTCCTTGACCACCGGCACCCACTCGCGCTTACCGCGCTCCACCTCGTCGAGCCGCTTCTCGAGCGTGGCCGTGTAGTCGTCGTCGGCGATCGTCTTGAAGTGGTCGACCATGATCGAGTTGACCGCCTCGCCCGTGCGCGTCGGGTGCAGCCGGCGGTCCTTCAGCTCGACGTAGCCGTGGTCTTTGATCGTCTCCACGATCGGCGCGTACGTGGACGGCCGGCCGATGCCGCGCTGCTCCAGCTCGCGAATCAGCGTCGCCTCCGAGTATCTGGGGGGCGGCTGGCTGAAATGCTGCTCGGGCTTCATGCCGTGGTAGTCCAGAGCCTCGCCCTGCGTCAGCTGGGGCAGCTCGTTCTCGCCGTTTTCCTCGCGCGGCCAAACCTTGTAGAAACCGTCGAAGGCGAGCACCGACCCGTTGGCCCGGAACACGTATTCGCCGCCCTCGATCTCGACCTGGGTCTGGTCGTACACCGCCGGAGCCATCCGGCTCGCGACGAAGCGCCGCCAGACGAGGTCGTAGAGCTTGTACTGGTCTGGGGTCAGGTGCTGGCGGACCGATTCCGGGGTCCGGTTGACGTCGGTCGGGCGGATCGCCTCGTGCGCGTCCTGCACCCCCGGCGTCGCCTTCGCGGCGCGCGCCGTGCCGAGGTACTTCTCGCCGTGCTGCTCCTTGATCCATCCCTTGACCTTGCCCTCAGCCTCAGCCGAGATTCGTGTCGAGTCGGTGCGCATGTAGGTGATGAGACCGGCAGGACCCTCGCTGCCAAGCTCGATACCCTCGTACAGCTGCTGGGCGACGCGCATCGCGACACGAGGCCGCATGCGCAGCCGGCTCGACGCGTCCTGCTGCAGGGTCGAGGTGATGTACGGCGGGTTGGAGCTCTTGGTCCTCCGCTTCTGCTCGACTCCGATGACGCGATAGCTCGCGCCCTCGAGCTTGCGCACGATCTCCTGCGCCTCGTCCTCGTTGTGGACCTCGAACTTGGTGTCGGCTTCGGTCCCCGCTGCACCGATGGGCCGGTTGAGCCGCGCCATGAAGCGGTTCTCGGCGCCCCGCCTGGACAGCTCGGCGTCGATCGTCCAGGACTCGACGGGGACGAACTTGCGGATCTCCTCCTCGCGGTCGACGACCAGGCGCAGCGCGACCGACGAGACGCGGCCGGCGCCAATTCCCTTCTGGACCTTGGCCCAGAGGAACGGGCTCAGACGAAAGCCGACCAGGCGGTCGACCACACGTCGCGCTTGCTGCGCGTTGACGAGCTTCATGTCGATGTCGCGCGGCGTTTCCAGCGCATGGCGGACGGCGTCCGCGGTGATCTCGTGGAACTCGATGCGCTTGGGGTCGCGCAGCTTCAGCACCTCGGCGAGGTGCCAGGCGATCGCCTCGCCCTCGCGGTCAGGGTCGGAGGCAAGGATGACCTGGCCGCCGTCGCCCTTGACCGCCGAGCGGAGCTCGTTGATGGTCTTGCGGCGGCTCTCCACCACCTCGTAGTGAGGCTTGAAGCCGTCGTCGACCTCCACGCCCATCTCCTTTCCAGGCAGGTCGCGAACGTGCCCCATGGAGGCGCGCACGTCGAAACGGTCACCCAAAAACCGCTTCAGCGTTCTGGCCTTGGCGGGCGACTCGACGATGATCAGTCCTTCTGTCACAGCCCTCTCTTTATTCCCAAACCCGGCAAGTTGTTCCCCAGGCCGGGTCTGAGGCGGGCATCCTACGCCCGTTCTTTGCCGCGGCGCAATGCCTTGACGTAGCCGCCCCCGTGGCGGCGGACCGCCCCGCTGAGCTCCAGCGCGGTCAACCGGCCGAGCACTTCCGCGACAGGAAGCTGGAGCTTGCGGGCGATCTCGGCGGCGTTCAAAGCCAGAACGTCTGAGAGGTGGGAAAGGATGCCGTCCCGCTCCGCGGGGAGCTTGAAACCGAGGTGTTTGGGGGTTGCCAGGGGGTCGTCCAGGACCTCTCCGCCCAGGCTCAAGGTCGCGAGCACGTCCCGGGCGTTCTGGACCAGGCCGGCCCCATCGCGGAGGAGCGCGTGGGTACCCACCGACAGGGGCGAGAAGACGCTGCCCGGCACCGCCATTACCTCTTTATGTAGGTCGAGCGCGGCCTCGGCCGTGATGAGCGCACCGGAAGCCTCGGCCGCCTCGACGACCACGACCACGTCGGAGAGTGCCGCCATCGTGTAGTTGCGGGCTGGAAAGTTGTGGCGGCGCGGCGCGGTGCCGTCGGGGAACTGGCTGACGAGCGCCCCGCCGGCGGCCAGGATGGCTTCGGCCAGCACACCGTGGGCGGCCGGGTATATGACGTCGATCCCGGTGCCCATCACTGCGACCGTCACCCCGCCTGCGTTGAGAGCGCCGCGGTGGGCGGCGGCGTCGATCCCAAGCGCCAGCCCGCTCACCACGACCACTCCCGCGCGGGCGAGCTCGAGGCCAAGCTGCTCCGCCACCGCCTCGCCGTAGGGCGACGGGCGGCGCGAGCCGACGATCGCCACCCGCGGACCTTCGGGCGGGGGCCATCTGCCCCGCGTCCTGAGTGAAGCCTGTGCCCCCCGATCCCCGCGGGCATCTTCGCTACTGGTGCGGCTCATCCGTGCGTTGCCGCCTGTGCTCCGGTCCTCGCGCACCCACGGGTGCGCTCCGGTCCGGTGCTCGCGGCGCCTTCGGCTGAGCTCGCCCCAGCGCGAATCTGCTCCGCGTGGCCGGGGGGCACAGGCTCAGGCGGCGACATCTTGCAGGCGGAAGCCGAGCGCTTCCAGGACGTGGTGCTCTTCGATCTCCGGCGATCCGTCCAGGTCGGCGGAGGTGCGGGCGACGCGCCAGGCGCGGTGGAAGCCGCGGGCGGTGAGGCCCCGCTGGTTGCCCCAGCGCTCGAGCGTCCGGCGCGAAGGCGGTGCGAGGCCCGCGATCTGGCGGAGACGCGCGGGCTTGAGCTGCGCGTTCAAGCAGCCCTGTCTCTCGAGCTGGCGCCGGCGCGCGGTGACGACCCGTTCGCGAACCGCCGCCGACCGCTCACCTTCCGGCTGCGCGGAGAGCAGCTCGAGCTCCACCCGCCGCACGGCCACCTGGAGGTCGATCCGGTCGAGCAGCGGGCCGGACAGCCTGCGCTGGTAGGAGTCGATGGCCGCGAGCGTGCAGCGGCAGGCCCGGATGCCATCGCCGGCCCAGCCGCACGGGCATGGATTGGTCGCAGCGATCAGCGTGAAGCGCGCGGGATAGGCGACCGATCCGCCGGACCGGGTGATGGTCACGCGGCCTGCCTCGATGGGCTGGCGGAGCGCCTGCAGAACTGGGGTCTGAAACTCCGCCAGCTCGTCGAGGAACAGCACTCCGTGGTGGACGCGGCTGATCTCCCCGGGCAGCGCCAGCCCGCTGCCCCCGCCGATGAGGCCCGCCATCGAGACGCCGTGGTGCGGGGCGCGAAACGGGCGGGCCCAGTCGAGCGGCCCGTCACGCGGTAGCTCGCCGAGCAGGCTGCGCACCTGCGCCACCTCGAGCGCCTCGCCGAGCTCGAGTGGCGGAAGGATGCCTGGCAGGCAGCGGGCCAGCATCGTCTTGCCGGCACCGGGCGGGCCGCTCATCAGGAGGTGGTGGCCCCCGGCGGCCGCTACCTCCAGGGCGCGCTTCGCCTCCTCCTGGCCGTGGACCTCGGCCAGGTCGTGCTCCGGATCGGGCGTTGGCGCAGCGTCTTCGACGATCATCCGCGACGAGGGCGGGATGGGCTCAACGCCGAGCAGGTGGTTGACCACGGCGATCAGCGACGCGCACGGGATGACCTCGAGGTCTTCGACGAGCGCCGCCTCCGCTGCGTCGGCCGCGGGCACGAAGACGCGCTGGTAGCCAAGCCTCGACAACCCGCGCGCGGCGACGAGCACGCCGTCGACATGCCGAACCGTACCGTCGAGGGCGAGCTCGCCGAGGAACGCGGTTCGAGGCGGCGCCGGCTTATGGGCAAACGCGAGCGCAATTGCCACTGCCATCGGCAGGTCGAGCCCGGTGCCCTCCTTGCGCATCTCCGCCGGCGCCAGGTTCACGGTGAGACGGGTCCGTGGGAACTCGAGGCCGCTGTTGCGTATCGCGGACCGAACACGCTCGCGAGCCTCTTTGACTGTCGTCGCTGCGAGGCCAACCAGGAAGAACTTGCCAGGATCGCCGCGGCCGATGTCGGCCTCGACGTGGACCCGTCGCACGTCCAGGCCGGCAAGCACGCACGAGTCGACGCTTCCAAGCATGGGCTCGACGTTATTGAATGGCTGAGCAGAATTCAGCCCTGGGTGTTAAGGCGTTCGAGCCCCTCCGGCGCTGCGCGCCACCTCCCCATAAATGGGGAGGAGCATGTTCAGCTAAGGGGAAGCGAGGAAGTCGGCGACTGCGTCGTGGAAGGCCTGCGGCTGCTCGACGAACACCTGGTGACCTGAATCGCCGACCATCACAAAGCGGGCGCCTGGGATGCCGGCGCAGATCTCTTCGGCGCATACCGGACCGCAGATGAAGTCCTCGTCGCCTGTCAACACGAGCGTCTGCGACGTGATGGATGGAAGGCTGCTGCGCAGGTCGAACGTGGTGAAGATCTCCTGGTTGAAGAGCTTCAGCGCGTCGGCGTTGATCGTCTCCGTCCTCAACGTATCGAGATACCCGGCCTCGACCGCGCCGTAGTGCGCGAAGTAAAGAGGTAGCTCACGAAACACCAGTTGGCTTAGCTCTTCGTCCGATTCGAAGTGGCCCGCCTGCTCTTCCTCGAGGGCGGCGATGGCGTCGGCGCACCACTCCTGGCCCGCCCGCTTTTCCATCCCTTTGCGCATGGCTGTTTCCTGCTCCGGACCAAAGCGAGCCAGCGTCGACGCGAGGACCAGCCGGCGGACACGTCGCGGATGCGTCGCGGCGTACGCGATGGCGATCACTCCTCCGTGCGAGTGGCCGAGAAGGTGGATGCGCTCAAGCCCGAGGTGCTCACGCAACGACTCGACGTCCGCGACGTAGTCATCGATCTGATATGCGCGCGGATCTGCCGGCCGGTCCGAGCCGCCGGTGCCGCGCGGGTTGAGCATGATCAGCGTGTTCTGCTCCCACAGCGCGGCCAGGTCGCTGAAGTACGTGGAGGAGAATCCCGGCCCGCCCGGATGACACACGAGCACGGGCCCGTGGCCGAGCTTGCGGTAGGTCAGCTTGCGTCCGTCGGCGGTGGTGAAGCTCACGCCAGCCGCGGCTCCGGACGCCACCGGCCGCCGTCTTCCAGGTAACCCGCGGGTTGGTCTGGCTCGTGGCTCAGCACGAGCAGCCAGCGATGCCTCTCCGCCTCTTCGAACAGCCGCGCCTTTTGCTCGAACACCCGGAGCGGCTCGAGATCCGCGGACATGTTCCACGGCACGCGCAGGTGAGGCGTCTGGCACACGAGGTCGCCGGTCACCACGCACGCGAGCTCGCCCGACTGCAGGATCAGCACCTGGCTCCCGGGTGTGTGGCCTCCGACGTGGCGGAGATGCACGCCGGGCAAGACCTCGGCGTCGCCCGTCAGGAACTCGACGGCGTTGTGGCCGTCGGCCAGCGGCGTGAAGTCGTCGATGAGATAGCTCGACTTGCTGCGCACGTCGGGATGCACCGCGAAGTCCCACTCGCTCCGCTGGATGAAGTGACGAGCTTTCGGGAACGTGAGCTGCAGCGCGCCCTGCTGATTGCGGCGCGTGAGGCCTCCCGCGTGGTCCCAATGGAGGTGCGTCGTGACGACCGCGTCGACCTCCTCGGGCCGGATCCCCAGACGCTGCAGCGCATGCAGGAGGTCTTCGGGTTCACGAATCGCGAACTGCTGCGCGCGCTTCTCGCTGATCTTGTTCCCGATGCCGGTCTCGCACACGATGACCCGCCCGTTCATGCGCGCGATGATGCAGACGCAGCTGGCGTCGATCATGTTGTTGCGGTCGGCCGGCTTCTGCTTCTCCCACAGAACCTTGGGTACGACTCCGAACATCAGGCCGCCGTCCGCTTTCCAGTGGTCGGTGACCAGGAGGTGGAGCTCGATGTCGCCCAGACGCACTACGCCTATATGCTCGTCGAAATGGCGGTCGCCGCGATAAGGACGTCGAGGCTCACCAAGGACTACGGCTCCGGGCACGGCCTTTTCGACCTCGACCTGCAGGTTTCGCCGCAGGAGGTCTTCGGCTTTCTTGGTCCCAACGGCGCCGGCAAGACCACCACCATCCGGCTCCTGATGGGCATGATCCACCCCACCTCAGGAGGCGCTTATGTCTTCGGCCTCGACTCCGGCCGGGACGCAGTCGAGGTCAAGCGCCGGGTCGGCTATCTGCCCGGTGACGTGCCTCAGTTCGGGAGCCTTCGCGGCAGCGAGGTCGTCGCGTATCTCGGCGCCATGCGCGGCCGCATCGATCGGCCGA
>Ga0066677_10000551_pt1 | contig 12420 bp, 12 predicted proteins | sample GraSoiAngelo_126_FD_62299 | JGI IMG/M metagenome (GOLD analysis project Ga0066677, IMG submission 62299) | Grasslands soil microbial communities from the Angelo Coastal Reserve, California, USA - 14_0927_09_20cm | ecosystem: Environmental > Terrestrial > Soil > Grasslands | place: USA... | reverse complement strand
AAGCCGGCTGTCCGAGCGGGATTGGCATTCCCGTATCGCTCAGGAGGACTGTGCAATCAGTTTGCGCAGCCTCCGCAAATTCACCACATCTTCCTTCATTTGCTTGCCTTTCGGTGTCTCCAGGACCTTTGGGATTTTGCTGAAACGGCGGTCGTTCATAATGAAACGAAATGCCGCCGGCCCGATCTCGCCTTTGCCGATGTGTGCGTGCCGATCAACGCGCGAACCGCGCGCGCTTTTGGAATCGTTCAGGTGAATCGCCGCCAGCCGTGGTCGTCCGATGACGTGATCGAACTCGCGAAATGTTTTTTTCACTGCACTCTCCGAGCTGATGTCGTAGCCAGCGGCGAAAATGTGAGCGGTATCGAGGCAAACACAAAGCCGCTCCGGCTCCCGCACCTTGTTAATAATTTGCGCAATCTCTTCAAAACGGTGACCGAGACACGAACCCTGGCCGGCGGTAGTCTCGAGCGCGATTTTCGTTTTCACTCTTGGAATGACGCGCCAGATCGCGTCGATCGACGCGGCGATTTTCTCCAGGCCCGCTTCCTCGCCAGCACCAAGGTGTGCGCCCGGGTGCAACACCAGAAACGGCAGCTCGAACTGATCGGCACGAATTAATTCTTCGGCCAGAGCGCGCAATGAATTGGCATGAAACTGCGGATTGGTCGCCGCCAGATTGATCAAATAATTGGCGTGCGCAAAGATGGAAGCCAACTGGCAGCGCTGTTGATGCTCCAGGAAAGCGCGGACTTCCTCGGCCGAAAGAGGACGAGCGAACCATTGCATGTTGTTCTTCACGAAAATCTGCATAGCCGTGCATTGGATCGAGCAGGCGCGCTCGATCGCCATGTGCGCCCCACCCGCAATCGACATGTGGGCGCCGAGCAACGTCGTCATTCCGAGCAAATACGCCCGTCCAGCTCGGACCGAGGAATCCCGGGGCGACCCTTGCCCGTAATGCAGCGGGATCTCTCGGCTTCTCTTGGCTCCGCTGGAGATGACGACGAATTCATGCTCAGAAAATTTTTGGGTGCCAGTCGGGCTTTTTCAGGCTGCCTTCAGCTTTGTATTCGAAAAATTTGTAGAGTGGGGTGAGGAAGATTCCCGCGCCGCTGGCGTCGATGCGAACGTCGAAATCGATTTTGTCGTCGAGAAAATGGGCGTTGCCCTGTCCCACCATCCCGAAAACGCCGGCATCGACGCGAAAATCGGGCGTCCGAATTACACCATCCTTAATCGAAAAGGACATGTTTGCCTTGCGCGCCACCCGGTAGCCGATGCCGGGCATGAGCTTGTTCAGAATGTCTGATAGCGGTCCGAAGAGCGGAATGGCAAAGACATCACCGTTGTGCACATCCACTTCCCCTTTGCCGGACATAGAACGGGCATCGCTCCCGTTCCCCGTCCAGTCGTAGTGGCCATTCATCGATCCGGTCGAGGTTTTGTACTTGAAATAGAGGTCGGTCAGTCGCGGAAAATCGACTCGATCGACCGTTATAGTCGCCCGATAACGTTGATCGTTTTTTGCCAGAGAAATGTCCGCATTGACTTGCAGCGTTCCGGAAAAAATCGCGCCATTTAATTCGGAAATTTGCAACCGATCATTGGTCAAGAGCAACTTCGCTTTGATCCGATCAAAAGGCAGCGCCTTACCGAGGAACACATAATCCATCCCTGCGCTAGAATCGATATCGAGTTCGAGCCGGGTGTTCTTGCCGCCACGAAATTGATAGACCCCGTTGGTCGTAATAGTCGGAGGCTTCTGAAATTTGTAGGGCGCGACGACTTTGAACAGGTTTGGATCGACCCAGCAAATAGCTTCTGTGGTTCGCAAATTCGAAACCACATTGGACATGCGGGTCTCGTGGTGCGCGAAATCGTAGATAAAGGTGCCGGTAACAACGCCTTCGTCCCGGATGACGCGGAAATTTTCATACGCAACCGCGCCGTCTCCAAAATGAATATTTGTGGAGGCGCTATTGAAGCCGACGGTCCGAAAACGGCCCCGCTCCATTTTCAGCGTCCCATCGCCTTTCCATGTCGTTGGGGCGGCGCTCGACCCGCGAATCACGAGCTGCACGTTGGCGACGTGCGGCCAGTCCCAATCGTTGACGAAATCGCGCATGTCGGTCGGAGCGAGAGTCCGCAGCGCGTTCGGATCGATCGTACTGGAGAGATCAATCCGAAAGTCGTTTGGCGCATCAAGCAATCGTCCGACCAGCTCGCCACTTTGATGCCGCACGTGAATGTCGCGCACCATGGTGCGCTCGCCATCCCATGAAAATTCGGCGTTCGCACCGAGAAACGAAATTCCTTTGTAAGTAAAGCGATCCAGCGCCGCGTGCCCGATTGCCTGCCAGCGCGGCTGTCCTTCACCTAATCTCGCTGTTCCAGAAATCTCGAACTGTGGCGGGGCCAAAAAATTAACGTCGGAGACAACATTGTCGAGGCCGACGCTCTCGAGCAATGGACGCAAGTTCAGACTGCTGCGCGCCCGAAACTGGATCTCGTTCACCTCACGCCGCCAGGTCGCGTTCGCGCTGAAAGCGCCGAGGTCGTCCTGCAATTCGCACTGGCGGATGCTCAACGTTTGATCAGCAAACTCGCCTGCCAAGTTCAACTTTCGCGCCTGATAATTGCCACGCTGAAATGGCCCGGTCTGGAGCGTTCCTTCCACCCGTGCATTCTCCAGTTCTGCGACATCGCCACTGAATTTGATCTGCAAATGTGGTCGCTCCGAGAATTTGAACTGGTTCAGCTCGCTCACCACCCGCTGCAGGAGGCTTAGCCGCCTTAGCCATTCCTCCTCCGCTGTTTCTTTCGATTGCTGGTAGTCGTTGCGCTTAATCAGCTGCCCCGTTGCGGAGATTCGAATCCCGCAAAAGATTCCGTCCGCCTGACTGACATAAATCTGTTCCGGCGGAAAATAAATGTGCGCGTACAAATTCCTGATTTCAGCGCGCGGCGCGTTGGAATCCGCCCCTTCGGGCAGGGGGAGCGAAACCTGAGCATTCCGGATATCGATCGCGCTCAAGAATGGCTGATGCTGCAGCAACGCGCCATAATTGACGTCCAGGGAAATGCGACTGATCTGCGCGATAGTGTTCTCGCGGTTTTTGTAATCGAAAATGCGCACGTCCTGCGCCACCAATCCGCGAAATGGATCGAGGGTAAGCCGGCGAACAGACGCTTCCACCCCATGCTTGTGCAATTCCTCGACCACCAGGCCTCGCCATTTTCGGCCGAAACCTTTCTTCGCCAGATACCAGCCGCCGCCAGCCATCGCACCGAGCGCGAGCACAGCCAGAAAGCGCGCCACGCTAACGAGAAGGCGTCGCGTAAAAGAGCGCGGTCGATGTGCATCGGAAATTAAAGTTTCTTCTGGCGCTTCCAAAATGGCAGGCATGGTTTATTCGTTGAAACGTTAAAGCGTTGAAGCGATGAAGTGCTGAGGGAATGTCCATCGAACGCTCTAACTCTTCAACGCTTCAACCCTTCAATCCTGCAACGTGCTTTCCACCTCCGATCTTCCCGCCGTCAATGCCTCGCTGAATGCGATCAGCACGATTTTCATTTCAGCGGGCTGGTACTTCATCCGCCGGAATTTTTGGCAGCGCCACGTCGCCTGCATGATCACCGCGATCATTTCCTCGACTTTGTTTCTCGTTGGCTACCTCACCTATCATGCCCAGGTCGGTGAAAAATCTTCCGGTTACCGCGGGTGGCTGGCGGCCATTTATTTCCCGATACTGGCCAGCCACGTTTTGCTCGCCTTCGTTACCCTTCCGCTTGTCATTCTTACCCTGGTGCCGGTATTTCAGCGTCGCTGGGACAAACATCGTCGGATCGCAAGCTGGACGATGCCAATCTGGCTGTACGTTTCCGTCACCGGCGTCCTCGTTTACCTGACGCTTTATCACTGGTTTCCGCCGCCGAGTCTTGCACAGCCGCGCTGAATGTTGTTTGATCATGCTGCGGCCCAGGCCGCTCCCAAAACCATGGTCACGGTCGCAACCTTCAACGAACAATCGAAAGCGAAACATCTCCGCGACCGGTTGCATCAAGCCGGCATCAGCGCCGAAATCATCGGCGACAGCCATCTGCAACGCGTCGCTTTCATGGCGAAACCTCAGGCCCATGTAAAAGTGAAAGTAGAAGAAGATGACTTCGGCAAAGCGCATCAGTTGATGCGGGAATGGGAAGCCTCTGATCCCGATGTCGGGGCCGCCTTGCGTTGCCCGCAATGCGATTCATCCAACATCGAATATCCGCAGATGACCCGGAAGTTTCTCACCCCGGCAATCGCGAGCGTTCTGTTTGCTATGAAGATTTTTCCGAAAGGCTTTTATTGTCACAATTGCCATTTCACTTGGACAACTGAGCCCGAAGGACAGATTTCGCGCCTCTGGCACATGATTTTCCCGGGAACGAATCCCTACCGGGAGGATGATGTAAAAGGTTAAATTGTAGCCACAGCCCTTGGTCGCCGTGTCGCTCTGGCGCTTCGACAGGGGAGAGGCGACTACAATCACACAGTTCGCGTCCGATAGCGGGCTCGCGGAGCTCGGCCCTCCAAGTATGATGTCAGGGGACATACATTGTTGTTCGCATGAAGTGGCTCTTCGCATTGTTACTTGCACTCGCCATTTTTGGCGGAGCCGCTTATTTCAGCTACAACGTTCTCTTCAAACAGGAGATCGCCGTGCAAAAGGAACAACGCGGCGAGATTCCTTCCACCCCGGCGCCAGATCTAAGCCTGCCCGAATTTCAGGAGGCAGCGAAGCTACGACAGGAAGGCAAACTGGTAGAGGCGCGAAATGCCCTGATCACGTTCATTCAAAAATATCCCAACGGCCAGCATTTCGAGGAGGCGAAGGACCTACTGGGTGCGATCAACATCGATATTCTCTTCTCGCCCGTGCCGTCACCGGAAAAACAGGAATACATCGTCAAGAAAGGAGACGTCATCGCGCGGGTCGCGCAGAAAATGAAAACAACGCCTGAACTCATCATGCGGACCAACAACATGAACAGCACCATGCTCCGGATCGGCGAACGACTGCTCATCTCCAACCCCGATTTCTCGATGTTCATTCAGACCAAACAGAACGTGATTGTGCTGATCAATCACGGTCAGTTTTTCAAGCAGTACCATGTCCAGGAAGTAAAATTGCCACCGAAGCAGCCGCCACGGATCAACACCAAAGTGGCTGAAATTTTAGCGTGGAAAAATGGCAAACGAGTCGGGTTCGGCAGCCGTGAATACCAGATCAGCACCCGTTGGATCCGTCTGGCCACGCCCGGCTACACGATTTACGCTATCGCCGACGCTTCCCATCCGAGTTCGGATCAGCCGCCGCCGCCCACGGGCTTGGCCATTTCCGCCAGCGATGCCGAGGAATTAAGCAGCCTTGTCAACGGCAAGACCCCTGTCACCATTACGGAGTAACATGAAAGAGCCCCAACCGCTCGACTTCGAAAAGCCGATCGTGGAACTGCAACGCCGTTTGCAGGAAATCCGCGAACATTCTGACGAGCACGCCCTCGATTTTGACTCCGAAGTCGAAGCGATGGAGGCCAAGATCGAAATCACCCGACGCGAGATTTACGATAACTTGAACGCGTGGCAACGGGTTCAGATCGCGCGGCACGTGCAGCGGCCCTTCGCCCTCGATTATGTGGAGCGTTGTTTCACGAATTGGAACGAACTTCACGGCGACCGTTTATTCGGCGACGACAAGGCGATGCCTTGCGGAATCGCGATGCTGGGCGAGCACCGTTGCATCGTGATCACAAATCAGAAAGGCCGCAATACGAAGGAGAACGTGCTGCGGAATTTTGGTTGCGCCCATCCCGAAGGTTATCGCAAGGCACTCCGCCTGATGCAGCTCGGCGAAAAATTTCATTTGCCGGTGATTTCACTCATCGATACTCCCGGCGCTTACCCAGGGATCGGCTCGGAAGAACGTCATATCGCTGAAGCCATCGCGGTCAATCTTCGTGAGATGATGAAGCTGCGCGTGCCGATCCTCGCGGCCGTAATTGGTGAAGGCGGCTCGGGCGGCGCTCTTGGGATCGGCGTGGCCGATCACGTTATGATTCTGGAGAACGCTTATTATTCAGTCATTAGTCCTGAAGCCTGTTCCGCGATCTTGTGGAAAGATCGGCGCCACGCCGCCGAAGCTGCGGAAGCCCTCAAGCTTACTGCGCAGGATTTGATGAGACTTAACGTCGTGGATGAAATCGTCTCGGAGCCGGATGGCGGCGCGCATCGCGCTCACGAGAAAGCCGCTGAAATTCTGGGCCGCGCACTTCACTCAAACCTGGAGCGCCTCCTCAAAATCCCGATCAATCAACTGCTGAAAAAGCGCTACGAAAAATTCCGTCGCCTCGGCAATTTTGCCGAACCCCCGAAGGGTAACGGTGCTACCGGCTGATCGGTCCGGCGAAGCGCTGAGTAGAATTATGACTCGCGAAATTGTTTCTACGATTGTCTCCACATTATTTGTGGGCTTGACCTTTTGCGAAGCCAATGCGTTTACCCCGCCGTTGCATTTCAAAGCCGACACTGTCGGATTCGCCAACATGACCGTGTTCGAATACGAAAATGGCGTCGCACACGTGCGTCGCGGCGAGTCGGCGAAGCAAAAGCGTTATACGCGGCGATGCTTCGTTCTTTGCCGCACCACCATGCAATTCAAAAAGTTTGCCCGGTTTGATCCACATGCGCCGCCGTTAGACGATCAGAACCTGGCCAATCGAATTCGGCAGGTCACGCGCCGCGCTGCCTGGCACGACACCTTGCCCGAGGATCAGCGTGTTGTTTTCCCCGGTTACGCAAACTTTCGGGAGATGAGCACGAAGCGTGGGTACATCGTGCAGCGAAACATCGGTTATGGCTGGCCAACCTATTGGCGAATCGGCAACGGCCGGTCACTCTTAATACAAGGAACGGGATACCAGGAAAAGACGCACGGAGAGTTAAACGCCGCCTTGAAGCGTGGCGATTTGTTCGTCGCCTTTCTCACCACCTTGCCGCATTTCCGAATTAATCACGCCGTGCTGGCCTATGCGAAAAAGCCTGGCACGTCGCCCGATGTCGACCGCTACTTCGTTTACGACCCAAATCATCCGGACGGACCCCGGGAGCTCACTTGGTCGCAACGTGAACGTTCATTTGCCTACCAAAAAGACTGGGATTTCGTGGGCGGAAACGTGCGTGTCTACCAGCTTTACGGCAAGTGGCTGCAGTAGGCGCACTGCGCCGGGCCGCATTCCCCCAACCGGTCATGCATTTGGAACGCAGCGCGGATTCGAATATCGAGCGGTCGTCGTCGCCAACTCAGAGTGGCGAATAGCGGGTTTTAACGGCGCGAGCGGGGGATAAAGGAATCGCAACACCGGATCGACTCGCGCAGCCCAGGCAGCCTCGCTATGATCGGCTCCTTCGAATTCGTGATATTCGAGGTCGTCATACAAATTCCAACCTCGATCGATCAGGGCGGCACACAGATTCCGCGCGCCTTCCCAACCCGGCTCGGATGAACCCGTGTCCAGCCATATCTTGAGTGGAAGTTTTTTTTCGAGTGCGAGCACCCCTCTCACGATCACTTCATCATCCCACCAAACTGAGGGTGATAGGACCGCGAGCCGCGTGAAGACATTCGGAAACCATAGACCGAGTGTCATTGTTAGCAGTGCCCCAAGTGACGAGCCCCCCAAACCGGTAAATTCCGCTTCCGGTTTCGTCCGGTATTTCGAATCGATGAATGGCTTCAGTTCTTGGATTAAAAATTTCGCATACTTCCGGGCCAGACCGCTACTGCGCTTTTTTCGTTTTGCTTTGATGTCGATGACGCCACGTGTCGGGGCGTATTCGTGAATCCGATCTGGGCCGGTATTGGCAACCGCCACGATGATGAGCGGTTCAATCAGTCTCCGCCGAATCAGTCGCTGCGCCGTTTCGTCCACGCCCCATTCCACTCCGGCGAACGCCGTCGCGGCATCGAAAACATTTTGCCCATCCTGCAAATACAGGACCGGATACTGTTGGCGGCGAAAACGGAGATAACCCGGCGGCAAATACACCAGAATGTCCCGCCGGTTTCCGAGCGTGCGCGATGGAAACTGCCGATGGCGCTGAATATTTCCGGTAAGAGTGTGGCGAGGCATCCTTTTAGTAAAACGAGAGCTATTCCCGATGAAGGTTGAGTTGTCCAATTCGCCTTCGCTCAAATTTGGCTGTTAATCCCTTGAATCCGATCTATAAAGGCCGACCCGATCTATGCAGGAGCGTTACATTAAATGGTGGACGCCTTACTTGAGCCGCGAATTCGAAATGCTCGTCTTCGGTAGCGGCCGCGGGTTGCCCCTGATTATTTTTCCAACCTCCTTTGGCCGTTACCACCAAAACAAGGACTTCGGCATGGTCGATTCGGTCGCGTGGTTTGTCGATAACGACCGCGTCACGGTTTATTGCCCGGACTCGCTCGACCTCGACAGTTTTTACAACAAAAGTATTCATCCGGCCGATCGCATCCGGACCCACATTGCTTATGAAAATGTGATTGTGCACGATGTGGCCGATTTCGGGCGGCGCGAGGCCAGCACCCATCGTGTCGGCGTCTGCGGAGCGAGTCTTGGCGCTTATCATGCCGCCAACATTGCCTTCAGGCATCCCGATGCCGTCAGTCTCCTCATCAGCCTCAGCGGCGCGTTCGAGATCAGCGATTTCTTCGACAGCTACCACGACGAGAACATTTATTTCAACAGCCCTTACGAATATCTGCCGAACGTGCCCGACCCATGGAAATACAACCACATGAATATCATCATCGGGACCGGCGAATGGGATAACACGCGGCACGAATCGATGCGGCTTTCCGGCATTTTAAATTCAAAAGGAATCCGCCACTGGCTGGATGATCGGAAATGGTGCGGACACGACTGGAATTACTGGCGCGACATGCTGCCGTACTATTTGTCGACGCTCTAAGGAGAACTCTATGAAAAAAATCGGAATCTTATTTGGCCAGGAAAATTCGTTCCCCTGGGCGTTTATCGATCGAGTAAATCAGAAGACCGGCGGGGAAGGCATCGTCGCCGAAGCGGTCCGGATCGACAAAGTGATTCAAGGCGAGCCGTGCGGCTACGACGTCATCATCGATCGCATTTCGCAGGACGTGCCGTTCTATCGCGCCTTCTTGAAAAACGCCGCGCTCACAGGCACCGCCGTGGTCAACAATCCCTTTTGGTGGAGTGCGGACGAGAAATTTTTTAACAACGCACTGGCAACAAAAATCGGAGTCGCGGTTCCACGGACTGTGCTCCTGCCTTCGCATCAGGTGCCACCCGACACGAACGCGAACTCGTTTCGGAACCTGGCCTATCCGCTCGATTGGGAAGCGATCTTCAACTACGTGGGATGGCCGGCATTCTTCAAACCGTTCGCCGGCGGCGGCTGGAAAAACGTTTATCGCCTGCACAATCCGGAAGAATTCTATCGCGCTTACAGCGAAACCGGGCAGCTGGTGATGATGTTGCAGGAAGAAGTGAAGTTTGAGATGTACTTCCGCTGCTATTCAATCGATCAGCGCAACGTGCGGATCATGCCCTACGAACCGCGCCATCCTTATCATTTGCGCTATCAAACTGAGTGGCAGGCGCCGAAGGAAATTTTGCAGAAGGTCGAGCAAGGCGTTCTGCAGTTGAATCGATATCTCGGGTACGACCTAAACACAGTCGAGTTCGCCGTGCGCGACGGCGTCCCAGTGGCGATCGATTTTTGTAATCCAGCACCCGATGCGGAAGTCACTTCGGTCGGTCAGGCGAATTTCGAATGGGTGGTCGAAGCGATTTCGGACATGGCGATTCGTAAAGCACGCGAGCACCAGTCCGGACGAGACAACCTAAGCTGGGGGAAATTTATTCAAGCCGGCGCCACGCGGCGTCCGTTGGGCGACGTATAACTCGTCATCCCGAACGCAATCATCCCGCGAAGATTGTGCAATGGGATCCGTCGGCCCACAGTGGCAGGACTCGGGATGACGCGCGATCAGCGCTGGCACGTCGGGCACCAGGCTGTCGTTCGACCCCCAATTGTCGCGCGGCGCAATAACGTCCTGTGTCGAGGACATTTCCCAACGTCGCGCCAGCGTTCATGAATCAACCAGCTCCGCGGCAGTTTGGAATCGTCCGGCCCGATGATCCGTAGCGATTCGCGCGCGACAAATTTCGTTGCCCGGAAGAGCTGATCGCGCGCTCCCGCGTTTAATCTGCCGGCCCGTTTCGATGGCAGGATTCTCGCCCGCCACAAGATTTCGTCCCCCATCCAGTTGCCGATTCCGGAGAATCCGGATTGCATTAATATTACAGCTTTAACTGGTGCTTTACGGTGACGATTTAGGAATCGATCGAGAAACCGGCGGTCAAATTTTTCGGATACGATCTCAGGCACGCCATTTTCCCACCAGCCCGGTCCGTCTTTACCATGATGGAATTGCACCCGCCCGAATTGACGCGCGTCGGTAAAGACGAGCGCGCGTCCACGCTGATACAACACTAGGTGATCGTGTTTTTGCGGGCGAAAATCAGTGACTGCGGTTTGCATTCTTCCGCTCATCCCAAGATGGAGCCCGAGCCAATTCTCGTTAGAAAAGCGAAAGAGCATTCGCTTGCCACGTGCTTCCGAAATTAGCATACGCGCTCCAACCAGCTCTTCGCGCAAGGCGCGGGTGTTTGTTCCGCGAAAGACTCGCTTACTAGAATGGAGCGCGACTTTCAGAATGCGATACCCAATACCAGCATCCCATTGCCGTCTGAAATATTCCACCTCCGCCAATTCCGGCATGGCGCGGAACATAACCGCATCGAATCTTCCCGGCGAGCGCTACCGTCTCTTGCTGGGGAGCACAAGTTGCTGGGTAGCGCACGCGTCTCGCGTGTTGGCAATGGCGTCCCGCCATTGCGGACTTTTCTCATGCCTAAACTAATCATGTTATTATCCCTTCTCAGAAAGATTGTTTCGGCGAGACGCCGAAACCAGCACGCGGGACGCGTGCGCTACCCGGCAGCCTGCATTCCCCGCCCAGTTTGCCCTCGCGCGCCTCGTGCTAAATTTATGTGATGGAAAAGGTAATCATCGTCGGGAGCGGTTGTGCCGGCTTGACCGCAGCGATTTACGCCGCCCGCGCTAACCTCAGTCCGCTCGTCCTCGAAGGCTCACAGCCTGGCGGACAACTTTCCACTACCACTCTCGTTGAGAATTTTCCCGGCTTCGCCGAGGGCATCGACGGGCCACAATTGATTATGAACATGCACGCGCAGGCGGAAAAATTCGGGGCGCGATTTTCCTATGCCGAAGCCACCGGATTCGAGCCGATGAATTCGCACATTCGTTTGCAAATCGATGACAAGGAATGGCTTGAGACTGAATCCCTAATTATCGCAAGTGGCGCGTCGGCCCGCTGGCTCGGACTTGAGAATGAAGAGAAATTAATCGGACATGGATTGACGTCGTGCGCGACCTGCGACGGCGCATTTTATCGCAATGTTCCGGTAGCGGTGGTGGGCGGTGGCGATTCTGCTGCTGAGGAAGCGCTTTTTCTCACCCGGTTCGCTTCCAAAATTTATCTCATTCATCGCCGCGACAAACTGCGCGCATCCAAGATCATGGCGGATCGTGTGCTCGCGCACAAAAAGATCGAGCCCATCTGGAACACGGTCGTTACCCGCTACATTCCCGATGGAAAAGGAGAGATGCGCGCGATCGATTTGCGCAACGTTATTACTCACGAAGAACGGGAGTTGCCGGTGGTGTGCGTCTTTATTGCCATTGGCCACAACCCGAACGCGAAACCGTATAGCGGCAAGCTGGAGATGGACAGTGACGGTTATCTCATCACGAAACAATTGGTCGAAAGTAAGCATCCCGGGGTTTTTATTGCCGGCGATGTTGCTGACCGCGTTTATAAGCAGGCCGTCACTGCGGCTGGCGCGGGCTGCGCTGCAGCAATAGAGGCAGAGCGATATTTAAGCTCGCGGGACCAGTGAGCGGATTGCCAATTGTCGAGTGGCGATTGCCAAGTGACAGTTGTCCTCATGACGACTGACGAACTGAAAGCTAGAACAAAACAGTTTGCCCTTCGGGTAGTGACCTTGGTGGAAGTATTGCCGGATTCGGTGAGAGGACGTGTAATTGCGGACCAAATCACGCGCAGCGCAACTTCAGTGGGCGCAAATTATCGAGCCACGTGCAGAGCACGATCGCGGGCTGAATTCATCGCAAAAATAGGCGTCGTCGAAGAGGAAGCGGATGAAACTGATTTTTGGCTCGAGCTGATCATTGAGTCAAAGATTCGCCGAGCAAAACAAATCTTGCCGCTACTGAACGAAGCAAACGAGCTTGTCGCGATCATG
>Ga0066677_10000547_pt1 | contig 12436 bp, 13 predicted proteins | sample GraSoiAngelo_126_FD_62299 | JGI IMG/M metagenome (GOLD analysis project Ga0066677, IMG submission 62299) | Grasslands soil microbial communities from the Angelo Coastal Reserve, California, USA - 14_0927_09_20cm | ecosystem: Environmental > Terrestrial > Soil > Grasslands | place: USA... | reverse complement strand
ACCGCCTCGGCCATCGCGGTCACGATGGCGTCGATCTGTTCCTGCGAGAGCTCGGCGATGAGGGATTGCGCCTGGCGTGCGGCAGCCGCCGTTGCGCGCGCCTGGGCGATCGACTCGAGATCCTTGTTGGAAGCGGGCGCCTTGTCCTGGACGGCCATGAGCGGCGGCTACGACTTGGGCAGGATTCTCTCGACCTCGCCGTGCGGCCGGGGAATGACGTGCACCGACACGAGCTCGCCGACGCGGCGCGCCGCGGCCGCGCCGGCATCGGTCGCGGCTTTCACGGCGCCGACATCGCCACGCACGAGCACGGTGACGTATCCGGCACCGATGTACTCCTTGCCGACGAGCACGACGTTGGCGGCCTTCACCATCGCGTCGGCCGCCTCGATCGAGCCGATCAGGCCGCGCGTTTCAACCATGCCAAGCGCTTCAGACGCCATCGTGTGGCCCGCACTCTAGCAGAATTGCGGAGTATCATTCCACTCTCGATGACTCACGGAACGATGCTGCTGCGCGCAGGCGCGGTCGCGTGCGCGGCGCTTGCCGCCGCGTGCGGACGCACGCAGCAGGCGGAGACGCCGGTGGCGACGCCCACCGTGACGCTGGGCCGCGCCGACGCCGCCATCGGCGTGCCGATGGAGATGAAGTACCGCTTCCTCGTTTCGAGGAACGCGCCGAAGATCGCGGAAGACGACACGGTGTTCGTGCACTTCCTCGACACCGACGGCGAGCTGATGTGGACCGACGATCATCAGCCGCCGGTCCCCACGACCCAGTGGGCACCGGGACAGACGATCGAGTACACGCGGACGATGTTCGTGCCGAAGTTTCCGTACTCGGGCGACACCAGCGTCGTCGTCGGGATCTACTCGCCGAAGAGCGGCGCGCGTGTCGCGCTCGACGGGCAGACGCGCGGGCAGCGTGAGTATCAGGTCGCGAGGTTCAACCTGCATCCGCAGACGGACAACCTCTACGTTGTCTTCAAGGACGGGTGGCACGAGACGGAGGTGGCGGAGGAGCAGACGGGCGTCGAATGGCAGTGGTCGAAGAAGATGGCCACGCTGGCGTTCAGGAATCCGATGCGCGATGCGGTGTTCTACCTTCAGTGCGATCAGCCGGTGCAGGGTCTCGGCGAGCCGCAGCACGTCGAGCTGCGCATCGGCGGAATGGCGATCGACTCGTTCACGCTGCCGGCGGGCCAGCGCGAGCTGCGGAAGCTCGATCTCACAACTGCACAGATGGGCACGGCAGAGACCGTGGAAGTAACGGTCGCGGTAGATAAGACATTCGTGCCTGCCAACATTACTCAGCTGAAAAGCACCGACAGCCGCGAACTGGGCATTCGCGTATTCAGGGCTTACGTTCAGGCCAAATAACCCGTACAATTGCAGCCCGATGCGGGCGCTGCCCCTCTGCACAGTTCTGCTGTTGATAACGGCCGCGGCGCCGGCGCGCGCGGAGCTCGTCTTCTTTCAGTCGGGGCGGGCGATGTCCGTGCGCGCCATCCGCTCCGACGGCGACGAGATCGTGCTGCAGCTGCGCAGCGGCGGCGACATCCATTGCGACAAGAGTCTGATCGTCAAGGTCGAACCCGACGAGGTCGAGTACCCGGAAGAGGTGCTGCAGGCGCTGCCGATGGCGCGCGCCGTCTTGTTCCAGCCGCCGGCGATTCCCGAGCAGTATCGCGACCTGGTCACCAAGACCGCTGCCAGGCACGGCGTGGATCCGCGCGTGGTCAGCGCGCTGATTCAGGTCGAGTCCGCATATCACAGCCGCGCGGTGTCGCCGAAAGGCGCGCGCGGGCTGATGCAGCTGATGCCGGCGACCGGCCGGCAGTATGGCGCGCTCGACCTCTTCGATCCACAGGTCAATCTCGAGGCAGGGATTCAGCATCTGAAGAGGCTGCTGACCCGGTACGATCAACTGCCGGTGGCCCTCGCCGCGTACAATGCGGGTGAGGCGGCGGTGGAGCGTTTTGGGGGTATTCCGCCGTTCCGAGAGACGCAGGATTACGTCAGCCGCATTCTTCGACTCCTCAACCGGAGCTAAAGCGGGCCGACCTGAAGGTCGGCCCCTACGCCCGGCCGTGTCGCGGCCGGACGAGTCTTATTCCCTAACTAATTTCCATGGAATTCCGCTGTAGGGTTGCCACCGCGGGCGGCGAGATTGTCGAAGGCGTTTACGTCGCCGACACCGAAGTGCATCTGCGCCGCGAGCTGGAAGAGAAGGGTCTGTTCGTCCTCTCGCTGCAGCGGCGCGGCGTGCTGCCCGCGTTCGGCGTCTCGCGCTCGTCGCGGCGCCGCGTCAGCCGGCGCGACCTGCTCGTCTTCAACCAGGAGCTGGCGACGCTGCTCAAGGCCGGCATGCCGCTCGTGCAGTCGCTCGACATCCTGCGCCAGCGCATCTCGAACCCGACGTTCAAGGCCGTGCTCGACGGCGTCTACGAGAAGGTGAAAGGGGGCTCCGCGCTGTCGGACGCCTTCGGCGAGCATCCGGACCTCTTTCCCGCGGTCTATTCCGCCTCGCTGATGGCCGGCGAGCGCGCCGGCAATCTCGATGAAGTCATCCGCCGATACGTGGCCTATGAAAAGATCATCGGTGCGGTCCGGCGCCGGACGATCTCCGCGCTGATCTACCCGATGATTCTCGTGACGATGATGCTGATCCTGATCAGCATCATCGTGCTGCGCGTCGTCCCGGCGTTCTCGGAGTTCTATTCGCAGTTCGGCCGCCAACTGCCGCTGTCGACGCGCGTCATCATGGCGGTGTCGAATTTCGCCATCGGCAACCTGCCGCTGATCGTGGTCGGCCTGATCGCGGCGGTCGTCGGCGGCATGACCTGGTTGAAGCAGCCGGGGCAGCGTACGCGGCTCGACCGGGTGCTGCTGGAGCTGCCGTGGGCGGGTGAGACCGTTCGCAAGTTTGCCACCTCGCAGCTCGCGCGGACGCTGGCGACGCTGCTGGGCGGCGGCATCCCGCTCGTCAACGCGCTCGAGATCGCCGCGCGGTCGATGACGAACCGGTACATGGCGGCGGAGCTTGGCGACGTGATGCGCCGCGTCCGCGAAGGGGTGAGCTTCGCCGCGGCGCTGCGCGCGCGCAATGTCTTCCCCGACGTCGCCGTGAAGATGGTGGAGGTCGGTGAATCCACCGGTGCGCTGCAGGAGATGTTGAACAGCCTCGCCGAGTTCTACGACGAGGAGATTGAAACCGAGGTCACGCGGTTCATCACGCTGATCGAGCCGATTATTCTCATCGTCATGGGCGCGGTCATCGCGCTGACGGTGCTGGCTCTCTATATGCCGCTGTTCGAGCTGAGCTCGGTGGCGAATGGAGCGTAATGGCTACCATTGATCAAACCAATCTGGTGACGACCCCGGAGGATTACTCCGAGGAGGTCGCGCGCGCGCGCAAGCTGGCCGAGCGGTACCACGTCGAGTTCGTCGACATGGACGAGTTCCGCATCGATCAGGAGCTGTTCCGATCGATCCCCGCGGACCTGATGCTGCGCTACGGCTTCGTGCCGTATCGCCGCGACGGCAAGGCGCTCGTCATCGTCGTCTCGGACCCGACGGATCTGCCGATGATCGACGAGCTCGGCATCGTGCTCAGCACGCCGATCACGGTGACGGTCGGCGCGCCCTCGGCGATCCAGTCGATCCTGAAAAAGAGCGAAAGCTCGCAGCGCGTCCTCGAAGACGCGACCGAAGGCTTCCAGCTGAAGGTCATCAAGGAAGACGAGACGGGCGAGGAAGCGCTGACCGTCGACAAGCTGACGAACGACACGAGCCCGGTCATCCGTCTCGTGGACTCCACGGTCTTCACGGCCATTCAGCGGCGCGCCAGCGACATCCACATCGAGACGGGCGACGATGCGGTGCACGTCAAGTACCGCATCGACGGCGTGCTGCAGCCGGCGATGCGGCCGATCGCCAAGGAGTTTCACAGCCCGATCATTTCGCGCATCAAGGTGATGGCCGAGCTCGACATCGCCGAGAAGCGCGTGCCGCAGGACGGCCGCTTCCGCATGCGCATGCCGGGCAAGACGATCGACTTCCGCGTCTCGATCATGCCGAGCGTGCACGGGGAGGATGCGGTCATTCGTATCCTCGACAAGGAATCGATCAGCGAGCAGTTCACCGAACTGAGGCTCGACATCCTCGGTTTCCCGGAGCAGGAGCTGCGGCGGTTCCGCAAGTACATCCGCGAGCCGTACGGCATGGTGCTCGTCACGGGACCGACCGGTTCCGGCAAGACGACGACACTCTATGCGGCGCTCTCGGAGATCAAATCGATCGAGGACAAGATCGTGACGATCGAGGACCCGGTCGAATACCAGCTGCGCGGCATCACGCAGATTCCCATCAACGAGAAGAAGGGGCTGACGTTCGCGCGCGGTCTGCGGTCGATCCTGCGCCACGACCCGGACAAGATCATGGTCGGCGAGATTCGCGACCCCGAGACCGCGCAGATCGCGATTCAGTCGGCGCTCACCGGTCACCTGGTGTTCACGACCGTCCACGCCAACAACGTCGTCGACGTGCTCGGCCGTTTCCTCAACATGGGCGTCGAGGCGTATCAGTTCGTCTCCGCGCTCAACTGCGTGCTCGCGCAACGGCTCGTCCGACTCATCTGCTCGCACTGCAAACGGCCGACGAACGTCGATCCGAAGCAGCTCGTGGAGTCGGCGCTCGATCCGAAGCTCGCGCAGACCCATCAGTTCTACGAAGGGGCGGGCTGCATCGAGTGCGGTGGCACCGGGTTCAAGGGCCGGACGGCGATCTGCGAACTGCTCGACCTGTCCGATCGCATCCGTGAGATGATCCTCAACAGGCGTCCCACCTCGGAGGTGAAGAAGCTCGCGCATGATGAAGGCATGCGATTCCTGCGCGAATCCGCGGTGGAGAAGGTGCTGCACGGCCTGACGACGCTCCGCGAGATCAATAAAGTGACCTTCGTTGAGTAGGACGTTCGCCTAAATGAGCGTGTTCGCGTCATGGTTCGCGGCCCCTCCCCCCGACGCGGCTGTTGAAATCGCCACCGATCGCGTTGCGGTCGCCGTTGTCGGTGAGCGCAGCGGCGGGCTGGTCGTGCAGTCGTACGCGGCCGAGCCGCTGCCGCCCGGCGCGGTGGTGGCGTCGCTGACCTCCTCCAACATTCACAACCGCGCCGCCGTCGCCGTCGCGCTGCGCACGGCGATGGATCGCGCGGGCGCCCGGCCGCGGCGCGTGGCGGTCGTCATTCCCGATCTCGCGGCGAAAGTGTCGCTCGTCAAGTTCGAGACGGTGCCGGCGCGGCGCGAGGATCTCGATCAGCTCGTGCGCTGGCAGGTGAAGAAGGCCGCGCCGTTTCCGATCGAGGAGGCGCTGGTCACCTATACGCCGACGGCGCGCGCGGGTGATGGCAGCGGCGAGTTTCTCGTGCTGAGCGCGCGGCGCGACGTTGTCGCCGAGTACGAAGGCATGTGCGCCGAGCTCGGCTTGTATGCGGGTCTCGTCGATCTGGCGACGCTGAGCGTGGTCAACCTGTTTCTCGGGTCGGCGGACGCGCCTGCGGGTGACTGGCTCGTCGTGCACCTGCGCCCCGAGTACACCTCGATCGTCATCATGCGCGGCGCGCACGTGATCTTTTTCCGCAACCGTGCCGAAGGGGACGAAGCGGCAATCGCGGATCTCGTGCATCAGTCGACGATGTACTACCAGGATCGGCTCTCGGGCGAGCGGTTCTCGCGCGTCTTTCTCGGCGGCGGCGGACGTGTGCCCGGCGCGGTGGAAACCGCGCGCCGGAGTCTCGAGGAGCGGCTTGGCGCGTCGGTCGAGCCGATCGATCCGAGACGGGCCGCCGCAGTGACCGACCGGATTGCCGTGACGCCCGACCTGATGGACATTCTCGGACCGCTCGTGGGCATGGCGGTGCGCACGCGGAAGGAGGCGGTGACCGCCTGATGCTCCGCACCAACCTTGCGACCCGCCCGTTCTACAACGAACGCGCCGTGCAGCTGGCGCTCGCTCTCGTCGCGATCATCGTCCTCGCGGTGACGGCGTTCAACATCGCGGAGCTGGTGCGGCTGAATGCCAGCCAGCGAACGCTCGGCGCGCACGCCGCGGATTCCGAGAGCGAGGCCGGACGCCTTCGCCAAGAGGCGGCGACGATCCGCGGGCAGATCAATGCGAAGGACCTCGAGACGGTCGCCAACGCCGCCCGCGAGGCGAACGGCATCATCGATCAGCGCGCGTTCTCGTGGAGCGAGCTCTTCGATCAGCTCGAGCAGACGCTGCCCGACGACGTGCGGATCAAGGTGGTGGATCCGACGCTGACGTCGGACGGGCAGTTCATCATCCGCATCGCGGTCGAGGCGCGGCGGTCGGAGGACGTCGACCAGTTCATCGAATCCCTCGAGAAGACCGGCAGCTTCCGCGACGTGATCACGCCGCAGGAATCGAGCAACGACAAGGGGCTGCTCGAGGCGATCATCCGCGCCACCTACATCCGTCCGGAGGCGCCGCGTGGCTAGCGACATCGAGGGCGGGACGCTCCTGCAGCGGATCGTGCGGGAACACGCGCGCGTCGTCGTGCCGCTGGCGATTGCGCTCGGCGTCAACGTCGTGCTGTATGCGGCGGTGGTCTATCCGCTGTCGCAGCGCGTGGCGAACATCGAGCAGCGCGACCGCACGGCCGAAGAACAGCTGCAGGCCGCGCAGCGCGACTATCAGCAGGCGCGCGGCACGCTGACCGGCAAGGATCGCGCGGCGGCGGAGCTGGCGACGTTCTACAACGACGTGCTGCCGTCGGACCTGTCGGGCGCGCGCCGCCTCACGCACCTGCGTCTGGCGCAGCTGGCGCGCGAGTCGAACCTGAAGTTCCAGAGTGCGACGTTCGAATCGGTGCCGCCGAAGAGCGGCACGCTCGTGCAGCTCAAGATCGACATGGATCTCTCCGGCAGCTACGGCGACATCCGCGCGTTCATTCATCAGCTCGAGACCGCCCCCGAGTTCGTCGTCATCGACAACATCGAACTCGGACAGGGTTCGAGCGAGAGCAACGACGTGGGTCCGCTCGCCGTGAAGGTGCATCTGTCGACGTATTACCGCGACACCACCGCGGGAGGCCAATGACCTTCGGGGTGTCGCGCCAGCTGCTCGCGCTGGCGGCGGTGGCGGTCGTGGCCGTCGGGGTCATGCTGGCGCGGCGTTCCGATGCCCCGGCCGCGGCCCCCGCCGCGCGGTCTAATGCTCAACGGGCCAATCCGCGGGCGGCGGCGCAGCCGGCTGCGGTGGCGGACGTCAAGCTCGAATTGCTCAAAACTGCAGCGAGCGAGCTCGAGCCGTCGACGCGAAACCCGTTTCAGTTCAAGCCGAAGGCGCCGCCCCCCGCGCCGCGGCCGCCGGCCGACGCCGGTCGAGGCGCTCAGCCGGTCGTGATTGCGCCGCCGCCTGTACCGCAGGGGCCGCCTCCACCGCCGCCGATCACGCTGAAGTACATCGGCGTGCTGGAGACGGCGCAGGGGCGCGTGGCGGCGTTTCGGGACACTGGCGGTGACATCGTCTACGGAAAGGAAGGCGATATCATCGATGGCCGTTACCGCCTCCTGAAAATCGGCGTGGAATCGGCCGATCTTGCGTATGTCGATGGACGGGGCCGCCAGACGATTCGGCTCTCGGGACAATGATGCGTGTACACCGGTTGCAATTGATCGTCGTGATGGCGCTGGCGCTTGCGGCAGCGGGGTGCGGTGCTGCGCGCACGTACAACCGCGCGGAGAGCGCCGCGCGGACGGGCGACTGGGATGGCGCCGTCGAGTTCTATCGCCGCGCGGTGCAGCAGGCGCCCGATCGCAGCGACTACAAGATTGCGCTCGAGCGCGCGATGATCAACGCCTCGCACGAGCACCTGAATCAGGCGCAGCTGGCCGAAGCGCGCGGCGAGCTCGAGGAGGCGCTGCGCGAGTACCGGCGCGCGAGCGATTTCGATCCGCCGAACCGCCAGCTGGCCGCGAAGGTGATGGAGATCGAGCGGCGCATCCGGGAGCAGTACGAGGCGCGTCCGCCGAACAACATCGCGCAGCTGCGCGAGCAGGCGCGCCAGGCGGGACCGCCGCCGCCCATCAAGCTCAACGAGGTGCTGCCGGAGATCCGCTTCAACAACACCAGCATCCGCGACATCCTCAACTTCATCGCCAACGCGACGGGCATCAACGTCACCTACGACCGCGACTATCAGGACCGCGCCTACACGGTGCAGCTGAACGGCGTGACGCTGGAGCAGGCGCTCAACCAGATCCTGTCGGCCAACCAGCTCTTCTACAAGGTGATCAACCAGAACACGATCATGGTGATCCCCGACAACGCGCAGAAGCGCGCGAACTACGAAGAGCAGGTGATCCGCACGTTCTACATCTCGCACGCGGACGCCACGGAGCTCTCGCAGATGATCAACACGATCATCCGCGTGCCGGCGATGGCCGTGCAGCCGATGATCGCGCCCAACAAGACGAACAACACGATCACCATCCGCGCGACGACCGCGGTGGCCTCGATCATCGAGAAGATGATCGACGCCAACGACAAGCCGCGCGCCGAGATCATCATCGACGTGCAGATTCTCGAGGTCAGCCGCGATCGCGCGAAGACGTACGGCATCGATCTGAGCGGCTATACGATCAATGCCATCTTCTCACCGGAGTCCGACCCGCGCGGCACGTCCGGCACCGGGGCCGCCGCGGCGTCGACGCTCACCACGCAGCCGTCATTCAACCTGAACACCATCACGCGCGGTATTTCGACCGCTGACTTCTATCTCGCCGTCCCGTCGGCGGTCGTCCACTTCCTCGAGAGCGATTCGAACACGAAGCTGATCGCCAAGCCGCAGTTGCGCGGCGCGGAAGGGCAGAAGATTACGCTCAACCTTGGCGACGACATTCCGATCCCGTCGACGGTGTTCACGCCGCTCGCCACCGGCGGCGCGAACACCAACCCGCTCACCTCCTTCAACTACCGGACGGTCGGCATCGTCGTGGAGATGACGCCGCGCGTGACGATCGAGGGCGACGTGATCCTCGACTTGTCGCTAGAGAACAGCACGAAGGGCGTCGACGTGAACGTGGCCGGCCAGAACCTGCCGTCGTTCGGCACGCGCAAGGTCGTCACGCGGCTGCGGCTGCGCGACGGAGAGGCCAATCTCCTGGCAGGTTTGCTGCGGGAGGACGAACGCACCCTGCTGCAGGGGCTTCCGGGTATTATGCGAATCCCCATTCTCAACAAGTTGTTTGCGATGAACGGTCCGAATGAGGTCCGGCAGACCGACATCGTGATGCTGTTGACGCCGCGCGTCGTGCGGACGCAGGAGATCACGGCCGGCGACCTCAGCCCGATCTTCATCGGCACGCAGCAGAACCTCGGTCTGAACGGGCCGCCGCCGCTCATCCAGGCGCCACCTGAGCCAGCACCAGCCGCCCCCGCAGCGCCCGCGCCGCCGGCTGGCGCGCAGCCTGCACCGGCCCAGCCGCCGGCGCCGAACGTCGCGCCGCCTGGTGGGGCCGCGAATGCGGCTCCCGGAGTCTCGATCATTCCGCCGGGCAGCTCGCCGGTCCCGGGCACAACCGCGGTGACCGCCGCGCCCGCGCCGGCCGTACCGGGCGGCGCACCGCTGCCACCAGCAGCGGGCGGCGCGCCGCCGGCCGCGCCAGCGGCGGCAACGCCCGCCGCCGCGCCGGCTGGCGCGCAAGTCATCGTGACGCCGCCGGGGACCGACTTCCGCGTCGGCGGCGGACCGTACACCGTGGCGATCTCGGCGACCAATGCCTCACGGCTGTCCGGGCTGTCGTTGACCATCACGTTCAATCCGGCCGCGCTGCGTGTGCGCGCGGTGCAGGAAGGGAGCTTCATGCGCGCGGGCGGTGCGCAGGCGACGTTCACGCAGATGGTCGATGCGGCGACGGGGCGCATCGACATCGCGATCGTGCGCACGGGAGATGCGACCGGCGTGGCGGGAACGGGACTGCTCGCCGCCGTGCTGTTCGACGCCGTCGGTGGGGGCACCGCGAACCTTGCCGTGACAGGAACCGCGACGGCTCCGGGTGGTGCGCCGGCGTCGCTGCAGCTGGCGCCAGTGCCCGCGGTGACCGTCCGATAAAACACACATGGGCGTGAGAAATACCCGCGGCTACACGTTCATCGAACTGCTCATCGTCGTCACGATCCTGATCATTCTTGCGTCGGCGGTGCTGCCGCTCGCCCAGGTGACGTCGCAGCGGCAGCGCGAGGCGGAGCTGCGCCGGAACCTCCGCGAGGTTCGCACCGCGATCGACAAGTTCAAGGACGCCGTCGACACGGGACAGATTCCGACGACCGAGCTGAAGCCCGATAACCAGGGATATCCGCCCGACCTCGAGACGCTTGTCGAAGGGGTGACGCGCGCCAACGACGCGTCCGGAACGAAGCTGAAGTACTTGCGGCGCATCCCGATCGATCCGATGACGAACGGCACGGAGTGGGGGCTGCGCTCCTATCAGGACAAGCCGGACTCGACGTCGTGGGGAGGGCAGAACGTCTTTGACGTGTACACGAAGAGCGGCGGCACAGGACTCGACGGAACCAAATATCGTGACTGGTAATCAGCCTCGGCCGAAGTCCCCCCGCAGCGCGCGCTGGATGCTGGCGCGCGAAGGCGGATTCACGCTGATGGAATTGATGATCGTGATGGCGTTGATCATCGTCCTCGCCAGCATCGGTCTCACGCTCTACACCAACAGCGTCACTCGCGCGAAGGAGTCCGTGCTGAAGGAAGACCTCTTCCGTATGCGTGACGCCATCGACCAGTACTACGCCGACAAAGGCAAGTATCCGGCAACGCTGCAGGACCTCGTCTCGGACAAGTACCTGCGGGCGATTCCGGAGGATCCCTTTACGCACTCCGTCGATACGTGGCGCGAGGTTCCGTCCGAGCCGGATCCGAACAACCCGACCGCGCAACCGGGGGTGTACGATGTGAAGAGCGGGTCCGATCTGACGGCGCTCGATGGGACCAAATACTCGGAATGGGATTGATGAGAGAGTTGCTGAAGTACTCGGCGCTGGTCGCTGTCGTCGCGCTGTTTGCGGCGTGCGACAAGGTGCCGTTGCTCGCGCCGCAGGGATCCTCGATCTCGCTTTCGGCGAACGCGACGAACGTTCCGACGGGCGGCACCGTCGGGCTGACCGCCTTCGTCAGCGAGTCGAGCGGAACGCCGGTCCAGAACGGCACGACGGTGCGGTTCACGACGACGCTCGGCACGGTGACGCCGACCGACGCGCTCACGACCAACGGTCTTGCGGTGGCCATGTTCCAGGCCGGCAACGCGTCCGGCGTCGCGGAGATTCACGCGATTTCCGGTGGCGCGGGCGGCACGAGCGGCTCCGGCGCGACGGCGACGACCAACAACGTGGTGAAGATCATGGTCGGCGTGGCGGCCGTCAAGACCGTCGGCGTGACGACGACGCCGACCAGTGTCGGTCCAAATGGCGGCACCGTCACGGTGGCGGCGACCGTCGTTGATCCGAACGGATCGGCGCTCGCGGGCATTCCCGTCAGCTTCAGCGCCGATCACGGCAGCGTGAATCCCGGTGTGGCAACGACGGACTCCTCCGGTATTGCGACAACGACGCTGAGCACAGGTGTCGAAACCAAGGTGACCGCGACAGCCGGAACGGTTTCGGGAACGGCAACCGTCACCCTGCGCTCGGGTCCCGCGGTCACGCTGGACTGCGCGCCAGCGCCCGGCACCGGATCATGCGCCGCCATCGCGGCCAGCGACTCGTCGAACACGGCGACCGTGATATTTACCGTCGCCAAAGCGACTGGCAGCAGCGTCCTTCGTGACGTCACGCTCGATTTCGGCGACGGAACATCGCAGGGGCTGGGCACGCTGTCGGGGGGAAGCGTGAAGGTGTCGCACACCTACAGCGGCACGTCGGGCAACACCGCCAGCTATACGGCGACCGCGCGCGCGACCGATGTCGAAGGCGAGCGGACGAACGTGTCGGCGCAGGTCAACGTGACGCCGCGTGGGCCGCTGAGCGTGAGCCTCGCAGCGACGCCCGGCGATTCGAACAGCCATCCAGTTACGGAAACACTCAAGGCCACTGTCACAGGCGGAACTGCCGTTCGTTACGACTGGGATTTCGGCGACGGGAATAGTGCCACGACGACGAACGACACGACGACGCACGTGTATTCGACCGCGAACAACTACACCGCGACGGTGACCGTCACGACGACCGATGGACGTACAGCGACGGGCCGAGTCGAGTTCAACGTAAAGTAATGCCCGGAAATCTCCGCCGGCCGGACGGCTTTGCGATGGCGGCGCTGCTGGTCGGCATGACCATCATGGCGCTCTTCCTCAGCATGGCGTTGCCCGCCTGGAAGACCGCCGCACAGCGCGAGAAAGAAGCCG
>Ga0066677_10000544_pt1 | contig 12479 bp, 9 predicted proteins | sample GraSoiAngelo_126_FD_62299 | JGI IMG/M metagenome (GOLD analysis project Ga0066677, IMG submission 62299) | Grasslands soil microbial communities from the Angelo Coastal Reserve, California, USA - 14_0927_09_20cm | ecosystem: Environmental > Terrestrial > Soil > Grasslands | place: USA... | reverse complement strand
AACAATCTCGCAGAGACAAAAGTAGAGTCAGCATGATCCGGGAAGGTTACCGGTTGTGGTTCGGTAAATGCAACGATTTCAATCTGCACGGAGTTTTTAGCAGGGACAGTGCCGCGCATTCCAATGTCAACACGACTCTCTTGCACTATATTAAGGACGTGCCAGAAGTGACGGCAAATGGAATGGCGCAAGTCGAACAACTATTCAGCAAGCTCGACTCTGGCGAGCAAGCAGTCCAGTAAGTTGATTGGGATAAAACTGTGATAAAGAGCCGCGCAATCACCCGCCTAAACCGCAAAGCGGATTCCCCTAACTCCAATCTTGGTAAGAACATGGCGGAGAGGGGGGGATTCGAACCCCCGGTACAGGTTTTAGCCCGTACAACGGTTTAGCAAACCGCCGCATTCAGCCACTCTGCCACCTCTCCGCGGTTTGCTTTCAACAACAGCTTAGCACAGTTCTCTGAATTGGCTTGGCATGCTTTTGGTGCACTTTATTATAACCGCGAACACGTGGGTGTTGCTGAGAATGCAGATGGCATAAGTCCTTCAAAATCAATCCGAATTCTGATGGGAATTCGCTGCAGCGGTTGGGAAAACCGCCGCCGGGGCTGGCAGATAGATTTTTTGGATACCCGACGTGCTGCTTCACAAGTTGGACCTACAACGGGCTAGGAAACCGTCGTCGTAATCGTGCCTCGGTGGTGGATAGTGAATCTTTGGGATGCTCGCAAAGCACACCCAACGCCGTCACCTCCTGCATTTGCTTGCAGTTTGGGCGTGTCTGCCTGCCTTGCGCCGTGGGGGGCCCTTTCAGTGGGCGCTTCATGCTGTGCAAGTGTCCTGCAGACTACTGAGCTGTTGCGGAGACGAGGCCTTTGCGCTTCAGCGCCTTCCATTCGTGGTCGCCACGCAGGTACTGCCTTGCAGGCGCCAGATCATGTGTAACTGCCGGTAGGAGAAGTGCTCGAAAAAAGCAGTAGCTCACGAGCCGAACCACGTCTTTCCAGTCGTTGTAGCGCTTGTAGGTGATTTCTTCCGGCAACACAGAGCCAATAGAAATTACGGTTGCAAAGCGTACGCGAAGATGAGGAATTGCAGAAAGAATTCCAGGCTCAAAAAGCCCATGGTCGCCGTTATAATTCCGAAGGTCTCCAAAATCGGAGCGAATAACTCGAAGAGCCATAAGGGAAGTGCAAAGCAGCCAATCCTTCCGTAGCGAGAGCGGAAGAGCATGTCCAGGTTGGGCCAGAGCACGTCCAGCAAGCCCTGCTGCCAGCGCGCGCACTAGATCGGTTCGAAATACGCCGAACGCGCCAGAAATGATCGTCAGCATGTTGCCTTGCGCCCAGGCTTCTCGGCCAATTAAGAATGCGCGCAGATATTCGATGACCTGGACCGCTTCGATGCTTTTGCGGGGCAAGCGCGCGCACCGCAGCTGCCCTTCACCAACTCCGAGCCGTTCAGAACGCGAACGCCCCCACAGCCACGACACGCTTGGGATCCTCTAGCGTCTAGGATGGCCACCATAATGCGGACGTGGAATAGCGCCAAGCTTTCATAGAGGGCGGGCCTATTCGCTCCGCTTGGGAATGCCCGTGTTCGCGAGCCGCCGCAGGGCTTCCCTGACCGAAAGAGCTTCTGGACCTTCTGGAAGCAGCTTCAATGCCAATTCCAGCTGCTGTTTGGCATTTTCCGCGTCCCCTTTGCGGGCATAAATAATGCCGATGTTCTTGTGGAGCACGGCGAGTTGCGGGCATTGCTGACAAATGGCAATGGCTTCCTGAAGTTGGTCGAGCGCCTGCGGCCAGTTGTTGTCCTGGGCGGCCTGCAGCGCAAAATTGTTCAATAGTTGAACACGGTCGGTGGCCTGCTGACGCTCCTGCAGGGTCGTAAGCTTGCTCATGTAGTTGTTCGCTTCGGGGCTCCCCGTTTGCGAGAGAACACGGACCAGATTGGCGTACGCGGCCAAGTTCTCAGGATCTGCTTCCACGGCTTTTTTCCATTGCTCGGTGGCCTCTTGCTTCTTGCCAGCCTGGAGGAGGTTATGACCCAGATAAAGCCGCGCCTCAGCATGATCGGGCTGGAGATGCACGACTCTTTGGAAAAGTTCGGTGGCGTAGGGAGAGGAGTGCTCCACAACACCGAGCAAAAAGAGCGCGCTCACGTAGTCTGGGGAGAGGCGAACGGCCTCGCCCAACTCTTTCCGGGCATCCTCTTTGCGGCCGAGAGCATAGAGGACGCGCCCTTTATTGTAGTGCGCAAGCGCGGAGTCTGGAGAGAGACGGCTGGCTTCTGAGAATTGCCCCAGGGCACCCTGAAGGTCATACATGTCGCCCAAGGCGATGCCGAGATTCACATGGGCATCAGCGTATGCAGGGTAAAGGCCAACGAGTTTCCGAAACGTCTGAACGGCATCAGCATCCCGGCCGGTTTTTCCCTGGAGCATACCGAGCGCGGTCAAGGCGTTGGCGTTATTGGGTTCCAAGGCAAGGGCACTTTCCAACTGCTTTTCCGCATCCGAATAGGCCGCTTGGGCAGCTAGGGTTAGGCCCAAGTTAACGAAGGCCTGAGTGTATCGGGGGTCGACTGAGATCGCCTCGCGAAAAAGCTTTGCCGCATCGCTATTCTCTCCCAGGCGACCCAGGAGAGTGCCGAGATTGTTTAGGGCTACCGCCGATTGCGGATCGCTGGCGATGGCGGCGCGAAACTCGCGTTCGGCTTCCTCGAAACGGTGTTGCAGCATCATTGACGAACCCAATTGGTTGTGAGCCTGAGCGAAATACGGGTCCAGCTCGGTGGCTTGGCGCAACTGATGCTCTTCACCAGCGGAATCGCCGAGTTTTGCCAAGGCGAATGCCAGGTTGTAATGCAGTCTCGCGTCCTTGGGCTGCAGAAACAGGGCTTTCCGGTACGCTTCCACGGCTTCGCGTGCGAGCCCTCGCTTTAGCAACTCATTACCGCGGCTATTCAGAGAAGCTGCCTGCGTTTCTTGCTCGGTTTGTTGTTTTAGTTGTCTGAAGGCATCGAACTGCTCCCGGGCTGTGGCCTCGTTGTTTTCCTTGTGGAGAATGAGGCCGAGTTGGTAGCGAGCCTCGGAGCCATCGGGCTTCAGCTCGATAGCGCTGCGCAGCTCGCGGACGGCGTCGTTCATTCGCCCCAGCCGGCCAAGAACCGCGCCCAAATGGTAGTGCGCTTCGTAACTCGCGGGGTTCAGCTGAATGGCGCGTTCGAGCGACTCAACCGCCTCGGGAAAATGCGCCGAATCTTTCAAAGCTTCGCCGAGGACCTCGTGGCCTTCCCAGTCGTTTGGATTGCGACGCGTGTAGTCTTCCAGATAGTGAAGGGCGTCCGGCGCGGCGCTCAGATTCAGCAGGGCCTTGGCTAGTGACAGCTCCGCCTGATTGTGGGTTGAGTCGAGTCGTAAAGTCGCTTTGTATTCTGCAGCGGCGCGAGGATAGTCGAGGTTGTGAGCGTACGCCGTGGCGAGGCCGAAGTGCAATTCAAGGGAATCGGGCTGGGCGGCGACCGCCTCGCGAAACAGCGGAATGGAATCGGCATAATCGCCGGTCTGCGCAAAGGCGTCAGCCAAGGCAATTTTCATTTCCAGCGCGAGATTGGGAGCTGGGGAATGGCTCAAGCCATCCTGCAGGTGATAGATTGCGGCTTGGTATTTTTTCTGCGAGGCCAGCAAGCGGGCAAGGTCATAGGATCCAAGGGCAAACCGCGGATTAATGGCCAGCGCGGTCTTGAATTCCTCGGCGGCCTGCTCAAGCTGTCCCAAATCCTGCAAGGCTTGCCCAAGAACGTTGTGAGCCCTGAAGGAGTTCGGGTCGTCGTGGAGGACGGCGCGGACTTCGTCGGCAGCTTGATCGGGCGCGTGATTTTCGAGGAGCGCGATGGCGAGTTCGTAACGAATCTGATATGCCTGGGGGTCGCGTGCCAATGCCGCCTGAAAAGCGGCGATGGCACAACTGAACCGTCCTTCCCGTCCGTAAAGCGTTCCCAGCGAGGCATACGCTTCTGCGGTGGGTAACGCGGCGGTGGATTGAAGCCGCGCTGTCAACTGCTCGGATGTTCCCGAGGTTTTGCAGTCCTTAGGAATATCCGGGAGCGTGGCAATGATGGCACCAGCGGAGTTCGCGGCGGATTGTGCTGATAGGGGGGAGGGGAGCGTCAGAATGAAAGCAGACAGGACTAGGAAGGGAACTATCACTGCAGATTCCAATACGGTTCTGCCCTGTGGCGCGGCATTGGCGCCGAGTTCGGCGTCACATGGTATATTCCGCATCTGTTGTTTTGAACCGCCCAGCAAAGCGCCTCTGCGCATGTGGCGAGAAGCGGCCTTCGCCTTGGCATCTGTTCGACACCCGCGCCTCAAACTCGACGTCAATAATAGAACTTGAGCGCGAACTGCAGTTGCCGCGGCGAATAACCGGTAGCCGTGTTATTGACGACCCCAAATAAGGTCGGCACGTTGATGGCAGCATTCGGGGCAGCCCAAATCGGTGAGTTGGTGACGTTAAAGGTCTCGGTCCTAAATTCCAGTCTGCTGCGTTCCGTTATCGCAAAATTGCGAAATACGGAGAGGTCTAGATTCGCCCGTCCGTCACTCCGCAGCACATTGCGCCCGAAGGTCCCGTAAGTGCCGGTCGCAGGAAACGCGAAGGCGGACGTGTTAAACCAGCAGGCAAGCGTTCCCACGGGAGCGCCGTTGGGACAAGTTCCTTTTTTGGGATCTCCGACAATGTCTGCGCGCTCGGCACTCCCAGAGCCGACGTTGGGAATGGAATTCGGGGCAGTGACGTTGAAGAGTGTGCCGGACATGAGGCTGGAAATGCCGTTGACCTGCCAACCGCCAATCACAAAGTCGATGGGACGCACGCCGGTTGCGAACTGCCGGCCTTTACCAAACGGAAGTTCATAGACGACGTTGGCGGTAAAGATCTGCGGTAAGTCGAATCCAGCCAGGCCTTTGTCGCCTTGCAGGTTGTATGGATTTTGCACCGAAGTGCCGTTGGTGCCCGTGCCGAACCACTCGTCAGCGCCGACATCAATGGCCTTCGACCACGTGTAGGACAGGAGATAAGAGAGACCGCGAGAGGCCTTTTTGTCTAACGATACTTGCAGGCCATGATACCAGGATTTGCCGATGCTCTCGTCATAATGGATTGGCACCAGGTAGGGGAACCGGAAGCGACCTTGAGCGGCGACGAGCGCGGGCGTACAGGTAGTGGTATAGCAACTCACGGATGGAACCAAGAGCTTGCCCGTAGGATCGGGAACGGTGGCCTGATTGCCGGTGACGCCTACATCCAGCCGGTGCCCCGAGGAGCCCACGTAGTTTACGGTGAGCGTGGTGTTGGGGCTCAACCCTTCTTGAACGCCGAAATTCCATTGATCGGAGTAGGGGTTCTTGATATTAGGGTCAACGAACCAGTTGTTGGTGGTTTCAAAGGCGGTCAAACTCGGTACCACATTGGCGCCTTGCAAGGGATTTTCTGCAAAAACGGTCGGTGGGTTGTTAGTGTTGTTGAACGCCAGGATGAACTGGTCGGCGCGGGGCCAAGTGCCTTGCTGGTTCTGTGCCATTTGAATTACCGCCGCCCAGTTGTCGAAGAACCTGCCATAGGCGCCGCGGAGCACGGTTCTGTGAGTCAGTCGATACGCAATACCTACGCGGGGCTGGATATTGTCATAGGAGTTGTGCCAGAAACGGCCGTCGGGAGAAACGACAACGTGCGCCGGGAGCGAACCATCGGGCGTGGGGATGCAGGGAGGCGTGTTCCCGGTGGAAACGCAAGAGGCCGCTGAGGACTGAAGCACATAGTTGCCAGAATTCAGGTCCCAGTTGCCAATGGGCACGTTGCCATCGGCAGGGCGGCCGTAGAAAGGATCGAAGGTGATGTCATAGCGCGCGCCCAGGTTTACCGTCAGCCTATCGGTGATTCTCCACTGATCCTGGAAGTAGAAGCCATCAACCCAGCCCCCGTGTTCGGTCTCAAACTCGTTGCGGTAGGTATCGCCGCTAGGGACTCCGAGCAAGAAGGAGGCAAAACCTGCGCCGCCAGCGCCCTTGACTGGTGAGTTGGCGGTTTGAGCCGCCGAAAAACTCAAGCTGTTGGTGTTGAACGTTTGCTGGAAGCCATTGGTGTTAAAGTCCGCTCCCATGCTGAAGCTGTGCCTTCCGTGGGTCTTGGTAAAATTGCCCTTCCATTCCCAAATGTCTGCCACCACCGCGGGGCTGCTGCCTTCCAGGAAAGATGTAATATCGCCGGGGTCACTGAAATTGACGGCATTGAAGTAACAATTGCGCGGCCCCTTTAAAAAGGAACACTCAAAGCTGTTGGCGTAGTGTCCGGCCTGGATCAGCGCCTGCGATACGCTGGCTGAGAGCAGGGTCGGATTAGTAGAGAATCCGTAGTTGCGCCCAAACTGCACGGAAAGAACGGAGGTCGGACCAAAAGTGTGGTTCCAAGTGATAGCGTATTGATGGGCATTGTAAGAATTTAAGTTAGTCTGCCCGAAGATCCCCGGAACATCGCGCGGCGAGGTGATATGAGTGAATCTACTCCAGAAGGCGTCCTTAAGGCTTAGCTGCTCGTCGATGCGAATGTTGTAGCTGTCAGGATCTTGTACGTTCGTCAGCGTCCTTTGGAAATTTTTCCCGGGTTTACCTGTCAAGTTCGGCGTCAGTGGTGCGTAAAGCAAATTGGCGACGGCCTGCATGTTGGGATCAATCAGTGCGGGAGGAAGAATGTCGCAAGCGGATTCCCCTGCAGGAGGAGTAGTGGTCCCGAGAGGCGCCTGGAGTTGCGTGCCAGACATGAGCGGCACCGGGGTGTTGGTTCCACTCTGGCAAAGAAAAGGAGTCCGCATGCCGGAAGAAGTTGTGCTGTACGGATTGTAAAGTTGGTTGCCACCGGTGAAGTCACCGTTCAACTGGGCCGCCGTGGGTACTAGGGACTGATTAGCGTTGCCCACATGAAGGCGAACGCCCTCGTAACTTCCAAAGAAGAAGGTGTGGTTGCGTCCATGGTAGTGAGGCAAGATCACCGGACCGCCGATATTCGCGCCAAACTGGTTCTGGTGCAGCTGATTGATGCCGGTTATAGGATTCCTAGCGTCAAAAGCGCTATTGCGAAGGAACTCCCAGGCTTCACCGTGAAATTCGTTTGTGCCCGTTTTGGTCACGACGTTTACCACTCCCCCGAGAACACCCCCAAACTGCGCCTGATCGTTGTGCGAGTCGACCTTGAATTCCTGAATATCATCGATGATCGGCGGAACCGAGTAAGTGCTGCTGAAGCTTTCCTGATCGTTCAATCCGTCCAGCAAGAAAAGATTGCTTCGGTTGGTCTGGCCGTTGATTGATGGAAAAGAAAAAGACCCAACGGTGTTGCCGGCGAACTGTTGATTGCTGCCGTTCTGGGTGGTATTCACAGTGCTGACACCAGGGGTTAGATCCAACAATTGGGTGAAATTGCGGCCATTCAGGGGCAGATTGTCCACAGACCGTCTGCCGATGACCGTGCCGAGCTCAGAACTCGAGGTCTGAATGCTGGTGGTGAGAGCTTCCACCCGCACCGTTTCGGCTGCGGAACCAAGTCGCAAAGTGAAATCTAGCGTGGTGGTCTGGTTCACGGCGAGCTCAAAGTCCGCCTCGGTGGCCGTCGCGAAACCTTCTTTGCTGACGGTTAGCCGGTACCTACCCGGAATAATGTTCACGAGGACGTAGTTGCCTGTTTCGCCGGTCGTTGTTACACGCGTCACATTGGTAGCGACGTTGGTCAAAGTGATCTTCGCTCCGGGCACAGCACCGCCGGATGCGTCGATAACGGTTCCGTTAACGGCCGCCGTAGCGACCTGTGCCGGAGCACGTTGCGCACACAGCAACAAGAAACTGACTTGCAAAAAAGAAAGAGCGAGGATTGACAGAGGGGACGATTTTCGGGAAGGTAGGCAAGTCATAGCAGCTTCTCCACGAGCGTATGCGTTCGAACAAATTAGCGGCCTGAGGGTTGAGAAAAACCTTTAACAGCCCGGAACGGCTCACAGCACGTCACCTGAGATGGGACGTGTCTAGCAGAAGCGTGTCAAAAATTCAATGCGAAAAATCTGAATTTCAAATGCTGAAACCATGAACGATCCGCGTCGGAAACGCGGGAGTGTGGCCAGCAGGGTGGTTCGTATCGGAATAGCAATTTCAGGGTTGCGAATTTGAAGATGCAGCTGATGCGCAAGCTCTCGTAGAGTCTCGAATGACGGAATCTTGAGGGAAGAGGCGGTTTGCATGGGCGAGGACTTCGCAGGCTTCGCGGGTGTTGCTCTGCGATTGATAGGATTTCGCCAGCAAGCGATAGAGCTCTGCATCGTAGGGAATTAAGCGGAGGCCCTCTCGTAGAACATCGATGGCCTTCGGCTGCTCTCCTGTTGCGGCAAGCAGACGTCCCAGCAGTTCGAAGTCTGCCGGATTCGTGCTCCCGCGATTACGCGCGAGGTCAAGATAGCGGATAGCTTCGGTTGCACCCTCCCAGCTTTTCTTCTGAAGTGACAAATCCGCCAACGCCTCCAAAACGGAAATGTTTTCCGGCTCGCGCGGTTCGAGTTGCCTTGCGAGAGACCAATACTGCTCGCGATACTCGGGATGGCTGCTCATGATTTGGCGATACGCCTCTAACAAAGTCAGCGGGTCGGGCGGTTTTTGTTTACCCGGGGGCGCGTTCAAATGCACCAAATCGGAGAGCTCCGGCGTAGTCAGGCGGAAGGCCTCGTCAGGAAACGGCTCCTTGGCGTCCGAAATAATGCGATGATTCGTAAGAATCGAATGCGAGATTGTCTTAATGTCTCGCTTCGGCATGTGGCAGCCGATGCAGTTGTCGGGAGGATTGTTCTGCCGACGCACGCGCAATGGAACCGGGCAACTGCCCTCGGGATGACAGGAGAGGCATTTCTCACGGAAGTAGGCGGGAGCCTTCTCTTTAGTCGGCTGAAGGTGGGGATCGTGACAGCTCATGCAACTGAGGCGCGCGCCGCTGCCGCGGTAGCAGCGGCTCAGCCGCATGAATAGATAGTGCTGGAGCAAGTCATCCTGTGGAGGCGACTCGCGGCTAAGCGGCACTAGAAAAATGCCGAGAATTTCATCGAGAGCCATGCCGGGACGAAAGTCGCTGTAGTCCTTTCCGGGACTAAGCACGCGTGCCTGGCCGGTTTGATGACAACGCATGCAGATGTTGTCGGCAAGCCAAGGGGTTAGTTTCGCGGGATTGACGATCGAAGCTCTTGCATTTTGCGCGGAAAAGTTTGTCCGGATTGTATCTATGTGCGTCGCGCCAGGGCCGTGACAGTTCTCGCAGCCAACGGCCAACTCCAAGAACGGCGGCTCTCGAAATCGGCCGTTGCCCTCTAAGACGGGCTGTGGCCGCCCACTGTGACAAGCCACGCAGCCCGGAAGAATCGGGCGGCTAAAGCCGTAGTCACCAAATTCGTAGCCCGGCGACAGGGCCCAGGCCTTGAGATTCGAATAGAAGGAAAGAGGCGCCTCAAACAGGTAATCCCCGCTCCGAGTGATGGCGCCAAAGCCGTTCGCGCCTGAACCTACAATCCAGTCAATCTTCTGCGTATTGCGGAAAATCTCCGTGCCATCCTGGGCGGTTTCATACTCACTTTGGTAGAGATTGCCGTTGCTCGCAGAAGTTTCAAAGTGACGGTTCAAGCGATGGTCAAAGAGAGACGCGGACGTGGAAATCCTAGCGAGAAAAGCGGCATCAGCTTTCGACATAGAGCGGCCCATGTCGGTTTGAGAATAAGTCTCGTAGATTTGGCGGTGACAAGTTGCACATGTTCGCGAGCCTACGTAATCGCTGGAGAAATACGAGCTCTTGGCACTTGCTTGCGGGAACGGAGAGCGATTTTGGCTTTGGCTTGGCGGCGGCAGAACGAACCACAAGGCCACGGTCGTGAGGAAGACGAGAATAGCTCGATGCCAAAAAAGGGCAAACTCGGGGCAAGGACGGAGTGATACATCCTTAAGAGCATGTCGCACACCGGCTTTGCCGCGGCGCATGCCTGCACAAGCAAGACCTTGTGCCAACCGTGAGACGTGTTTGTCATCCCGCACGGCGGGAATGATCGCAAGTCCCTGTTCTTCCACGGATCGATGCCACATGGACGCTCACCGAGGTCTTATAACGTTCACACGCAAGCTGGTGATTAGCTTGACGTCCGCCGGTGCACCGTCTTTTGGCTCGAATATCCAACGCAACACTGACCGCCAACGGAGCGGGAAATGGTACCTACGTTTGGACCATCACGAACGGAACGTCCAAGGCAACCCTACTAGAGAACTGGACTGGTAACAACCGGCCAAGCCCCTCGCCACTTAACGGTAATGCAGACGGCAGCGGCAATTTTACTGATGGAGTCTGTCAGATCAATCCAAACCTAAACCTGCCCACAAAACCGCCAAGCGATTCCGCTGACTCAAGCCTATTCGTCGAAGTGACATCTTTGTAGTCGGTTGAGCTATGGCTCTCGATCCAGCGTGTTCCGGAAATACTGGCGGTGTTCGTTCCGGAAATTCTGGCGGCCTAGTACCACCCTCTAAGCGATAGAAAATCTCCCTATGCCCGCGGGCGTTAGACCGGTTGGGCGGAGGGAGGAGGATGATTGGAATGTTGAAGCGTCACGAAGTCGAGGTTCTGCTTAAGGCGGGTCATTCCCACGCCGAGGTGGCCCGTTTGACCGGGGTCGGGCTGCGCTCCGTGCAGCGCTTGGCCAAAGAAGTCCCGGTGGTCCATGTCGATGACGCCGCCGAACGCAAGCAGCGGCGGATTGGCAGGCCGAACGTAGTCGAGAATTTCCGGAATTAGCCCGCCAGAATTTCCGGAACCCACAAGCAAATCTCATAACCTCAGCAAAATGAGTACGAATTTTGGAGCAAACCGACTGCGGAAGGGCGGCGAAAAGGGAGCTCATCGTAGCCACCATGATCACACGAAGGAGCAGAACCTCTGTGTTTTCAGATCGGATGGGTTTTTCGGTAGCCACAAGCAGGTCACCCGTACTGATCCAAGTCAACGGGCAACCGGAGGAACGCAATATCGGTGGAAGACGGCAGTCTTCCGACGGTGGCACGAGCCGATAAGCTGAGAGGTTTAAGTCCGGTTCAGTGAGGGGCTCGGGGTGCAATTCCCCGGGCCTACTCGGCGGTCAGCGGGCGACCGCTGCCCCTATGCCGATCAAACGGTTCAACCGGCGTTCGAAGAGATGAGACTTTGGACGACCCCCCACCTCACACAGCAAGCTCCGCTTAAAAACACGGCAAGGCTCCGCTTAAAAGCCCTCCGGCCAATGCTGAGCGCCGTGGTAGACCGCGAGGACCACGATATCGGTTTTCTCGATGGCATACGCAAGGATGAACGGCGTATTCGAATTGACCAACTCACGGGTCCCACGAACCCGGCCTGCTCTTCCCGACATAGGGTAGACGGCAAGTTGTTGAACGCTGCTGACGATCTGCATTGTGATCCGGGAGACAACCTCCTCGCTGTTGGATAGGGCGATGTAATCGTGAGCCTGATCCAGTTGCCGAGTTGCCTGCTCGGTCCATTCGATCATCGAGGAGCGCGTCCCGTCCTCTTGAGCCCTTTTACGACTTCCTCATGGCTTAGGACGCGGCCTTTTCGCTTCTCTTCCAGCCCCTTGCGAACCAACGCGTCCTGATAGGCGTGCAGTTCGATGTAGTTGGTGATCGCCTCGTTAATAAGATAGCTGCGCGAACGGTCCTGCGCGGTGGCCAGCAAATCAAGAGCGTCGATCTTTTCAGTGACGGCACGGAAACTGATGGTCTTTTCATTGCTTCCCATAATGCCACAACGATAACACATATTACCCCATATTACAATACGACAGTTTAGCGGTGAAGCGGGGTAGGAAATATCCAGATCGGACCAGGCCACGACGTGCCACAATAGCGTCCGCAGAGTTCCAAGGCTCGCAATTTCGCCGGCTGAGCGAGAAAAAACCTGCTGAACGCTTGCTGAACTATAGAGTGCAAATGAGAGTATATGGCCGCAATTGAGCAGTGCCTAATGCAAACAAAACACGTGAAAATCGGTCTGTGCGAATCGGGCAGGTGGGTTTTGGGTTTAGCAAACCGCCGCATTCAGCCACTCTGCCACCTCTCCGCGGTCGGCTATCCAGCAGTTCAATAAACTGAACGCCTTGAATATAACATCAAAAGACCTTGAGTTGGCCGGACTAGCGAGGATTGGAATCCCTAAGAATTCCTGGCTGACCAATGGGATGCCCCTTGCGTCCAATAAAATGGGTCGGATGCTTGCACGTCTGTCTCTCGACGTCTTTCGACCAAGGTACTTTTCATCGTGCGTCTATAAGATTAAAATACGAATCGGGCAGGTTAGCCCCTGTTTCGGCTGAGGTTCCCTGGACGGATTAGCCGCAACCTTCAAGTCTCCT
>Ga0066677_10000542_pt1 | contig 12488 bp, 7 predicted proteins | sample GraSoiAngelo_126_FD_62299 | JGI IMG/M metagenome (GOLD analysis project Ga0066677, IMG submission 62299) | Grasslands soil microbial communities from the Angelo Coastal Reserve, California, USA - 14_0927_09_20cm | ecosystem: Environmental > Terrestrial > Soil > Grasslands | place: USA... | reverse complement strand
CATCGGAAACAGCCGCCGCTGTCCTCCAACGTATCGGGAACGCATCGCGCTCACACGCGCGCCGGTCACCGGCTCGCCGAATTCGTCCAGCACCTGGCCCGTGATTACGCCCGCACGCGGCAGACTGACGTCGAGCTTTTCGATTGTTTGTCCATCGGCAACATCCAGCACCTTGCCCCCTTCGAATGGACGCTTCTGCCCGTAACTGATCTCGACGAAGCCGCCCTTCGAGATACTGATGCGATAGCTTGCTGCCGGTAAGCCCTTGAGCCGCCAACGGCCGTCGGCGTCGGTAGAGACCGAGCGACCCTGTGGGGTATCCGGCGACAACGCCCGCACGAGTGCGCGACGAAGAGGTTTGCCCGTTTCGGCATCGAGGACCCGCCCGCTCAGAACTGCTGTGCCAACCTTCTCCGGCTGATTGTCGCGAACCGGGCCTCCCACTGGCGGTGGTCCTGGTCGCGGAGGTTGGGGCTGTGGCGGTGGTTGTGCCGTCGCGGCGCCAGTAATCGTTGAGAGAACGATGACGGCAAGCGATAGATGGTGTCGCATGCGATCTCCTTCGACCCTCACATTAGCGTGGCGGAACTGTCCACAGGAACAGGTCTGTGTGGTCTTCGGCGGGAATTCTCTTTTCGGGCGTCCACGTGCCCATTGAGAACTGATGCGAGACGACCCGCGTGCCGGGCCGGAGTTCCCGCAACAGCTTCGGCTTTAGACGCCGGTTCACGCTGTACGAGAGGTATAACGTCACCACTGTCGCTTCGGAGACATCTGCCTCGAACAGATCGCCGACAACGAACTGCACCTTGTCGGCGACTTCAGCTTCGCGGGCGATTTGCCGCGACGTTTCAACGAGCCGCGGATTGAGCTCAATGCCGACGCCTCTGGCGCCGTATTTCTGTGCGGCGAGAATGACAATGCGGCCGTCACCGGAACCCAGGTCGTACACCACATCGTCGGCCTTCACGCCAGCCAGCTTGAGCATCTCGTCTGCGATAGCCTCCAGGGTCGGAACGAAAAAGATGTCCGGAGTCGGCGCAGGTCGCTGCTGGGTCGGCACAGCTCGCTCAGGACCGATCGCAGCCGGATACATCCACAGCACAAAGCTGAAGAACGACGCCAACATGAACCACAGACCTTGACCACTCACTGTGACCTCGCGGCAGGCGATCTATTGTTTTTTAGAGTAACGCTTCGAATACGCGGCAGAGCTCGCATCTAAATGCACCCCGGCGTTATCCTGCGCAGCGGATGACCGGAGCGAGGACCACCATATTCGCGCTTGCATCGCTGCTTCTGCCTGTCTCCGTATTCGCCCAGGCGAGCGTCATCACCCAACACAACGACGCAGCACGGACCGGAGCCAACCTTGCCGAGATAACCCTGACAACAACAAATGTTAACGTCAGCGAGTTCGGCAAGCTCTTCGAGCGCGTCGTCGACGATGAGATCTACGCGCAGCCTCTGTACGTCGACGGCGTCAATATTCCTGGCGTCGGCGTTCGCAATGTCGTTTACGTCGCGACCAACAACGACAGCGTCTATGCTTTCGACGCTGACAATCCGGCGGCAGCCGCTCCACTCTGGCGCGTCAATTATACGAATCCCGCCGCAGGGATCGTGCCCGTGTCTCACACGGACGTAGGTCAGCATTGCGGAACCTACGCCAACTTCGCCGGCAACATCGGAATTGCCGCAACGCCCGTCATCGACCCTGTGTCGCAAGCGATGTACTTTGTCGCGCTCACGAAGGAGAACGGCACGTTTGTCCAGCGCCTGCACGCGATCGACATTCGCGACGGGCGCGAACGGGCCGGCAGTCCCCGCATCATTCAGGCGAGCATCTCCGGGACGGGCGACGGGCGCGATGCGCAGAACAACATCGCATTCAACGCGCGAACGGAGAATCAGCGCGCGGCCCTGCTCCTCGATCACGGCACGGTGTATATCGCCTGGGCGTCGTACTGCGACACGGGTCCGTACCACGGCTGGATCCTGGGCTACGACGCGGCCACCCTGCAGCAGATCATGGTCCACAACACCACGCCAGATGGCGGTCTCGGTGGAATCTGGCAGTCGGGCGGAGGCCTGTCAGCAGATTCGACGGGCAACATCTATGCACTGACGGGGAACGGATCGTTCAATGGTGACTCCGTCGGAAAAAGCTTCAGCAACAGTTTCATCAAGGTCAGCCCGGCGGGGGCGCTGCTCGACTGGTTCACGCCGTTCAACTGGTCGTTCCTGAACGCGACGGATGAGGATCTCGGTCTTCAGAGCGCGCTGCTCATCCCCAACACGAATCTGGTCATCGGCGGCGGCAAAGACGGCGTGATGTATGTCGTGAACCGCAACAGCATGGGGCATTTTCGACCCGCCGACAATGGACAGATCATCCAGAGCTTTCAGGCATCGTCGGCCGCGCGCATGAACGGCACGCCGGTCTACTGGAACAGCCCCCCCTACGGTCCAGCGATCTATGTCTGGCCAGCGGGCGATCCACTCAAAGTCTTCCGCCTGGTCGGCAGTGTGTTCACGACGCCAGCCAGCGCGCAGAGCGCAGCGCTTGCCGCAGCCGGGATGCCGGGAGGAATGCTGTCGTTGTCTGCAAACGGCAATGCAGCAGGGACGGGCATCGTGTGGGCAACGTTATCGCGCGGCGGCGATGCCAGTAACATGTCGCAGCCGGGTATCCTGCGCGCATATGACGCGAGCAACGTGACGCGGGAGCTCTGGAACAGTCAGCAGAACGCCGCGAGGGACACGCTCGGCAATCTTTCGAAGTTCGCTCCACCGACTGTCGTGAACGGGAAGGTCTTCGTCGCCACGCTGTCGAAGAAGCTCGTGGTCTACGGATTGATCGGTCCCGCCGCTGGAAACACGGCGCCGAACGTCAGCGCCGGAGCGGATAAGACCTTGGTATCTCCAACCACGACGACTTTGACCGGAACGGCGAGCGACGACGGGAACCCCGTGCCGCCAGGGCAGCTCACGACGACATGGAGTCTCGTCAGCGGGCCCGCCGCGGTCACGTTCAGCGCGCCGCACGCGCTCTCGACGAACGCCACGTTCTCCGTCGCAGGCACATATACGATTCGCCTCAGCGCGTTCGATGGCGAGGCGACGCGCAGCGACGACGTCAAGGTCATCGTCAACGCGCCATCCGGCTCAGGGACAGGTCTCCTCGCGCAGTACTTCAATGATGCAGGGAACGGCACTCATTTCACAGCGCTCGTGCTCACGCGGACGGACAGCACAATCGATTTCAACTGGGCCGGTGGCGCGCCCGATGCGGTCGTGCAAGCTGACAACTTCTCCGTGCGATGGACGGGACAGATCATGGCGCCCGTGGCAGGCACGTATACCTTCACCACGTCCTCGGATGACGGAGTCCGTCTTTACATGAACGATCAGCTCCTCATCGACAACTGGAAGGACCACGCGGTCGTGCAGAACAGCGCCACAGCCGCATTGGTCGCCAATCAGAAGTACGACATCCGGATGGAGTTCTACGAGCATGGCCTGCTCGCCACAGCCAGGCTGTCCTGGGCGTATCCGGGCCAAACGCTCCAAGTGGTACCGCAATCCGTGCTGTTCCCGTCGCCTCCGGTCAATCAACCTCCATCCGTCGATGCGGGCGCGGACCAGACGATCGCGCTTCCCGCCGCTGCGTCGCTGAAGGGCATCGCACGTGACGATGGTCTGCCCGGATCCGGTTTGACGACAAGATGGAGCAAGATCAGCGGGCGCGAGGATTCAGCCGGCGGCAGCGTGACTTTCGGCAATCCAAATGCTCTGGCGACCACGGCGACGTTCGGCGCTGACGGCATCTACGTGCTGCGGCTGACGGTGAGCGACGGAGCGGTAACGGTCAGCGATGACATCACCGTCACGGTGAAACCGTCCGCGGGAAATGGGCTGACCGGACGCTATTACAACGACCCCGGCACGGGAGCGCATTTCGCCACGCTCGTCCTTACGCGCGTGGATCCTGCGGTGAACTTCGCGTGGGGAACGACAGCACCGCCCGGCGCCGGCGTGAATGCCGACAATTTTTCGGTGCGCTGGATGGGACGTGTCCTGGCCCCGGTGACCGGCAGCTATCGCCTCACCACGGTGTCTGACGATGGCATTCGGTTGTGGGTCAACGGCCAGCTGCTGATCGACAACTGGACGAATCACCCGCCGACGACGAACACGAGCGCGGCGATCTTGCTGAGCGCCGGCGTCAAGTACACGATCACGCTCGAGTACTACGAGAAGACGGGCGGGGCGACTGCCAAGCTGCAATGGTCCTACACCGGGCAGGCCTTGCAGGTGATCCCGCAATCGTGGCTGTTCCAGTAATCGACAGCGGAGAAATACATGAACAGACGTAGCGTGGCGATCCTTGCTGCGGTAGCTGCCATCGTCTGCCTGTGCGCATCCGGTGTCCTGGCGCAGGACAACGAAGAGGTCGCTGCGATCACCGCAAGAGTACATGGCACGTTCGTCGATAAGGCAGGCGGCCTTGGCGTGCTGAGCGCGGACATGTCCATCATCCGATTCGAGGTTCGGAACGGCACCGTCACGGCAATCGGCCGGATTGAGGGCGCTCTGGCGGACAGCACCGGTGACGTGCTCGGCAAGGTCAAGAAGGAGCTGGCGTTGCCCGTCGCTGGCGTCGCGTCGACTTGCAATCAGCTGCGCATGGATCTTGCGGCAACGGACGCCGACATCCTCGACACGCCGGTGCACTTCGATCGTGAAGTGGCCGGATTCGACTCGCGGGATGGCGCGAGACCGAAGGCGCTGGGCGCGCTGTGCGCGGCAGCCAGGCTGCTTCAGGAGAAACCTGCCGTTGATTCGGTTGCGCGCGCGCTGAACGACATCGCGATCGCGGTAAAGAATGAAGCGACGCGCCGGTAGGCCGCGCATGCCCGTGAATAGGTGATTTAGCAATTGGGTAATTTAGTGATTTTGCTTCGCACGCGCTACCGCGCGTGCTTTTGAGGCGCGGCCGGCAGGCCGCGCAATGCCCGATTGCCCGATTACCAAATCAGGCGATGGATCGCGACCGGGCGATCGCTTGTCACTCGTGTCTAAGCGCGGTCATCGGATCGAGTCGCGATGCCTGCGTGCCGGGACCCAGCCGGCCAGCAGCGCCACGAGCTGAAGATGGCGCTGTTCGCACCTATTCCCAGCGCGAGCGATACGATCGCCACTGTGGTGAACAGCGGGGTATGCCGGAGTTGCCGGCATGCGTACCGGCCATCCGTCACCAGCTGATCGAGCAGCCGGAGCCCGAGTGCATCGCGGCACTCTTCCTTCCGAGCCTCTGCGCTTCCGAAATCGACGCGCGCACGTCTGCGCGCCTCCCCCAGTGCAACCGGCGCGCTCGAGATCCGTTGTGTAGCTCTCGATGTGAAAGCGAAGCTCATCATCCAACCGCCGCTCCAGATCCGAGCGGCGAACGGTGCCGTGCATCCACGATCGCAGCTTTGCAAGAGCTTTCACGTTTCGTCCGGGCGAGTCTCCAGGATTCCGGCAATGATGTCGGCCATGCGGTTCCAGTTGCGAGTTTCCTGCTGCAGCTGGCGCCGCCCTGCCGCCGTCAAGCGATAGAATCGCGCCCTGCGCTTGTTCTCGGATTCGCCCCACTCGCTCTCGATGAGCCCCTGGTGCTCGAGGCGATACAGCGCGGGATACAGAGAGCCCTGCTGAATTTCGAGGCGCTTGCGGGAGATCTGCTGGATGCGCAGCAGGACACCGTAGCCATGCAGCGGTCCGAGCGAGACCGCCTTGAGAATCAGCATGTCGAGCGTACCCTGGAGCAAATCGGCGGGCTTGGCCATGTCTCTCCTTGACAATCTAGGAGAGAAATACACCACCACTCCTAGATTGTCAAGGAGTCACGAATCCAACTGGTGGCAGCAGGACGATTTCTACGTGCCGGCGCGGCGCCCTTGTTCCACGAGGACGACCGGCGTCCGAAGGAAACCGCGGACGCACGCCAGTTAAGGCAGCGCCAGATACTGCTCAGGGACGTCGGTGAATCCCCACCTCTTTAACTGCCGCGCCCAGGTGCCGAGGTTGTCCGACGTCACGCGAAAGAGATCCATGGGAATGATCTGCGGCACATTCTTTTTCGAGCGCACCTTGTCGAAAATATTGCGCACGGATTCGTGGCCCCAGTCATAGGTTGTCTGGGCGAGGAGCACCGGCGCGAGTCCTTTCTGAACGTACGCCAGTTCAGCGGGTAACGCGTCGACGGCGACAATCTTGGTCTTCTCCGGATTCAGAACGGTCAAAAGCTTGTCCGTGAAGAGCGGCCAGCCGCCGACCATCGCCCACCCTTTGATTTGCGGATTCGCGTTCTGCACCCGCAGGACTTCAGCGGTGGCATCCTGCGGCGTCTCGACGTGGTAGAAGGTGCCGATGATCTTGATCTTTGGATGCGCCTTGGCGGCCTCTTTCACACCCTCGACGCGCTTCTGGAGGTTGGGAGCATTCTGATTGCCCGCAAGAATGGCGATGCTGCCGGCATCGCCGATGTGGCTGGCCAGTTCCTCCAGCACGCTCTGGCCGGCTTTCATGTCGTCCACGCCGAGGAACGCAAATCGCTTCGACTGTGGCGCGTCGCTGTCGAATGTCATCACGGGCACTCCCTTCGCGACGGCGTCGTCAATCGCGGGGGTCACTTTGGCCGCATCGGAACAGGAGATGAGCACTGCGTTTGCGCCCTCGGTGACCGCCTGAGCGATGCGTTGTGCCTGCACGCCGCCGTCTTCGGTCTCCGGCGTCAGCCAGGCGACTTCGACCAGCGCGCCGGTCCGTTGCCTCAATTCCTTGGCGGCCGCCTCGGCGCCCGCGCGCGCCGAGAGAAAGATCGGATTCGAGGAGCTCTTGGCGATCATCGCGATCTTGAGATCCGGCTTCGCGGGGGCCGGCTGACCCTTCGACCCGCAACCCGCGAGTGCCACCGAGAAAACCGCGACCGCGATGTGGAGACGTGCGACCACTTGTTTCATGTGCCGCTCCTTGACGGGCTCAACCTAGCGTACTCGGTATGCCGGAATAAAGATGATTGCGCAAATCCTTTGCGTCTCGGGGACAGTCATGCTCCACGTGACGGCCTGATCGGAAGGGACCCCGCTATTCCCGGCGGGAGTGCCGGTGATTCGCCATACAGTGTTGCCAACGTCGTCGGCGACGAGCAATGCGCCGCCTTTGTCGATCGCAACGCCGACCGGGCGGCCCATCGCCTCGCCGTTGTCTCTGACGAATCCTGTCAACACATCGACTGGAGCGCCGGACGGCCTGCCGCCCATAAAGCGCACGAAAATGACCTTACGTAGTCCGGGACGAGATCGCTGCCGAGCTCATCGCGTTCGTTGACCGCGACCCACAGCGCTTTAGTTTCTGGTTCCCACGCCATCCCGACCGGATTGCGCAGTCCGTATGCAAAGATCCGATACGCGCCCGTCTGAGGATCGATTCCCCGATCGCAGCACGTCCGTCTTCCTTCTCGATTCCGTTCTCCGCCGCATTGCTGTTGGAAGCGACGCTCACGTAGAGTTTATCCGCCGTGGCGACGACATTCTTGCGCCCTCGTTCCCGAATCCTCGCACGGCGAGACATCGTCGCGGGCTCTCACAGCTTCGCGCCCAGGTAGGCGCAGACGCGCAGCAGATCGGCAAAGACGCCCGCCGCGGTCACGGCCGGACCCGCGCCCGGCCCCTGCACAACGAGCGGATTCTGATCGTACCGACTCGTGATGAATCGTACGACATTGTCAGTACGATTAATGTTCGAGAACGGGTGGGACCGTTCGAGCGCGACGAGCCCGACCGTCGCGCGCGCGCTTGCCGCGTCGAGCACGCCGATGTACCTGAGAACCCGTCCTTCGGCGCGCGCGGCTTCGTAACGTTTCAGCATGGTGGCGTCGAGTTCCGGAAGGCGATCGAGGAATTCGGAAGGGCGGCACGACGCCAGTGACGGCGGGATCAGGCTCTCGAGCTCCACATCGGTCAGCTCGAGGCGCAGACCCATTTCGCGCCCGAGGATAATCAGTTTTCGCGCGACGTCCATGCCGGATAAATCCTCACGCGGATCCGGCTCCGTGTAGCCGCTGGCCTTCGCCTCCCGCACAATCGCCGAGAACGGCTGGCGGCCATCCCACACGTTGAACAAGTACGAGAGGGTGCCGGAAAGGATGCCCTCAATGCGGCGGATCTCGTCACCGGTCTCACGCAGGTCGCGCAGGGTCTGGATGATCGGCAGCCCGGCGCCAACGGTCGCTTCATACAGATAATGTGCCCCGCCGACACGACGCGATTCCTGTACGCGGGTGTAGAGCCCCCAGTCGCCGCTGTTCGCCTTCTTGTTCGGCGTGACCACGTGAATACCCGCGGCAAGCCACCGCGGGTAATGGTCGGCAACCTCGGCGCTTGCCGAACAGTCGATGAGGACGGTGTGCGGCAGATGCTGTGCGTGGACGTGCTCTTCGAAACGGCGCAGATCGGTCGCAGGCGCGGCAGCCAGCAGCGTGCGCCAGTCGGTCAATTGGAGACGCGGATCGCCGAGGAGCATCTGCCGCGACGTCGCGATGCCGCGCAGCCGGAGGTCGAGCCGCAAATCGCGAATCAAGCGCGCGGTCTGCGAGGCGAGCTGCTCCAGCAGTGCGCTGCCGACGGCGCCCGGGCCGATCAGGCCGATTGAAATCGTATGAGGCGACAGATAGAAGCTGGCGTGCACGGATCCGAGCGCCCGCGTGGCCTGGCGCTCGTCGATGACCAACGAGATGTTGCGCTCCGACGACCCCTGGGCGATCGCGCGGACGTTGACGCCGGCGCCGCCGAGCGCGCCGAACACTTTCGCGGCCACGCCCGGCGTGCCCGCCATCGCGTCACCGACGACGGACAGGATGCTGCAGTCGCGAACGACGTCCACGTTCTGGATCTGACCGAGCCTGAGCTCCCCTTCGAACGTCGCGCGGACGATCTGCTCGGTGCGCTCCGCCTCGGCCTGCGGCACGGCGAAACAGATCGAATGCTCGGAGCCGCCTTGCGAGATCAGGATCACGGAGATGCCGTGCTCGCGCAACGCGCCGAATACGCGCTGCGCCGTGCCGGGCACACCGATCATCCCGGCGCCTTCGACGTTGACGAGCGCGGTTTGATCGATGCTGGTTATTCCCTTTACCGCGTGCGACGACACCGGCCTGGCACAAATGAGCGTCCCAGGCCTCTCGGGCGCGAACGTATTCCGGATGCGGATGGGGATGCCCTTCAACACAGCGGGCGCCATCGTCTGCGGGTGGATCACCTTCGCACCGAAGTAGGCAAGCTCCATCGCTTCCTGGTACGACAGCGAGTCGATGACCGTCGCATCCGGCACGCGGCGCGGATCCGCGCTCAGCACACCGTCCACGTCCGTCCAGATGTGAATCTCGTCGGCGTCGAGCAGATCGCCAAAGATCGAGGCGGAGAAGTCGCTGCCGTTGCGCCCGAGCGTCGTCTGCAGTCCGCGCACGTCGCGCGCGATAAACCCGGTGATGATCAAGGTAGCCGCCGGATCTTTCGGCGTCACGCGTTCGGCATGTGCGCGCGACTCCGGCCATCGGACGGCCGGCCCGAGCGCGCGCCATTCAACCTCGACCACCTCGCGCGCATCGATCCAGTGCACAGCGCCGGGACGCCGCGTGACGGCCGAGAAGTACCGCGCGAAGAGGCGCGTCGACCAGATCTCGCCGAACCCCGCGACCACATCGCGAATGGCGGCTGAAGCCGAGCGCGTCAGGTGAACCGCGTGCAGAACGCCGCGTATGTCGCGGCAATCCGCATCGAGCTGCTCGATATAACCGCTCGCGTCCGATGATTCGAGCAGCGCCCGGGCGATCGTGACGTGCCGCTCCCGGATCTTGTCGAGCTCGCCGTCGACGCGGGCGTCCTGCCGCTCTGACGCCGCCACTAGTCCGAGCAGCGCATCGGTGACTCCGCGACACGCGGACAGGACGACGGCGAGACGAGAGGACGTCTCGTCTTCGAGGATTCCTGCGACGCGCTGCATGCATGCCGCATCGGCCACGCTGGAGCCGCCGAATTTGTGTACGCGCCATTGATCCATCAGGCAGCAATTCGATTTGTGAGTGGGGACATTTCTAACGAGCGTTCACGGGTATCCACTTGACAAATGCCAATAGGGAGAGGAGCATGCGCCTGATTCCGCCGGTTCGGGAGGATACGGCGAACCGCGCAAGGTGTGTCCGCTGCGCGTGGGTTCACGTTCGACTTCTGTCCCCGCCGCCGACGTTCAACATCCTGCGCCGAACAAACGTCCTTGCTGACGGCGAGAGGCGAATGGCACGACTCTGAATTGTTTAATTTCAGCGAGGTTGATTGACGTGACCCGGAAAAGATCGCGCTGTTGACCCGGGTCACCGCCGAACGGGGGTGCACAGTGAGATCAGCGAACAGGGCTCCTCGGGCGATGGCCATTCTGTTCTGTCTGGCCATCGGACTCATCGTCATGGGCTATGCCCCACGTACTGCTTCAGCGCAGGTCCTTTACGGTTCGATTGCCGGAACCTTGACGGACGAGACAGGCGCGATCATCCCCAGGGCAACGGTGACCGCGATGAACACGTCGACGGGTTTGTCCCGCCAGGCCACGACCGACGAATCCGGCTACTACTCGATTCCCAACCTGCTTGAAGGTACTTACGATCTCTCCGTTAATGCAAGCGGGTTCAGACCTTACACTCAGAAAGGCGTCAGCGTTCGCATTAATGTCGCCACACGCGTCGACGCCGTTGTCCAGGTGGGTGCGCTCAACGAGCAGGTCACGGTGGAGGCCAGTACGGCGGTCCTCCAGACGACGAAGACGGATGTCAGCGTCAGCCTCGATACGGAGTCGATGGAGAACCTGCCGCTCTCCGGCTATCGCAACTTCCAATCGCTGATCAATCTCGTCCCCGGGGCCACGCCCGCGCGGTTTCAGAACGCCGTCACCGATACGCCGGGGCGCGCGCTGTCGACCAACGTCAACGGTCAGGAGCGCGGCGCGAACAATACGCGCGTGGACGGATCGGCGGACATCCTGGTCACGATGCCCCATCATGCGGTGTACGTCCCGCCGGTGGAGAGCATCCAGGAAGTGAACATCTCCACCAACAACTTCGATGCCGAACAAGGGATGACGGGGGGCGCTGCCGTCACCGTGATCACGAAGTCCGGGACGAACCTTCTCCGTGGAACTGCGTTCGCGATGTACGACAGTAGCGCCTTGCGCACGTTCACGTGGGATGAGAATCGCGCCGGCGTCACGAATAAACCAAAGGGCAAGCGGAACATCGACGGAGGCAGCCTCGGCGGACCGATCAAGAAGAACAAACTGTTCTTCTTCGGGAACTGGGAAGGCACCTTCGAACGCGTCGGCAACTCCCTCCGCGCGTCCGTCCCGACCGCCGATTTCCGGAGCGGCAATTTCAGCCGCATGCTCGGCGCCCCTATTTTGAGCGCGGCCGGAACCCCCATTCTGATTCCGACGACCGAAGGGGGCACGACCGCGCTGAGGCAAGGGATGATCTTCGATCCGTTCACCGGCAATCTGGATGGCACAGGTCGATCGGTTTTTTCCAGCGGCGGGCAGGTCAACGTCATCCCTCAGGCCCGCATGAACGCACCCATGCTGAAAATGCTGGCCCTCGTTCCTCTCCCGAACCTGCCGGGTGACACCTCAAATTACTTCAACACCGGTATTCAGCGCCTGAACCGCAACAACATCGACGCCAAGGTCAACTGGAACCGGAACGAGAGGCATCAGCTCTGGTTCAAGTACAGCGCGATGGACGCGCTCGTTCACGGTGATTTCAGCCTTGGCCAGGCAGGCGGCAACTGCTTGTGCGCTGGTGGCGGGCTCGGTGACGGATCCACGCTCGTGCAGATCGCTGGAATCGGGCAAACGTATACCGTCTCGCCCACGTTCTTGATTGATGGCACGTTCGGCTGGACCAGGTTCGGCCAGGACGTCGAACCGCCGGATCTCGGCACCAACTTCGGACTGGACGTCCTGGGCATTCCGGGCACCAACGGCCCCGACCCGCGCGAAAGCGGCATGCCGCCTCTGTACATGGCCGGGTATTCCGCGCTGGGCAATCCGGAAGGCTGGAATCCATTGTTCCGCAACGACCAGTCCTACACGTTCAACACCAATGCAAGCTGGATGAAGGGGCTGCACGACGTCCGCTTCGGTTTCGATTTCGTGCATCACTTGATGAACCACTGGCAGCCGGAGCTGGGCGAAGGGCCGCGGGGGGCGTTCTATTTCGATCCGGGCGTGACGGCCTTGAACCCCGACGCGCTCGACGCCACCGTGGGATTCCAGGGAGACACGCCATCGTTTGAGAACGACTGGAACTCCGTCGCGGGGTTCCTGCTCGGCACGCCGGATGTGTCGGGGAAGAGCAGCCAGTTCATCAAGATGAACAGCTTCGAGAACCAGTACGC
>Ga0066677_10000528_pt1 | contig 12569 bp, 8 predicted proteins | sample GraSoiAngelo_126_FD_62299 | JGI IMG/M metagenome (GOLD analysis project Ga0066677, IMG submission 62299) | Grasslands soil microbial communities from the Angelo Coastal Reserve, California, USA - 14_0927_09_20cm | ecosystem: Environmental > Terrestrial > Soil > Grasslands | place: USA... | reverse complement strand
ATACCCGCGCAGGAATGTCGTGCCTGAAGAACCTGAAGGTATCCTACGGCTGCGGCCGATATTTTAGCCACGCCAGAGTGGCGCGACAGTACCGCGATCTCCTCCGGAACCACTGTCAGATCGTAAAGCAGGTCGCGTGTGCGGACATCGTTGTGTTGCACTTCGAGCCGCACAGTTTTGCGGCTCTTTTCGAAAACTACCCGGATCTGAAGGGGAAATATGTGGTCGGGTACTGCGTCTGGGAGGCTAGTGAGTTGCCGGCCTCTTATAGCCAAGCGATCCGCCACGTTCAAGAAATCTGGACCTGTTCACATTACTGCTTTGGGGTTTTCCGTCGGCATCATCCCCAAGTTCACTATGTTCCTCACGTAATTGAACGAGAAACGAATTACTCGGACGAGCACCGCGAATCCATTCGCAAACGGGTCTCCTACGATCCAGGCAATTTCTATTTTCTGACCATCACAAAGCTGTGGGATCTGCGGAAAAACACAAGAGCTTTGGTGCATGCGTTTCAGAGGCAACGGTCCGCCATGCCCAAGGCCAGACTCATCATCAAAGCGGGGCCAGAGGATGTGGTTGAACAGTCGCCGCAGGATGGCCTGATCGTCTTGCACGAGAACTTGACGGAAACACAGATTAACGCGCTTTATGCGCTCGCGGACGTGTACGTCAGCCCCCATCATTCGGAGGGCTGGGGATTGACTCTTTCCGACGCGATGCTTTTTGAAAAACCGACCATTGCCACTGGCTACTCGGGAAATTGCGAGTTTATGAATGCGGACAACTCTTGGCTGCTCGACTTTATGGTGGATTACATCAAGCCGGAAGATTGCTTCTATCTTTTCGACTCGAGCATGAAATGGGCCTACCCTTCTGTGGAGGACCTGGAACAAAAGCTGCTCTCCCTCTACGAGAATCGGCAGGCTCCCGAAATTCACAGGAGAGTTCACAACGCCTCGAACCATATCCAGAAATTCAATCGTCATTCCGTGAGTGCAATCCTGGAAAGACGGATTATGGATATCACCAACTCGGACCGGTTTTCTCACGCGGTCGCAAGGAGGTAGAACGCTATGTTGGGCATCACCATTGGCACCGGGGAATACTACAGCCGTCTGGCGAAACGTGCAGCGCGCGCGGTGGAAGAAAAAACCGGCGTCAAAACCATCGTTCTGGGCGATGAGCATTTCGCCGCCTCCGGTCTTCCCGCTCCCCACCACCTCAAGCTGCGCCTTTTCGATTTCGTCGACGATGATTTCGTGATGTATTTCGATGCCGACATGGTTTGCCTGAACTCCTGGAAACCTGAACGGGTCGCAAGGAAAGACGCCGTAGTCGCCGTTGCGGAAAGCGCCCGGCCATTGCATGTCCGCACGGCACAAGATTGGGAAATCCCGCTTGGCATGTATTTCAATGCGGGATTGCTGATCTTGAATCGTCAGCGGCATCGGGAGTGGCTTCGAGAGACGGAGCATTTTGTGCAGACGGATACGAAGTTCGCCGAATACGATCCCTATGACCAAGCCGCGCTGAACATCACTCGTCATCGCCTCGGCCTCAAACTCCAGCTGCTGGATCGCCGCTACAACTGGATCGGTTATGGAGGCAGCCGGCTCAGTTATGAAGTGCCCGTCTTCATGGCTCATGGCCTACATCCGGAGAACAAGTTCGCCAACATTGATTTTTTCGAGGGTCGCTACAAGCCCCCTTTTAATTGGCACATCCAGATTGATGAAGAAAGAATGAATAAGCTCAAAGGCCGAACGCTTCGGCTCAAGGCGCAGAACAAGGACACCGAGATGCGCGTCCAGCTCAATCGCGACGGAACGATCGGCCCTCCTCACTTTCCGGGCTTTGGGCAGTACTGGTTTGCGCATGAGCGCGAAGGCCTGCCGGCACTCGCTCTATGTTCAGAAGCTCAAATCGTGCAGGAGTTCACACTGGCCAGGGAAGAGAGTTGGCAGTCCGTGCAGCGTTTGGAACCGGCAGCGGCATAGCTGCCATAGGCTTCGCTTGTATTGGCCTTGAAATCACAAGGAATCGAGAATGATCGCGGTAACCATTGGGACTGGGGAGTATTACACGAAGCTTGCGCATCATGCCGCCCACGCCATCGAGAAAATGACCGGCCTAAAGACTGTCATTTTGGGAGATGAGCACCACGCCAATTCCGGCCTTCCTTATTCGCATCATTTAAAATTGCGAATCTTCGATCTCGTCGATCACGACGAGGTGATGTTTTTTGACTCCGATATGGTCTGCCTGAAACCTTGGAACCCGCCGCGCTTCGCCAAGGCCGATGCAGTTGTTGCCGTTGCCGAACGGCTTCATCCCATGGTCGTTCGCGCCTGCAAAGAATGGGACATTCCCATTCAGGAGTACTTCAACGCCGGCGTGATGATCTTCAATCGCAAGGCGCACTACGAATGGCTTCGCGAGACCGAGCGCTTTGTCACTGCCAATCCCGGCGTTCCTTCTTACGATCCCTACGATCAGACTCCGCTGAACATTACCCGCCACCGGATGGGTCTAAAACTCGAGCTCCTCGATCGCCGCTACAACTGGGTCGGCTTCGGCACGGGTACGTACGACTATGAAGTTCCCTTGTACATGGCGCACGGGCTGAAGCCTTACTATAAGTTTGCAAATATTGATTTTTTTGAAGGCCGCTACAAACCCCCGTTCCGCTGGCGTATTCAGATCAACGAAGAAGAAACGAATCGTCTGAAGGGTCAGACTCTGTGTCTGAAAGGCGCGCACCAAGAAAAATCCCTGCACTTGAATTGCGACGGCACCATCGGCCCACCGTATTATCCAGGCGCCGGTCGTCACTGGTTTGTTCACGACCCGCCTGATGGGCCAAGACTTGCGATCACCTCCGACACCGAACTTCTGCGAGAATTCATGCGGAGCGACAATGGCGCCTGGGAATCCGTGCAAGAACTTTGTCTCGATGGGAGCTAGCGTCTCTTGGGGACACTGTGAAACTTACGAAAGTTTTCGAATTGTGACCAAGGTTCCTTCCTTGAGTTACGCTGTACATGAAACAAATTCCTTTCGCGGTTTGGTGCAAAGTTCGTTGCAAAAGGTCTATGGTGGGTATAGGGGGAAGTCCCGGCGAACAGAAAAGTGCATCCGGCTTTGCGCCCATAAGGCCTGCCGGAAACTTCTTTCTGTTCTCCAACGCCAATGATCACACGAAAAGAATTCTTGAATTCACTTCTCGCTATTCCCGCCCTCCAGGGCTTGCGACATTTCAACTCCGGAGTTTCTGCTTTGGCAGGCTCGCTTTTGACTTCCGCTGAAGATTCCAGCGCCGCGCGCTCGAGCCATCGCGCATTGCAGTCCCTTGCCCCTGGGGCGGTCAAGCCGGATGGCTGGCTTGGTTTGTACCTCGCAAAACAAGCCAGGCAATTGAGTCTGCATCTTCCCGAAGTCTCGTGGCCCTTCACGGACGCTTACTGGGCCGGCGAAGAGAAAGCCGAATCCTGGTGGCCGTGGGAGCAACGCGGCTACTGGATTGACGGTGCGCTGCGTTGCGCTCTTGTCACCGGGAATCAAGAATTGCTTCGAGTCGCGCAAGCTCCGGTGGATTACACCTTGAGTCATGCTTTCCCTGACGGCTACCTCGGCCCCGCGCTCTGCAAAAACGGCAAGGAAGACGATCCGCGAGTTGACAATTTTCGCTGGCCGAACGCTGTTTTCTTTCGAGCGCTAGCGGCCAAAGGCGAAGCTACGAACGATCCCGCAATCGCCGCCGCCATGCAAAAGCATTACCTCTCTGACCGCGCCCCTTACGGCGGCTCCTCCCGCGACGTAACCAACGTCGAAGGCATGCTGTGGACCTACGAGCGCACCGGCGACGAACGCCTCCTCGCCATGGCAAAAAGGGCCTGGGCGGATTTCCTTCTAAGCGCCGAACCTGGCGACTATGAATCTGGCGATCTGCATCCCGATCGCGTCTTTGCGAACACTCCCATTAACGCCCATGGCGTGACCTACATTGAAAAAGCCAAGTTGCCCGCCATTCTCTACATGCATACCGGGGACAAGGAATATTTGCGCTTTGCCCTTGCCGCGCAGAAACGGATTTTCGACCATCACATGCTCATCGATGGCATTCCCTCCACCAGCGAAGACTACCGCCGTGTCACGGCGCTCGACTCCCACGAAACGTGCTGCATTTCCGACCATACTTGGACTTGGGGCTATCTCTTGATGGCCACCGGCAATGGCGTGTGGGGTGATCGCATCGAACGCGCGTTCTTCAACGCCGGTTTTGGCTCCATCAAGAAAGATTGGAAGGCACATCAATATTTTTCCTGCCCGAATCAAATGCTGGCCACGCAGAATTCGAATCATGCCGTACTGCGGCACGGCAACGGTTGGATGGCCTATCGGCCGAACTCGGGGCAGGAAGTCGCCTGCTGCGGGGGAAACGTCCATCGCATTTTCCCGAATTACGTCATTCGCATGTGGATGAAGGACGCCTCCGGAGGCTTGGCCGCCACACTTTATGGTCCATCCCAGTTGAAAACGGAAGTCGGACCGGCAAAACACCCCATTGAGATTCATGAGCAGACCAACTACCCCTTCGAAGAGGAAATTCATTTCGTTTTCGATTCGGACAAGCCCGTTTCCTTTTCGTGGTCGTTCCGAATTCCGGGATGGTGTTCGACCCCGAGCTTCTTCTTGAACGAAAGGCCTATCTCGCTTCCTCCGAGGCACAACGGTTTTGCTCGCCTGCAGCGCGAGTTTCGTCCCGGCGATAAAATCACGGTGCTTCTCCCCATGAAGACAACTCTAAGCCGCTGGCCGGACAACGGCGCAGGAATCGAGCATGGGCCGCTCGTCTATTCCTTGCCCATCAAAGAAGAATGGTCTTCGCTTGTGGAAGCCAAGTGGTCGACAGCGCAGTTTCCTGAATGGAATGCTACCCCGGCTAGCCCCTGGAATTACGGCCTGCTGGGCGACGAAGCCAGAATTCTTTCGGAAGCGCAATTGCCTCGCAAGCGAATGACGGAAGACCCGTGGGCGGACTCGCCGGTAAGCCTCATCCTTCCGATGAAGAAGATCAAAGAGTGGGGGTTGGCAATTGCTCCGAAAGATCCGAATCAAAAATTTACCCCGCCTCTTCCGAAGATAATGGCAGAGTCTGCATTTGCTGATGCGCAACAAATCGCTCTTGTTCCTTACGGAGCAACGCACTTGAGGGTCACCGTGTTTCCCCGAATCGCAACAAACCTATCCTCACGCGGATAAGCCCATGACAGTGACACGGGAACCCGCTTCCAACGACGACCTAACGCAGTTCGTCAAGATTGCCATCGGTACCGGCGGCCACGGACACACCTATCCCGGCGCGACCGTGCCTTTTGGCATGGTGCAGCTCTCGCCCGACACGTACAACGACGGTTGGGATTGGTGTTCGGGCTACCATCATTCCGACAGCTCTATCATGGGCTTCAGTCACACGCACCTGAGCGGCACCGGTGTCGGAGACATGCTCGATGTGCTGCTGATGCCGCGCACGGGCAAAACGAGAATCGTTCCCGGAACGCGCGAGAAGCCCGAAGAGGGCTATCGCTCCCGCTTCGATCATGCCGACGAGGTGGCCGAGCCGGGATATTATTCCGTTCTTCTTCGGGACTACGACATCCGCGCCGAACTCAGCGCTACCGAACGCGCCGGCATTCACCGCTACACGTTTCCCATCAACGAGAGAAGTCACTTTATCCTCGACCTTTGTCACTGCTATGGCAATTCTCCGGACACCGTCCTGTGGGCCGAGTTGCGTGCCAAGAACAACGATACGATCTTCGGCGGGCGAAGCACCGCAGGATGGGCTCAGGGCCGCGAAATCTACTTTGCGATGAAGTTCTCCAAGCCTTTCCGGGAATTTGAAATTTATTCCGACGACACAAAACTTTTCCCCGGAACGAAGGAAGCCAAGGGCAAGCGCTTGAAATGTGTCATTCGCTACCAAACTTCTCCGGGAGAGGTGATTCTTGTCAAAACCGGCCTTTCCGGAGTGAGCGCGGAAGCAGCGCTGAAAAACCTGGAAACAGAAATTCCTGATTGGGATTTTGACCACGTCCGCCAAGCGGCGCACAAATCCTGGCAGCGCGAGCTTTCGCGCGTTCGCATCGAAACTTCCAACCAAAAACAACAGGAGATTTTCTACACCGCGCTCTATCACATGATGCTGGCCCCAACACTGTTTGACGATGTGGACGGCCAGTATCGCGGCATGGACGGCAAAGTGCATTCTCTGCCTGCCGGTATGCATAACTACAGCACGTTCTCACTCTGGGACACTTATCGCGCTACCCATCCTCTGTACACACTCACGCAAGCGCACCGCGTGCCCGATTTCGTGAATTGCCTCATCCGCATGGCGGAAGAAAGCCCTGCCGGTATGCCCGTCTGGCCGCTGCAAGCGAAAGAAACCGGCTGCATGACCGGCTATCACTCGGCCGCCGTCATCGCCGAGGCTTGCGCGAAAAAGTTTCCGCACCTCGATTTGCAGAAGGCTTACCCGCTGATGAGGAAGCGGGCCATGGAGGATGACTACCGCGGATTAGGATGGTATCGAAAGCTCGGCTACATTCCTGCCGACAAAGAGGAAGAATCCGCCAGCAAAACCCTCGAGTATGCCTACGACGATTGGGCCGTCGCGCACGTTGCACAGGCAGTGGGCGCGACAGAAGACGCCAAGCTATTGCGCGAGCGCTCTAAAAACTATCGCAACCTTTTCGACTCCAAGCAGCTCTTCCTGCGCGCGCGCCTCGAGCATGGAGATTGGGCCGAGCCTTTTGATCCGCGGGGCATGGGCCACTTCAAGAAATGGCGCGACTACACCGAAGCCAACTCTTGGGAGACGACTTTCGGCATCCAGCATGACGTCAAGGGATGCATCGATTTGTTCGGCAGCCAGGAAAACTTCGTGAAACGGCTCGACACGCTTTTCAATCAGAGCTCCGAACTTCCGCCGGACGCTCCGCCGGATATCGCCGGCATGGTCGGCCAATACGCGCATGGCAACGAACCCTGCCACCACATCGCTTATCTCTACGCTTACGCGGGAACTCCTTACAAAACACAAGAGCGCGTTCACTATCTTCTGGAAAAATTGTACGACAACCAACCCGACGGACTCGCCGGAAATGAAGATTGCGGCCAAATGTCCGCCTGGTATGTCATCAGCGCGTTGGGTTTTTATCCCGTAGATCCCGTGAGCGGAAACTATGTCTTCGGTACGCCCCTGTTCGACCGCGCGGAGCTGACGCTAAACAACGGCAAGAAACTAGTCGTCGAAGCAAAGCGCAGCTCTCCGGAGGACAAGTACATTCAAGCCATCCATTTCAATGGCCAACCACATTCCAAAATCTGGTTCCACCACGCCGATCTGGCCAACGGAGCGAAAATTGTCTTCCACATGGGAAGCCAGCCGAACAAAACGTTCTGCTCTGAAGAAAGTGCTGCGCCGCCTTCCTTAAGCTCTTAGGCGACGCAAATATCCAACTTAGTTTAGCCGGCATTTTCAGCGAACATCTGCCGCCTCGCAAGTTCAGAGAAAAACCAGAAAGTGCTTCAGAAGGGAATCGCCCAAGGCTCCTTCCGTAGTTCTCCAGGTACTAGGAAGCGAAAAATCTGCGCAATTTCTGACTATTTTTCAAACGCATGGCCGTATCCTTCAGATTTTGGCCGCACAGGAGAACTCTCTTGTGTTGACCCAGGCGGGCGACTTCGCGGATTATCGCAGCGTACTTAACGCAGTTCCCATAAGTTTCGCCAGCCTGTTTTGCCAGCCCCAAAAACACGGACGATAGTGGCGCGCCGGAAATGAACTCTGCCAACTCTGGACACCGGCCCTGCGAATCTACGTGCTCAAACGAGATGGAGATCAAGCAATGTCGTTTCTTGTGCTGCAGGCATATCTCAAACTGATTCACTTCGACATTCTAATGGCACGCAAGAATTTTGCGGCTCTCTACACCAAGGTCCGCGAATCCCCTCGCGGCAAGCATGCCTCAGCCCCTGATGCCGTCGAAAGGATTTGCGCCGCCGTCGACATGGCCTGCATTTGGTACTGGAAAGAAGTGCTCTGCTTGCAGCGCTCTGCCGCCGCCACTTGCCTTCTGAAAAAGTACGGCGTCCCGGCACAAATGGTCATCGGCGCGCAGCAAATGCCCTTCAAAGCTCACGCTTGGGTCGAAGTAAACGGTCGCGTCGTCAATGACAAGCCCTATGTGCCGGAAATGTACGCGGTTCTCGACCGGTGTTAGGCGGCAACAGGATAAACCACGGAGCGGAACATGAGCGTGCAGTTCGGACGATGGAATTTTGACGGTAAGCCGGTGGCCCCCGAATACATCGAGCGAGTCAATGCCTCTCTTGCTCCCTATGGCCCGGACGGCAAGCAAATGTATTGGAAAGAAGGTGTGGCCATTCTCTTCCACTCCTTCCATACAACAAAGGAATCGCGCCGCGAAACCCAACCTCACGTTCTGCCCTCCGGTTCGGTTATCTCCTGGGATGGCCGCTTAGACAATCGCAAGGGTCTCCTCAGTCAACTGCGCGACTCCTTGACCGCCGACTCCACAGATGTCGCCATCGCCGCCGCAGCCTACGATCGCTGGGGCCAAGATTGTTTTGGAAAACTTATCGGCGATTGGGCCCTCTCCATCTGGAGTCCCGTCTCTCGCACTCTGCTGCTGGCGAAAGATCCCATCGGCACGAAGCATCTCTACTACTGGCGCGACGATGAACAGATTACCTGGAGCACCATCCTCGATCCAATCGTGCGGTTTGCGGGAAAGAATTTCACCCTAAACAAAGAATATATTGCCGGCTGGTTGTCTACATCGCCTGCCGTGCATCTGACTCCCTGCGTCGGAATTCATTCCCTTCCTCCCTCCTCCGCCGCGCTTCTACGGCCCGGAAAGCACACGGTCAGCAAGTATTGGGATTTCGATCCAGGCAAGAGAATCCGCTACCGCACGGACGCGGAATACGAAGAACACTTCCGCGCGCTCTTCACCCAAGCCGTCGAGCGCAAGCTTCGCTCAGACGCCCCCGTCCTTTCCGAGCTCAGCGGAGGCCGCGACTCTTCTTCCATCGTTTGCATGGCCGACGTCGCCATCGCCCGCAGTCAAGCGGAGTGCCCGCGCCTCGACACCATCTCCTACTTCGACGATTCCGAACCCAACTGGAACGAGCGCCCCTATTTTGAAAAAGTGGAAAAGAAACGTGGTCGCCCTGGCTGGCACATTGATGTAAACGCTCCGGAACCCAAGCAATCTTTTGAACCGCGGCAACCCTCTTCGCAATCCCTTGGGAAGCGCTTTGTGGCGACTCCCGGTTATGACGGACGCACATCTCCCCACGTCGCGAAGTGCCTTGCTGCCCAAGGAAATCGCGTTTTGCTTTCCGGCATTGCCGGCGATGAAGTAATGGGAGGCGTGCCCACGCCCGCACCGGAACTTGAGGATCTTCTCGCGCGGGCAAGATTCCGGGAGTTCGCTCATCAGTTGAAGCTCTGGGCCTTGGAGCTGAGGAAACCTTGGATCCATTTGTTTTGGGAGGCAGCCAGGGATTTTCTTCCCCTCGCGCTTGTCGGCGTTCCAGAACACTGTCGGCCGGCTCCCTGGTTGCAGCCCAGCTTTGTGAAGCGCTATCGCGCCGCCTTGATGGGCTATCCTTCGCGGACAAAATTGTTCGGTCCGTTGCCCACTTTCCAGGCATGTATTGCTACACTCAACGTCCTGCAAAAACAACTCGCGCGCACCGCGCTGCCGTTCGCACCCACCTACGAGAGGCGTTATCCCTTTCTTGACCGCGATCTTTTGGAATTCTTGTTTGCCATTCCCCGTGAGCAATTGGTTCGCCCGCACCAGCGCCGTTCCCTCATGCGCCGCGCTCTCGCTGGGATTGTGCCCGAGGAGATTCTGAACAGAAAAACCAAAGGTTTTGTGTCCCGTCGTCCCATGGTTGCCGTTTCGCAGGATTCCGCGGACCTCACGGAAAGTGCCCAGGACATGCTCAGCGTTTCGCTGGGCATTGTCGATTCGCAGCGTCTCCTCGACACCTTGCAAAAGGCCAGGCGCGGCGAAGAAATCCAAACCGTCACGGTTCGGTCCACGATGTGCATCGAAGGCTGGCTCAAAGATCTTTTCGCTTTGGGTTGCATCGACTCCGGTTCCGCCGTGAACCCTCTGGTACCTCTGGGTGAACCCGTGCGCAGCTGACAAATAACGTTAAGGCCAGAAAAAGCAAACGAGACAGAGACAGAAGGATTTAGACATGAGCGTACAGTTTGGAAAATGGAATTTCGATGGCCAGCCGGCTGCGCCGGGCTACCTGGACAAAGTCAGTGCGACCCTTGCTCCCTATGGTCCGGACAGCAACAACCGGTACGCAAACGACGGCGTCACGATTCTCTATCGCGCTTTCCACACCACACCTGAATCCCAGCGCGAGGGACAGCCGTATATTTCGCGGTCTGGCGCTGTGCTTACCTGGGATGGACGCTTGGACAATGGCAACGAGCTCACCCGCAAATTACTCCATTCCGTTGGTCCTAATCCGACGGACGTGGAGATGGTAGCCGCCGCCTACGAGAAATGGCGTGACGCATGCTTTGCTGAGCTGATCGGCGATTGGGCTCTCTCGATTTACAACCCGGTGGACCGTTCTCTTCTGCTAGCGAAGGACCCCATCGGCACCAAGCATCTCTTCTACTCGTTCGACGACAAGCAGGTCACCTGGAGCACGGTTCTTGATCCCCTAGTCCTCTTCGCCGGCAAAAGTTTCGAAATCTGCGAGGAATACATCGCGGGTTGGTTTGCCTTTAACGCTTCCGCTTACCTCACTCCCTACGTCGGCGTTCATACTGTCCCGCCTTCGTCCTATGTGCGCCTCCAGCCCGCCAGGCACGGCGCAAAGCACGTGATCAGCAAATATTGGGATTTCGATCCGGTTAAGAAAATCCGCTACCGCACTGACGCCGAATACGCCGAGCATTTTCGTACTCTCCTGGCAACCTCCGTTCGGCGCAGGCTCCGCTCCGATCGCCCCCTTCTTGCTGAACTCAGCGGCGGTCTCGACTCCTCTTCCATCGTGTGCACCGCCGACGCCGTACTCGCCCGCGGCGAAGCCCATTGCCCTCGTCTCGACACCATTTCCTGGTATGACGACTCTTACGATCACCTGGAGCCGCAATCCAACGAACTCCACTGGATCGCTAAAGTCGAAGAAAAGCGCGGCCGCACCGGATGCCACATTAATTTCCGCGAATTAGGTATGCGGCAACCCAATTCTCAAAGAATGTTTGGCGCCGAATTTGACGGCGATCACTTTGCCGCCACGCCCGTCTCTCGCGTCGCTAATCCAGGTGACCAGCACTTCCAGCGCTATGCGGCCTTTATGCGGTCGCAAGGCCATCGTGTGACGCTCTCCGGCATTGGCGGCGGCGAATTCACCGGCGGTTTTATTCCCGACCCAACGACAGAACTGCAGAATCTCATCGCCACGGCCAGTTTCGTTCAGCTCATCCGTCAACTGAATGCCTGGTCCGCCAAAATGAGAAGGCCACGGCTCCCCATTCTCTCGCAAGCCGTTCGCGGTTTCTTCTCCGCGGCCCCGGTCGAGGATAGCGACATGCGTTCCACTCCCTGGCTCCGCCCAGATTTTGTTCGCAGAAACCAGGCTGCCCTGCGCTGTTACATCCCCACCCGAGTGAAATTCTTCGCTCCCCTGCCAAGTTTTCAGGAAAATTTGGCGCGAGTCGAAGTCATGCGCCGGCTCGTGGCGAATTATTGCCTCGTTCCGGAGCTGCTTCGCGAAGTGCGCTTCCCTTTTCTTGACCGCGAGTTCCTGGAATTCATGTTCGCCATCCCCCGCGAACAAGTCGTCGGCGTGGGCCGCCGCCGCTTTGTGATGCGCAACGCTCTCATCGGCATTATTCCCGACGAAGTGCTCAGCCGTCGGCCCAAGGAATTTACTTCGCCGGAAACGCCCAAGGATTCTTCGACCGAAGCGCTTCGCTGGCCCCAATTACACCCACCCTTCGTCACAGATTCCATCGGAGTCGTCGATCGCATTCACTTCCTGAACGCCTTACAGAAGGCTCGCAACAACGAAGAAGTCGCCGCAGGCAACCTCGAGAGGACCCTGCTGCTCGAATCCTGGCTGCGTCATCTCGTCGCGCATGGAGTTCTCGCGGGTTCCAACCCTGCAAAGAAGGAATTCGCTCACGCGCATCCTTCCCGCTCCAATGATGAATCCCTGTTCCTACCTCTTGGCTCACGAACACGCGCCACAGACTTGCCCCTAAACCAAAAAGTTTGAACGGGAGGATAACGCCTTTCCTTCCCCTTGAGGGAAGGAATCTCAACGCAAAGGAGGTGAAAACAATGAAATACGAAACGCCAGAACTGACCGCGTTGACTGCAATCAACGCGATTCAGACCGTCAGCATGCCGAGCAAGCAGCTGAAGAAGGCGCTCGACTTCATTCACCCTGGTTCAGTGACGGGCAATGAGCCGAACACCGGTTACGCTGAC
>Ga0066677_10000527_pt1 | contig 12571 bp, 10 predicted proteins | sample GraSoiAngelo_126_FD_62299 | JGI IMG/M metagenome (GOLD analysis project Ga0066677, IMG submission 62299) | Grasslands soil microbial communities from the Angelo Coastal Reserve, California, USA - 14_0927_09_20cm | ecosystem: Environmental > Terrestrial > Soil > Grasslands | place: USA... | reverse complement strand
GCCTGCAGTACTTCGATCACCGTGACGAGGGGCGCGTACGCGGCTGGCGGAACATCCACATCACCGACGCCGATCAACCGTACATGAAGCATTGGTGGGTGCCGGGGCTGCAGATCGGCTACGAGCACACGTTCACGCACCAGTTCGCCGATTTCCTGGAAGCCGCGGCGAAGGGCAAGAGCCTGCCGCCGACCTTCCGCGACGGTCTGGCGACCGACTACGTCACGGATGCCGTCCTGAAATCCGGTAGAACGCGGCAGTGGGAGAAAGTCGCCGGAGCACCGGCGACAGTCGCGTAGATTCACTCAGAGGCCACGGAGAGGCGTTAATTGATTTTTCTCGGTATTCTCCGTGGCCTCTGAGTAAGTTATTTCCGTGGCCTCACTGCAGTGCGAACGCAAAGAGCGCGTCTCCGCCGGCGACGAGCACATACTGCTTGCCGTCGAGCATGTACGTCTCCGCTGCGTTCGACACGGTGCCGAGCCGCGAGTGCCACAGCGGCTTGCCGTTCGCCGGATCGTAGGCGACGAAGTTGCCCGCGCCGTCGCCCGCAAACAGCAGACGCCCGGCCGTCGTGAGCATTCCCGTCTCGCCACCGCCTGGCAGCTCGTGGCGCCATGCGACCTTCGCGGTGTTCGGATCGATTGCGGTGATTGAGCCGCCCGTCGATACCCCGCCGCCGCCCTGGATGCCACCGAGCCCCATCGATCCACGCGGATCCGCATCGATCAGATATCGAATCGTCAGGCCGTTGTTTTCAGGCGTGTAGAGCAATCCGGTATCGGGCGAGTACGCCTGAGGCTGCCAGTTCGTCGCGCTGCCGCTGACGATCGCGCCAGGAATCGTCGCAACCTTTTCGGGGTTGAGAATAGGCCGGCCCTGCTTGTCCATCCCGCTGGCAAAGTTCGCCGCCGGGCTGTACTTTCCGCTCGCCACGTACTCGCCCGTCACGCGATCGACCGTGAAGAAGTAGCCGTTCCTTGCCGCGGTCGACACGAGCTTGCGCGGCTGGCCGTTGATCTTGCTGTCTATCAGGATCGGCGTCTGCGCTGAATCAAAGTCGTGCATATCGCGCGGCGACGTCTGGTAATACCACGCCATCTTGCCGGTATCGACGTTCACCGCGATGAGCGAACAGGTGAACAAGCCTGTGCCGGTGCCGCGGCCCGCCACCGTATATGCCGGCGTGGGATTTCCGGTGCCGAAGATATATAGATTCGTTTCCGGATCGTACGCGCCGGGGACCCAGGGTTGCGCACCTCCGTGGCGCGCCGCATCGAGGCTCGGCCACGTGTCGACGCCGGGATCGTCCGCGCTCATCGGCACGGTGTAGAGGATCCACTGCCGCTTGCCGGTTTCAGGATCGTACGATTGAAGGAACCCCGGGGTATCGAGATCGTTTCCCGTGCCGACGATCACGTGATCGCGAACGATGATCGGCGCCATCGACGAGAAGTACTGCTCGTCGAACGGGGCGAGCTCGACATGCCACACCTCTTTCCCGGTATGCGCGTCGATCTTCACGAGGTAATCGTCGTGCGTCTCCATGAACAGGTAGTTGTGCCACATTCCGAAGCCGCGGTGTCCCGTGTGCGTCCCGCCGCGCGTCTTCCAGTAGAACTGCCACAGGATGGTTCCGTCCCGCGCGTCAATCGCCCACGCGTTGTCCGGCGACGTCGCGTACAGCACGCCATCGACCATCAGGACCGAGCCGCGAATCTGCGCGGGGCCGCCGCCGTTGAACTCACCGCTCCCTTCTCCAGCCACCGTAAACCGCGCAGAGCCTTCGCCTCGTCGCCCGGCTCCGGCCGCGCCTCCATGGCCCGTCGGACCTGAGCCCTGGACGAACCCTCGGGACAGCCAGGCGAGACCGAGATTCTTGACGTTCGATTGGTTGATCTGCGTGAGTGAGCTGTAGCGTCTGCCCGTGTAATCGCCCGAGTAGGTCGCCCACGAATCGCCAAGCGGCTTCAGGAGCGACGCCGGATCGAGCCCCCCTTGGGTCTGGGCGACGAGCGCGATCGGTGCGAGGAAGAGAAGCAGCGCAAATGTTCGTGTCATGGCTTTCATCGCGGCAACCATTATTTGAGGGTCCACAGATACGCCGTCACGTTGTGCATGTCTTTCTCAGCCAACGTCGAGACCAGTTTTCGGTGAGCGTCTGCCGGATCGTGCACTTCAACCTTCGGGCCGCTGGCGGTTCGGGTGAACGTCTTCCGAGTTCCATCTTCCAGAATCAGTGAGACGACGAAGTCGTCGATGCGCGCGAGTCGGCCTTCGAGAGGCGATCCGGACGCCGGGATGACAGTGACGGTGACTGGCTGCCTGCGGGTCGTCTCACCACCTTCGGCATCGGCGTCACGTCCGCCGCGCCCGCGACCGCCGGACACCCACAGATCCTGCAGCTCGCGCGGATCGCGGCTGCGAGATGCGATCGCTTTCAAATCACCATCCACCGAATGACACGTACTGCATTTCGCCGAGAAGTACGCCTGCCCCGCCGCGGCATCTCCGACGAGCACTCGTTCAGGCGGCACCAGCTCGCCTTCAGGCGGTCGTCCCTGCGCCCCAGCGTGCGCAAGGACGCTGTGAAAGTACTCCGCAATCGCTTTGATGTCGTCCGGCGGCATTGGGAATGCCGGCATCGGCGGCGCGCCCGCGGGCGGATTCGGGCGTCCGCGCTGCACGACTGGCGTGATCTGCTCACCGCTCTTGTCGCTGAGCACGAGCTGCGACCGCAGCAGGTTTGGCCCACCTTGCTGCCCTCCGCGCAAGTCGATGCCGTGGCAGGCCGCGCAGTTGCTTTCGTACAGGCCCTTCCCGCGCGCGATTACCGCGGCGTCGGCCAGATGCCGCTGCTGCTGCGGAAAGTTCGGTGGGGGCGGACCGCGACGTTCCACTGGCGGTTGAGGGGCGCCCTGCGCGGCAGGCGCCGGCGGCTGACCCTCGGGCGGTTTCGTCTGCGCGAGCGTCACGAGGCCCGCCCCCATCATCAGCGCGGCTGCCACAATCGCCCACGCGTGGCGATGTTCGCGTGATTGACGCATTAGGCCTGCCTCGACTCGGTCGTCGTCGACTTGCCCGTCAGAGCCCGGCGGCAGTACTCGAGGCAATTGCGGACCTCCTTGACGGCGTCGGAACCTTCCGGAATGTCATATTCGAGCTCGATGGTCGCGGGGATCTTCCACTTGTTCTTCTTCACGAGCTGGAGAATTTCCTTAATCGGCGTCTCACCGGTACCCCACGGCAGATTCAGCGCGCAGTGCTCCGCGGTCGTCCGATCTTTCAGATGGAAGCTCGCAATGCGATCGTGGTACTTCTGCAGGAACTGCATCGGGCTTCCGCCGATGTTGCCGGCCGCGACGTAGTGGCCGAAGTCGACGTTCGCCATGTTGCCTCTGGACAAGGCAAATGCCTGGTCGAACGCGGTCATGCTGCCCTGCGTGTGAGTGTGGTACGCCGCATAGATCTTTCTCTTCATCGCGAAGTCGCCGATGCGTTTGAGCTGGGCAGAATCGGTCGGCAGTTCGAGCGTCGTGTGCGTGCATCCAAGGGCTTCTGCCACATTGAAGATGTACTCGAACTCCTCGTCAGACATGTTGGGACTGAGCTGTTTCCACGCGTAAATCATCACGCCGGCGTCGTCGTACATCTTGCGCAGCTTCTTGAATGCGTCCATCGAGACGCTCGTGCGCCAGTCCCTCAGCTTTTTCGCCTGGTCCTGCTGCGCGGCCTGCTGCTCGGGCGTCATCTCGCCGCGCCCGCGTCCGCGACCCGAACCGCCGCCGACTCCACCACCCGCGCCCGCTGCGGCGGGAATCACGCACTCGTGACCGTTCCACGACCCTTTCTGCGCCCCATCGGGTATCGGGCCCGCTTCCGCGCCCTGCGGACGCTCTGTCGCGGCAGGCCCGCGGCCGCCGCGGCCACGACCATCGCCGGGCCCGCCGCCACGACCGCTCGACGGCGCGCCGGCAAAGCTCTCGACCGGCCCACCCATCAACTCAATCGCGCTGATCCCGGAGTCGACGAGGTACTTCAGCGTCGCTTCCGCGCTCTGATCCGTCATGCTCCGATAGCTGTACGTAATCGTCCCGATCTGCACGCCGTCGATCAGCGAGTTCGGCTTCGCCGGCGCAAACGCGCCAAAAAAGATGGATTCCCTGCCAAGGACAGCCGCCGCCGGGCTGGCAAGCGCGAGCTTTCCAAACGCTCGTCTGGTGTACGACATTCGTGGCTCCTGAATGTGATTAGCTCCGGCAGAGTTGTGAAAGATTTTGAAGTTTCGGTAAATTGGCGGCCGCGAGTTGCCGTAATTCCAACCGAGTAATGCGCTCCACCGCCATGGTGGACCGGCCTGGCAGGCGTCATTGTTATCAATTTGTGACTGCCCGACAACATCAATCAGCGAAAGACGACGAAGGAGGACAATGTGTTTCTGTCACGAAGCCGTGTTCGCGGGTTCATTCGGGTGACTACAGCGGCAACCGCCATCGCACTCGGGATAGGCCTCGTGTCAGCACAGCAGCCGCCGGTGGCTGGCGGCTCGCCAGCGGGAGGCCCACCAGGCGCGCTCGGCCAGGGTCGGGGTCGTGGCGGTGGCTTCACGCAACCGGAGCCAATCGATTTCCAGGAACATGAGGGCTGGACGTCGTTGTTCGACGGCAAGACACTCAACGGCTGGTCCGGCGACAAGAACTGGAAGGTGGAAGACGGCGCGATCACGATCGAGTCGACCTGCGAGCAGCCGACCGGCACTGTGTATCTGGTGTGGCAGGGGGAAGCCGCGGACTTCGAATTGAAAATGGAGATGAAGGGGACGGGCAACATCAACGGCGGTATCCAGTACCGCGGCTGGATCGCGCCACAGCCGTCGCCCGCGGCGAGGGCCGCCGCCGCGCCGGGAGCCGCACCGTCAGGCGCCCCCGCTCCTCCAGCGGCCGCGCAAGGTGCGCCGCCTGCCGGCGGGGCACAGGGTGGTCGGGATGGCGCACGCGGCGCGCAAGGTCCGTGCCCCAGCGGTGCACCGCGCGGCACACCCCCGGACCCGAAGGCCGAGGAACAGTGGAATATGTGGGGCGCGCAGTACGACTTCGACGCAGGCAACCGCTTTACCGGGCAATTCTACGAGCAGTCCACGGGCCGCGGCATCATCGCGTGGAAGGGACAGGTCGTTCGTACCGAGACCGGGAAGAACAAGCGGCTGCTCGCCACGCTCGGCGAACCTGCCGTCATCGATTCGTACTACCAGCCGAACGAATGGAACGAGCTCCACATCGTTGCGATCGGCAAACAGATGACGCACATTCTCAACGGCCACGTCGTTTCGATCCTGATCGATGAAGATGCGTCGAAGGCGCGTAGCGCCGGCAAGATCGGCCTCGAGGTCGAAGCGACAGGCAAGCTGTTCGCACGCAACATCTGGCTCAAGAAACTTTCGTAACAGTGGATAAGCCGATGACCGATCTACATTCTAAGGACCCGGCCTACCGTGTCCGCCTCGTCACCATCGCGGCAACGGTACTCCTGGGTGGGAGCCTCGCCGGCCAGACGCCCCCACCGCGACCGCAGCCGCTGCCCTTCGACGATCACGCGGGTTTCGCACAGATCTTCGACGGAACAACGTTGAAGGGATGGGATGGGGATCCCGGCTTCTGGCGTGCTGAGGGTGGCGCGATCGTCGGGCAGAGCACGCCTGAGAACAAGCTGACGGAGAACACCTTCATCATCTGGCGCGGAGGGCAACCCGGGGACTTCGATCTGAAGCTCGAGTACCGCATCAACGCCACGAACAGCGGCATCCAGATCCGCAGCCGTCGCCTCAGCGCAGGGTCCACGGATCCGCAGGGACGGACGGTCAAAGGGCGATGGGTGCTGGCAGGATACCAGGCCGATATCGATTTCGCGAACAGGTACACCGGACAGATCTATGAGGAGCGCGGACGCGAATTCCTCGCGATGCGCGGCCAGTACACGTACATCCCGTCCAGCGGCGGCCCGAAGATCGTTGGCGCGCTGCAGACAAGCGAGGACGATCTGAAGGCCATCATCAAGGCGAACGACTGGAACCAGGTCCACATCATCGCGCGCGGGAACATGATCGCGGAAATCATGAACGGTCACGTCACGAGCACGTTGATGGACGACGACACCAAGGGGCGTGCGCTCCGCGGGCAGATTGGTTTTCAGATGCACGTCGGCGAACCCATGAAGGTGGAGTTCAAGGATGTTTGGTTGAAGCAGTACTGAGCCGAGATCCGAGGAGCGAGATCCGAGGTCCGTCGGACCTCGGCCCTCGGACTTCGGACCTCGAACGCCATGTTCACCATGCACCCCATCGGCACGTCGGCTCTCCTTATACGGAGACCGCGCAGATCCCGAAAGGCCCCGGCGCCGAGCATCGCGCCGAAGGCGTGCTCGAGATCCTGCCGGCGTACGAGCAAGGGCTCATGGACATCGACGGCTTCTCGCACCTCTACGTGTTATGGGTGTTCGATCGCGCCGCGGGCTCCTCCCTCATTGCCACTCCACCGCTCGATAATCGTCCGCACGGCGTGTTCGCCACGCGGTCTCCGCAACGGCCCAACCCGATCGGCTTGACGGTCGTCGCGTTGATGCGGCGCGAAGGGACGAAGCTGTTCGTGCGCGGCATCGACATGCTCGACGGCACACCGATCCTCGACATCAAACCGTATCTCTCCAGCGTTCCTGACGCTGAACTGCGCCGCGGCTGGCTCACCGCCATCGACGGAGGGGCTCCACCAGTGCGCTGAGCCGTCGATGTCGCGCGTGTTAGGATCCCGTCGGTACCCACGCACGCCAGCGGATCGTTCGACGTGAAGCTCACACCGCAGAGGATGGTGAACAACGAGGAAGGCCTCGCGCGAATGTCCATCGACAAGCGGTTTCACGGTGATCTCGAAGCGACGAGCACGGGAGAGATGCTGAGCGCCGGCACGAGCGTGAAGGGCTCGGCCGGCTACGTCGCAATCGAGCGCGTCACCGGCACGCTCGCGGGCAGGAGCGGTACCTTCGTCCTCCAGCACACCGGCACCATGAACCGCGGCACACCGGACCTGACAATCACGGTCGTGCCCGACTCCGGCACCGGCGACCTCACTGGACTGGCCGGCCGAATGTCGATCAATATCGACGAAGGCAAGCACTCGTACGGATTCGACTACACCCTGGGCGATCCCGGGTAGATTCTGCCGCTCTCGACGGTGATATTCATCATCGACACGGAAATTCGCGTCCGCATCGAAGACAACTGCTGGCTTCGCGTTTCGGCGATCGGTTCCGCGACTATCAGCACAACGTCGGAGCGTATATTCCGTTTCTGAAATCGTTCGCACACCGATCGAACCCCATCACCCCGGCTTTTTTGATCGACCTGATCGGTTCCTCTCCTGGCATCCAAGTTCCAGGGGGCGTGCCGAATATCTAAATGAGCTTCTTCACCCACATGTTCCGCACCGAGACCTTGGTGGTTGCCTCAATCTCGATGCCGAACAGCCCTGACTGATTGTTCGACGACGAGGGGTCGTCGTCGATCATCGCGGCCATCAACCGGCCGTTGATGATGTGGAGAAACGTCCCGCCGCGCGCCATCACGACGTACTGGTTCCAGTCGTTCATGCGCACGAGAGCACCGAGCGCGGTGCGATCGGCGATGGTGCCCATCAACTTCTTGCTCTTGTCGCCGAAGCCTTCGACGACCTGGCCGCGCCACGCGAGAATGCGCATCGGCGTGTTCTCGGAGTAGAACTGCCCGGTGTAAACGCGGCTCGGCCAGAAGTCTGCCTGCGGGCCGGTCATCATCCAATTGAGATTGACGGGCCCGACGTTGGCGGTGACGTTCGCCGGGATCGGCCGGAGCCACGGGAGTCCCGTCCTGCTTCGGTACTGAATGCCGCTGCCGCCATCTCCCTCGATCTTGATCTCGAATTTCAGCGTGAAGTCCTTCGCCTCGAGGTCGCGGTAGACGATGTAGCTGTTGCCGCTCGGGTTCGCGGGTGTCGACTCGCCGACGATGGCGCCATTCTCGACGCGCCAGAACTTTGGGTTGCCGTCCCATCCCTTGAGGCTGACGCCATCGAAGAGCGACACGTAGCCTTCATGATCGTTGAAGTCCATCGGCGTCGGCTCTGTAAAGCCGCCGCCGCCGCGTCCCCTCTGCGCGTCCGATTGCGGCGCGCCAGCAGCGAGTTGAAGGGCCATCCCAACGATCAGACCGATAACCAGTCCCGCCAGACCGTGGTGGAGCGGCGCCTTCATGATGGCTCCTGTTCGTCGGCATTGTTCAATGCGCGTGGGGCCCGACTTCCTTTTGATCGCGTCGGGGCCCCACCCCCGACGCGTGCCGCTCCGCGAGAACCTCCTCCCACCAGTTACCAGTTCACGGTAGCCAGTCAGCAGTTCACAGTGACCAGTTCACAGTGGCGGCAACTGGCAACTGGGAACTGAAAACGGTTGCGAGCGAAGCGAGTACTAGAAGCAGACGAGTCGATCGCGCCGCTCGTCGATCTTCTTGAATGGAACGCCCGGTACTTTCTTGAAGTCATCGAGCGACTTGCACGGCCCGTTCTTGTTGCGGTAAGCGATCCACGCCGCCGCTTCTTTGCGAAGCAGCGCCGCGACGCTTTCGAGCTCGACGGACGTGGCGCTGTTCATGTTGATCGGCTTCGGCGCCTCGCCCTTGAGATTCTCCGAGAGATAATCGAGGATCGCGGTGAGCTCGTCGTCAGTCGCCTTCATGCCAAGCGCCGACATCTTCGCGAGCACGGCTTCCCACGCGTCGCGCGTCAGTCGGACCGACGCGGCGCGCTGCGGTTCGTGACACTGGCTGCAGACGCGCACGGTCACGTCCCTGCCGGGCGCATCAGGCAACTGACCCTGTGCGAAACCAGTGGCACCGAACGACACGAGACAAGCCAGCGCTACGCCGGCCGCGGCGCTCACGCTCGTTGTCATTACGCCGGTAGTCATTGTCGATCCCTCACGATCGTCCATCTTAGGTCTCGCTCGCGAAGCCGAAGGCGATCGCGACCGCACCGGGCTTCGAAAGATCTGCCGGCTTGGGACGAGGACTGATTACGCGCGAGTCGTGCTGACGTTTCTCACTGCAAATGGCGGACCTGAAGGTCCGCCCCACAATCGCTCACGTGTAGGCTCCAGACCAGCTCTGTAGGCCGGGTCTTCAGGCCCGGCGTCAATGCTCCATCGGGATACCGAACGCGTAGAGGTGATTGTCGTACGTGACGAGATATACCTGGCCGCTGCCTGCGGAAAGTCCTGCGCGCGCGAACGACGTGATCTTCGTACCGCTGCTCCACAGCGTCTTTCCCGTGGGGCCGTCCAGTACGTATAGCACCGCCGGGACCGATCGCTGCGCGCGTTGCGCCGCGCCCAGCGCCGCCGTCGTGCTCGCCGGGCGATACTCGCCGCTCGACACGGCAAACACCATCCCGTTGACGACGATGGGCGCGAGCGGTGAGATGAGATCGCGCGACGCCCACTCCGATTCCAACGAGAGCTTCCCGTCCCGATCGATCAGCTTGAACGCGACAACCCGACCGTTCGGCGCGAGACCGTTCGACATGAACTTCATGCCCGCCTGCGCCGGACCGGCCGCCGTGGCGAGGACCCAGCGCGTGTCCCCGTCCTCCCACGTGCTCAGCGCGGTGCCCGCACCGCTCGATGTGAATTTCGCCGTCACGTGCAGCGGGGTCTTGTGATCACTTCCGCCGAGCGACGTGCTATCCAGAAGATAGACACGTCCGTCATTCGCAGTCACGGCGACGAGATCCTTGTCCTTCTGGCCAATGACGATCGGCGATGCATTGAAGTCGGCGCCCGGCGCAGAGAACCAGTCCTTCGGCTGCAGCGTGACGCGATCGAGCGCGACGACCGCATCTGCGTAGGTCTGCTCCCGTCCCTGTCCGTCCGTGGCCGTCGACGACCGTTTGCTTCCCGCAGGCTCGCTCGCGACTGCGACATACAGCGTGCCGTCGGTTCCCAATGCCAGCGCGTTTGTGCCCGCAAGGCTCGCACCGCCGGTCGTCCACCTGATCGACTTGCGATCCTTGTCCGGCGCCGTCAGATCGATCGCCCAGACCGCGTTCGGCGCCGCGCCACAACCGTTGGATGTGGTGGTGTAGACAATGCCATCCACCCAGAGCAGCGCTGACGGCTTCGTGCTAGGTGGGAGGAACGGCACGGGCGGCTCCGCATCCGCGCCGTTGCTCGACTGGAGCGTATGAAGGTACCCATCGCTGCCCATTGCGTACACCGGATCGACTCCGCCGAATCCGATCGGGGCCGGCCCGCGCCCACGCCCCTGCGCCTGTTGCGCGGGCCCCGCTGGCGCGCCGCGTCCGCCTCGAGCGCCCCGCTGCGGCTGCTGTTGACTGAGTACGGCCGCACCCTTGCCGGGCTCGCCGACGGCGCTGCCGGTGCGCGCGCCGCCGCGACCGCCGCCAGAGCCGCCGCCCAATGCCGACGGCGTGAGCACGGTGCGCCGACTGGGTGTTGCGATCAATCCGCCGGGGCACTCCCACGAGCTGGGCGGACGTCCTCCCGTGGCCGCGGTGTAGTTCAACATCGTCGTCCAGTACGGACGCGCGAGATCGGTGTCGATCGCGAAGATGCGATCGTCGCTGCCGCCGATGAACGCAAGCGCCTTGAAGCCGCGATAGCCGATCAGTCGATCAAGGATGATCGGCGTCGTCAGCGAGTTGAGCTGGCGCGGCTCGTTGTCGAATTTCGCCTTCCAGAGGAACTGGAATTCCCCCTTCTGGACCGCGTTCTTCGTCAGCCGCGCATCGCCGCGCAGCCATGCGGTCCGCTGCGCGTCGTACCCGCTCGTCGTCCACTCGCCGCCGCCTCGTCCCTGCGCGTGCAGCAGCGCGATCGAGCCGATGGTCACGATGGCAGCCCACGCGAATCGCAGCGTCCAAGGTTGCTTCATGGCTGCCTCGTGCTGAACGCGCGGTCGATACCGAAGCAATACAACGTGCCGTCGTACGTGCCGATGTAAACCCGCCCGTTCGCGATTGCGAGGCTCGAAAAATGGCTGAACGACGCGATTTGATCGCCGCTCGACCACAGCTCGTCACCCGTCTTCGCATCGAAGGCGTACAGCGTCGCGTGTGACGAGTGCGCGACCCGATTCGCGGCGGAGTTGTACGCGAGCCCGATGTCCGCCGTCGACTGCGTGGCATCTTCGCCGTTGCCATACCCGAACACCACGCCGTTGGCGATGACGACGGGGTCCGCCTGGTGCATGTTGCGCGAGATCCACGCAGGCGTCAGCTGCACCTGTCCCAGCTTCTCCTCGACCTTGAACGCCGCAATCGCGCCGAGCACGATTTCGCCATGCTCGATCGGCGCCTTGAATTGCGAATGCTTCGGTCCCCAGAACGGCATCAGTACCCACCGTGTGCCGCTCGATTCTTCCCACGTCGCGAGCGCGCCCCACACGCCGGCGCCGGCGAACTGTACCTCTTCGTTGCACACGAGCGGCGTGCGGTCCACCGGTGTGCGATGATCCTCGCCGCCGAGCGCGCTCGTATCGAGCAGCCAGATGCGGCATTCCTTGCTGGTTTGAACGGTATATTCCTTCCCCTTGTAGTCGAACACCGGGCCCGTCGCGTTCATGTCGAGATCCCGCTTACGCAACCAATCGGCATTCGACGGAGCGAACCAGTCGGTCATCTCGAGCGCCTTCGAAGAGGGATTCTGCTTCACGGCGACGATCGCTTGACCGAAGATCTGCTCCTCCGGCAGGTAATCGCCGTCACCGCTGCCGGCGTAGACCGTGCCGTCCTTGCCAATGGACGGACCGAGACGCGGCCAGAGACCGCCGCTTCCGGGGTTGAAACTGCCCACCTTCTTCGTCGCCAGGTCGTACCCGTAAAACTGGTTCGGATTCCCGCCGCAGCCCTGCGCGGTCGTCGTGTAGATCACGTTCTTGAAAATGTTGAGGCCGTACGGTTTTCCATTGGCGGGAAGGAATGGTTCAGCGGCGGCGATCTCTTCACCGGTCCCGGGATCGAGCGTACGAAGACGTCCGTCCCACGATACGGCGTACACCTTGTAGTTGCCTGGCGTATCCGTCGGCGCGACGACGGGCGTCGCAGTCAAACCGCCAGGACAGAGCGTGTAACTCCCGGATCCGCTCTGTGGCTCCTCGAACGTGCTGTCGAAGTGCCGCTTCCAGATTTGTGTCCCCTTCGCGACGTCAATGCCATAGATGTTGTCGGACACGCCGGCCACGATTGCGATCTCGCGAGCCGGGTTCGCCGTCTGCACGTCGGGAATGATGAGCGGTGCAAACAGGTTGTGCAGCTGCCGCGGCGCGTTATCGAGCTTGACCTTCCACAGCAGCTTCATACCCTTCACACTCGCCGGGCTGAGGATCGTCTCGTTCCTCTGCCAGGACGTGCGCTGCGGATCGCCGCCGTCAGTCAGCCAGCTGGCTTGCCCTGGGCTCAGTCGAAGAGCCTTCTCCTGAGCGCGAGGCGCGACGACCGCAGCCGCACAAAAGGCGGCGACAGTCGCACAGAGTCTT
>Ga0066677_10000521_pt1 | contig 12644 bp, 11 predicted proteins | sample GraSoiAngelo_126_FD_62299 | JGI IMG/M metagenome (GOLD analysis project Ga0066677, IMG submission 62299) | Grasslands soil microbial communities from the Angelo Coastal Reserve, California, USA - 14_0927_09_20cm | ecosystem: Environmental > Terrestrial > Soil > Grasslands | place: USA... | reverse complement strand
GATCGTCCCCGTGGGCCCAAACCTGAGTGGCGCGATCGACCGCAGGGCGATCGTCCGCGTGGCCCGAAGCCTGAGCGGCGCGATCGACCGCAGGGCGATCGTCCGCGTGGCCCGAAGCCTGAGCGGCGTGACCGACCGCAAGCTGACAGCCGCAAGACGGAAGACGCAGGACCGAAGGGACAGGGCGGCGAGCGCCGCGGACGTGACTGGCGTCCCGGCGGCGACCATCGCGATCCGCGCGATCGCTTCAAGGTGCCGCGCGACGTGAAACGTGCGCGCTTCTCCGCCCGTCAACGCCGGAAGAAAAAGGACGAAGAGTGATCGCGCACGTGGTCTTGTTCCAGCCCCGCTCCAGCCTGTCGACACCCGAACGGCGCGATGCGCTGGCCACGATTGCGCGCGCGGCGTCGGACGTGCCGGAGATTCGTCGATTCCGCATCGGGCGGCGCGTGCGCCACGGCCTTCCGGGATACGAACAGATGATGGGGCAGGACTACGAGTTTGCATTGATCATCGAGGTCGACGACGTGGAGGCGTTGAAGCGATACCTGAAGGCGCCGTCGCACGCTGCGCTCGGTCACCTTTTCGCGACCGCAACCGATGTGGCGCTTGCGTACGATTACGAAATCGTCGACGCCGCTGACGCACTGCGCCTCTGACATGCTCGCTTGACACATCCATGTGCGGCGGCGCACACCCGCACAAAGCGACACTTTCGTAAGATCGCCGGAAAGCTCTGCTCGTCAAAGAGTTGGCGTGGATACCCCGTCTGGCACGAAGCCCGCTCATAGAGAGCGCAACGCACGAAGGACGTGCGCTCTTATCAGCAAAAGGACGAGACCAATGATTCGAGCAGCCTTTCTGACGTTGGCGATGGTGACGGCGGGTGCAGGCACGGCGATGGCGTCAGATCCCGCAGAAACCGCGGCGACGCCGAACGCGCCGGCACTGAGCACCGCGATTACTCACGCCGCAAAAGAGGCCGCTGCATCCATGGCCTGGACCGTTGACCGTCCCGTGCGCCGACCGGGTGCGCTCGCGGCACTGTATGGCACGTATGCGGCGTTGCAGGCGCTCGATTTCTACACCACGAAACATGCGATTGGCGCCGGTTCGACAGAAGTGAATCCGCTGATGAAGGGCGGGAACAGCGCGGCCATGATGGCGGTGAAGGCCGCAGGCGGAGCCGCGACGATCTACTTCACCGAGCGCGCCTGGAAGAAAAACCGCGCCGGCGCCATCGTGCTGATGACGGTGCTCAACGGAGCGACAGCTGCGGTCGTGGCTCGGAATGCGCAGCACGCCCGGCGATAGCGCCGGCTGCGAAAAACTCCCGGACGATCTCGCGCAGGTGTTCGATCGAGTCAGCGGCATTGATTGCGACGCGCAGGTGCGACCCGTTATCGATGCCCTTGGTGTACCACGAATTCAGCGCGCGCAGCTTGTTGATGACCCACCGGTGATGCCCGCGCGCGGGTGCCGGCTCGATCACACCCTCGCCCGGCGCGACGTGACGGAACCCATCGGCTTCGCCCAAGCGTTCGTCCAACAGCAGGTCGATGTACTCGAGCAGGAACTGACCGCGCTCGGTCGGCGTGATATCGCGAGCCGCGTCACCGCGCCGAATCGCGGCGGCCTGCTCGAAGATCCACGGGTTGCGCAGCGCGCCGCGGCCGACGAGCACGCCAGATACCGGTCCGCGCGCGAGTCTCTCGACGAGCTGCGCAGGCTCGATGCAGTCGCCGCTGCCAAAGACGGGAATCCCGAGGCCTGCAGCCACGCGGTCGATCAGATCCCAGTCCGATGATCCCGAATACGATTGCGCCGCAGTGCGCCCGTGCACCGCGACGGCGGCTGCCCCGGCGTCTTCCATTCGACGAGCAAGATCCGGCGCGTTGATTTCTCGATCGTCCCAACCGGCGCGCATCTTGACGGTTACCGGAATCTTCACGGCCCTGGCCATCGCGCTGACAATCGCCTGCGCGTGTGCGGGCTCGCGCATCAGGCTGCAGCCCGCGCTGTGCTTCGCAATCTTCGGCACCGGGCAGCCCATGTTCACGTCGACGAGGTCGGCGCCCATGCCCTCGACGATCTGCGCGGCCGCCGCCATCTTGTCCGGATCGCCGCCGAAGATCTGAATCGATACCGGCCGTTCCTCTTCGGTGTACTCCGCGTACTCCAGCGTGCGATCGATGCCGCGCACGAGACCCTCGGAGCTCACCATCTCGGTGACGACGAGGCCGCAGCCTCCCTTCCGCTTCACGAGGCGGCGGAAGGCAGTATCCGTCATGCCGGCCATCGGGGCGAGCGCAAACGGAGGCGTGAGGTCGATGTTGCCGATCTTCATCAGTAAGGCCGGACGTCCGCGGCATCCACTTCGACGCTGACAGCTTGTCCAATCAAGTCGACCGAGAGCACGAGCCGCGCGTTCGCGCCCTTGCGAATCAATCGTCCCATCACGCCCTTGAGCGGCCCGTGAACCACCTCGACCATCATCCCTTCCCGGATCATCGGGCACGGATCGTACTGCAGATCGCTCATGACCAGGCGGCGGATGCCGTCGATCTCGCGCTCCGGAATCGGCGCAATCTCGCCGTTGAAGGAGACGATGGTCACGACCCCGGAACATTTCAGAATCGAGAGACGATCCGGTCCGTCGAACCGCGCGAAGCAATAACCGGGAAACAGCGGCCAGTCAATCTTCTTCTTGCGATCCTTCCAGCGGCTCCATCGGATCATCGTCGGAAGAAACGCTTCGTAGCCCTTCTTCTCGAGCTGCTCGCGCACGACCTGCTCGTGACGCGAACGGGTCCAGACCGCGTACCAATCGGACATCAGGCTGTTACTGCCCGGAAGGGCCGGACTCGTCCGCCGCAAGCTGCTTCTCGTACGCCTTCTTCAGCTCGTCGTTCTTCCACTCGATGATGGCCTGCGAACGAAGCCGCGTGAGGAACTTGCGCATCTCGGTGCGCGTGCGCTCGGCCGCAACCTTGTCGGCGATCAGATCGCGCACCTTCTCGAAGGGCTGGAGTGTCTGCGCCTTGAGCGCTTCCAGCTTGAACAACTGGTAGCCGCGCGGCGTGCGGACCGGTGCGGTGAACTCGCCCACCTTCAGCTTGTCGATCAACTGCTGCAGTTGCGGCGACAGATCCTCGCGCGAGAACGGCCCGATCAGGCCGCCGTTCGCCTTTGACGAAGACTCCGATGCTTCGGACGCGACGGCTGCGAAATCTTCACCCTTCACCAGCCGCGCGCGCAGCGCGTCGATCTTCTTGCGCGCCTCATCGTCTTTTTCCACGCTGAGGGCGTTCGGCTGCTTCGAATCGGACGGCACTTCCACGAAAATCTCGCGCAGCGTGATCGACGACGGGTCGGTGAACTCCTGCGGATGGCGGTCGTAATAGAGACGCGATTCAGCTTCCGTGATGGTCAGCTTCGATCCGACCTCCTGACGCTGAACGTTTTCGATGAGCATCTGCCGCTCCAACTGCTTCCGCAGATCGTCCATCGTCATGTTTTCCTGCTTGAGCGCAGTCTGGAACTTTTCCTCGTCCTGCAGCCCCTGTTCCTTGCGGATGTTGTTCACCACCTGGCGGAACTGATCGTCGCCGAGATGGAGGCCGAGCTCGCGGCCACGCTGCAGCAGCAGGAGCTCGTCGACCGTTCCAACAAGCACTTCGGGAGTGGCGTTCGCGACGAGCTTGCTGCGCTCGTCAGGACTGAGCGACGCGGGATCGCGCCCATTCAGTCCTTGCCGGACAGCATTGCTGAGACGCTGCTCCAGCTCGGTCTTCGTGATGATGTCGCCGTTCACTTTCACCAGGACCTGTTCGATGATTTCTGCGCGAATGGACGCGGAGAAGAGCGCAACGAGGCCAACGAGCAGCGCCGGCGCGAGGATCTTTTTCATGTTTCCCACTCTAACTAACTGGAATCGAATATTTTAGCGCACCGCGACGCCTTCGCTCAACTCGCGGAGCAGGCGGGCGACGCGGCTGAACACGCCCCCTTCGGCGCGCGGATCCTCCTTGGCCGGCTTGAGGATCTCGTCGCGGCTGAAGCCTGGGGCCACTTCGCCGGCGGTCGCCCGAGCGGTCCACCAGGACGCTTTTGCCGGCGCTGCCGCCACTTTCGTCCCGCCGGGCAGCGTAGCGGCTGTCTTTTGCTGCTGCCGGACCTCGGCCGGCGCCCGCATGTCGAGCTTCAGCGTGGCGGGGGGCGACAAGTGCACGTCCTTTCGCCCCTGCACGACGCGGAACAGCCACGTGGGATCGACCTTTGCCTCGGGCCTGAACTTTAGGACGACGGTTTGCCCCTCGCGGTCGATGGATTCGATTCCGACGCGGTCGGCGAGCAGGCGAATCAGGGCGTATTCCGCGAGGTTGCCGATGGAGACGGGCGGCGGCCCATAGCGATCCCGAACCTCCTCGATTGCGCGCTGCAGCTCCGCTTCGGATCGCACGCCGGCGAGACGGCGGTAGACGGTCAGCCGCTGATTCATGTCTGGAATGTAGGCCTCGTCGATGCGAAGGTCGACGCGCAGGTTCACGGTCGCGCGGATTTCGTCTTCGATCTCTTCGCCCTTCAGCTCCTTGATTGTCTGCTCGAGGAGCTTCAGGTACATGTCGAATCCGACGGCTTCGATGTGGCCGCTCTGTTCACCGCCGAGCAGGTTGCCGGCGCCGCGGATCTCGAGATCGAGCGCCGCGACGCGGAAGCCGCTGCCAAGATCGCTGAACTCGCGGATCGCGGCGAGCCGCTTCTTCGCGATCGGCGAGAGCGCCTCTTCGGGCGGGATCAACAGATACGCATACGCGCGGCGATCGGATCGGCCCACCCGTCCGCGAAGCTGATAGAGCTGCGAAAGGCCATACCGATCGGATCGATTGATCACGATGGTGTTGGCATTGGGGATGTCGAGGCCATTCTCGATGATCGTCGTCGCCAGCAGCACGTCGTACTGGTGCGCGACGAAGTCCACCATGACGCGTTCGAGGGCATCCTCGCTCATCTGGCCGTGCGCGATCGCGATCTTCGCTTCCGGCACGAGACGCGTTATCAGATTTCCCAGCGAGTAGATCGACTCGACGCGGTTGTGAACGAAATAGATTTGTCCGCCGCGCTCGACTTCCGTCCGAATGGCGCGGCGGATCACCTCCTGGTCGAACTTGACCACGTTGGTCTGAATCGAGAGGCGGTCCTTTGGCGGCGTCTCGATGATCGACATGTCGCGAATGCCGGCGAGCGACATGTTGAGCGTGCGCGGAATCGGCGTCGCCGTCATCGTCAGCACGTCGACGCGCTTCCGCAGCTGCTTGACGCGCTCCTTGTGCGCGACGCCGAAGCGCTGTTCCTCGTCGACGACGAGGAGGCCGAGATCGCGGAACTGCACGTCCTTCGAGAGCAGTCGATGCGTCCCGACGATGATCTCGACCTTGCCGGCCGCGAGATCGTCGAGGATCTGTTGCTGTTCAGCCTTCGATCTGAAGCGGCTCACCATATCGATCCGCACCGGGAACGCGGCGAACCGGTTGGTCAATGTCTTGAGGTGCTGGAACGCGAGCACCGTCGTCGGCGCGAGGAGCGCGACCTGTTTGCCGTCCATGACGGCTTTGAAGGCGGCGCGCATCGCGACCTCCGTCTTGCCATAACCGACATCGCCGCAGAGCAGGCGATCCATCGGCGTGGGGGTTTCCATGTCGCGCTTGATGTCGCTGACCGCGTTCATCTGATCGACCGTGAGGTCCCACTCGAACGCGTCCTCGAACTCCTGCTGCCAGTGGCTGTCGACGCTGAAAGCGTGCCCAGGAACCGCGCGGCGCAAGGCGTAGAGCTTCAACAGCTCCTCCGCCATATCGCGCATCGCTTTCTTGACGCGCGTCTTCGCCTTCTCCCACGTGGTGCCGCCGAGGCGATCGAGCGACGGCCGCGTCGCGCCGGTATATTTCTGCACGAGATCGAGCCGCTCGACGGGTACGAACAGCTTGTCCTCGCCGGCGTAGTGGAGCTCCATGAACTCCTGCGGTTCGAGGCCGACGTCGATTCGCTTGAGGCCGACGAATACACCGATGCCGTGATCGACGTGCACGACAAGATCACCGATCTTGAGGTCGCGGAAGTCTGACAGGAACGTGCGAGCGGCGGAGCGCCGGCGTTCGTGAGTCCGCTTCTCCTCGTCGAAGACGTCCGTCTCGGCCCAGAGCTGCAGCGCCGCGTCCGGAAGACGGAATCCTTTCGACAGGTGCCCGACCGCGACGAGCACCGCGGCAGAATGGGCGTCCTCGCCGCGCTCGATCGGCGCGGCAGGAACCCCGTAGTCGGCCAGGAGTTCGATGACGCGCTCGGCGCGGCCGTGCGAGTTCGCGACGAATACGGCAGTCTCGCCTCGCTCGCGCGACTGCCGCAGCTCTCCAACCCAGTCTGGAATGCGCCCGGCGAATTCCATGGCCGGTTGACATGCGATGTGCCGCACCTCTTCTTCGGTGCCGAGCGCCAGCGTCTGCAGTGCGGTGCCGTGATCGATGAGGGCGACGAGATCGTTCCACCCGACGACCAGCGTGTCGGGAGCTGGCGTGCCTTCGTTCTTGCGCACGGCTTCGCCGTAACTCGCCTCGATGTGTTCGCGCTGCTTGACGATCGCGCTCTTCACTTCATCGGGCTCGGAGACGAGGAGAACGGGATGACCGGCCGACAGATAATCGAGAACGGTCGCCGAACGATCGGGAACGCTTGCCGCGCCGAAGCCCCCGGGTGACGGCGGGCCGGCCTCGCCGGAGCCCTCGGGCGACGGCGGGGCGTTTGATGTCAGCTCCTGAAGCGGAACGATATGTGCCTGATCGATGGGCTCGATCGATCGCTGTGTTGCCGGATCGTATGTGCGAAGCGACTCAATCGTGTCGCCGATGAACTCCGCGCGGATCGGCTGCGCGGCGCCTGCAGGGTAGAAGTCCACGACCCCGCCACGGACGGAAAACTCTCCCGATTCGTCCGTGGGGTCCTGCCGCGTGTAGCCGGCCTCCGCGAGCCGATCACCGAGATCGGTGGGAGAGATGTCGTCGTTCGGACGGAGCGTCATGCCGATCGTCCGCAGACGCGCCGGAGGGCTGAGGCGAGGCAGCAGCGCAGGACCGGACGCGACGATGATCCGCGCCGTGCCGTGGCTCAGGGCATACAACGCGCGGGCGCGGGCAGACGCAATGTCGAAATGCGGCGACAAGCCACGATACGGATCGACTTCGTGTGAAGGCAACGGCAGCACGACCTGCGCCGCGTCGGCGTCAGACAACCCGTCGACCGCGGAAAGAAAGAAGCGCGCATCGGACGTGAGTTGCTCGGCGTCCGCATCGGTCGGCACGATCAGGACGACGGTCTCACGCGCGGCCGCGGCTGCGGCAAAGAGCGCCTTCGCCGCGCTCGTCAACCCGCTCACGGACCGGCCGGGCGCACCAAGACCGAGGCGGCCCCCGGCCGTTTTCAGCAGCGCTCGGAGCGTAAGCGACGTCGAGGTCGAGGAAGAGCCCATTTGACGAGCACGGTCTGCAGCACCGATGTAGCGCAGGGCTTCAGCCCTGCTCGTGACGGCAGCCCTGAAGGGCTGCGCTACGACCGGATTCCGCGAGTGCCGGAACCTTTCATTTTAACCCGAACGACTCACGCGCCGCGGACCCGCTCGACGATCGCGCTTGTCGAGTAGCCATGCTCGACGGGCTCGCGGATCACCACGCCGCCGCGCGCCTCGACGGTATCGCGTCCCACGATCTGGTCGGCGGGCCAGTCCGCTCCCTTGACGAGCACGTCCGGCTGCACGCGCGCGATGATGTCGGCCGGTGTGTCCTCGTCGAAGATGGAGACGGCGTCGACACACGATAGCGACGCGAGCACTTCGGCGCGCTCGAGCTCCGGATTGATAGGACGCCCGGACCCCTTGTTCCGCCGCACCGAACCATCCGAGTTCAGGCCGACGATTAGCACGTCGCCGTGCGATCGCGCCGCCTGGAGATACCGCACGTGACCCGGATGCAGCAGGTCGAAAACGCCGTTCGTGAACACGATCTTCCGACCGGCGCTGCGCATCTCCCGCACGAAGCGCTCCAGCCCCGCTTCATCGAAGATTCGCTCGATCATTCGTCGTCGCGCTCAGGAGACTTGAACCGCACGTCGCCGTCGAACCGCCACGTGTGGCGCGGGCGATAGATTCCGACGTCCTTCGCGCGCGATTTCACTCGAAACGTGTAGAGCAGCCGGTGATAGTCGTATGGGTAGCCATCGATCTTGTGAACGGCAACGTCCAGCTTGTAAGTCCCTTCGACAAGATCGAGCGATGCGATCGAAAAGATGACCTGCGCGTCGCCCGACAGGTATTCGGGCGCAAGGTCTTCGATCGCGGTATTGGTCCCGTAGCAGCAGACGCCCTGGGCATTGAAGACACCGATGCCGATGACGAAGTCGGTGATCGGGAGCGGCGCGCGCAGGGTGATCCGCACGTCGAGCGGATCGCCGGAACGAAATACATGCCCCGCCCCGTCGGAACCGGTCAGCATGACCTCGGTGATTTCAACTTCACGCGAACCCCATCGCCCTTCGGACGCCTGGAACATGTCGCCCGGGGCGATCGCGGTCTCGACGGGACTGTCGGGCAGCACGGCGGACGCCGGTTCGTCCGGCGAGACGATTGTTGCCGCAGCCGACTGACGCGCCTTCGCGTCATTCGCAGCGAGCTCGCGCTCTTCACGGTGTTGAACATCGGTGATATAGGCGTCCACGATCCGCTTCGGATCGCCCGAGCCGTGGATGCGTCCGCCGTCGAGCCACAGCGCCTCGTCGCAGAACCGATCGACGAGACCGAGCGAGTGCGTCACCAGCAGGATTGTCTTGCCGCGGCGTTTGAAGTCGGCGAACTTATTGAGGCACTTGTGCGTGAATCCCTCGTCACCGACAGCGAGGACTTCGTCCACGAGCAGTACGTCGGGATCGACGTGAATCGCGACGGCAAACCCGAGCCGCATGTACATGCCTGAGGAGTACGTCTTGACAGGTGCGTCGATGAACTCCCGCAGCTCGGCGAACTCCACGATCTCGTCGAACCGGCGGGCGATCTCACGCTTCGTGAGACCGAGCATGATCCCGTTGATGAACACGTTCTCGCGGCCGGAGATCTCGGGGTGAAAACCGGCTCCCAGTTCAATCAACGCGGAGATCCGTCCGTCCACCTGCACCGTTCCGCTCGACGGCTTGGTAATTCCCGCGATCAGCTTCAACAATGTGCTCTTGCCGGATCCGTTCCGTCCAATCACGCCGAGCGTCCGTCCCTTCGGAACGGTCAGCGTGACGTCGTTCAGCGCCGTGAACGTCTCGTCGGGCTTGAGGTTCTTGATGAGGCTGCGCGACAGCAGCGCGCTCTTCAACGTCGCGAACTGCTTGCGGTGGGCGAAGCGGCGATAGATCTTGGAAACTCGCAAGACTTCGATCGCTGCTCGCTGCGCTGTCGAGGTCCGAGGTTCGAGGCCCGAGGTCCGAGGTTGCATGTTCGAGGACCGAGGTCCGAGGTTCGAGGTCCGGTCCTCGATCATCGATTCTCGGTCTTCGGCGTGCGTCCGCTCCCCGGTCGGTCCTCGGTCCTCGGCCCTCGGTCCTCGGTACTCCGTCATTACACTTCCTCCGCAAACGAGTCACGCAGGCGATCGAACAGCCAATAGCCCACCAGAAACCATGCGACCGACACGGCGCCGAGCGCAACCAGCCACTTCCAGTGTCCGAAGGGGCCGGGGAAGAACAGAATCTCCTGGTACGAGATCGCGAGGTGCGCGAACGGGTTCAGGTTCATGAACCGCCGCGCGAGCGTGGGCGCGTACTGATACGAGTAGATGATCGGCGTCGCGAAGAACCACAGCGTGAGGAGGTTCGACAGAATATCGCGGATGTCCCGGAAATGCACCGTGAGCGCCGACAGGATCAGCGCACAGCCAAGCGTGAAGATGAACTGCACGGCGACAACGAGCGGGAAACACAGAAGCTCCGGCACGGTCAGCGGCGCTGAAAACCAGACTAGAAAGAACACCAGGATCGGAAGCGCCAGGAAGAAGTGAATCATGTTGGCGGTAACGGTGACGATCGGCAGGATCTCCGCCGGGAAGAGCACCTTCTTGATCAGGTTGCCCCCTGAAATCAGCACCCCGGACGATTCCATCAGCGACGAGGCGAACCACGTCCACGGAAGCAGCCCGCAGAACATGAACAACGGGTACGGATCCGTGCCCTGCGGCGCGGCCGGCATCACGTACTTGAAGACGAACGTGTAAATCAGCAGCAGCGTGAGCGGATTGATGAACGACCAGAAGAACCCGAGCACGGAGCCGCGGTAGCGGGCTTTCAGCTCACGCGCCACGAGGCTCTGAATCAGGCCGCGATAGCGCGCGAGCCGCGCGAGATTATCAAGCATGGACCTGCCCGAGGTTACCGGGCATCGAAGTCGAGCACGAGCGTGGTGATGTTGTCCGGACCGCCGGCCTCGTTCGCGGCTGCCACGAGGCGATCGCAAATCGTCTGCAGCGGGACGCCCGACGCGGCCATGATGCCGGCGATTGTGTCGTGCGGCACGACGGTGAAGAGACCATCGGAACAGAGCAGGAAGCGTTCGGCGCGAGTGGGCGTCAGCTCGAGCACGTCGACTTCCGGATCATCGCCGCCGGCGAGCGCGCGCGTGACAACGTTGCGCCATGGGTGCTGGCGCGCGGCGCTCGGCGTCATCGCGCCGGCGCGCACCTGCTCTTCGACCCACGAATGATCGCTGGTGATCTGCTCGAGCGCACCCTCACGCAGGACGTACACGCGGCTGTCGCCGACATGCGCGACGCTCGCCCGCGCACGATCTGGCGAGGCCAGCAGCGCCGACGCTGTCGTCGCCATCCCGCGGAGGTCCGCCGCGTCGGCAATCGCGTTGGCGATCTGATGGTTGGCGAGGCGGAACGCCGCCTTGAGCCGATTCGATTCGAAGCTCAACGTCGGTTCGAACGGGAACGGCCAGGTGCGGTTCTTGTCCGCGCCCGCGGTCTCGTGAATGAATTTCTGAATGGTGTCTACCGCAATGCGCGAGGCGACTTCACCGGCGACGTGACCGCCCATGCCGTCGGCGACGACGAACAAGCCGAGGTCTTCGCGAGTGCAGTAGCTGTCTTCGTTGCTGCTGCGGCGGAGGCCGGGGTCCGTGCTGACGGCCCAGGACAACTGCATGGAGGAATCGTATCAGCCTTGCGGCGGTGGCATGCGCTGGCGTCCGACCCGGCCCGCGAACTGACCGCGCGAGGCCACCTGCAGGCGCGCGAGCGACTTCGTCAGAGCGGCGCGCGCACGCTCGTAGTCGACGTCCGACTTTGGCTGGGTCAGCCGGTTCTCGGCGCGTTTTCTTGCTTCTTCGGCCCGAGTGACGTCGATGTCTTCCGCACGCTCGGCGAGCTGCGCGAGAATCGTCACGCGATCCGGGAGCACCTCGGCAAACCCGAAGGCGATCGCAAGATAGGTTTTCTCCTGTCCTTTGCGGTACCAGAGCTCCCCGACGGCAAGCGACGCCAGCATCGGCGTGTGTCCCGGGAGCACGCCGAAGTAGCCCTCGCTGCCGGGGATCTCGATTTCGTCAACCGGCTCGCGCACGAGCAGCTTGTCGGGAGTCACGATCTGCAGCTCGATGGATGTCGGGAGGGACATGCGTTTTATTCCAAGGAACCAGGAACCCCGAGAACCCTCTCTCTAGACTGCTACTGCTTCGCCATCTTTTCCGCTTTTGCGAGCACCTCTTCGATCGTGCCCACCATGTAGAAGGCCTGCTCCGGCACCGTATCGTGCCGGCCATCCACGATCTCCTTGAAGCCCTTCACCGTCTCCGCGATCGGCACGTACTTACCGGACAGTCCCGTGAACTGCTCGGCGACGAAGAACGGCTGCGACAGAAACTTCTGGATCTTACGCGCGCGCGAGACCGTGAGTTTGTCTTCTTCCGACAACTCGTCGATGCCGAGGATGGCGATGATGTCCTGCAGGTCCTTGTAACGCTGGAGCACCTGCTTGACGTTACGGGCCACCTCGTAATGCTCGTCGCCAATGATGCGCGGATCCAGGATGCGCGAGGTGGATGCCAGCGGATCGACGGCGGGGTAGATGCCCAGTTCCACGATGGCGCGTGACAGGTTCGTCGTCGCATCAAGATGCGCGAAGGTCGTCGCCGGCGCGGGATCGGTGTAGTCGTCGGCGGGCACGTAGATCGCCTGCACCGAGGTGATCGATCCTTTCTTCGTCGACGTGATGCGCTCCTGCAGCTCGCCCATCTCGGACAGCAGCGTGGGCTGGTAGCCGACCGCGCTCGGCATACGGCCGAGGAGCGCGGAGACTTCGGAACCTGCCTGCGTGAATCGGAAGATGTTGTCGATGAACAGGAGCACGTCCTTGTTCTCGGCATCCCGGAAGTATTCGGCGACGGTGAGCCCGCTGAGCGCGACGCGCAGCCGCGCGCCGGGCGGCTCCGTCATCTGGCCGTACACCAGCGCGGCTCGCGACTTCTCGAGCTCCTTCATGTTGATGACGCCGCTCTCCTGGAACTCGAGCCAGAGGTCGTTGCCCTCGCGCGTGCGCTCGCCGACGCCGGCGAACACCGA
>Ga0066677_10000520_pt1 | contig 12644 bp, 6 predicted proteins | sample GraSoiAngelo_126_FD_62299 | JGI IMG/M metagenome (GOLD analysis project Ga0066677, IMG submission 62299) | Grasslands soil microbial communities from the Angelo Coastal Reserve, California, USA - 14_0927_09_20cm | ecosystem: Environmental > Terrestrial > Soil > Grasslands | place: USA... | reverse complement strand
GACAGATCCTGCGCGTCCATCATCTGCTGCTTCTCGCCGAGCGAAAAGAACAGGTGATTCTCCTTATCGAAGATGAATCGCGATCCGTAGTGCGCGTTGCTCGAGTTGTAAATCGCGGCCGGTGCGCGGAACAGCATCTGCTGCTCCACCCATTCATTATCCTTGTTGATTTTTCCGCGGACGATCACGGTCATCGACGGCGGGTCTGGCGGACCGCCGCGGCCGCGCCCACTGGCTTGCGGCGCCGGCGCATTCGTTGTCGCGGGTGTTGTGGTTGTCGCATCAGCAGCGGCAGGCGGCGGGGGCACGTAGCCCGGCAGCGTCTCGGAGTACGAGAGATAGATCCACTCGTTGCGACTGTACTGCGGGTGCACCTCGACGTCGAACAGCCCGCCGTCCTGCTTCTCCCACACCTTCGGCAGTCCTTTGACCGGATCGGGAAGCAGCCTGCCATGGTCAACGATGCGCAGGCGTCCGGGACGTTCCGTGATCAGAAGACGGCCATCCGGAAGGAACGCGAGTGCCCACGGGGTTTCCAGGTTGCGCGCGACGATCTCCACTTTGAACGCCTGCTTCTCGGACTTGATCACCTGCCCGTCAGGGTCCGGCACGTACTCCGGCCTGTCCTTGAGATTGCCGGCCTGGAGGTGAATGTACGCGACCATCTGCCAGATCTGTTGATCCGTCAGCGATTCCTTGAAAGGCGGCATGCCGGCCGCCGGAAATCCCTCGCGGATGTTCTTGACGATCGATTCATCGTCGGCGCCGTGCGCCCATTGGTCGTCGAGCAGGCTGGGGCCACGCGGACCGGCGATCACCGCGGCGCCATGGCATCCGGCACAGATCTCCGTGTAGAGCGTCGCTGCGGGGTTGCCGCGCCCTGCGCGTCCTGCCGGCGCCGCGGCGCCGGCGACGGCGGCGACTGGCGCGGCCGGATTCGCCGCAGGCGACGGCGGACTCTGTGGCGTCGCGGTTTGCATGGCCATGGCACGCGGACCGAGCAGCATAACCGCCGCAACAACAATTAGCCTGATCTTCATGACACCGTCTCCTCTACGCCGCGTCGCGTCCTCTGGTTTCGCGGTGCTCAATACGTGGCGCGGCCTCCGCTCAGATCGAACACGGCGCCGGTCGAAAATGAATTCTCGGCGGAGACGAGCCACGCCGCGAGCGAGGCGAGCTCTTCGACCTTCAAGAAGCGCCCGCGCGGAACCTTCGAGAGCATGTAGTCGATGTGCGCCTGCGTAATTTGATCGAAAATGCGCGTCCGCGCCGGCCCGGGCGTGATGCAGTTGACGGCGATGTCGTCGCCTGCCAGCTCCTTTCCGAGCGACTTGGTGAGCGCAATGACGCCCGCTTTGGCGGCGCTGTATGCGGCGGCGTTCGGGTTGCCTTCCTTCCCGGCGATCGACGCAATCATGAGCACGCGTCCGTAACGCTGGGCGCGCATGTGCGGCACGACGGCGCGGCAGCACAGGAACGCGCCGGTGAGATCGATATCGATGACGCGCCGCCACTCGTCCGGTGGATACTCCCACGTCGGCAGCGTCGGCCCGGCAATGCCGGCATTCGCGACGAGAATGTCGATGCCGCCGAGTCGACCGAGCGTGTCCGCCGCGGCAGTCTCAACTTGATCGGCGTTGACGACATCCACGAACGCAGTGTGGACCTCGCCCAACGCTTTGAGCGCTTCTCCTGCGGCACGAAGCACGTCGCCGTCCCGATCCCAGAGCGCCAGACGCGCGCCGGATTGCAGGAATCGCTCGGCGATCGCGCGGCCGAAGCCCTGCGCTCCGCCTGTAATCACGGCGCGTCGCCCTTGTAGATCGAATTGATGCATACGGTTCGCGAATCGTTCCTCGGGCGGGTCTAAAGACGCCCTACAATCGCCCGCCGATCTCCTCCTCGGACGGGTCTAAAGACCCGTCCTACCAGTCGCCCGTCTATCTGTAGGCCGGGTCTTCAGACCCGGCGTCAATGCGACTCGCGCGCGATCTCATGTCCGCGACACCCGACAAGAAAATCGAAATCGGCGCCTGTGTCCGCCTGCTCGACGTGTTCGAGGAACAGCTGCAGGTATCCGCCGCGCCTCGCGAGCACCGGCGCGCGCCATTCGGATCGGCGGCGCGCCAGCTCCTCGTCAGAGACCTCCATATGAAGCCGGCGCTCCTCCACGTTCAGCTCGATCGGGTCGCCGTCGCGCACGAGCGCGAGCGGACCGCCAACCGCCGCTTCGGGTGAGACGTGCAGCACCACCGTGCCATAAGCCGTCCCGCTCATGCGCGCGTCGGAAATGCGGACCATGTCGGTCACGCCTTGCTGGAGGAGCTTCGCGGGAAGCCCCATGTTCCCGACCTCCGCCATGCCGGGATACCCCTTCGGTCCGCATCCTTTCAGCACCAGTACCGAATCCTTGTCGACGTCGAGATCGGGATCGTTGACGCGCACCTTGTAATGCTCGATATTTTCGAACACCACCGCGCGTCCGCGATGGCGCATCAGGTGTGGCGATGCCGCCGACGGCTTCAGCACCGCGCCTGCCGGCGCGAGATTGCCGCACAGTACCGCGATGCCCCCGTGCGCCACGACGGGACGATCGAGGGGGCGAATCACTTCACGATTGTGATTCGGCGCGTCACTGGAGTTCTCCCATACGGTGCGTCCATTGACGGTGAGCGCATCGCGGTGGAGCAACCCCGCCTCGCCCATCGCCCGCAGCACAGCGGGCAATCCGCCGGCGTAATAAAAGTCCTCCATCATGAAGCGGCCCGACGGCATCAGGTCGACGATCGTCGGCACGGTCCTCCCGATATCGTCCCAGTCGCGGAGCGTGAGCGGAACGCCGATCCGTCCGGCCATTGCGAGCAGGTGAATCACGGCATTCGTCGATCCGCCGACAGCACCGTTGACGCGAATGGCGTTCTCGAACGCCTGCCGTGTCAGCACGCGGGACAGCGGTACGCCCTCGCGCGCCAGGTCGACAATGCGGCGTCCCGACTCGTGCGCGAGCGTGTAACGGCGCGCGTCAACGGCGGGAATCGCCGCATTGTTCGGCAGCGACAGTCCCAGCGCCTCGACGATGATGGCCATCGTCGACGCCGTGCCCATCACCATGCACGTGCCGGTTGAACGCGACATGCAGGGCTCGGCCTCCATGAACTCCTGCTGGGTCATGACGCCGGCCTTCACGTCTTCGCTGAACTTCCACAGGTGGCTGATGCCGATCTCCTGCCCGCGGTAATTCCCGTTCAACATCGCGCCGCCCGACACCACAATCGTGGGCACGTCGCAGCTGGCCGCCCCCATGACCAGCGCGGGCGTCGTCTTGTCACAGCCGCAGAGCAGGACGACGCCGTCGATCGGATTCGCGCGGATCATCTCCTCGACGTCCATGCTGACCAGGTTGCGGAACAGCATGGCCGTAGGACGGACGCTCGTCTCGCCGGTCGAGGTGACAGGAAACTCGAACGGCAGCCCGCCGGCTTCCCATACGCCGCGCTTCACGTGCTCGGCGAGCTGCCTGAAATGCGCGTTGCAGGGTGTGAGCTCCGACCACGTGTTGCAGATGCCGATCACCGGGCGCCCATCGAAGACGTCCGCCGGCAGGCCGCGCCCCATCCAGCTGCGATGAATGAACCCGTCCTTGTCCCGGGCCGCAAACCACGCGCTCGATCGGAAAGTGCGGGACGTCCGCTCTGACACGCCGTGACCTCCGTTACCGGCCTGCAGTGTACCTCCACAGAAGAGAAGGCCACAGAGAAACACGGAAGAACGTAGAAAAACAGAACACACAAACACCCGGAAGACGCTACGAGACGAAGGACCGATCGAGCCCGTGTTTGTTCGCCTTCCTTCTGTGTTCTTCTGTGTTTTTCAGTGGCCGTTTTTTCTGTGGTCCGTGCTGGCGCATCGTAGAAGACCTGTGGCAGTATGGCGCGCCACGATGCAGGAGACGCATCACCTGACGTCCGTCCGTCCGACGCGCGTGCGTTACGTCACGACGGCGTACGCGATGGTGCTCGCGATCGTCATGTACCTCGATCGCGTCTGCATCTCGCAGGCCGCCCCGGCGATGACGCACGACCTCGGCCTGACACGAGTGGAAATGGGATGGGCGCTGTCCGTGTTCGCGTGGGCCTATGCGCTCTTCGAGGTGCCCGGCGGCTGGCTCGGCGATCGCATCGGGCCCCGGCGTGTTCTGATGCGCATCGTGCTCTGGTGGTCGTTCTTCACCGCGGCCACTGGGTGGGTATGGAATGCCGCCTCGCTCATCGCGACCCGTGCGCTCTTCGGCGCGGGCGAGGCCGGGTGCTTCCCCAACCTCACACGCGTGTTCACGACGTGGCTGCCCGTCGGCGAGCGCGAACGCGCGCAGGGACTGCTGTGGCTCTCCGCCCGATGGAGCGGCGCCTTTACGCCGCTGATCGTGGCGTCCGTGCTGGACCTCATTACATGGCGCCAGACGTTCGAGATCTTCGGACTGCTGGGGCTCGCGTGGGCGGTCGCGTTCTACTGGTGGTACCGCGACGATCCGCGGACGCACCCGTCCGTCAACGAGGCCGAGCTCGCACTGCTGCCCACGCGCGAGCAAAGCGCCGTCGGCGCGAAGATCCCCTGGCGCCGGATCGTCGGCAGCGTTTCGATGTGGCTGCTGTGCATCCAGTATGCGTGCCTGTCGTACGGCTGGTATTTCTACATCACGTGGCTTCCGACGTATCTGCGCGAGGCGCGCGGCACGAGCGTGAAGTTCGGCGCGCTGCTCGCATCGCTTCCGCTGCTGCTCGGCGGCGTCGGGTGCATGGTGGGCGCGCAGTTGATTCCACGAGCCGCTCGCGCGCTCGGCAGCATCGTTCTCGCGCGCCGCATCGTTGCCATCGTCGGATTCGTCGGCGCGTCGGGCTGCATCTTCGCCTTTACGCAGATTGCCGATCCCGTGCGCGCGATGCTCCTGCTCGGCCTGGCGGGGTTCTTCAATGATTTCGTGATGCCGGCGTGCTGGGCCGGCTGCATGGACATCGGCGGCCGCTTTTCGGGCACCGTGTCGGGCACGATGAATATGGTGGGCAACATCGGCGGCGCGCTGTCGCCGCTGATCATCGGCTACATCCTGACGTCGAATCCGGGCAACTGGGCGCTGACGTTCTACGTCTCGTCGGCGATTTACCTGATGGGCGGCGTCTGCTGGCTGTTCATCGACGCGCACACACCGCTGGAGCCGCGTGCCCTCTAAATCGAAGCTGCGAAGGAGGCGCGAAGGAATCGCAGGATCTGCTGGTTTATTTTTTTATGGTCCTTCGACCCTTCGGTCTTCCTTCGAATCCTTCGATTGAAAGAGACATGACAGCACACCGAAACGTTCTCGACACGTTCCGCCTGGATGGAAAGGTGGCGCTCATTACCGGCGGTGCTCGTGGGCTCGGACGGACGATGGCGATCGCGCTCGGAGAGGCGGGTGCGGATCTCGCTCTCGTCGGACGCTCGCGCGAGAGCTGCAAGGAGGCGGCGGCGGAGATAGCCGGCGCAACGGGGCGCACCGTGCGGGGCTTCGCGGCCGACGTCACGAGCACCTCGGACGTGACGCGCGTTACAGGCGAGATCATGCAGGCGTGCGGGTCCATCGACATACTCGTCAACAACGCCGGCACGAACATTCGCGGCACTATCGAGCGGCTGTCGGAGGCGGACTGGGACAACGTCATCGAGACGAATCTGAAGGGGCCGTTTCTCTGCTCGAAGGCGATCGGTCCACAAATGGTCGCACGAGGTTGGGGACGCGTCATCAACATGGCGTCGATTCTCGCCGTCATCGCGCTTCCCGGCCGGGCACCGTACGCAGCATCCAAATCGGGAATCGTCGGCCTGACCCGGGTCCTCGCGCTCGAGTGGGCGCGGACCGGCGTCACCTGCAACGCCATCTGCCCCGGTCCGTTCGCGACCGACATGAACAAACAGCTGCTGAGCGATCCCGAGGCGTATCAACAGTTCATCAATCGCATTCCAATGGGACGCTGGGGCGAGCTCGATGAAATTGCGGGCGCGGTCGTGTTCCTCGCCTCCGACTCGTCTGCGTACGTGACCGGCAGCTCGTTGTTCGTCGACGGCGGCTGGACTGCCCGCTAGCGCTCCCTCGGATCTTGCAGGCCGTCCCGGACGGACGTACGATCCGCGCAGCGGCTCTGCCGGACCGCCGGGTCCGGCAGACATCGCACGGCGTTCCGGTACCGGACGACATCGTGAACGGCACGAGAGGGGAGGAGTTCATGATTTGGAATCGGGCCACACGAATACTGGCGGCAACAGTGTTCACCCTGGTCGCGAGCGCCACCGGCCCGCTCGCGCAGATCACCACCGGCACCGTCGCAGGCACTATCAAGGACGCGCAGGGCGGCGTCGTTCCCGGCGCCACTGTTGTTCTCATCAGCGAAACCAAGTCCACCCGGTCGAATCCCGCGCTTACCAACGAGACCGGCGACTATGTCTTCCCCAACGTCAGCCCGGACACTTACACCGTCGAAGTCACGATGCAGGGGTTCAAGAATCTGACCCGGCCGAACGTGAAGGTGAGCGGCGGCGATCGGGTTGCCGTACCGCCTCTCATGATTGAAGTGGGTGGCGCCGAGGAGACGATCACCGTCGCGGCCGAATCGCCGATGATCCAGGCGCAGAGCGGCGAACGATCGTTCGCGATTGCGACCGAGCAGATCCAGAACCTGCCCGTCAACCACACCAACTTCACCAGCGTCGTCGCGCTGACGCCGGGCGTCATCGCGGGCGGCGCGTCGGCGGGCGGCACGCGCCTCGGCGGCGCCGGGCAGAACAACATCATGATGGACGGCGTCTCGGCGATGGACACCGGAAACAACGGCCAGATGCTCAACATGAACCTCGAGTCCATTGGCGAGGTCAAGGTGCTCGTGCAGGGCTATCAGGCCGAGTACGGACGATCGAGCGGTCTGCAGATCACCGCCGTCACGAAGAGCGGCACGAACCGCTTCCACGGGTCCGCGTACGACATGCAGTCGAACTCCGACTGGGCGACCAATAGCTGGGTGAACGTGCAGAACGGCGATGCCAAGGTGAACGGAAAGTTCAAGAGCATGGGCTACACCATTGGCGGCCCCGTGGGCAAGAGGGGCGGCAACAACAAGCTGTTCTTCTTCTACGCGCACGAGTATCGGCCGACGACTGCGCCAATCAACGGCGGCAACCCCATTCGTCTGCGCGTGCCGACGGCTGCCGAGCGCGCGGGCGATTTCTCTCAGACGCTCGATCTGAACGGTCAGTTGTTCAACCTGGTGAAGGATCCTGCCTCGTCACTTCCCTGCACGGCGACAAATACGGGCGGCTGCTTTCAGGACGGCGGCGTTATCGGGAAGATCCCCGCAAGCCGCTTCTACGCGCCGGGGATGGCCGTGCTGGGCCGCTACCCGCTGCCGAACAGGACGCAAGGCCCAGGAGAGAACTGGAATTATGAAATTGCGAGCAGCGCGCTGCCGACCATCGAGAACCTGACGCAGCAGCCTGCCATCCGCATCGATTACCAGACCTCGCCGAAGCTGCGCTTCACGGGAAAGTATTCGGGCCAGCGGGCGCGCCGCATCACGCAGTCCGGCCTCATCCCCGGCTTCAGCGACGTCTATACGCCGTATCCGTTCATCACCAACTACGGCGCGACGGTCAACTACGCGCTGAATCCGACGACGTTCCTCGAGGGCACGTACGGCTTCATCCGTAACCAGCTCTCGGGCGGAAACGAAGCGGGCATTCTCGTCAATGATTCCGCGAATCGCTTGAACGGCCTCGCGGATTTCCCGCTTCTCTATCCGGAGGCGGGCGTCGTCGATCGGCGCTATTACGCCTATCAGGTGATGCAGGCGATCAATCCCGTGTTCTGGGACGGCGCCAAGCTAAATCTGCCGCCGATTTTCGGTTGGGGCAGCCGCATACAGGGCAATGCCAATGCCTGCGCGACGCCCGCGCCGCCATGCCAGCGGTTCCCCGGGTTCCTCAACATCAACCGGACGCAGGACATTGCCGCGAGCATCACGAAGGTCGCCGGACGCCACACTCTGAAGGCAGGCTTCTACAACAACCATAGCTACAAGGCGCAGAACACCGGCGCCGGCGGCATCGCGAACCTGTCGTTCCAGGGCTTCGTGGATTTCGGCAACGACACCAACAACGCTCTCGATACCGGCTTCGGCTACGCCAATGCGGCGGTCGGCGTCTTCCGCCAGTACCTGCAGCAGTCCCAGCTCATCGAAGGCAGCATGATCTACAACAACACCGAAGGCTACGTGCAGGACAACTGGAAGGTGAACAGCCGCCTGACAGTGGACTATGGCATTCGCCTGACGCGGCAGCAGCCGCAGTACGACCAGTTCCTGCAGATGTCGAACTTCTTCTCGAATCTGTGGTCTGCCGCAGCCGCTCCGCTTCTCTACGTGGCCGGGTGCAGCAACGGCGCGACGGTCTGCTCGGGCAACACGCGTAACGCCATGAATCCGCGGACGGGCCAGATCCTCACCGTGCCCGGCGCCGGGAATACGCAGGCGGCGATCGGCACGGTGATTCCAGCCAGCGGCGATGTGAACAACGGGATTCGACAGGCCGGCGAGGGCATCGCCAAGACGTCGTACGTATGGCCCAAGCTGGTGGTGGGCCCGCGGTTGGGTGCCGCGTATGACCTCTCGGGTACGCAGAGCCTGGTCATTCGCGGTGGCGTCGGGCTGTTCTACGACCGTCCGGACGGCAACACCGTTTTCTCCATCCCGGGCAATCCGCCGATCTCGACGTCGCAGGACCTGCGCAACGGCAGCCTCGCGACGCTCAGCACCGGCCTCAGCACGGTTGGCGTGCCGGCGTTGAGCATCTTCCAGTACGACGCGAAGGTGCCGTCATCATGGCAATGGCAGGTCGGCCCGCAAATCGCCCTGCCGTGGGCGATGGCGATCGACGTCGAATACGTCGGCAATCACGGTTACAACCGGCTCGGCGCGTTCCAGGGCGGAAGCACCGTCAACCTGAACGCCGTCGACTTCGGAGCCGCGTATCGTCTCGAGAATCAGGATCCAACGCTCGGCGCGAGCACGGTTCCGGCTGCAAACGCGAATACGGCGAACCTGCTGCGGCCGTACCGCGGCCTGAGCACGATCGCGCAGCAGAGGACCGAGTTCCAGGACACGTATCACTCATTGCAGTTCTCGCTGAATCGGCGGTATCGCGCCGGGCTGGCGTTCGGCGTCAACTACACGCTCGGCCTCTCGTTCAAGGGCAACACGGGTCTCCAGCTCCGGTTGCAGCACGCGGCGGACGGCACCGTGACCGTACGAGCCGACCAGGCGGATTACGAGAAGCTGAACGAGATGCTCAACCTGCAGCGGCACGTGCTGAAAGCGAACGCGGTGTGGGATCTGCCGAATCTCCGCGCGAGCAGCGCCGGCACGAAGGCGCTCTCGTACCTCGTGAACGACTGGCAGATCTCCAGCGTGTTCAGCGCGAACTCAGGTAGCCGGTACGACCTGGGCTTCCAGTATCAGAACAACGGCGGCGCGGTGAACCTGACCGGGTCGCCTGACTACAATGCGAGACTCGTCCCGAAGAGCGATCTGGGCAGCGGCTGCTCGGGCAATGTGTTCCAGCAGTTCAGCACCGGCGCCGTCACGGGCCCGAGCTACGGAAGCGTCGGCCTCGAATCAGGGCGGAACTATCTGATCGGATGTCCGGACCATACCCTCGACCTGTCGCTCCTCCGCAGGATCGGCGTGGGCGGCGGACGCGATGTGCAGTTCCGCGTCGATGCGTTCAACATCTTCAACAGGTACATCATCAACGCGCGGAACACGACCGTTCAGTACCGCAGCCCGACCGATCTGACCATCCTCAACTCTGAGACGCTTCCGGATGGCTCGGTCGATCCGAACCGGGTGAAGCCGCGCGCCGCGGGGTTTGGCGCGGCAACCGGAGCGATCAATCACGGCGGCGAAGTGGGCCTCGGCAACAACTACAACCGCGTCGTGCAGTTCCAGGCGCGCTTCAGTTTCTGAGGCCGCCGAACCAGCGGAACGCGGAACAGCAGAACGCGGGATTCAGGGCCTGAATCCCGCGTCCGGATTTCCAGGAGGAGACATGCGAATGACATCGAGCGCTCCGCTCGCCGCGGCGGCATGCACGGCATTGCTGCTTGGCGCGCTTGGACAGCTCGTTGCCCAGACGCCCGCACCAACTCAGGGACCCGGAGCCCGGGGCGGTGGACGCGGCAGCGTGGCGCCGGCGCTGTTCACCGCGGCGGACGCCGACAAGGATGGCGCGCTGACGCGCGACGAGCTGAAGGGCGCCTTCGACAAGTGGTTCACGCAGTGGGACAGCGCGAACGCTGGATCGATCACTCAGGCGCAGCTCGCGTCCGGGCTCGCCGCGGCGATGCCTCAACCCGCGGCCGCGATCCCGCAGGACGCTTGCGGCGGAAGGAGCTCGAATCCGCGCGTGCCGTGCCAGGCGGACGTCGACAAGATGATCGCGGCGCTGCCCGACAAGGCGCCGGCGAAGCCGCTCAAGCCGCGCAAGATCCTCGTACTCGGACGCGCCGCCGGCTTCGTGCACTCGTCGATCCCGCTCGCCGCGAAAACCGTGGAGGCGATGGGAACAAAGACCGGCGCATGGTCGACGACGATTACGTACGATGCGGCCGACATTAACGCCGACAACTTGAAACAGTACGATGCGGTCTTCCTCGACAGCACGACCGGCTGCTTCCTGGACGATCCAGCCGACAAGGCGGCGACTGACGCGCGCCGCGCGGCCCTCCTCGATTTCATCCGGAGCGGTAAAGGGATCGCAGCGATCCACGCGTCGACCGACTCGTATCACGGATCGTCGTGCGGCGGCGCGCTCCCGCCCGCGGGCGGGCGCGCCAGCGGAGCGACCTTCGGGCTCGCGACCGCGATCATGAGTGACGGGGACAAGAACGGCGATCAGCGGCTCTCACGCGAAGAGCTGGCCGCCGTCACCGACGCGTGGTACGACAAGCTCGATCCCGACAGGGGGGGACGCGTCAGCCAGGCGGATTTCGCCACGCGGTTTGGTGGCGTCGTGCCGACCTCCGCGCCCGCAACGGGCCGCGGCGCCGGCGGCGGCCCGGGCGTGCCGGGCGGACAGCCCCTGTGGCCGGAGTGGAACAAGATCATCGGCGGCTACTTCAAATTCCACTGGCTCGATCCGCAGCTGATTACGGTGAAGATCGATGATCCGAAGAGCCCGCTGACCGCGATGTTCAAGGGACGCGAGCTCGAGATCCGCGACGAAACCTACACGTACAATCAGGAGTCGTTCTCACGCGACAACGTCCACGTCCTGACCAGCATCGATTACGCGAAGATGAGCGACGAGGACAAGGCGACGGAAACCAATCCGCGCAGTGATCACGACTACGCGCTCAGCTGGATTCGCCGCGAAGGCAAGGGACGCCTGTTCTACGAAGCGCACGGGCATCATGAACGCATCTACGCGATGAAGCCGATGCTCGAACACATCCTCGCCGGGATTCAGTACGCGCTCGGCGATCTCAAGGCGGACGATACTCCGGGCACGAAGATCGGCGCGAGATAACGTCGCGTACCGCAAAAGTGGAGAGTACGCTTGCCGCATACGAAATCACGCGGAGGCGGCAGAGCGCGCGGAGAAGACCCTGAACGAAGCGGCTGCTTGCCGCACAGCGGCAGCCTTCTCGGCGGCCTCTGCTCCTCTTGAATTTTCCGTGCGTGAGATCGTCTTCTCCGCGCCGCAGCTCTCAGAGTTGCCGGGACGTGCGAACGAGAGTCAGCGTGAGCGGGCCTTTCCGGCGTCGCTCTCCGTCGATCGCGGCTGCGGCTGAAACAGCAGCTGCGCGAATTCGTACAGATGGGGGCGCCACAGTCTCCACTCATGGCGCCCGGGAGTCGTCTTGAAGACGTGCTTGACGGCGTTCTTCGTCAGCGCCTCGTCGAGCGCCTTCGCCCCATTGAGCGCGAAGTCTTCATCGCCGGCCGCAATCCAGATCAACTTCATCTGCCTTGCCGCGGACGCGTTGTTGCCGAAGAACTTCGGATACGACGCCTCGACGTTCTGTCCGGCCTGTCCGGCGCCCGCGCTCATAATAATGATGTAGCCGAAGAGATCGGGGCGGCTGAACGTCGTATTCACCGTGGCGGCGCCGCCGGCCGACAGGCCTCCCATCGCCCGATCCTCTGCGCGCGTCGAAGCCCGGAACGTCCGCTCGACGGCCGGCATGAGATCGCCGATGAAGTCCTGCGCGAATGCCTGCAGCGGCGCGGGGCCCGCTGGCGCGGGAGGGGCGACGCCGGCTGCTGCGCCGGGCGCCGGCGCGCCCGCCCCGCGTCCTGCGGGCGGCGCCACGTTGCCGGCGGCCGCGATGCCCGGCGACATGCCGTTCGGTCCGAGGCCGAGGCTGCCGCCGCCCCGCGCGAGCGGCATGACGACGAGCATCGGACGCGCCTTTTTCTCCGCGAGCAGGTTGTCCATGATGATGGGCGCGCGTCCGGTCATCACCCAGCCCGGATCCAGATCGCCGCCCCCGTGCAGGAGATACAGGACGGGGTATTTCGTTGTCGTGCGGTTGTAATCGGGCGGCGTATAGACCCACGCCT
>Ga0066677_10000514_pt1 | contig 12722 bp, 15 predicted proteins | sample GraSoiAngelo_126_FD_62299 | JGI IMG/M metagenome (GOLD analysis project Ga0066677, IMG submission 62299) | Grasslands soil microbial communities from the Angelo Coastal Reserve, California, USA - 14_0927_09_20cm | ecosystem: Environmental > Terrestrial > Soil > Grasslands | place: USA... | reverse complement strand
GGCCCCAGCCGACAAATTCATAGACACCGCAAAAAATGCGCCCTATTTTCGTATTGCTGGCCGTTCCGGGAGGAGCGAAGCGTGAACGCAGAGGTGTAGGGACTCAGCAGTCGGCTGGGTCGGCGGATTCTGATATACCTTGGGCTGCGCGCGACCCTGCCTTCGCTAGTATATGTCGCGTCGATTCGATCTTCTCTAGTGCCGGCGCAGTGCAGATCTGGGCCTGCGCTTGATCCATAAGTTTCTGCGAACGACGTTGCGGCGTGCGATGACGGCCAGCCTTGCACCCAGCTCTGTAACGCTAGGTGCGCGATTAGCGAGATTGCGAAGCCAATGGCAGCCATATGGCCGATTGCTGATGACGCGGTAGGCTAGAAGACGGCGTCCCGAAGGGACGGGAGTAGCTAGGGACCACCCACCACCCCCGCGTGCGAGCGGACCCCACCCTGGCTTTGATCGCCTCGGGAAATTGCATCCGAAGATTGTCAGCGTCGCGGCATCTGATTTCGCCAGGCAATTCCGGCGCGCGGGCATTTAGCCACACTAACGAATCCCCGACTCCTCTGACTGGAATTGTCACCATGCGGCGACTACGATTTTCCGTATTGCCAACGTGCTCGAACAAGCCACAGCTTCTGCAGAGCGCCCTCGGACAATCCGGTAATCTTCACGGAGGCTGCGCCGCTTGCACCGCCGTTTGCTAAGCGAAACACAGTCATTCCGCTTCCGAGCACAACGCCAGATTCGGCGATCGCTTCGAACACCACGGCGGGCTCCAAATCCTTAAAGCGAGTCGCTGTTGCGAAGAATTCAGGATCTTGAACCTGATAAACCACTAAGGCGGTTGCTGCCAGTTCGTAATCTGTATATCCCTCGCGAGTAACGCCACTCACCGTCGTTCCTGGATGAACGGCGGGAACACACTCGACCGCTACGTGTGTTATTTGCGCGGTAATCTTCGCGGTGTCGCCCCACTGAATCTCTGCTGCGTCTAATTGCGGTACTCCTTTGACATTCTGAGGGCATTTGTTTGGTGACCCGTGCGGCACCAGAAGCTGGTCGCAACCAACCGAGGTAGCAAGCCCAATACAAATCAATAGGGCAAATGTCTGACGCATCATCGTTGTGCTCCACGGTTGCTTACAAGGACCAGCCCGAGAACGATCGTCGTCATGCTGTCGATAACCTGCCAATCGTGTCGAGTGAAGCGGAGGGAACCAAAGGATTGAAGAGAATGGCGATCGCAATCACCAACCACATTCGGCCTCGACTGACATCCATGAACAACATTGCTCTGTAGACGCACGACGCGCAAACGAGTAGCCGTAGGATCTGGTAGAACCCATATGGCCATCGCCCAAACGCCGCTCCGAGCAAGAGCACAACGGCGGCACTTAACGGCAACCGCAGTTGCTGACGGACGGAGGCGTGGTCGCCTGACATCCGACTACTGACCCTTCTCCCTCACGACCGGCGGCCGGCACACGCTGCATGGCCCGTAAGACTTCGCCGCGTCCTTCAACTTCATCGGGATCCTGCTGCTGCGGAGATAGCGGCATCCGTCACGATGATATTTGGCGCCGGTCCGTGTGACATAAACAGTCTCGTTCTCGACATCCGACTTCGACTGCTCCGCCTTCTGAACCGGCCGTGGCGCGACCGCCGTGTGAGCAGTCGCCGGCACGAAGCCCAGAATGACAAACCCAAGGACGAGGACTCGCAGCAGATTCCGGCTCATGACATCACCTCAGTTCGAAGACCTTCGAAAGACGGTTCACTGTTTCACTTTTCAAGGCACTATGGCGATTTTCGACACAGGGTGAATCTCCATCCACCGCGCGTGATTCTCGTCCTGAACGTAAGTTCCCGTGATCGCGACGTGGGTTCCCACTGGCGGCAGCTTCACAGCATTGCTGTAATCCGAAGAGCACGCGGAGATGGCGCTTGGCTGCGAGGGAGACCAGTTACAGACGATCTCAAACACCAAATTCCCTTCCTCATCCGATTCGTTGCCGGCGCTCAGCAGGTGCTTGTACTCCGGATCGACATCGAGCCACCCATGCGTGTCACCATCCTTCTCCTTCCGCACGCCATCATGACGCCTCCCGCTACTCGCATCGACGATCGTGCCGGTGATGGTGAGACACGGATGAAACACTGTCAGGCGCTCGGGGTGGTACACATGCTCCCATAAGCCGTCTCGGCAGCCCGTTTCGTCGGACGTGCCCGAATGGCCCTTCATCGGGAGTCCCAAAGAGGCCTCATCCGTGGTTGAGGGCGTCTCTGGAGCCGCAGCGATGGGCGGAGAAGCAGGAACGCCGACCGGCTTCTTTGCACAGGAATTCACCCACACCGCCCCAAGCACCAACACCAGGACGATGATCAGCAGACCTCGATACGAACGCATAACTCCCCCCGGCGCGAGAAGTAGGTGCGCCCGTGGTCCTTGCTTTGTGAGGCTTTGGACAGATTTTGCCGCCGACGCCCTCCTCAGTCAACAGGAAAGCCAACAATCGTCAGATCGCGGACTCCGGAATGACGCCCCAAGAAACCAGCGCTAACGGTTAGAGCCGCAGAATTTGCCACTTCTCCAGAGGTGAGCTATCGTGTGTGCGAATTCGTCACACACTCAGTAAAAGGAGAGACTTCGTGGCCAGACCGACTAGCGAACTCCGCCGTTATGCGGTGATCGGGGCTGAACAGCGGCTACTTCAGATTTCCGCTGAAGCACAGGCCATTTACCGGACGTTCCCTGAATTGCGTCGAAGGGGCCGGCGCGTCGCGGCGACGGCTGATGGAGGTGTTCTCTCCAGCGCATTCGACCCAGGCGAGCATGTCCCCTCCCCGTCTGAAGATGGCACTCGTGGACGGAAGGGTCGTGGACCTGGCCGACCTCGCAAGCGGAGAACGATGTCGGCGGACGCTCGCCGGCGCATATCCGAGGCTCAGAAGGCGCGGTGGGCGAAGCAGAAGGCGGAGAATGCTGCGGGAACGAGGGGCAGAGCCGGAAAGAAGAAGAAGTAAGGTCCATCTGTCCCGCAACTTACGCGGTCTCCTCTCTGCCTCAGAGTGCCACGACTTGCGGTCTTTGTTGTTCGGTCGAAGTTCTTGCAATCAGAGCGAGCTCGTCATTCAGTATGCCGAATCCTAGCTGGATAGAAAAACGCCTCGAATTTTTCCCTGGCCGAGTGGTAATCCTCGGCAGAGCGATAACGCAACCGATAATCAAACCGGCAATCCTGAGCCGCGTACCGTTGCATCACCGCGTCGAGCAGTGCTGGGATCATTGCAGCTTCAATTTCGCCACCATTACCTTTGAGGCGAACAGCCATCGGCAGCCAGTTCACAGACGTTTGATCTTGCGCTGCCAACCGAACCACAAACGCACCGTCAAGGGCCTCGACATCGATCAGCACATTATCCTCAGCGCACTTCGGCTTGCCTCGTCTAGCAGCATCCGCCGTATCGGCCAGCTTCTTGTCGAACGCTTGCTTTAGATCCTCGCGGCTGATGGAAGGAGCGCCCAACATAATCCGCAGGGCTTCGACTGTCGCGTTCAGCTCGCGATTTGCGACACGCAGTTCCCTGACATCTGTTTCGATCCGTATCAACTTGGCTTGCAGCAGCGCTGCATCCAATGTTCCTTTTCCCGCTGCACCTTTGATGGCTGTTCCAAGCCACATAACGAACATCAACAGCAGAAATACCTCTGCAATCGTCATGGCCACGACGGTGACGCTGCTCTGATTTTGCCTCATCGCGATTTCCACCAACCCCAGAAGGACTGCGCCGCCTCACGACTCCGGCTCATTGACTGCCCAAACTCTTGCAGATGCGTACTCGCCTTCGAGACGCTTCCCTTGAAATTCTCTACCGCAGGCGCTGCATCGGAGACGTGGCGCTCCAGCTGCTGTGTTTTAGCAGATGTCTCTGCGAATGTCTGCGCCAGTCGGGCCGCCGACTCCCGCAAAGGGGTCACTGCCTCATCTATCCTTTTGCTGAATGCCTCTGATGGAACTTCAATCCGTCGCACGCGCTCGACCCACTCCTCGAGAGCTTTGGTCGTTTCGGTGACGCCGTTCTCAAGCGACGTGGCCCACTTTTGCTGATTTGCATCCAAACGCCGAGCGAGGCTTGTCGTCGTCCTCGCGACTGCCATCATCGCTTGCGAAGCTTGATGCGCGCCGTCGGCGGCACCGAGAACCTCTCGGGCTACTTCCTCAGTCGCTTTGCGAACGTGCTGGACGGCACCGAGCGTCGCTCCCCCGATCGTCTCCTGCATTCTCTGTGATTGATGCTCCCACTCCCGTAGCCACATTTCTGAACTGGCGAGCGCCTTGTTTCGAAATGTATTTACTCCTTCGCACGCGAATGCAATCTCGTCGCGAAACGCTTGGAGCTGCCGTGCCAGCTCCTCTCGGCCGTCCTCCAGCTGATCTGGCACTGCATAGCGAAACTGTAAAATCAGCATTCGCAAGAACATGCCCAGACCTGTTGTTATAAGGGCATAGCCGAAGATCGCGAATACGTCCTCTACACCAACCTCCCGGCCACGGCTTACGATTAATGCGTCCGCTAGCGCATATAACGTCCAAAGAAAGCCCAGAAAATACACGGAATCGCCGATCTTCTCCGCGTTCCGCGAAGACTCGCTGAGGGCGTACCAGAAGTACGTCAGCAGCAAGACGCACGGAATAAGCAGTCGAATGACATTGGCGTTTCGAAGCATTGAAATCGCCAAGCCGCCCCCGAGGGCAACAACTATCCATGCGACGGCCACGTTGTGACGTCGGATCGTTTCTGAAGCAACGAGGATCAAGCCGTCGGCCGTTGCTCTTAGGCCGCCAGTCGGCGGAGTCCCTCCCGCTAGTGCCGCTTTCGCTCCAGGAAGTTGGTCGATTGTGGATCCTGTGGTTTCCTCTACTGAGTCCATTGCTTCACCTTTTCGCTCGTGAATCCTGCAATGGGCAGGGACAGCACTTCGGATGCGCCGGCCCGGCGAAACCGGTCCTCCCATTGTGCCAGTCGATTAAACAACCGGTTCGGGTCTTTCTCATCGCTACGTTGTGGGCCCCACAACATGAGAACACGCTCACCTTTGAGCACAAACTCTGCGCGTTGATTTCCCTTTGGCAGATCTTCAACAAAATCGCTCAGAATGCATAGCAGCTTTGATCCTGCCACGGTTTTTGTGGAAATCGTGGCGATTGCTACGGCACCCGAAATATCGGTGAACGGTTCCTCCTTCGCACTGCGCTGGTGAATCCGCCTAACGCACTCTGTGAACCATCGTTTCAGCACTTCGGACCGCGTAATCCGAGCGCTGGCAGATTTATGCGGATCGACCCTTAGGAGCTGCTGCTCGTACGTGATCGCCGGACCGCATGGTGCATCTAATGTGAGACTTGAACTTCCGATAGCCGACACGTACACAGACCCTGCAGGCCATGCCTGCGTGAGCACTTGTTGCAGCACATCCGTGACACCTCTGAGAGCCGCCTCTTTGGCCTCATCGATCGGCGCAAAGCTCTTACTGAGATCCACGATGATGATGGCCGATCCCGGTGAGTCCGCTTGTGGCGCCTCGCTGGGCGCTATTGACTGTGGGCTTGCCTTCGTGGGCGCCACCTCATTGCTGGTTGACTGCGAACGGTTCGCCGATTCGGCCCGGCTATGCGCAGACTGACTGATCAGAATTGACGCTACAGAGATCGCCAGCCCCAACGTCGCCATCAGCGAGATTCTAGAAAACGACATCGGCGGCTCGTTTGAGAGGTGACCGCGGCACAAAGAACCCATGCGTGGGCTCGCCAATAATACGGATGACCCAAGCAATAACGGCGACGGCTCCGGCGAGAAGTTGAACTAAACAGCACCACAGCAGCGCGACAGCCAGGCCGAAGAACTGAACGATTCGCCAAATCTGCAGGGCTGCAACAGGTAAAGCACCGCCTATTTCGCGACAGGCAAAGATGACGGCAGCTCCGCCCACAACGGCAAACAGCCATCCGGCCAGAGCTGCCGAAGGACGACCGCGAGACGTCAGTGGGATAACCGCAAGAACCGCCACTACTAATACCAACGGCAACGCCGCTGCAACGCGAGCTGAGGGTGCGGGAAAAAGCGGCACTAAGGTTCCAGCGACATCTCGCACGTACTTCTCTTTGGGAACCGCCAGGAGTCCGGAGATGCAGAGCAACAGGCCCAAACTCATGGCAACGGCAATCGCTAGCCCGTCACGCCATTGCGGAAACATCCAACCGAGCGTGAACGTCGATGTGACGACAAAGCCGGTCAGCGCAATTAGTGATACAACTAGCCAAATTGACACGCGACTTCGGAGCCAACTAACAGCGCGGCTGCTGTTAACGCGTATTTCTTTGGCATCAGCCCAAGATGGCGGCTGATCGGCCAGTCGGCGAAGCTCCTGCCGCAACGCTTCTAAGGACGCTTGCACCGGGTTCAGGTCAGAACGCACGCACATTTGGGTTTGAATGTCAGCCGCCTGACGCCGAACGCACGCGGCGGCGCTCTCGAGAGCCGCGGATTCCTGGCGAAGGAGTGCTGTCTGGACTTTAGCCCGCTTCACCGCGCGTTCATACGCCTTCACCGCAGTGCCGCTAATAACGGTAATTAGCGCCTGAAAAGCAGCCTCTCCGAGGCCGAACAGCGCCATGACGAGCAAGAAGCCCCACCCGAAAAAAATCTGCTCAAACGACAAGGAAAGGCCATCGATTAGGGTGAATCGCTCACCGGACCCGGCCGCGATACGTGAGTAGAAGAAGCCTTCTACGACGCCGAAGCCCACGGCGGCTGCCGCAGTCAGAAGGCGGCCAACACTCAGCTTGCGCGGCATTCCCAGGGCGGGTTCGTTGTGCAGACCCAACCAACCAAACAGAAGCCCGGTCGATGCTTCGATGAGTGTCAGAAACGAGGCGAATATGCGAAATAGGGGGATGCCAAAGAGAACGATCGCCGGAGGTACAATCGACAACTCGCGCAAAATTTGCCCTAACATCCCGGTGTTGACGATAATCAACACGAGCAGTACGCCGGCAAATATCGGAAGGAGAACTGCGGAAATCCGCCAGCGCACAAGTTGGCGTAAATCCAATTGGCCCTCTGCTCCCTGCGTCATTGGCTCGGCGGCGAGGGTGACCGGGGCCGTGTCTTTCGACGAGGCCAGGCGGGTTGCCAGATCGCCGGCATCGCGAAGAGCGATAGTTACTGCGGTGACTAGCCCCTCAACGGGCGCCAATCCTCGCAATGCAGTCGCTTGCCATCTGTTGAAGTGTGTGTCGTAGATGACCGAAAGGTTCTGCTCTTCTGCGAATTGCGCAGCTGCTTCTTGAATGCTTCGGTCTGCACTCCGCTTCCGGATTCTTAAATCAGACCAGAATTTCTGTGCCGCGCGGAACAACTGCTCGCGCGCGCTCTCGATAGCGGGCCAGATGAGATTAGCCGGGATAGACGCCACTACCCAGAGCAGCAAAAATGAAAGCGTCCAGACGGTGGCCCGCACCTGCCAAGGTCCGTTCGTAAACAGCCACTGAATGACCTGCATAGAGTTTCCCAAGAATCGCCATTACGCCGAGACAGACTTCGCCAGATAGGATCTCCGTACGAATCCCCATCACGACGCCGAACCAAATGCTGGTGAACAGAACCGACTATTTATATGCTCGCTCGCGCTTACGGATCGGTAGTTGCGAGAATGCCGTAGGCATCGCACGTGACGTCAGCCGCACACTTCTGTAATTCAGTCCGCGACCGCCGTGCACAACCTAAGCCTCGACACATGCCGCTGACTCAGGAGCGTTGATAGTTATGCGCTCCCCTGAAATTAGTCGTCTGTTTAGAAGATTACTGGCATGCCGGACGGCTCGGATCGCTCTCGGCTGAGCCAGTTGCGAATTACGTGCCGGGCGTGGCTCGGTTACTTCGTCCCGGTCGCTGTTGCGCGATCAGCCAACCGTATCGAGCTGGATAGTATTTGAAAGCACGAAATGGCGCAGATGTTAGTTTGTGGTTCAGCAGAAATGTGATGTCTCTGCTTTAGGGGCGGTCAATCACGACAATCGGATGCAGCTCAATGCAGTTGCTCGAGCGTCCCCGTTGGCCATGTACGAAGTCATAAAATCCGACGCCCCTCACCCGCACAGTTGTACCGACCAAATTCGAAACGGGGCGCCCATCCCTGAGAGTTTCGAACATCGCTTCTGCGGTCCGCAGTGTCGCGAAATGCGGAGAAATGACCGCACCCATACAGACGGTGTCCGCGAGCTCCGCCACAACGGTTGATCCCGGCGAGTTCAGATCTTCTATTGCAATGTGGTAATCCCGATCGTCCTGGTGGGCGATGAACGTAATGCGACCTACAATCTCAAAAACTCTGAACTCCTCCGCAAATGTGCGGGCCTCGGGCAATCCACTGCAATGCGTGGGGAAGGCATTTAAGTCCGCGATCGATATCGGCGTGGCGCTCAACACATTGACTTTGGCCGCATCTGGATCTGCAAGGGTCTTCACGAACCAGCGCTCGGTGCCACAGGCGAGCCCTGGGGATGGTGGTGGCGCAGTGGGAGTGTTGGGGGTACCCATAGTCCGACCGCAGCTAGTCGCAACTAGCAGCGCGAACGCGAGGAGCCAACGTAACCGCGCTATCGGCCGCCTCCGTTAACCGAGGAGAATCGGCCGAATGCGGGCGTAAAATTCTGTTCCGACTGGGAGATTGTTAACCCGTTACACAGCAGTCCCGGACAGACCCAGCACTTCACTCCTTGGTGGCTAGAACATGTGCCGCTGCGGTTTTGCGAGCAGCTGAACGCGCCATCATCGCAAATGGCGGTAACGGGTGGTGTTCCGTTCCCAATGCACGTCGCATTTGCGGGGATGGACGACGCATCACACGCGGGTCCGTTCGGTCCCGGATGCGGTGTAGGTGGTGTCGGACTCGGAGTCGGCGTGGGCGACGGAGAGGGCGACGACTGCCGGTGCATCGGGATGTCAGCCGTCATGTTCCCGCTGACCGTCACATCGCGTTCGGCGATGTCGTACCCGGCCTTCGTTGCCCGCAGTGTGAATCTGCCGGTGCCCAGCCCATTAACGCAGTACTGGCCGGAGTTGTCGCTCGTCGTTGAGAGCGAGGTGTCCTTTACTAAGACCGTTGCGCCGCCCACAGGCGCGCTCCCTGTGTCCTCCTTGACGGTTCCGCAGACGCTGAACGTAGTTGGCGTCGGCGAAGGTGGCGTTGCAGGTAACGCGGGAACGTTCTCGGATCTTGTGGCAACATTCGCCCCAACCGAATCGGTATAAGAAATCGACACCGCAATACTTGTCGCGTAGCCACGATCGGCCGGATCGTCCGTTAACGTCAGGCGCGCAGAGCTGACTGACGCGCCTGTGGCGACACTCGTCGTCCCGAATAGGTCACTCGGTTCAACCGTGGCGCTGCCGCGACCGTTAGGTGAAACGATACTGAATGCGCTGCTGGTAAGAGTCGCCGGCAACCCGCCCGTGTTTTGCACCGTCAGCCGGATGACATACTGATATCCGCTTCCGCTGCGGGATCCTTCGACGGTCATCTGGGTGACGGAAATCGAGGCTCTCGGTGCTGGCGTTGGCGCAGCGGGAGACGAGCCTCCGCCTCCACAACTGACGAATCCAAGCGCAATGGCTATTGCGATAACGAGTGCGCGAACGGTTCGGACCATTCCTCCTGCCGAACATCGCATCCTGTGCACGACCACGACGACTGTCAAGGTGTGCGGTTAAGGCGGACGAGTTTGAATCTGATCCATGATGGCGTCGAGCTTCTTCTCGATCGCGTCCAGCCGCGTGTGAACGTCAGCGATCTCGCTTCGATCCTGCTCGAAAAACAGGCTCGCGACCGTCGCCGTGAACACGCCAATGACACCGATGCCGGTGAGCATCAGCACAACCGCGATCAATCGTCCTTCTAACGTAACGGGCGACACATCCCCGTACCCGACCGTCGTCGCCGTGACGACCGCCCACCAGAGCGCATCGCCGAAAGAGCCAATCGCCTTATTCGAATCGGATTCGAAGATGAACACGCCCAAGGCGCCCAACAACACGACCGCCACCGCCACGAGGGCGGTGTAATGGAACTTGCGCCTCCCGAACAGACGCCTTCCGATCCGCAGCCCTATTCCGGCAACTGCTCCTGCACGTACGAGCCGCAGTAGGCGCAGAGCGCGCAGCACTCGCACGCTCCGCATCCCCTGCAGATATTCCGGAACGAGGAAGGGGGGCGAAATGACGATCAGCAGGAGATCGAACCAGGCACGTCGAAGGAATCGGGCCTGTCCTGCTGCGCTCCACCGAAGTAGGAATTCAGCGCAGAACGCGAGCCAGACGATCCAATTGACAATGTGTGCGCCTTCTCGCACCAGGGGATCGGTCGCCCGCTCTTCCAGCACCAAGGCAGGCACCACCAGCAGCGCAAGAATCGCAATCGGCCATTCCAATGCCCTGAGCGTTCGCTCCGAGATGCGCATCCCATCCCGATTCTACGTGAAGCGTCGGTCGCTGGTTGGGTCGAGGTCTTGACGGTCACTCCGACCAGACGCTATAAACCCGACGGCATGCCTCCTCTCACGTGTTTCACGGTCGCTGCCCTGCCCAAGCCGGGACTCCTCTCACGGCTAATCGGACAGAAACCGAAGGAGCACGGGTTTCTCGAGATTCAGAACCTGCTTGCAGAGCGACCGTTGGAGAGTCTGACCGCGGGGGATGTAGAGCAGGTGCTCTCCACCTACGAAATCAGCCGGCCTCAGGCGGCGCCGAGGCTGAAGGAGATGTATCGGATCGCTGTTTAGCATGTCGCAGAGGATGACGAGATGTCCGAGACAGATCGCGGCGCATTAAAGCATCTGCGTTATGTCCTGGCCTTAGATGACAGCGATGCGGATCACGCAGAGAACGAAGTACTGCGTGATCTCTTCCGCGCACGACTCAAGAGGGAGCTCGATGATGGGTTTCTCTCGGACGCAGAGAAGGCGCACCTTGAGGCGGTCGCGAAGAGCTTCGGCTTGGCTGACGCAATGCGCCAAGAGATCTACAAGGAGGAAGTGATCGCCGTTCTCCAGCAAGCCTTCAACGAAGCCGTGGCGGACCACCGCCTGACCGACGAGGAAGAGCGGCGCTTGATGAGAATGGGCGAGAACCTCGGTATGACGATTACCCATGACGCGGAGACTCAAACGAAAGTCGCTCGGTTTCGCCTCCTCGCCGAAATCGAGGCCGGAAGACTTCCAACGATTACCACGCCGCTCTTGCTGCAGCGCGGTGAAGTCTGCCACGCTGAACTGCCTTGTCGCCTCCATGAGAAGCGCACCGTGACCAACGTGATTCGTTACTCAGGACCGACCGGGCGTGTCCGCATCATGAAGGGCTTGTCATGGCGCTATGGAGCGATCAGCGTTAACCGCGTCACGAGCGAAGAACTGCGGCAGATCGACTCCGGCACGCTTTACATCACAAACAAGAGATTGCTGTTCAATGGGGCCGCGAAGAATCAGAACGTGCCGTTTAAGAAGATCGTCCAGTTCACTGCGTACAAAGATGGTCTGGAAATCGAGAAAGTGTCCGGGCGGGATCAATATTTTATCGGTAGCGGCGACATTGAATTGATTGGAGCAATCCTTGAATCGGCGTTGCGACTATCACGTGAATTGTGATGGAAGGCGAGTGTGCATTTAGAATCCCGAAGTCTCTTGAAGGGGGTCAGCGCGAGCTGTGCCAGCCGCGAGGAAGGAATAGCGTCCTAGACCTCCGCCCATGCTTCCTCCTTCAACTAACCGTACGGCGCCACGTGCCTTGCCCACGCGCAGCGCCAGAATCGTTCAACACGGGTTAATAAAGGACACGCGCGGCCGAGTTGCGCAGGCCGGAGGCTGGAAGGGTCTGAGAATCGCGAGTGTCAGGCGCACGCGTCCGAAGAAACGAGAGGCCGAATGTGAGCACTATGTCTGCGCTTCACTCCGGATGTGAAGAAGCCGCCGCAGCCGTCGCGCACGCCGCACGGCTCGCAGGCCGGCAGATACTCATTCTTCCAATCCGAAATCGACTTACGGCAATACGGCCACAGACGCTCGGGCACCGTGCACAACTGATGGTTGTAGATGGACACTTGCATGCCGCGACCGGCCAAAAACAATGTCGCTGTCTCGAGTTGCGCCTGATACTCCACCGGATCGATCCAAAGCGCCTCAAGATTAGGGACCGTGTAGCCGGTGATCTCAAGGCCCATCAACGCGATTTGCGAGGCGAACGTGAAGTTCCGATAAAGGAACTCAGCGAGCTGCGGTAGGCGTGCGTACGTGGTGCGATGGATCACCACGCGAATTTCGACCGGCACTCCAAACCGGCCGAGGTTGTGAAGGCCTCTCACTGTCTGCTCAAACGCGCCGCGGCACTGGACGACGTAATCGTGCTCGGCGGGGACATCGGAATAGAGCGGAATTCCGATCATCAGATCGGAATGCTGCACATCGGCGACGGCCTTCGCAAGGGCGTCATAGCAAAAGAGCCGACCATTGGAGAGCATATGAAGCGAGGTGGTCGGCAACGATGTCTTGCAGGCACGTAGAACCTCGAGCAGCCCTTCGCCAAGGAGAGTGGGCTCCCCGCCGGTGATCCCAAGTTCCTGCGCGCTGGGATGAATTAGGCGAATGAGTTTTAAGTGCTGATCGATGATG
>Ga0066677_10000510_pt1 | contig 12777 bp, 8 predicted proteins | sample GraSoiAngelo_126_FD_62299 | JGI IMG/M metagenome (GOLD analysis project Ga0066677, IMG submission 62299) | Grasslands soil microbial communities from the Angelo Coastal Reserve, California, USA - 14_0927_09_20cm | ecosystem: Environmental > Terrestrial > Soil > Grasslands | place: USA... | reverse complement strand
CACAATGCCAAAGCTGTGAAATACGTGTACATTCGTCGCACTTCACAGAATCAAATTCTTCCTGGCCTGTTTGGCACATTTTCTCTTCCTCGAAACGAGGCACTTTGCCTCGCTTTACTTCGCCAAGAACACTCAGAATTCCGCATAAACACTGAGTTTTCGCATGATTTGAGGGATTTCGACAAACAAGGTGTGCGGGAGGAGGGATTTGAACCCCCACGGCCTTTCGGCCACAAGATCCTAAGTCTTGCGCGTCTGCCAGTTCCGCCACTCCCGCACGGAGGTTCTATTCTAGCGGTTGCGGCGGTGGCATTCCATCGGGATTTCGCGTGGCGGCTACGCTGGAGGCGGAAAAACGGGAACCTATAGACCGCGTGTGCTCTTATTGTTTCAGGATAAGTATGGATTCGTTGGGGTCCGGGAGGCATAATGGTGTTGTCGCTCAAAAGAAGTAAGCTTGGTGTGTCCCCATCCAAGCCCGGATCCTTTGCCCAAAAGAATAGATGCCAAGGGTCGCTGCGCGTGAGGCCAGCGCAATGATCATTCAAGAGCAAGGCGAGCACCTCGTTTTGATTCGCCAAACGGACCACGCGGTCTTGGCGGGCCATTTTGCCCGCGAGTTAGGAAGTGAGGAGTTTGCCCTGCCGCAGCCGCAGGATTCCTTTATCCTGGCTGCCACCGAGCACGATAACGGATGGAACGAGTGGGAACTGCTCCCGGAAATCGATCAGGTGACGTTCTTGCCGTTCAGCTTCATGTCCATTCCCACGCGCGACCACATCGAGCTCTACCAGCGGGGAATTGAGCGCGTTGTAAAAGTGGATCGCTACGCCGGGCTGCTCGTAAGCATGCACTGCCTGGGCCTCTATGATCGCATGCGCGCCACGATGCCGGGATTTTCTGCGAAATACGTCAAGGCAAACGAATCGCAAACGGTGAATGATTTTTTGCAAACGCTGCGCCTGCAACAATTGCGATTGAAAGTGGATTTGCGCGCGGATCCCCGGATGAAAGACTTCACCGAGGAAAAATGGCTGGAGACGAATTTGCTTCGGCTGGAAGCGCTGGACCGGCTTTCGCTTTATTTCTGCATGGGACCGTTGGAGGGCGCGACGATCGATGCGGTTCCTGCCGACTATCACGGCAACGAAGTGGATTGGAACCTGCAGCCCGAGGGAAGCAGCGCGGTGATGCTCGAACCGTATCCCTTCCGGCGCGATCCGCAGGAGATCAGTATTCTGGCGCGGCGCATTCCCCGGCGGCGGTATGCGGATGATGCGGATTTTCAGAAAACGCTGGGCCAAGCACCGTATTTTGCGCTGAAATACACACTGCGGGCCGGCGGCGCGGACATGCGGGTACAACGCGCAGGAATCGGATTAGGTTAATTCGCGGCCGCGCGTCTCCGGAAGCAGCAAAGCGAGAAAAGCCGCGGCAAGAAAAGCTCCCGCCAGCAGGAAAAAAGCCGGAAGAAAGCCGAATCGCGTTGCCATGGCTCCCACCGCAAAGGGCGCGACTGCGGATAAGCCCCGGCCCAGATTGTAACTGAGACCCATCGCCGCCGCGCGAATCTCTCCGGGGAAAAGTTCGCTGGCGATGGCCGCGTAGCCGGAAAAGAATCCCGTGCCGAAAAAGGCGACGAAAGGTCCGAGAAGCAGAAGCAAGACTGGGCTTCGAATGGCGGCGTAGAGGGGGACCAGGATCGCGGCTACGAGCAAGTAAGTGAAGTAAGGTTTGCGCCGGCCAAAAGCGTCAGCAAAAAATCCGAACGACGCATAGCCCAGCCATTTCCCCGGGGAAAGCACCAAATAAAAGGTTGTGCCCACGACGAGGCTGAGCCCGCGACCGCCGCTAGAAGCGGGAAGCGACAAGAAACTCGGAATCCAAGTAAACAGGCCCCAGTAGCCAAACATGCTGAAGGCGTTCATGGTGGTGGCGAGGATTCCATTTCGCAAGACGTCTCTCTGAAGCAGCTTTCGAAACACCCCGGATTTCTTTTCTTTCGAGCGGTTCTTCCACAGCTCCGGTTCGGGCACGCCGCGGTAAATCCAAAGGACCAGAAGCGCGGGCAAGACTCCCGCAAAGAAAACAGCGCGCCAGCCGAAGTGCGGAAACACCATCAGCACGACGATGGCAGCTACAGCTTCACCGATGGCGTAGGCGGATTGCATCAAGCCGAGGGCTCTGCCGCGGTGCTCGGCGCGCCACGTTTCGGCGATGAGCGCGGCGCCGCTGCTCCATTCGCCTCCCATGCCCAGGCCGAGAAGGAAACGAAAGGTCGCGAGCTGGGGGATGGAGTGGGACAGTCCACAAGCAGCGCTGGCTAGGGAATAGACGAGAATGGAAGCCATCAACGCGCGGGTTCGGCCGATGCGATCAGCGAGAATGCCGAAGAAGAGGCCGCCGATGGCGGAAGCGATTAGCGTAAGGGAATTCAGAAGGCCGCCCGTTGACTTGGTTATGCCGAACTCGGTCATCAGATAAGCAAGCACGAACGAGTAGAGCATCACGTCCATGGCGTCGAGCATCCAGCCAAGGCCGCCAGCGATCAGAGATTTGCGCTCCGCGGAAGAAATATCCCGCGGCCATTCGAACGGCGACGCTGAACGCACCGAGGCGAGGGCTGGGGAGAAAGAGGCGCCAGGTTTCATTTGATCTTGCCGCTGCGGTCTCTTAGCTAAGCATGCGTGGCACGGTCAATGCTTTCGGCGATGCGCTGAATGAGGAGGGCCAATTCCAAAAGGCCGCGCCAAATGAGAAGACCTACAAAGAATGACACGATTCCCGCCACAAGAGCGATGAGTCCCTCGGCGGGGGAATTCTGGAAGCCCAAGACCACGTACGTGACAACGCAGATGCCTCCTGCAAGAATGCCAATAATATAAAGAACCTTCACGAGGCGGCGCATGAGCTGCTGCTGGAACGAGAAGTCAACGAGACCCGCAAAGAAGTTCTTATCGTCGGGCATGTAGCCTCCTGGCTAAATTTTGATGAGGAACCGGGCTTTATCTTAGGTACGGCCAACGGGTCACCGATGTCAAGGAGGTTATCGCGGTTATCGCCGTGTGAGTCCCAATGCTCAAACATTTCATGGATTCTCCTTTATCTGATCCGAAGAAGGTTCGCGAAAAGTGCCGGAAAGGTTCCGCGGCTTTTGCCCGGGGATGGATTTGCTGCTTCTTCCCCTTGCACTTCGACAAGAGAAGTGCTAGGTTGCCCCTGTAGAAGCAAAAGGGGAGTACATGGGCGAAGGACGCATTGATCTTCCGCAGGGAACTTTGGATTTGCTGATCTTGCGAACGCTGGCGCTGGAACCGCAGCATGGCTGGGCTATCTCCGAACGCATCCAGCAGATTTCGAGCGACGTGCTGCGGGTGCAGCAGGGCTCGCTCTATCCCGCGCTGCACCGGCTGGAACGGCGCGGCTGGATCAAGGCGCGATGGGGGACTTCGGAAAATAACCGTCGCGCGAAGTATTACGAACTCACGAAAAGCGGGCGGCGGCAACTCGAAGCGGGAAAGGACGCCTGGGAAAAGTTGACCGCCGCCGTGGGCCAGGTGTTGGGTACGGCGTAGGGGTGGGCGATGCTCAGCGATCTGTTGTTTCGCATCCGTGCACTGTTCCGGCGGAAATCGGTGGAAACGGAATTGGATGAGGAGTTGCGGTTTCATTTGCATCGGCAGTTCGAGAAATACGTGCAGAGCGGGTTGAGCCGCGAAGAGGCGACGCGGCGTGCGCGGATTGAGTTTGGAGGAGTCGAACAGGCCAAAGAGGAATGTCGCGATGCGCGCGGCGTACGAATCCTCGAGACCTTGTTTCAAGACGTGCGCTACGGCTTGCGCATGCTGCGCAAGAATCCAGGCTTCACCGCGATTGTCGTCCTAACTCTTGGACTGGGAATCGGGGCAAACACGGCCGTTTTCGGGCTCGCGAACGCGATTTTCTTTAACCCCCTCCCTACCGTCCAGGACCCGAATCGCCTGATGGTGGTGCACGAAGGGCTGCCGGATGGCAGTTGCTGCCTGGTCCCGCCGAAGAGCTATCTCGAATTGAGCGGCGATGGTCAATTATTCGCGCAAACGGCCGCTTACACATGGGCCGAGGCAACGCTCCCCGGCGATCCACTTCCTGAGCGCGTCGAAGCAGCCAATGTCTCGCAAAATTTCTTTTCGATGTTCGGCGCGCGATTCGCCCTTGGCCGCGATTTCTTTCCAGAAGAGTTCCAGCCAGGCCGGTCAGTAGCAATCCTTAGTTATGGTTTCTGGCAAAGCCATTTTGGAGCGAATCGCGGCGTCATCGGGCGACCGCTGCGGCTGGGAGACCGGGAGGCCACCATTGTTGGAGTCGTGGCAAGCGATTTTGATTTCCCGATTGGCGCGCAACTGTGGATGCCGCTGGCATTGAGTGCTCAAGACGGGAATCAGACATCAAAAGGGCAACTTCATGTGCTAGCCATGCTGCACTCGGGGCTGGACGAAAAACGTGCGCGGCCGGAAGCCGCAGCTCTCGCTGCCAGGCTTGAAAAAGATTATTCGGCGACGAGGCAAAGACTCACGCTGGAGCTGCACCCATTCCGGAGCCAAATCAACGGGAACCTAACTCCTCTTTTCACCATGACGCTCATGGGCGCCGCCGCATTTCTTCTGTTGATTGCGTGCACGAATGTCGCGAACTTGCTACTGGCACGCGGGCTTTCGCGCAAGCGGGAAATAACGTTACGCACAGCGCTAGGAGCGAAGCCGACGCGCGTCGTGCGGCAACTGCTCACGGAAACCGCGCTTATGGCTACGCTTGGCATGCTAGTTGGATTAGCACTGGCAAAGATCGGGTTAGTGCTGCTGGCGTCCGGTATGCCCGCAGAAACGGCTCGCCAAATCGCAGGTTGGGAGCGACTAGGTTTAGATCGCACTTCGCTACTGTTTGGAACCCTGGTTACCGTGATGGTCGCGCTCGTGTCCGGCGTAGTCCCTGCAGTGCAAACTTCGAGCCCAAAACTCATCGAATGCTTGAGGGGAACAGGGGCGACTTCTTCCTCTGGGCCGTCGCAACTTCGCAGCGTGTTCGTGTGTGCGCAGGTCTCGCTGGCCTTGATCCTTCTGACTGGCGCCGGGCTGATGATCAAAGGACTTGCGAACATGTTGGGCGATGCGCGAAGTTATGGTCCGAAGACGCTTCTCACGGTGCACGTTGATCTGAGAGGATCGCGCTACGAGGATCCCCAGAAGCGCAAGGCGTTTTTCAACCAAGTGATAGAACGCTTCGAGGGTATGCCCGGAGTGGTTTCCGCCAGTGTTTTCACAACTCCACCGCTAAGCAACGGCGAGACGATGTGGTGGGAGTTCACCATCAGTGGCAAGCCTGCTCGCGAGCATGAACACCACGCCATGCTGCAGACGGTTAGTCGAAGCTTTTTCCGGGCCGTGGGGCTCAATCTTCTGGAGGGCCGCGGATTTACCGAGGGCGACCGCGAATCCTCGATCCCTGTTGCGATCATCAGCGAGAAGCTGGCAAAGATGTATTGGCCGGGCGAGAGCCCGATTGGCCAGCACATAAAACTTGGCTCGCCCAATTCGGATCAGCCGTGGCTCACGGTGGTGGGCGTAGTGAACAACGTCGAATACGATTGGACCGATAACGCGCCTGAAAAAGCGATCTATGTGCCTTATCGCCAGTCTCCCCCCGTCTTTACTTACCTCGCGGTGCGCACAAATGGCGATGCGCATAAGTTGGCTGCGAGTATCGGTCATGAGTTAGCGTCTATTGACCCCGTGCTAACCGCATCTGATGCGCGGACGCTCGAACGTCTGCTCTTCGGGTCGCTGGGCGGACTCTTCGAAATCGGCGGGTTGATGACCGTGCTAGGAATGATTGGTCTGTGCGTTGCGGTGGTCGGCGTGTATGGAGTCATGGGCTACGTGGTGGGACAACGAACGCAGGAGCTCGGAATTCGCATGGTCCTCGGCGCCAGTCGACGTGCTGTTTTGAGACACGTACTGGGGCATGGGATTTGGCTCACGCTCATCGGAGTGGGGGTCGGATTGACCGGTGCAATCGTTCTGACGCGACTGGTTTCAAGCTTTTTCTTCGGCGTTGAGCCAACGGATGCTGTCACCTTCCTGACCGTCACTTTGCTGCTAGCATTCGCGGCTTTTGTGGCTTGTTATATTCCTGCGCGGCAGGCGATGAAGGTCGATCCGATGGTGGCGCTGCGGCACGAATGAGGTAGGAAAAGGAAGTAAAGGACGCAGAACTGTTTGGGGATGCCAAGGTAGGAGCGTGTAATGTTCAGTGATTTGTGGTTCCAGGTGCGGGCGGTGTTTCGCCGTAAGTCGGTGGAAACGGAATTGGATGACGAACTGCGGTTTCATTTGCAGCGGCAGGCTGAGAAATACGTGCGGAGCGGATTGAGCCGCGAAGAGGCGACGTGGCGAGCCAGGGTGGAGTTTGGGGGAATTGAAGCGGCGAAAGAGGAGTGCCGCGAGGCGCGCGGGGTGCGTTTCATCGAGACGCTGGCGCGCGATATTCGTTACAGCCTCCGGATGCTGAGAAGCAATCCCGGCTTCTCCATCGTCGCAATACCCACGCTAGCCCTCGGGATTGGCGCAAACACGGCCATCTTCCAATTGCTGGATGCCGTTCGTTTGCGCAACCTGCCGGTTCCGAATCCGCAAGAACTCGCTGCGGTGCGCATCGTTGGCGGTAATCGCGGCATGGGCATCAATCAAGACTACGGGGATTTGACGCGGCCGCTGTGGGAGGAAATCCACGACAAACAGCAGGCGTTTTCAGGCATCTTCGCGTGGAGCACGGCGTCGAGATTCATTGGGCGCGGCAACGAAATGCGTCATTTCAATGCCCTTTGGGTCAGCGGCGATTTTTTCCCGGTGCTGGGAGTCAAGCCTTTCCGGGGGCGATTGTTAATGCCGGGAGATGAAGGGCCCTGCCCCATGACGTACGGAGTGGCCAGCTATTCCTATTGGCAAAGAGAACTCGGAGGCCGCGATCCCGCGGAAGGCATCAAGCTGATTGTCGACAATTTCCCTATAGAGATCGTCGGTGTGACCCCGCCGGAGTTCTTCGGCATGGTGGTTGGGGACAGTTTCGACATTGCGCTTCCGTTTTGCCTGCCCCCGGACGGTTTGCGCCGCGACATCTTCGAGGTGGCCGTGATGGGACGCCTAAGGCCCGGATGGAACCTTAAGCGGGCTTCCGCTCAACTCGACGCCCTCAGCCCTGGCCTCTTCGAGGCTACCGCTCCTCCCGGGCGCGATACGCAGAGCACGGAAATGTACAAACATTTTCGCTTGGCAGCCTATCCCGCTTCCCGAGGGGCCAGTTCTTTAGGTGAAACGGACTATACCTCTCTCTGGTTGCTTTTGGGAATCACCGGGCTTGTGCTGCTGATTGCCTGCGCCAATCTTGCGAACCTCATGCTCGTGCGTGGCAGCACGCGCGAACGTGAAATGGCCGTGCGGCTCGCGCTCGGAGCGCCGCGCTGGCGGCTGATTCAGCAACTCCTTTCCGAAGGTGTGCTCTTAGCGGGGGGTGGATCTCTTTTAGGGATCGTGCTGGCGGGGGTGTTTAGCAGGAGTCTTGTGCTGCTCTTCACGACGGAGGAGAGGGTCCCTTTGCTGGACCTTCTCACGACGGACTGGCGCGTCCTTTCATTTGTCGTGGCGGTTGGGCTCCTGACCTGCATTATCTTTGCGCTTGCGCCGGCGTTGCGGTCATCGGGCATGCAGCCAGGCGCCGCGCTGAAAGCAGGTAGTGGCGGAACCACGGCGGACCGCAGCCGCTTTTCCTTACAGCGGTTCATGGTTGTGTTCCAGGTATCCGTCTCCCTGGTGTTGCTGGTGGGCGCGCTTCTGTTTGTGCGCAGTTTTCGCAACTTAGTGAAGGTAGATCCCGGCATGCGCGAGCATGGCATCACCGTGGCGTTTCTCGGCTATTGGCAATCCCCATTGGCTAAGGAGCGCTGGGCGGACTTTCAGAGCGAGTTGCTGGAAGAAGTGCAAGCGGTTCCGGGCGTGTTGAGCGCCGCAACGACCACGCGGGTCCCCCTGGACGGAGGCAGTTGGGAGCATGGCGTTCGCGTTGGTTCGATACAGGCTATGTCGAAATTTACTTGGGTGAGTCCGGACTACTTTGCGACCATGGGGATTCCGGTGGTCAAAGGCCGCGGGTTCATGAAAGACGACACAGCCACATCGCCCCGCGTTGCACTTGTGAACCAGACTTTTGTCCGCAGGTTTTTGGCGGGCGCGAATCCCATTGGCCAAACCTTGCTGACGAGCCCGGAGCCGGACTACCCTGCAACCAGGTATGAAATTGTGGGAGTAATTCCGGATACTCGCTACAAAGATTTGCGCACGGAAACGCCACCGATGACCTTTGCGCCCGCTACGCAATTCCCGGGGCAAGGTCCGTGGTGCCACGTCATCATCTATTCGAATCTTCCTCCGGCCACGATCATGGCCACAGTGAAACGTTTCCTGGCAGAAAAGCATCCCGATGTCGTCGCCGAGTTCAGCGACTTTCAAAAACAGATTCTCGATGGACTGGTGACCGAGCGCGTCATGGCCATGCTCTCCGGATTCTTCGGCGCGCTCGCGGTCCTGCTTGCGACCATCGGGCTGTACGGTGTCATCTCGTATATCGTAGTGATGCGGCGCAACGAGATTGGCATTCGCATGGCCCTGGGCGCCAGCCGAGGGAACGTCGTGAGTCTCGTCTTGCGACAAACCGTGTTTTTGCTGGCCACGGGTGTGGCCATTGGGGTGGTCCTCGCGTTGGCCGCTTCGCGCAGTGCAGGTTCGCTGCTCTACGGTCTTCGCCCCAATGATCCGTGGACCTTCCTTGGGGCCAGCGGCCTTCTGATTGCTGTTGCGTTCGTGGCCAGCTTCGTGCCAGCGAGCCGAGCTTCTCACCTCGACCCGGTAGTCGCACTGCGGTACGAATGAGCAAGGTACAGTTTGAAAAAAACGTAGATGAGAGTGGTATAGTGCGCGCCGGCGTGCAAAGCCGTTGCCTGGTGTAGTGCGCGAAACGGATTGAGCCCGCGCGGCGTCTATCCCTTTGCGAGTGACGGACAGAGTGGTTGCACGTCTATCGTCTGCAAGATTCTTCGGGGAGATAAGCAATGAGTGGTCTAAAGAAGCATGCGGTTTTTTCCGTTTTCTTGCTGCTAGCGAGCCTCGCGGGGCTGAAGCAAGTTTCACTTCAGGCGCAAACGCTGGACGAGAAAGCGTTGAAGGGCATGAAGTGGCGGCAGATTGGGCCCTTTCGCGGCGGGCGCGCGCTGGCCGTGACGGGAGTGGCGGGTGATCCGGAGACTTATTACTTCGGCGCTGTGGCGGGCGGCGTGTGGAAGACGCAAAACGGCGGGCTGACATGGACGCCGATGACGGACAAAACCGGAATCATGTCCATTGGCGCACTCGCCGTGGCGCCTTCCGATCCGAATGTGATTTACGTTGGTACGGGCGAATCGTGCATTCGCGGAAATATTTCCTATGGAGACGGAATGTACAAGTCCGCGGACGGCGGAAAGACGTGGGTACGTATCGGGCTGGAGGATACGCAGCACATCGCGAGAATTGTGGTGCATCCGCAGAATCCGGACATTGTGTACGTGGCGGCGCTGGGGCATGCTTACGCGCCGAACGAGTGGCGCGGAGTGTTTCGTTCGAACGACGGCGGCAAGACGTGGCAGAAACTGTTGTACAAGGACAACAAGACGGGCGCGATCGATCTGGTGTTCGACCCGAACAATCCGCACATTCTGTTTGCGGCGCTGTGGGAAGCGCAACGCACCCCGTGGAGTTTGACGAGCGGCGGTCCAGGCAGCGGGTTGTATCGTTCTGGCGACGATGGTGCGACATGGAGGCGTCTCGAAGGGCATGGACTGCCGAGCGGCGCGCTCGGGCGCATCGGCGTGTCGGTGTCCGGGGCGGATGGGAACCGCGTGTACGCGATCATCGAAGCGGAAAAGGGCGGAATCTACCGGAGCGAGGATGGCGGCGAAAGCTGGCATCTCATTAATCCGGATCACCGCTTCACGCAGCGCGCTTGGTATTTTCATCACATTTTTGCGGATCCGAAGAGTGCGGACACGGTGTATGTGCTGAACACGGGAGTTTCGCGCTCGACCGACGGAGGAAAGAGTTTTGAGGCGATTCGCGCGCCGCATGGGGACAATCATGGGCTGTGGATCGATCCGACGCATCCGCAATGGATGATTCTTTCGAATGATGGCGGAGCTACGGTTTCGCACGACGGTGGGAAGAGTTGGACGACGGAAGCGAATCAGCCGACGGCGCAGTTCTACCACGTGGCCGCGGACAACGCCGTGCCATACAAGGTGTACGGCGCGCAACAGGACAATTCCACCGTGGCCATTGCAAGCCGCAGTGATGGTTTCGCGATTGACCGGCCGGATTGGTATGACGTGGGCGGAGGCGAGTCGGGATATGTGGTCCCGGACCCGCGCAATTGGCAGGTGGTGTACGCCGGCTCGTACGATGGATTAATTACGCGCTTCGACAAATCGAATGGGCAGGAACAGGACATTTCTTCATGGCCGCTGAATCCGATGGGAGCCGGCGCAGCGGAACTGAAGCATCGCTTCCAGTGGACGGCGCCGATTCTGATTTCGCCGAACGATCCCAACACTCTGTATCACGGCGGGGAGGCGGTTTTCAAGACAACGGATGGCGGAATGAGTTGGGCGGCCATCAGCGGCGACTTGACAAGAAATGACAAGAGCAAGCAGCAGTCGTCCGGCGGGCCGCTGACGCAGGACAACACCAGCGTCGAGTATTACGACACGGTGTTTACAATCGCGGAGTCTCCCGCGGAGAAAGGAGTGATCTGGGCAGGCACTGACGACGGGCTGGTGCAAGTGACGCGCGATGCAGGGCAGCACTGGACGAACGTCACCTCGAAGGAATTCGGCGAGTGGAGCTTGGTGAGCCTGATTGATGCATCTCCTCACGCGGCCGGTACGGCGTACGTCGCGATTGACCGGCACAAGCTCGACGATTACAAGCCCTATGCGTTCAAGACGACAGATTATGGAAAGAGTTGGACCAAGATTACGACGGGGTTGCCAGAAAACAGCTATGTGCACGCGGTGAAGGAAGATCCCAAGAGAAAGGGGCTGCTGTTCGCGGGCACGGAAAACGGCATCTACGTTTCGTTTGACGATGGAGGGCATTGGCAATCGCTGAGGCTAAATTTACCCACGACGCCGATTCACGACCTGACAGTGAAGAACGACGACCTAATCGTCGCGACGCACGGGCGGGCGTTCTGGATTCTGGACGACATTGCGCCACTGCGGCAGATGAACGCTACAACCTTGAGCGAGGACGCCCATCTTTATCAGCCGGCTGCGGCGATCCGATATCGCGGCCCGGGTTTTGCGTTGCCGGCAACGGTTCCCGTAGGCGCAAACCCTCCGAGCGGCGTCATCATTGATTATTTCCTGAAGAGCGCCCCTAAAGACGCGGTCGAGCTACAGATTCTCGACGGGAAAGGCAGCGTGGTGCGGAAACTGTCGAGCAAGAAAGCAGCGGAGGGCGCTTCGCCGGAGGAAGAAGAATTCGGCATCTCACGGCCAAGTGAAAAATTGCCTGCGGAAGAAGGGCTCAACCGGTTTGTTTGGGACATGCGGGGTGAGGCTCCGGCGCGCGTGCCCGGAGCGGTGAGCTGGGGCGGGCGGCCGACCGGGGTGTTAGTAGTGCCCGGTACTTACCAGATCAAATTGACCGTTGGGGGCAAGTCGCTCACGACTTCAGCGGAAGTTCAAAAAGATCCTCGTGTGAACGTATCGCCAGCGGACCTGGAGAAGCAGTACGAACTGGCGATGCGCATTCGCGACCGGGTCAATGCTGGACACGAAGCCGTGAACCAAATTCGCAGCGTCCGCGAGCAGCTTGACGGATTGAAGAAGCGCCTGAGCGGAGATACGGGAGCAAAAGCCGTGTTGGACTCGGCAGACGCGTTGAAGAAGAAGATCGACGCAGTGGAAGAAAAGATCATCCAGCCCAAATCCAAGAGCGGCGAAGACCCGCTGAATTACCCGATTCAAGTGACAGACCAGTTGATGGCACTGCAAGGAACCGTAGAAAGCGCGGATGCCGCGCCTACGGCGCAGTCCAATGCGGTGTTCGACGAGCTGAATGGAAGACTGGAGACGCAATTGACGGCTTGGCGAGAGATTCAGTCGAAAGATCTGTTGGCCCTGAATGAGTTGATGAAGAAGAACAACGTGGAAGCGATTGCTCCGGCAGCGGAGAAAACCAAAGTCGCGTCCGAGTGAGGGACGTCCGTGGCGTGGTCACGAACCTTGAGAAGCGGGACGCTTTGAGTACTTCCATTCCAACAGGAACGCGACGCCCGTTCCGACAAGCAGTAGTGACCATACCAAATTGACGTTCACGCGAGTGACACGGAGGCTGCCCATCAGGAAGAGAATCGCTGTGAGGAAGAACAGCGGTCCGGTGATCACACAGTGAAACGAGCGATTTCTCAGCCAGTTGGCTACGCAACCTATCCCTGCTGCAAAAAGAATGGTGGAGGCGGAGTTCCAATGCAGAGGGTACCAATAGATGCCGGCTACACCCAAGACTCCCCACGCAATCAAGGAAGCGGCGAACCAGTAGCACATTGCCGCTGGTGAAGCGCAGCAGGTTGTTCTGCTCTCTGTCACGTCAGTGGCCTGCGGCGAGTCTGTGAGAGGTCTCCTGTCGGGAATAACTCGCTGAGGTTACACCT
>Ga0066677_10000508_pt1 | contig 12806 bp, 9 predicted proteins | sample GraSoiAngelo_126_FD_62299 | JGI IMG/M metagenome (GOLD analysis project Ga0066677, IMG submission 62299) | Grasslands soil microbial communities from the Angelo Coastal Reserve, California, USA - 14_0927_09_20cm | ecosystem: Environmental > Terrestrial > Soil > Grasslands | place: USA... | reverse complement strand
CATCCAGGACATGGGCGCCGCGGGGCTCACCTCCAGCTCGGTGGAGATGGCGTCGCGCGCGGGGAGCGGCCTGGAGCTGGACGTCGACGCGGTGCCGCGCCGCGAGACCGGGATGACGCCGTACGAGGTCATGCTCAGCGAGTCGCAGGAGCGCATGCTGCTCGTCGCGAAGAAAGGGCGCGAGCGCGAGGTGTTCGAGATCTGCGACAAGTGGGACCTGGCGCACGCGGTCATCGGGCGCGTCACGGATACCGGGAAGCTGGTGGTGAAGTCGGAAGGAAGGACGGTCGCGAAGCTGCCCATCGCGCCGCTCACGGACCAAGCGCCCTCGTATGACCGGCCGCGCCGCCGTCCTGACTGGCTGGACGAGGCGCAGAAGCTGGACCTCCCTTCGATCCCCGAGCCGGGCAACCTGGCCAGGGCGCTCGCGCAGGTGCTCGGATCGCCGACGATCGCCTCCAAGGAATGGGTGTATCGGCAGTACGACCACATGGTCCGCATCGGCACCGCGGTCCGGCCCGGGGCGGGCGATGCGGCCGTGGTCCGGTTCACGGGCCAGCGTGACGGCGGGGTGGCGCTGAGCGTCGACTGCAACTCGCGGTATTGCTACCTCGAGCCGCGCCTCGGCGCCGCGCACGCCGTCGCCGAGGCGGCGCGCAACGTGAGCTGCGTCGGAGGCGAGCCGCTGGCCGTCACCGACTGCCTCAACTTCGGCAATCCGGAGCGCCCCGAGATCATGTGGCAGTTCGAGCAGGCCTGCCTCGGCATCGCCGACGCCTGCAACGCGCTCGGCACGCCGGTGGTGTCCGGCAACGTGTCGCTCTACAACGAGACCGAGGGCAAGGGGATCTTCCCGACGCCGACGATCGGAATGGTCGGCCTGATGGAGGATTGCGCGAAAAATGCCGGCTCCGCCTTCCTCGCCGCCGGCGAACGCATCGCGCTGCTCGGCCGGCTCGCGGGACCTGCTGGCGGACACCTCGGCGGGAGCGAGTACCTCCAGGTGGTCCACGGCCGCACCGCAGGGACGCCTCCTCCGCTCGATCTCGATCTAGAGAAGAAGGTGCAAGGAGCGGTGCGCGCGCTGGTCCGCGCCGGGCTCGTCCGCACCGCGCACGACACCAGCGAGGGCGGTCTCGCGGTGGCGCTCGCGGAGATGTGCTTCGGCCGGGAGCTCGGGTGCAAGGTGTCGCTGCCGGCGCAGCCGGGGCGCGCCGACGCGCTGCTCTTCGGCGAGGACGCGGGACGCATCCTCATCGCCTATCCGGCTGCGGCAGCCGACCGCGTCGCGGCGGTGGTGCGCGAGCACGGCGCCCCCTTCGCCGACGTCGGCGAGGTGGGCGGGCCGTCGCTCGTCATCGAGTCGGGCGGACGGACGCTGGTCGATGCGCGCGTCGCCGATCTCAAGAACCCGTGGTCCAGCTCGATCCCGGGGGTCGTCGGCGAGGGAATCCACCAGGTCGCTCTCGAAGGGCGGTAGGTGGACACCCAGCTGCTCAGCGCGCGCAGCCCCGCCGACCTCGACGCGGCGGCGGGGTTGCTCCTGCGAGGCGGCCTGGTCGCCTTTCCCACCGAGACCGTGTACGGGCTCGGCGCGCTGGCGCTCGAGCCGCTGGCCGTGCGCGCCATCTACGCGGCCAAGGGGCGCGCGGCGACCAACCCGCTCATCGTGCACGTGCTCGGCGAGGACGAGGCGCGGCCGTTGTGCGCGCGCTGGCCGATCGAGGCGCAGGAGCTGGTGACGCGCTTCTGGCCCGGGCCGCTCACGCTGGTCTTGCCGCGCACCGATCGCGTGCCCGACGAGGTGACCGGCGGCGGCCCGACCGTCGCCGTGCGGGCCCCGTCGCATCCGGCGGCGCGCCAACTGCTCTCGCGCGTCCGCGTACCGCTCGCCGCGCCGAGCGCCAACCGGAGCGAGCACGTGTCCCCGACCACGGCACGCCACGTGCTGCGCGACCTGAATGGCCGCATCGACGCCGTGCTGGACGGCGGCCGTTGCCCGGTGGGGATCGAATCGACGGTGGTCGGGCTCACCTCCGCCGGTCCGCGCCTGTTGCGCGCCGGCGCGGTGCCCCGTTCCGCTCTCGAAGAGCTGCTCGGGGAGGTGCCCGACGCCGCGCCGGCCGGGTCTATCGCCGTTTCTCCCGGCCAGCAGAAGCGGCACTACGCACCGGCCGCGCTGGTGCGGCTGGCGGACGCCTCCGCGCTGCCGCGCATCGCCGCCGATCTGCCCGGCCCGGTGGGCGCCGTGATCCGCGGCGACATCGCCCTTCCACAGGAGGTCGTCTCCGTGCGACTCCCCGAAAACCCTGCCGGTTACGCGCGCGATCTCTATGCCGCGCTGCGCGAGCTGGAGGATCGCGGCTGCACTTCCATCTGCATCGAGAGCGTCCCCGCCTCACCGGAGTGGGACGCCATTCGCGACCGCCTGACCCGCGCGGCCGCCTGATTCAACGGAGCGCGCCGAGCGCCACGGCGACGTCGCCGGCCACGCGGGCATTGTTCTCCAGCAACTCGAGGTTCGACTGGACGGTCCGGCCGCCACTTGCCTCCGCGAGGCGCGCCAGGAGGAACGGAGTGAGCTCCTTTCCTGCGAGATTGCGCCGGGCCGCCTCGCTCGTCGCAGCCGAAAGTGCGCGCTCCACCTCGGCGCGCGGAAGCGGCGAGGGAGGCGGAACGCAGACCAGCACGCCGGAGCCGTGGCCAAGCTCGTCCCAGTGGATCCGCAGCGCGCGGGCGACCGAGGCGACGTCGTCGAACCGGTGCTCCAGGCGGATGCCGCTCGAGTCGGTGAAGAAGGCAGGGAGCTCGGAACTCCCGAACCCGAGCACTGGCACGCCCAGCGCTTCGAGCGCTTCCACCGTGGCCGGAAGATCCAGGATCACTTTGGGGCCGGCGCAGACGACGCACACCTGCCGGCGCGACAGCTCGAGCAGATCGGACGAGACGTCCAGCGGATCGGTAGGCGCTCCGCGGCGGTGCACTCCTCCGATCCCACCCGTCGCGAAGACGCGGATGCCGGCCCGGGCCGCGACGGCGCAGGTGGCGGAGACGGTCGTCCCGGCGTCGCGGCCCGCAGCGCAGAGAGCGGCCAGGTCCCGGACCCCGGCCTTGGCCGCGCCGAGCGCCGGATCGGCGAGGCGCTGCAGCTCCGCGTCCATCGCTCCGACCACGATCCGGCCACCGATCACGGCTACCGCCGCGGGGACCGCTCCCGCGTCGCGGATGGCGCGCGCGCAGCGCCGCGCTGCATCGAGATTGTGCGGCGGCGGCAGGCCCTGCGCGACCACGCTCGTCTCCAGCGCGACCGCCGTGCCTCCCTCGATCGCGCGACGCACCTCCTCGGAGATCGCGATCATCGCTCCTCCAGCAGGTCGAGCGATCGGGAGAGGCCCGGTCCATGATACGTGCGCAACGATTCTCCTTCGCCGTGCTCCGCCCGGAGTGGATCCTCCACGTAACCGACGTAGCCGTCTGCGAGACCGATGAAGCGCTCTTGCGCCCCCGCTAGAGCCAGGCTGCCGACCGGCTCTCCGGGGACGCCGCCGAGCCGCAGGGGACCGATCGTCAGCCGCGTCCTCACCGCGAAAGGCTCCGCCCAGAGAGCGAGGAAGTTGCTCGCCGCCCGCCGCAGCGGCCAGGGAATGCGGGCGCTGGCCTGCGCCGGCGGCAACGAGTGGAGGGTGGCAGCGCAGCCGAGCGGAGCGCCGCCGGTCCATGCGGCAGTCTCGAGCAAATCCAGCGCCCGGCGCGCGACCCGGTTTCCGAGCGCCTGCGCGGCGCCCGCTCCGTCCGCGGGCAGGCCCTCCCGGGACCAGGTCGCGTTGCCGCCGGCTCCCTGCAGCACCAGCGCGGGGGCCTGGGTGTCTTGCTCGAGCGCGCGCGCCGCGGCGCCCGGCCAGTCGCCGGACGGGACATGCGAGGAGGAGGGCAACACGGTCGGGTGCATCGCATAGACGACCAGCGTCGCGACCACCAGGCCTCCCTCGTCGCGCGCCTGGAGGGCGAGCAGCGTGGGATCGACCGGCCCCGCGCTGCGTACCACCGCCGGGCCGTCGCCCCATTCGACCTGCGCGATGGCGAAGCGTCCCGTCCGCAGGTACCCGAGCGCGCCCCGGATCGCGTCGGCCACCGCTTGCGCCACCGCGTCGCGCATGCCTCGATCGAATCGTCCGTTGCCGGCGAGCTCGGCGAGCGCGTTGTCCCAGGTGCCGCCCGGCCCCGAATGGGTGTGCGTCGCGGCGAGGAGCAGGCAGGTGCGCGGCGGCAGCTGCGTGCGGCGCAAGACCTCCTCTTCCAGATCGCTCGAGACGAGCAGCGCGTCGAGCGCGACGATCACGGCGCGTACCTCGCCGGAGCGAAGCACCAGAGCGCGCGCGTAGACCCGGCCTTCGCTCTCGGCGCGCCGCCGCCCGGCGTAGCCGCCGAGTGGAGCTCCCCGGGGGACCTCGATCGGCACCTTCTGGGCGCCGACCTCGACGGGCGCCTCGGACCTCACCTGGAGGCTCGCGCGCCCGTGCACCACCATCGGCGGCGGCAGCGCGGATCTGCGTCCCAGCGGCACGGCGAGCAGGATCAGCGCAGCCACGCAGAGCGCCGCCGCGGCGATGCGGACGGCGAGCCTCAATTGGCGACGCGCCGCGCGCCCAGGTACCGCGACTGGAACCACGGGTCGTCCATGTCGGCTTCCACCACTCCGTGGGACGAGGAGGCGTGGATGATGCGGCGGGTCCGCGGGTCGATCACCATGCCGACGTGCGAGACTCCCGAGCCGTTCGTGTCGAAGAACACCAGATCGCCCTCGCGCAGCGCCTCCTTCTTCACCGGCGCGCCGCTCTTCCATTGCAGTTTGGAGACGCGGGGCAGCGGGACGGAGATGGCGCGGTACGAGTTCCGGGTCAGACCGGAGCAGTCGATGCCGGCGCGCGTCTCGCCGCCCCACACGTAAGGCGTGCCCAGATACGACAGGGCCGTGCGCTCCACCCGGGACCACGAGCTGAACGGCCCCTCGCCTCCTTGGGCACGCGGAGGCGCGGGCGGAGCCGTGTCCACCTCGAAGACGCCCCGATAGCCAGGGTCCGGGGGGAGGGTCTTCTTGCGCACGGAATCCTCGAAGCGCGCGCGCGTCGTGCCCAGGAGCGCGCCCGGGTGCTCCCGGTCCTTCTCCATGCCGGTGAAGACATACGCGGCGTACAGCTTCACGTCGTACTTGCGCCGGGCCGCGTCGACCAGGCCCCATTTCACGGTGTCGAAGGTGCGGACGTCCCATCCGCCCTCCATGGCGTTGCGCACCAGGTCGGCGGCGACCTCGTCCGGGACGCCGCCTTTCACCGCCACGCGATAGCCGTTTGCCCAGGCGGCGAGCTTCTCGGGCGACACGGGCTTGCGGAACCCGTACAGCGCGATCCCGTCGACCACCTCGGCCGGCGCCCCGCGCCACACTGCCTGGTAGGCGGCGAACGCGACTTCGGCGATGCGGTCCATCGGGGCGCGATCGAACATGCCCTCGGCGACCACGTGCATGAGGGTCTGCACGTCCTGCGGCTTTCCTGGCCGCACGACGTTGAGCCCGTAGTTGGCGAATCGGGCGCGCAGGGCCTCGAGCAGCTCCGTCCGCTGCGCAGGCGTGAACCCGCGGTCGCGCGCGAGCTCACCGCGCACGTACTCCAGCACGTTCTGGCGCGGAGCCGCAGACGCCGGCAACGCCAGCGCGAGCGCTACGAGTAGCGATCGTCTCGCCACGGATGCGCCGTATTGCTGTAGCCGCGCAGCTCCCAGAACCCGAGTCGGTCGTGCGTCAGCACCTCGATGCGACGGACCCACTTCGCCCCCTTCCAGGCGTAGAGCTGTGGAGTGATGACGCGGACCGGGCCGCCGTGCTCGACTGGCAGCGGCTGCCCTTCCGCCGTGTGGACGAGGAGGACGTCGTCCTTGAGCGCCTCTTCCAGGGGCAGGTTGGTGGTATAGCCGTCGTACCCGTGCGTCGTGACGTGGGTCGCCTCGGGCAGCGGCCGCGCGAGCGCGAGCACCGTCGAGAGCTGCACTCCCTCCCACGGCACGTCGAGCTTCGACCAGGTGGTGACGCAGTGGAAGTCGCTCACGTCCTTCGTCTGCGGCAAGGCGATGAAGTCCTTCCACGCAAGCCGGACGGGCTCCTCGACCGCGCCGTCCACGACGAGCTCCCACTTCGAGAGGGGCACGTCGGGCATACGGCCCAGGTCGAGCACCGGCCATCCCCTGGTGACGGTCTGGCCGACGGGCAGCTTCGGCATGCCGTGCCGGTTCGCCGGACCAGACCCCTGCGGCCTCGCGTCCGCGGCGGAGGGGGTTTTCTGCATGCGCTGCTGGAACCGCTGGCGCAGCTTCATGCGCGCGTCGACGATGCGCCCCTCCTTGTCCTCCGGCATGCGCCGATGCTAACCGGACGGCCGCCTCCGCAAAAGCCTGCCTGTCGGGCAGGCGGGCGGGCGGGTCGCAAATGTTCGCAGCCCGGAAGTCCGCATCGACGCGGCTTGTTTTGGCATCATTGCAGGGCAAGTGCCAGCCCTGTACGCTTCGTTCCCCGCGCTCTCCCGGAGAGGCCGTGCAGCTGAAGGTCCTGAGAGACCCGATCGACGACGACAAGTTCCACGACGAGTGCGGCGTGTTCGGCGTCTTGGGCCACGCCGAGGCGGCGAACATCACCTACCTCGGCATCCACGCGCTGCAGCACCGTGGGCAGGAGTCGGCCGGCATCGCCGCGCTCGACGCCGGACAGATCCAGGTCCACAAGACCATGGGGCTGGTCGCCGACAACTTCGACGCGGCGACGCTCGCCCGGCTGCCGGGCAGCGCGGCGATCGGTCACACCCGCTACTCGACGGCGGGGCAGTCGCGCATCGAGAACGCGCAGCCGTTCGTCTTCAAGGGCTCTGTCGGGCCCATCGCGGTGGCGCACAACGGCAACCTGGTCAACGCGGAGGAGCTGCGGGCATCCCTCGAGGAGCAGGGCGCGATCTTCACCGGCTCCTCCGACACCGAGCTGCTCCTTCACCTCATCGCCCGCGAGCGCGAGGGGACCGCGGTCGAGCGCATCCAGCGCGCGCTGGCGCAGGTGCGCGGAGCGTACTCGCTCCTCTTCCTCACCCAGGACTCGATCATCGCCGTGCGGGACCCGCTCGGCTTCCGCCCCCTCGTCCTGGGAAAGCTGCGCGGGGCGCCGGTGTTCGCCAGCGAGACCTGCGCGTTCGACCTCATCGAGGCGAAGCTCGAGCGCGAGGTGGAGCCGGGCGAGATGGTAGTCGCCGACGCGTCCGGCGTGCGCACCGTGCAGAAGCTGCCTCCGCAGCGAAGCGGCAAGTGCATTTTCGAGCTGATCTATTTCGCCCGTCCCGACTCCCAGGTCTTCGGGCGCAGCGTGTACCGGACCCGCAAGGAGCTTGGCCGGCGCCTCGCCATCGAGCAGCCGGTGGAGGCGGACGTGGTGGTGCCGGTGCCGGACTCGGGCGTGGCGGCCGCGCTCGGCTACTCCGAGGAGAGTGGCATCCCATACGACATGGGCCTCATCCGCAGCCACTACGTGGGGCGCACCTTCATCGAGCCGTCGCAATCGATCCGGCACTTCGGCGTGAAGCTGAAGCTGAACCCGGTGCAGCCCGTGGTGAAGGGCAAGCGCGTGGTGGTCGTCGACGACTCGATCGTGCGCGGCACTACCAGCCGCAAGATCGTCAAGATGCTGCGGGACGCGGGCGCCAAGGAAGTGCACGTGCGCATCAGCGCGCCGCCGACCAAGTGGCCCTGCTACTACGGCATCGACACCCCGGTCCGGAAGGAGCTGATCGGCGCCACGCACACGGTGGAGGAGATCGCCAAGTACGTCACGGCGGACTCGCTCGGGTATCTGTCCGAGAAGGGCATGCACGAGGCGGTGCGCGCGGAGCCCCGGACCTTCTGCGACGCGTGCTTCACCGGCGAGTACCTCGTCCAGCTCACACCGCCAGTCGAGTCCGAGCGCCGGTCCTGAATTACCACCGTGATCTCCGCGCTCTGGACCGCGCAGCATGCCCTACAGTCGACGACTGGACATCCCCCCGCAGGGTGGGAAGATTTGGTGATGGGGACGATCCTGGACCTGCTGCAGAAGGTGCAGCTCATCGACGACCGCGCGCACGACGCGGTGATGAGCCGCACCCGCTCGCGCAGCGGCGGGCACATCGTCCAGCAGGTGGCGGAACTGGGGCTCGCCACCGAGTCCTCGATCGCGCGCGCCATCTCGGTAGAGCTGGGGCTGCCGCGCATCGATCTGCAGATGACTCCGCCCGAGGCGGCGGCGCTGAACCTCCTCGACGCGCGCATCTGCGCCGACCGGTTCGTGCTGCCTGTCGCCCTGCGCGAGAACGGCGAGCTGCTCTGGCTGGCGATGGCGGACCCCACCGACCAGGACTCGATCAGCGTCGTCGGGCGAAGGACGCACAAGCGCGTGCGCCCCGCCGTCGCGGGCCCGAGCGAGATCCTCCGCGCGGTGCGGCAGTGCTATGCGTCACCCGGAGCCGGAGCGCAGCAGCAGCCCGAGGAGCCCCCTGCCGACAAGCTCGCGGCCATCGAGTTGGACGACACCTCGGTGGAAGAGGTGGAGCTGGTGGGCCTGCAGGACGAATCGGCCTCGCCGCTGGCGAAGATCGCGTCGGAGCTGGGCGTGACCCTCCCCGAGGACCTGCCGTCGCGGCGGGGGCGCAACCCGCCACCGGTGGACGTGCCGGGCGACGACGCGGACCGGCCCCCGGTGTCGCACGCAACGCCACCGCGCTCGACGCCGCGCATCCCGCCGCCGACGCCCGCTCCGCCGACCCGGAAGGACACGCCGGCGCACGGCACGGGACCGGTCTCCGCGGCCGGGGTGGATCTCTTCGCCACCACCTCGGGCGGTCCGATCGATTCCGACGATCTCACGGACGACGACCTGGCGAGCCTGGATGCGCTGCACCAGAGCCTGGAGAAGGGCGCGGTGGTGATGCGCGCCATCGCCGAGCTGTGCGTGGAGAAGGGCGTGATCACCGTCAAGGAGATGCGTCGCAAGCGCAATTGAGGCGCCCGCCGGGCGGCGTCACGCCTTGTCCACGTCGCGGTGCGTGACCTTGACGCGCGCGCGGTGCTTCTCGGTGAGCCGTTTCGAGAGCTCCTCGGCGAGCGCGACGCTGCGGTGGCGTCCCCCGGTGCAACCGATCGACACCGTGAGATAGCTCTTCCCTTCGCCCTTGTATTGCGGCAGGAGGAAGGCCAGCAGCGACTCGAGCCGCTCGAGGAACTCCTCCGTCTGCGGCCGCCCCAGCACCCACTCGGACACCCTCGGGTCGGTGCCCGGATGCGGCTTGAGACCTTCGACGAAGTACGGGTTCGGGAGGAAGCGGACGTCGAGCACGAGGTCGCTGTTGGCCGGAATCCCGTTGCGGTAGCCGAAGGACACCAGCGTTACGTTGAGGGCGTCCGCATCGCCCGCGGCGCCGAACCGGGCGGTGATGATGTCGCGCAGCTCGTGCACGTTCATGCGCGTGGTGTCGATGACGACGTCGGCGATCGCGCGCAGCGCGGTGAGCAGCTTCCGCTCCAGCGCGATGCCGTCGGCGACCGTCCCGTCCGGGGAGAGCGGATGCCTGCGCCGCGTCTCGCTGAACCTTCGCGTCAGCGTCTCGTCGGCCGAGTCGAGGAAGACCACCTCCAGCCGGTGCCCGATGCGCCGCACCTCGTCCACCGCTTGCGGCGTCTGATCGAGGAACCGGCCTTCGCGCGCGTCGATCACCAGCGCCAGCCGGTGCACCTCGTCGGACGCCCCGTGCACCACCAGCTCGAGCAGCTTGGGCACGAGGAGCACCGGCAGGTTGTCGATGCAGAACCAGCCGGCATCCTCCAGCGCCCGGATAGCGGTCGATTTCCCGCCACCCGACATGCCCGTGAGCAGCACGATGCGGAGCGGTGGCGCCAACTCACTCCACCTCGTCGCCGATGCCCCGCGTCACCGTCGCCTGGGCGATCTCGCGCGAGAGCTTCTCCTGGAAGTCCTTCGCCGAGTGGTGGCCCTGCAGCTTGAGCAGGTGATTCCGGGCGGCGACCTCGACGATGGTGGTCAGGTTGCGGCCGGGGCGCACCGGAACGACGAGCAGCGGCACCTCGGTATCGAGCATGCTGTACTTCTGCTCCTCGACGCCCAGGCGGTCGTACTCGACGCGGTCGTCCCACTCGACCAGCTCCACCACCATCTCGACCTTCTTGCGGTCGCGCACCGCCGACACGCCGAACAGGTCCTTGATGTTGATGATGCCGATCCCGCGGATCTCCATGTGGTGCTTGATGATGTCGGATCCGCTTCCGTACACCGAGCCGCCCTGCCTCTTCTTCAAGTCGACGATGTCGTCGGCGACCAGGCGGTGGCCGCGCGTGACCAGGTCGAGCGCGAGCTCGCTCTTGCCGATGCCGCTCTTCCCCAGGATGAGGACGCCGACGCCGATGACGTCGATGAGCACGCCGTGAACCGAGGTGCTGGCGGTGAGCGCCTCCTGCAGGAAGCGCTCGATGTTGTCGATGAAGGTGCTGGAGAGGTGGCTGGTGCGCATGAGTGGCACGCGGGCGTCGTTTGCCTCGCGTTTGATCATGTCGTCCACCGGCAGGTTCTTGGTCACCACCAGGCACGCGACGGGCAGCCGGAACAGGCCGCGCATGCGCGCCTGCGCCTCGCTGGGCTTGAGCGTCGCAAGGTAGCTCATCTCGGTGTTGCCGAAGACCTGGAGGCGGTCCTTGTGGATGTGCTCTGTGAAGCCGCTGAGCGCCAGTCCGGGCTTCTGGATCCGCGAGCTGACGACTCGGCGGTCGAGGCCGCCTTCGCCGGCGAGGAGCTCGAGGCGGAGGTCGAAATCCTGATCCTTGAGCAGTGTTTCGACCTTGATGGAGTCCATCGAGATTCAGACTATAACAGCGCCTCCTTCCAGACGAGGAAACGCCCGTGTCGAATTACCGCCCCGTTCTGCTCGCCTCGGCGCTCGCCGCCTGCATCTCAGCGCCCCAGCGCCCCACCGCTGACCAGGCGCAAGCGGCGCCGCCGCAGCCGCCGGTCGCGCGCAAGGAGCCGCACGTCACCCGGATCAACGGCGATGCGCTCCAGGACGACTACTTCTGGTTGCGCAACAAGGGGACGCCGGAAGTGGAGTCCTACCTGCGCGCCGAAGCCGCGTACGCGGACGCGCTGATGAAGCCGACCGAGGCGCTGCAGAAGACGCTCTATGCCGAGATGCTCTCCCGCATCCAGGAGGACGACTCGACGGCGCCGGTGCGGATCGGATCGCACTGGTACTACCAGCGGACCGAGAAGGGGAAGCAGTACCCGATCCTGTGCCGGAAGTCCGCTCCGGACTCCGGCGAGCAGGTGATCCTCGACGTGAACGCTCTCGCCGCGGGCAAGAAGTTCCTCGGCCTGGGCGGGTGGGAAGTGAGCGACGACGGCACCCGCCTGGCGTACACGACCGACGAGACGGGCTTCCGGCAGTACGACCTGCACGTGCGCGACCTGCGCAACGGCAAAGACGGGCCGGAGAAGATCGCGCGGGTGGACTCGGTTGCCTGGAGCCGCGACGGCAAGGTGCTCTTCTACGTCGTCGAGGACGAGCAGGAGAAGCGTCCGTACCAGCTTTTCCGGCACGTGGTCGGGTCGAGCGGCAAGGACGAGCTGGTCTACGAGGAGAAGGACCACGCCTTCAACCTCGAGGTGGACCGGTCGCGGTCGAAGGACTTCGTCTTCCTCACTTCGGCGAGCCACACGACCAGCGAGGTGCGCTTCTTCGGGGCGAGCGATCCGAACGCGGCGCTGGTGCTCTTGCAGCCGCGCGAGCCGGGGCACGAGTACTACGCCGACGCCCGCGGCGGGACGCTTTACATCCGCACCAACTCGGGCGGCCGGAACTTCCGCCTGGTCACCGCGCCGGCGTGGGCTCCCCGCAAGGAGAACTGGACCGAGCTGGTGCCGCACCGGGACGACGTGATGCTGGACGACGTGGAGGTCTTCCGCGACTTCGTCGCGCTGCACGAGCGGGAGGGCGGGCTGCCGCAGATCACGTTCCTCGATCCCGCGACGGGCGCGCGCCGCCGCGTGCGGTTTGCCGAGGCGGATTACGACGTCTCGCCGGAGAAGAACCCGGAGTACGACCAGAAAGCGTTCCGCGTCGTCTACCAGAGCCCCGTGACGCCACGGAGCTGGCTCGACATCGATGCAGGCTCGCTCGCGCAACAGGTCGTGAAGCGCCTGCCGGTCCCGAGCTACGATCCCTCACGCTACGAGGTCGAGCGCATCTGGGCGCCCGCCGCCGACGGTACGAAGGTGCCCGTCGCCGTCCTGCACAAGAAGGGCGTTCTGCGCGACGGCAAGGCCCCGCTGCTTCTCTACGCCTACGGCTCCTATGGCTACGGCATCCCCGACGGCTTCAACTCGAACGTCTTCTCGCTCGTGGATCGCGGCATCACCTACGCGGTAGCGCACATCCGCGGCGGCGGCGAGCTGGGCAAGAAGTGGCACGACCAGGGCCGCATGATGAACAAGATGAACACCTTCACGGATTTCATCTCGTCCGCGGAGCACCTGATCGGGCAGGGCTACACCTCGAAGGACCGCCTGGCGATCATGGGCGGCAGCGCCGGCGGGCTATTGATGGGGGCGGTCACCAACCTGCGGCCCGACCTGTTCCACGCGGTCGTCACGTACGTCCCTTTCGTCGACGTGATCAACACCATGTTGGATGAATCCCTCCCTCTCACGGTCATCGAGTTCGAGGAGTGGGGCAACCCGA
>Ga0066677_10000502_pt1 | contig 12873 bp, 11 predicted proteins | sample GraSoiAngelo_126_FD_62299 | JGI IMG/M metagenome (GOLD analysis project Ga0066677, IMG submission 62299) | Grasslands soil microbial communities from the Angelo Coastal Reserve, California, USA - 14_0927_09_20cm | ecosystem: Environmental > Terrestrial > Soil > Grasslands | place: USA... | reverse complement strand
GGTCCGGATCGCGAATCTGGCCCAGCTCGTGAACGCGATCGCCCCGATCTTCACCCGGCGTGACGGCCTGTTCTTGCAGACGATCTATCACCCGCTCCGCCTCTACGCCGAGCACACGCGGGACATCGCGCTCGACGTCGCCGTGGACAGTCCGACCCGAGAGCTCGCGCCCGGCCTGGAGGAGAGCGGCGTCGGCCGCGTTCACCACGTCGGCGATCTCGGCCCGTTCGCGCTGCTCGACGCCAGCGCCACCTGCGACGCGGCGGGCACACGACTCACGCTCACGGTGGTCAACCGAGATCGCGATCGCGCTCACGGTGCGGCGATCGAGCTGGGTGAGGCCATGGTCAAGGACGACGTGACCCTGTCGGAGGTCAACGGCGCCGACGTCGATGCGACCAATTCCTTCGAGAACCCCCGGGCGGTCGACGTGCGCGAGACGCGCCTCTCGGCACGAGGGCACCGGTTCGAGCATGAATTCCCAGCGCACTCGATCAGCGTCCTGAGGGTGCCGCTCGGCTGAGCCCGCAATTGGCGGTGTTAGAATCCGCTCCAGCGGAGCGTGCTCGGGCCTAGTTCGCGCTGCAGGCCGTCGCGGGGCTGGGGTCCCCGCCGGCCGAGGCGCGATTCTGAATCGAGGAGGACATGGCGGACGCAGAGGTGCGCTTCGACATACCGGATAGCTGGGGACTCAAAGACAAGGTCGCGATCGTCACCGGCGGCGGCGCCGCCGGCGACGGCATCGGCAACGGTCGCGCCGCCGCGATCCTGCTCGCGCGAGCCGGCACGCGCGTAATCGTGGTCGATCGCGACCTCGCGCTGGCCAAGCGTACGGTCGAGATGATCGAGGCGAGCGGCGGTCAGGGGCTCGCCTTCCAGGCCGACATGACGCGCGCGTCCGACTGCGCGGCGGTGGTCGAAGCCGCGATGGACCGCTACGGCCGGCTCGACTACCTCGACAACAACGTCGGCATCGGTAGCCGCGGCTCCGTGGTCGACGAGACCGAGGAAAGCTGGCGCCGGCTGATGAACGTCAACGTCGACACGATGTTTCTCGCCGCGAAGCACGCCATTCCCGCGATGCGGCGCACCGGCGGCGGTGCGATCGTCAACGTGTCGTCGATCTCGGCGCTCCGTCCTCGCGGTCTCACCGCCTACACCGTCTCGAAGGGCGCGGTCATCGCGCTGACGAAGGCGATGGCGGTCGATCACGGCCCCGAAGGAATCCGCGTGAACTGCGTCGCGCCCGGGCCCGTCTACACGCCCATGGTCTACCAGCGCGGCATGAGCGCCGCTTCACGCGATCGCCGGCGCACGGCGTCGGCGCTCAAGGTCGAGGGCACCGGCTGGGACATCGGGCACGCCGTACGGTTCCTGCTGTCGGACTTCGCGCGCTACATCACCGGTCACGTGCTCGTGGTAGACGGGGGCACGACGCTCTCGGGGCCTGAACGCGACACCGGGGGCCCCGGAGGCTAGCTCGGCGACGAAGCGGCTCACGAAGTCGATGGGGCCGGCGAAGGGCGTCGGGGCCTCGCGTTCCCGCCGGTGACCACGGCCCTGGATCACGATCGCCGCCACCATGGCCGCGAGGGCGATTCCCACCAAGCCGCCCGAGCCCACCGCGACACCGACGATCAAGGCGATCGTGGCGATCTGGAACAGAGGAACCGCGAGCTCCCGTGGTACGTGAGCTATCGCGTCCGCGTAGGGGTCAGGTGAATGCCGTCCGTCTTCTCGCACGCGATCGCGGCCGTCGCGATCGGCGGCGTGACGATCGGCGGTCGATCCCGGGCGACCCTGTGGGCACTCGGCGCGATCTGCGCGATAGTGCCCGACCTCGACGTCGTCTCGTTCTTTTTCGGACTTCCCTACGGTCACATGCTCGGCCACCGCGGGCTCTCGCACTCGCTGTTCTTCGCTGCCGTGCTGGCCTGGGTCGTCACCGCAATTGTACGTCGGAAGTTGCCCGCGAGCCCGAGCGCGATGAGGCTCTGGGTGTTCTTCTTCCTGGCCACGGCTTCCCACGGGTTTCTCGACTCTATGACCAATGGCGGCCTGGGCGTGGCCTTCTTCGCGCCGTTCTCCAATATTCGCTATTTCCTCCGATGGCGCCCGATCGTGGTCTCGCCGATCTCGGTCTACGGGTTCGTCGGTCGGCGCGGTCTGATCGTGATGTGGAGCGAGCTCGGTTGGGTCTGGCTGCCGGCGGCGTTGATCTTCCTGGCCGGCCTGGCGCTCCGGCGTAGCACTCCCCGGGAGGCTGTCGAAACGAACGGGGGTCGCTCGTCATAAGCTTACTTCGCGAAGACTTCCTTCATGAGAGACGTCACGCGCGCGCCCGGGTCGGACCTGATCTTGCGCTCCTCGTCGCCGACGACGCGGAAGAGGCCGTCGAGGGCCTTGCCGACCACGTAGCGATCGAGGTCGTAGTTCTCGGTGTTCAAGAAGGGGATGGCCTTCGCCTGGCCGAGCAGCTCGTTGTACTGCTTGACCGTCCCGACCTCGTCCATCGCGCGATCGACGATCGGCCTGAACGCCAACGTGAGCGACGCCGAGGTCTTGTCCTTGAAGTAATCGGTCGCGGCGGTCGGGGTGCCGTTCAGAATTCGCTGGGCGTCGTCGATCGTCATCTTCCCGATCGCGTCCCAGAAGATCTTCTTCGCCTCCGGGGCCGCGCGCTCGGCCGCGCGATTCATGCTGAGCACGAGCTTGTCGACCTCGGGACCGTAGCCCGCCGTGCGCAGACCTTTCTCGACCGTGCGCAGTCGCTCGGGCATCAGGATCTTGATCGCCTTGTTCCCGAAGTAGCCGTCGGTCTGCCCCGTGAGCTTCACGGCGTTCTCGGTGCCGACCTGCAGCGCCTGCTTGAGCGCGGCGCCGATCTTCACCTCGCCCGAGGGTCCAGCGCCGGAGCGCGCGTAGGTGTCCATCTCCTTGAGGATCTGATCGAGCTGGCCCGCGGCCGGTATCGCGGACAGGAGCACGAGAGCCGAGAGCATCAGGACGACTCTACGCATCTCGGGCCTCCTCGAGCTGACGCGCCAGCGCCGCGCGATCGGTGACGGGCAGCTCGCAGGCGTAGTTCCGGCAGACGTAGGCCGTCGCCTTGCCGCCAACCGCTTCCCTGCCCTCGAGCAGCGGGATGCCGGCAGCCCCGGCTTTGTCCCCGCTGATCAGGCCGGTCACGACGCGGTTGGGAAGGTATCGGCCGAAGACCTCGGTGACGAGGGCACCGAGCCCGTCGCCCGCGGTGGGCGCGACCAGCGCGACCTCGACCACGGGTCCGAGGTTGAAATCGAGCGCGCAGAGGAAACGGCCGAAGCCGCTCGCGTGCCGGGCCATCAGGTCGGCCATCGGTCGGAGCGCCTTCAGCGCCGTCGCCTCGTAGCGCGCGTCGCCCGTCAGCACCGCCAGCCGGAGAAGCGTCTCGACGGCGACCGACGTCCCGCACGGCACGGCATTGTCGAAGAGATTGCGCGGCCGCACGATGAGCTGCTCGCCGTCGCTCCCGGTGTCGTAGAAGCCGTCCAGCTGCTCGTCCCAGAAGAGCCTGATCATCTCGTCCGAGAGGGTGCGCGCTTCGTCGAGCCAGCGCCGCTCGAACGTGGCCTCGTAGACGTCGAGCAGCGCCACCGCGACCATCGCGTAGTCTTCCAGGTAGCCCTTCAGCTTGGCGCGACCGCTCTTCCACGTCCTGAGCAGCCGGCCATCGGCTCGCATCGCCTTCAGGACGAACTCGGCGTTCTTGACGGCCGCGGCGATGTAGTCCGGGCGGCCGAGCGCGCGGCCCGCCTCGGCGAACGCGCGACAAGCCAGGCCGTTCCACGACGCGAGGACCTTGTCGTCCCGGCCCGGATGGATCCGGCGCTCGCGCGCCGCGTAGAGCTTCGTCTTGATCGCGGCGATGCGCTCGGCGCCCGGCTCGCCCGCCACGTAGAGGATGCTCTGGCCCTCGAAGTTCGGACCGCGATCCACCCCCCAGTAGTGGCCGGCGAGCTCGGCGTCGGCGTCGCCCAGCACCTCGCGCAGCTCGTCCGGCGTCCACACGAAGAACTTACCTTCGTGACCCTCGGAGTCGGCGTCCTGCGAGGAATAGAAGCCGCCGGCCGGGTCGGTCATCTCGCGCAGGATGTAGTCGAGCGTTTCCTCGCAGACTCGCCGGCACTCCGGGTCGCCGAAGGCGAGCCAGCCGTGCAGGTAGAGCGAGGCGAGCTGGCCGTTGTCGTAGAGCATCTTCTCGAAGTGCGGGACCAGCCAGTGCGCGTCCACCGAGTAGCGGTGGAAGCCGCCGCCGACCTGGTCGTACATCCCGCCGCGCGCCATCATCGCCAGGGTCGTGTGCGTCATCTGGCGAGCCCGCGCGTTCTGCGTGCGCTTCCAGTAGCGCAGGACGAACTCCCAGATCATCGGCTGAGGGAACTTCGGCGCCCCGCCCAGGCCTCCGTCGGCGTCGTCGAACTGCGCCGAGATGAACTGGAACGCCTCGCCGAGGATCGCCGGGGTCAGGAGCTCGGTCGCGGCGCGCAGGCGCTCGGACTGGCCGAGCGCCTCGCTGATCTTGCGCGACGACTCGACGACCTCGCCGCGACGCGTCGCCCACGCGTCCGCGATCGCAGCGAGGAGGCGCGGGAACCCGGGCAGGCCGTGGCGATCCACCGGCGGGAAATAGGTGCCGCCGTAGAACGGCGCGCCGTCGGGCGTCAGGAAGACGGTCATCGGCCAGCCGCCATGGCCGGTCAGGGACTGGACGGCCTGCATGTAGATCTGGTCGACGTCCGGGCGCTCCTCGCGGTCGACCTTCACGTTCACGAAGTGGCGGTTCATCACGCCCGCGATCTCGGCGTTCTCGAACGACTCGTGCTCCATCACGTGGCACCAGTGGCACGCGGAATAGCCGACCGAGAGGAGCAGCGGCTTGTCCTCGGCGCGGGCCCTGGCGAAGGCCTCGTCGCCCCATGGATACCAGTCGACCGGATTGTGGGCGTGCTGGAGCAGGTAGGGGCTGGTCTCGCGCGCGAGCCGATTTTCCGCCACGCGCTCGCCTCTCAGCGCGCGAACGGCAGCGCGCTGACCGTCGCCGCCACCGTGGTTCCGCCGAAGCGAACCGCGACCCGGGTGCCGGGCTCGGCATGCTGGCGACGCACGAAGGCGAGCGCGATCGGGCGCGCGAGACCGAACGATCGGACCGCGCTCGTGACTTTGCCGATCGTCGTGTCATCGAGCACGACCTCGGCGCCCTGCGGCGGCACCTGGTCGCCGTCGAGCACCAGGCCGCGAAGCATCCGATTCACGTGCCCGCGGTCGCGAATCCGCACCACGACCTCCTGGCCGGGGTAGCAGCCCTTCGTGTGGGAGAGCAGATTGTCGAACGGAATCTCCGACAGCAGCACGGATTCGTCGACGTCGTGACCGAAGAGCGGCGTGCCCGCCTCGATCCTCAGCGACTCGAAGGCCTCGGGGCCGATCGACCGTACGTCAGCCCCGGCCAGCGCGTCGCGCACCTTCGCCGCATCGGTGAGCGCGCACATGATCCACACCTCGGCCTCGCCGGTCTCGCCGCCCCCGCTCACGAGCCGCACCGGCGTCTCGCCGAGCTTGCCCATCAGCCGATCGCTCGTCTCGCGAGCCTGCGGGCCCGCCAGGACGAAGAGCGTCTTCTCGCGCGAGACGTCCTCGATCGCCACTTTCTCCGAGAAGAGGTAGTGATCGAGCGCCTCGGCGGTCTTCGCGGCCATCGCCGGCGGCGTGACGACGAAGATCCGGTCGTCGGCGACCCAGACGAAGAGGACGACCTGCACCTTGCCGTGGATGTCGAGCAACGTCGCGGCGCACCCCTGCCCCGGTCCGAGCGCTTTGACCTCGTTGCTCAAGAGGGCATGCAGGAAGCTCGCGCGATCACGGCCGGTGAGCTCGAGGACGCCGAAGTCGCCGCGATCGAGGAAGCCGACCCGACGCCGCACCACCGCGTACTCTTCGGACGGAGCCATGGCGTCATTCTACATGACGACCGCGTGCTAGACTGCGCGCGGTGCAACCGCCACCACTCTCCACGATTCGCCGCTTCCAGCGACGCCTGCTCGCGTGGTACGCCGAGCACGGCCGCGACCTGCCCTGGCGTCGCACTCGGCACCCCTACCGCGTGCTGGTGTCCGAGATCATGCTGCAGCAGACGCAGGTCGACCGCGTCGTGCCGAAGTACCGCGAGTTCCTCCGGCACTTTCCGACCATCGAGAAGCTCGCCGCCGCGCCCGTCGACGCCGTGCGACGTCTCTGGTACCCGCTCGGCTACAACATCCGTCCGATCCGCCTCCACGCGATCGCCTGCGAGAGCGTCGCGCGCTACGCTGGACGCCTCCCCGATCGCGAGGAGGCACTGCGGCAGATGCCGGGCATCGGGCGCTACACGGCCGGCGCGATCCTGTCGTTCGCCTATGGACAGGACACCGCCGTGCTCGACACCAACGTGCGGCGCGTCCTCGGCCGTGTCTTCCTGGGCCCGCGCCGGCTCGCGCGGGTTCGCGGGCAGCGGATATTCTGGGACCTCGCCGCGGCGCTGGTCCCGCGCGGCCGCGGATACGATTTCAATCAGGCGCTCATGGACTTCGGCGCGACGTGGTGCACGCCGCGCAAGCCCCGCTGCGCCCCCTGCCCCATGAAGCGCTTCTGCGCCACCTACCGGGTTGCCTGATCTCGTCGAGGTCGTGGCGGCGCTGATCCAGGACGACCAGGGCCGCTATCTGATCACCCGGCGCCACGGCCGCTCTCACCTCGCGGGGATGTGGGAATTCCCGGGGGGCAAGCGAGAGCCCGGCGAGTCGCTCGAGGAGGCGCTCCGGCGCGAGCTCGCCGAGGAGCTATCCGCGTCCTTCGCCGTCGGCGAGAGGGTCGAGACCGTCCGGTGGGAGTACCCGGAGCGGACGGTCGTGATCCACTTCTATCGTTGCCGCTTCGAGTCGGGGACGATCCAGCCCCAGGAATCGCAGGCGATGGAGTGGGTAGAGCCGGGACGTCTCAAGGAGTTCGAGTTCCCGCCGGCTGACCGCGAGCTGATCGCGCGCCTTCGCTGAGACCGGCGCCCGCCGTCCCCGTCGAGTCGCGGTACAATCAGCGCCTTATGGACCAACCGAAGACGGCGAGCGCGGTGGTGATCGGCGGAGGCGTGGTGGGCTGTAGCATCGCCTACAACCTGGCTCGGCGCGGTCTTCGCGACGTCGTCGTCATCGAGCGCGAGACGGTCGGCTCGGGCACCACCAGCAAGGCCGCGGGCGGCATCCGCGTCCAGTTCCCGACCGAGACCGAGATTCGATTCTCGCTCGAGGCGATCCGCGTGTTCGAGCGCTTCCAGGACGAGTTCGGCGTCGATCCCGGCTACAAGAAGATCGGCTACCTGTTTCTTCTCTCGGAAGAGCAACAGCTTCGCGCGTTCGAGCCACGTATCGCGCTCCAGACCAGGCTCGGCGCGGACGTGCGACTGGTCACGCCGGACGACGCGCGGAAGCTGGTGCCGGCCCTGCGCGTCGACGACCTGATCGCGGCGGTGTGGGGGCCCGGCGACGGCCTCGCCGGCCCCGCCGAGGTCACCGCCGGCTTCGCCCGGCGTGCGCGCGAGCTCGGCGTGAAGATCATCGAGGGCGTCCGCGTCCAGTCGCTCGAAACGGCGCAGAGACGAGTGAGCGGTGTGACAACCACGACCGGGGCCATCTCCTCGGCGCTCGTGATCAACGCCGCCGGTCCCTCCGCCGCGCGGGTGGCGCGGCTCGCGGGAGTCGATCTGCCCGTGCATCCCCGCCGCCGGCACATCTTCTTCACCGAGCCCTTCCCCGCGATTCCGGGGCCGGTGCCGCTGACGACCGACGTCACGAGCGGCTTCTACTTCAGGAAGGAGCTGGAGCAGGTTCTCCTGAGCCCGGGCGACGTCGAGGACATCGGCGAGGACTTCGACGTGCCGATGGACCCCGGCAAGGTCGAGGACGCGGTGCAGAAGGCGATCCAGCGCGTGCCGATCATCGGTGACGCGCGCATCGCCGGCGGCTGGGCCGGGCTCCGGCCGCTCACGCCCGACGATCACGCGATCATCGGGTGGGCGCCGGGCGTCGAAGGCTTCTTCCAGGCGGTCGGCTTCGGCGGCCATGGCTTCCAGCATTCGCCCGCGACCGGGCGCTACGTCGCGGAATGGCTGCTCGACGGCAAGCCGTCGTTGGATCTTTCGCTCTTCGATCCCGGGCGATTCGGCCGCCCGCGCGCGGGAGGCGGGCTGAAGGTCGACGCCGAGTAGCCGGATGAAGATCGCGGACGTCCGACTGATCCTCGCGGACATTCCCGTGAAGCGCCCGCACAAGATGTCCTTCACCACGCTCGAGGCGGTCAACTTCGCCTTCGTCCGCGTCGAGACCGCCGACGGCCTCGTCGGGTGGGGCGAAGCGGCGTGCCTGGGCGGCCCGACGTGGAGCGAGGAGTCGTCAGAATCCGTCGCGGTGACGATCGAGCGCTACATCGCGCCGTGGCTCATCGGACGCGACGCGACACGGATCGAAGCCGTGAGCCGCGAGATGGCCAAGCGCGTGCAGGGCAACCCTTTCGCGCGCGCCGCGGTCGAGATGGCGCTCTGGGACCTGAACGGCAAGGCGCTCGGCGTTCCCGTGCATCGCCTGCTCGGCGGGCGTGTGCGCGAAAGCGTGCCCCTCTCGTGGTCGCTCGCGGTGGAGAGCCCCGACGCGGAGGTCGCCGAGGCGCGCGAGAAGGTAGCGCAAGGCCACCGCATCTTCAAGATCAAGACAGCCGCGCACCCGGTCGCCCACGACGTCGAGCGGGTCAGGCGGCTGCGCGAGGCCGTGGGGCCCGACGTCTCGCTCCGCGTCGACGCCAACCAGGGCTGGGATCGCGCGACGGCGCTCCAGGCCATCCGCGCGCTCGAGCCCTTCCACCTGGATTTCGTCGAGCAGCCGGTCGCGCGCTGGGACGGCGAGGGCCTGGCCGAGATCGCGCGGGCGGTGAGCGTGCCGGTGATGGCCGACGAGTCCTGCTGCTCGACGCACGACGCGCTCGCGATCGCCCGGCGCGGCGGCGTGAGCATCCTCGCGCTCAAGCTCACGAAGTCAGCCGGCATCCTCGGCACGATGGCGATCGCGCGTATCGCCGAGGCGGCCGGGATGAGCTGCTACGTCGGCTGCATGATCGAGACGTCGCTCGGCACCGCGGCCTACCTCCAGGTGGCGCTGGCTGCGGCGCCGGTCACGTGGGGTTGCGAGCTGTTCGGTCCCTTGCTGCTCGCAGGCGACGTGGCGCGCCGACCCGTGCAGTACGGCGACGGCGCGATCCTGGCGCTCGACGGCCCGGGGCTCGGCGTCGAGATCGACGAGACGCTCCTGAAGGAGTGGTCGCGCGCTCGCTGAGCCGGTGCCCGTCAGCGCTTCTTCTTCGTCAGGAACGCCTCCATCCCACGCTTGGCGTCCCCCGCCGCGAAGGACGCGTGATGTGCGCTCTCGCAGAATCTGGCGCACGCCCGGAAGTCGGACTCGGTCCGACGCCTCGCGTACTGCTTGTTCTGCTTCATCGCGATCGGTGCGTACTGAGCCAGGGTCCTCGCCAGGGTGGTCGCCTCGGTCATGAGATCCCGCCGCGGGACCACCTTGATCGTCAGTCCGGCTTCCCGTGCCTGGCGCGCGTCGAGCGAGTCGCCGCTGAGAACGAGATAAAGGCCGCGGCTCATCCCGATCGTGTTCCAGAGGAGCTCGAGACCGAAGACGGCCGGGATCCCGTCGCGGATCTCGGGCATCCCGTAGCGCGCGTTCTCGGACGAGATCCGGATGTCGGCCAGCAGCGCCAGCTGACAGCCCGCGCCCATCGCCCAGCCGTTCACCGCGGCGATCACCGGCACGTCCAGCCTCCGCACCTGGTCGTAGAGCAGCTCGAACTCTCGCACCCACTCCTCGGCCTCGGGCCCGCTCATGTCCTTAGCTTCGATCAGATCCTGCCCGGCGCTGAATGCCTGCTCGCCCGCCCCGGTGATAACGACGGCGCGGATACTCTCGTCGCTCTTGATCCTGGTCAGCGCGTCGGCCAGCTCACCCTTGAGCGCGCGGTTGAGCGCGTTCAAGACTCGCGGCCGATTGAGCGTGATGACGACGACGTTCTCCGTCTGCTCCCACACGATGCTCCCGTACATGCAAGAACCTCCTCTCCCGAATCGATGCCAGCGCCATTAGCGCTGCCTCGCCATAGGATGCAGCACGTCGATCGCGTAGCCCACGTCGAGGCGTTCGCCCAGCCAACTCGGCATCGTCGTTCGCGCGTTCAGGGCGAGTCCATTCTCCTCGTTCCACGCGCGGATGGCGGCTAAGGGATCCGCCGGCAGATCGGGAGACCGCGGGACCTCCGGGATGACCCAGCCATTGGGTCGCCTGAACTGAAGCTCGCCGTCCGGCTGGCGTTCTACCTGGTAGCCTTCCTCGTGGACCGCGCGATGGTGCCGACGACAGAGCATGGTGAGGTTCGAGAGCGTTGTCGGGCCGCCGTGGGCCCAGTGGCGGATGTGATGGCCCTGGCCGAAGCGCACGCTGCAGCCCGGGAAGCGACAGCCTTGGTCACGATACTGGAGCGCCCTTCGTATCGCCGGCGGAATCGTGCGTGTCCGGGCGCCGACGTCGGTTACACGCCCCTCGGCGTCGTGGCGCATGACGACCCTGGTCGCGTCGCAGGCCAGACGCTGCGACGTTCCGGCCGGAACGCGCATGCCGTCCTCGAGCACCGACTGCCCGGTCTGATCGGCGTCGACAAGGACGGCGGCGTCAACGTGCACAACGACCTGGTAGCGCTCTCCCGGGACACCGGGATCGATGCCCTGGTGGAGCGCGGTCTCGGCGAGCAACGCCAGTGCGTCGGCCTGCTGCTGCTCCATCGTCGGCGGGTCGGCGTTGGGCGCCTCCTCACGCCGCCGCTGGTATAGGCTCTCCCGAGCCGCCTCCAGCGCCTTCACGAGCAGGGCACCCACCTCCGGGGCCAGTCGCCCCCGGATCCTTACCGTACCGTCTTCGTCTTGGTACACGTGCAGTGCCCGAGCGGTATGGTGACGAGCGGCCTCCTGAGCCTCGGCCTTGCGGTCCATCCGGCGCCAGCCACGCACGATCCGCTCGACGTGTTCGGCAGTGCCGGTGCGGCCCACCGCCAGCAGTCTCTCTTCCGTCTCGGGCGTTGCCACACGGGTCAGCTCACGGACCTTGGCATAGGACAGCTCGCCGCGGGCGAGCGCTTGCGACAGCAACGGCAGCGTGCCGAGCGCACGAGCGACCCGGACATGCTCCCGAGCCGCGCCCGGCGCGTACCCTACGCGCCAGGACAGCCAGGCGGCGCACGACCGAAAGCCGTTACCCCAGCCTTCGCGAGCGTCGAACTCACGGATGAGGTCGAGCAGACGCGCGATCGCGGCTTCGAGGTGCGCGGATAGCTCGGCAATCTCGTCACCGAGCTGATTGAGATCCGCCGTGCGAGCGTCTGTTGTGAAGATGTCCATGGCGCGTCCTCCTTCTGTTGGGCCGACTCTACACCCCGGTTTCGCGACCACCTGGGAGGCGCGACCAAGGGCGATCGAGCGTCGAACCGCATTTTTCGAGGGCACGTTCATGAAGTGGGCGCCATTCTCTCGTGCGCGGCGCGAGGCCGGCTTCCACGAGGCGGTGACGACCGACAACCGCTGCACACGCAGAACGCTGTCAAGCGGGAAATAACGTGGCGTCGTCAAACAGCGAGCGTATTGACGCTGCGCGTCCACCCGCATAGCATGAGGGCCGCTCGGCGCCGCACCCAGCCCTTCGGTGGAGGATTCGCGATGATCGAACGAGCTCGAGTTGCTCTACTGGCAGCGCTCCTGATTGGCGGGCTCACCGTCCCGGCTCTCGCCCAGAAGCCCGTGAAGATCGGCGTCCTCACGCCCCTCTCGCCGCCCGGAGACGCTTCCGCCGGACAGTTCATCGTCCGCGGCGCCAAGATGGGCGCCGAGGACGTGAACGCGCGGGGGGGCGTCCTCGGCGGGCGGAAGATCGAGCTGGTCATCGAGGACGACTCCGGCACGCCGGAAAAAGGCGCGGCCGGCTTTCGCAAGCTCGCGACTCAGGATCAGGCCGTCGCGGTCGTCGGTCAGTTCCACAGCTCGGTGATGACGGCGGTCCAGGCCCTCGCCGAGCAGTTCAAAGTCCCGGTGTTCTCCACCCAGGCCTCGGCGCGTCAGATCACGGAGAAGCACCTGAATTTCACGTTCCGCACACACGTGATCGACCCCGATCGCTGCCAGATGTGGACGCGCTGGGCCAAGGAGCGCGGTTTCAAGCGGGCCGCGCTCATCACGGAGAACACCGACTACGGCGTGGGCCTGGTCGACGAGACCAAGAAGGCATTCGCGTCGTTGTACCCGGGCGCCGAGCTCAAGACGATCATCTTCGATCGCGCGGTCGTCGACCTCACGCCGCAGCTCCTGGAGATCAAGAACTGGAAGCCGGACGTGCTGTTCAACGGCGGAATCGGCACGCCGATGTACCTGATCGCCAAGCAGGCCTGGGACGTGGGGTTGACTCCCTCAGTGCCGACGCTCATCTCCTACGACGCGCCGTCGCGCCCGGAGTACTGGAAGAACCTCGGCGAGAAGGGGAACTTCGCGTCCTTCATCGTCTACTACCACCCGACGATGAAGCTGACGACCCGCGGCGAGGCCTTCCGCAAGAAGTACATGGCCGAGTTCAAAGAAGATCCGATCTACGGCGCCCTGAACGGGTATTCCCAGGTCGTCCTGATCGCCGACGCCCTGAACGCCGCCAAGAGCGACAACACTGACGATCTGGTCAAGGCGCTCCTGGCCGGCAAGTTCGAGGGCTGGAACGG
>Ga0066677_10000500_pt1 | contig 12933 bp, 13 predicted proteins | sample GraSoiAngelo_126_FD_62299 | JGI IMG/M metagenome (GOLD analysis project Ga0066677, IMG submission 62299) | Grasslands soil microbial communities from the Angelo Coastal Reserve, California, USA - 14_0927_09_20cm | ecosystem: Environmental > Terrestrial > Soil > Grasslands | place: USA... | reverse complement strand
TGCTGGCGATTCTCACGGCTGCTGTCGCACGAACATGACCGCAGTCTGTCCCGGCACATTCAATTCGTGGACGCGCCCGCCCGCCTCCACATTAAGCTGCGATCCCGTAACCACCTCAATGTAGCGCCCCGGCTGCAGGCTCTTGCCAAGATCCCGAAGCGCAAGCTGCTCCGCCGCCTTGTTGATCACCACGAGCCGATCGGTGCCTCGTTGCCACGCGATAGCATTCGGTGAACCGATGTCGAGCCAGATGTCGGGCCGCCGCGCGACTCCTCCCTCGTCGGCCAATGACAAATTGTGGAACCTGATGAACGCGAGCAGACGCGGGTCGTCGTACACGTCGCGGCGGCGGTCGTCGACACCGTCACCGATCATGTCGGCGAATACATACGGCAGGCCTTCTTCGAGACCCATGATGTACGCGTACGCGAGCACGATGTCGCCTTCAGCGAGTGGGGCTGACAGGCCGCGCCATCCGATCCCGAAGGTATTCTGCGATTCAGGATCCAACCCGCGATCGCCCGCCTGACCCCGATCGATGTCGTGGTTGCGCACGAACGTCACCGCACGGGTTCCCTCTAACGCGCGGCCGTGTGAAGCGGCATCTCGCAGCAGCTGCAGATTCCCACCGAAGTCGAAGGCCTCCTTCATGGTGGCTGCGAGCGGGAAATCGTAGAAGTCGAGCACAGGGACGTCGGGAATCGCCTTCGGCGATGGAGTGATCACCTCCCCAAACGAATACGCATTCGGCAGGTCCTGCAGGACATCTGCGAAGAATCCTGGCTCAATGTGCTTGGCCGCGTCAAAACGAAACCCGTCGACACCGAGGCTTGCCAGCTTCCGCAGGTAGTCGCGTATGGTGGCGCGAACGTGCGGCGTCTCGGTTCTCAGATCGCAGAGATTGCCACTCAGCCAGCACGGAATCACCGACTCGGGATTCGCATCGCTTACGGTACACCGCGGGTGAAAATCCGTCGGCTCGAACTGGGGAAAATGCTCGCTGACGATCATGTTGCCGCTGAGCCGTACGAAATCCGGCTCCGGCATCTCTGTGATGTCAATCGTGTGGTTGGCAACGACATCGACAACAATTTGGATGTCTACGTGGTCGGCCTCCACGTTCATCGCGCGGAACTCCGCCTCGTTGCCAAGCGGCCCTTCGATGCGGGAGAAATCCACAGGCTGATAGCGGCCCCACCACTGCCAGACGCGTTCGTTGCTCTTCTGCGGCGGTGAAACATGAACGTGGCTATAGCCGGCGGCGCGCAGCCGCGACAGGTGCGTGGTGATGTCCACGAAGCGCCAGTTGAACAGCTGAACGATCACGTTACGATGCGCCGGCTCCGGCAGCATCGATGCGGACGCAAACGAGATCGCACGAGAGGTGTTACGCGCATTCAGGGGGGCAGATGACCGTGTGCACGCCGCAGGCGAAATAAGGGCGGCGACAAGCGCGAGAGTGCGGAGAAGATCGCGCTTCATGCTGGAAGAGGTTGGATGTTCGATCCGATACGCGGGTGAGTCAAATCCCGAATTCACCCACGCCGCTTTTTGGAGTATAGGACGACGCGGGCAAGAAGGCACGGATTGATGCGCCTGCGTGTCATGGCAGCCGCACTGATGGCGCACTACATTTGCGGTTCGTATTGTATTTGCAGCCGGCCGGATATAGATCGCCGAGAGCAGCGCCTCTGAGGCGATTGCAATGAAGAAGTGGCAATTCTGAGGGACGCGGATTGCTATGTCAGGTTTTCGCCAGAACCAGCGTTCTTATTGATGGAGGCCGGAATCGCGTCATGTGGTTGACGGTACCCGACCGAGTGTTTGACTCATGGCACCTCAAAGAGAGCGTCGAGACTTCCCTCAGTTTGTGCCCGAGAACGATGCGGATCTCGCACACCCGAACCCTGATCGGATCGATGCGCACCCCCACAGGTCATCGTAGATCTGGCCGGTCGCGTGCGCTTAATCGACGATTCCTGATACGACCACGTTGGCGAATGCTCGCGGTGTTACCGTGAGGTTCGGGCGCTGCAGCAGGCGCCCGGCGGATGGCGCGGCATAGTGGACTAAATAATGAGGTGATCCCTAATTCGATTCGCACCGCGCAGTTAATTGTCGCGTCAGCAGCGGCGGCGCCACTGAGGGAGTCCCACTGGCGACGGCCGGGCTTAGCGGAGTGCGGTGGAGCCGAGCGGGCCGCGTTCATACCGGCCTGTTAGCCGCTAGAATAGGCGAAGATGCCGACAGGGTTAGGGCACAATCAGGGGTACAATCTCGTTTTTGACTCGATTCAGATTCGCGTAAGTGATTGATTCTAAAGACACGGAGAGATGTCCGAGTGGTTGAAGGAGCACGCTTGGAAAGCGTGTGTAGGGGAAACTCTACCGTGGGTTCGAATCCCACTCTCTCCGCCAATTTTCGTCCGTTGCTTTCAAAAACTTACAGCGCCCGGTGATGTCTCGCCGTGTAACGGCGTCCTATCCAACACCTCTGACCATCTGAAATTCGGCCCGCGAGGCATGTAACAGAACGATTTTCTACCGTAAGTTCTTGCGTCCAGCGAGTCCACTCTCGGGAGAAGCAAGCGCGACGCAGGTCTCAAACCCCCATTGACATTCGTATGACGGACCCGGCCGGCTAGCGCTGATCCTTTCGGTTGTACCAGCAACGCCGGGCAGCCGGTTCCACCGGAGTCGCTGGACAGCAACCCCAAAACGTAGTGTCAAGCGACAGGGCAATTTGACGCCCTTACGAGACTAAGCCTGGTCGAATTCGCGCCCGGCTGCTGGCCTGGGTTCGCAGCTCCGGCGTACTCCACACTCATTCGGCTCGAATTGCGCCATTCAGAATGTGTGCGTACGGAACGAACCCTGCCTTTTGAAGAGTCTTACGCGATGGGATGTTCGACGGATTACAGCGAGCACAAGGAACGCTCTCAAGCTCGTAGGCAAGCCGCTTGAGCTCCTGCACGAAGTACGATCCGAAGCCGCGGCGGCGAAATGGTTCAGCGACTTCCATGTAGATATCCGTGTACGGCACGTTGTAGTGAAACATGAGGCCGCCGGTCGCCACGGTCTCGCCATCGAGCTGCAGCAGGCACTCGGTGCCGCCCTGGCGATGAGCGATAGCGCTGCGGGTCTCTTGATCCGACGTCACGTGATGGACGACCGCACCATGCGGCGGCAGCGCAGTCCCAATTGCGTCGTGAAAGACGATCTTCTCGCTCCAGATGTCTCGGGCGTAGGTATGCAGCATGACGGTCAGCAGAACGTCGCTGGATTGAATTTCCATAAAGCGCGCACCGCTGGCTGAGAGGAACGCCTCAAACAGGTCGAACGCACGCGCGCGGTGTTCAGGCAGCACATAGAACTCGAACATGGTCGGCTTGTCCTGCCACGGTCCGGCGATCGCCACGGAGGCGAAGCCAGCGATCGTGCCACCGAGCGTGCACATGTAGGTCAGCGTCCAGCCGTTACGCCGGTGAATCGAGTCGTGCACGATCTGGCAGTTCATTTCCTGGCGGTATCGGACCCGCAAGGGAAGGACGGCGTCAACAGTCGAAAGTGTGGCGAGTGCAGGCATCAAAACGATGGAGTCGAGCACAGGCGCTTATAACAATCAAGAGCAATGTCCTAACGCTTCTCGTTCTGATTCAACGGTCTTTGACCACCCGACCCGCGGTCAGAAAGCGGCGATAGCTGCTGAATGTCTCGGTCCGGCGAGTCGACTGCAGGCCGCCGCGCAGCACGGTCAGCGATTCGACTGACTCCGGCAGCAGCATGACTTCGTCGGGATCGCGGAAGGCCACCGCCTTGTAGTGCATCGTCTGGTCATCCCGCTCGATCACGACCCAGGGCGCGAGATTGTATCGGCGCTGCAGCCGCCACGGCACCCGCACGTCGACAGGTCCGTCGATCCGCCGATCGACGCGCAGCACTTGGTGCGTCTTCGCGTCCACCCAGACCCGTCCTCTCGTCGCAAGCGGACCCGACCAGTCGAAGCAGTCGTCGTGCCCGCGCTCGTCTTCGACCAGCTCCGGCCTGCTCGTACGGCTTGTCGACATGAAGTCGATGATCAGCGCCGCGCGATCCTTCTCCCGGCCGTCGCGTACCGACATGAACCGGTACTCGTCGCGGTGCGCGGGGAGCAGGAAGGCGAGCGCCTCGGGCGACAGGGGATCGGGATCGGTGCAGCCGCTGCGGTCCTTCTTGTCCCGCTCGCGCGGCGCCCGCCCGTTGATGCGGCGAACCTCCCGAATCACTCTCGCCGTCGATAGGGTGTCGCCATCGGCCTCGAATTCGACGTGCAGCTCTGATTCGACCGTCCGCGAAAACCCGTCCGGCGACCAGTTCGACTGGATGGGTTGCACGGTGGACTGTTCGACGCACATGACGCTTTGCGCAGAGCGGTAGTACTCGCCGACGCGCTCGCCGACGCTCGTCATCAGCCCCTCGATATCCGGCGGCGCCTGCGGCGCCGCCGAGACCCAGCAGGCACACACCCCGACCGACGCGAGTAATACAAGGCGCGGGTACCCGCGCCGGCCCATAGCGTTCGCGACAGTTATCAACCCAGCTCCGCAGCCGTTGCTCTTGTCGAGCGGCGCGCGGATCTACACGCGTCGCGCGAGGTGGCAGTCTAAGTGGTTCGGGCCGTGTCGACAACCGGCCTGCAGCGAAGCATCGTTGCACTCGAAGCGCGCCAGGTGCGGATGTTTCCTGATTGCGCACTCGACCGCGGACGTGTTTCGCAGGCCGGCCGACCGTCGCTGAACGTTGCGAGGATTGCCGGTTGTTGCCGCTCCGCTCGAACTGCGCCGCCACTCGACGAACAAGATCGCCAAGCGGCTTCTTGCGATTGGCCTTGAACTCCACTTCGACGACCACGTTCATCCGCTACCTTCCTGTCATCAGGCAGAGTCGATAGCCTGATTCATGCCGTGAGGTTCTGACGTCACGTCACGACTGAACCGGAGGGCTTCTTGCTGCTGTCTTCTTCGCAACGCGATCTGCGCCGATTTCGGCGCGTTGTGCTGTCCGGCTCCATCAAAACGGTCACTCACGAGACAGATTCGTACCTGACGATTCCGCGTGGCCTGATGCGGGGAGTCGCGGTCAGCGGACAATGGCAGGAGGGATGAGATGATTCGAAGCGCCGCGGCCGTCGTCCTCGCGCTCACGCTCACGCTCAATCCGGCGCTGGTCCGCGCCCAGGACACCGTGCTCACGGTCACGGTCCTGTCGGCTGACGTTCACAACGGCCCGAGCACCGTCACTCCCGTCATCGCCCATGTACCGCGCGGCACGGTTCTGCCCGTCTCGCGCAATCTCGGAAGCTGGGTCAGAGTTGCCTGGCCCGGCGCGCCTGACGGCGCCGGTTATGTGCACGTGACGATGGGACGGCTCAGTCCGCTCAAGGCTGATGCGCCCGCCGCGAGCACGTCGCCGCGAGCGCCCTCCGCGCCCACGCCGGAACCCGCGTCCGCGCCGGCGTCGATGACGGGGCGGACTCGCGCGTCAGCGGAAGAGCGTGTCGCCGTGCGGGGCCCACAGGGCGTGACGCCAATCAGTCACATCATCGGTGTTGGCGGGCTGGTCGGGTCAATGAGCAGCTTTGGTGCGACCGCGCGCGCGTGGCGCAACGACCGTCTCGGGATTCAGCTCCGGCTTACGCGAGATACCATGACGAGCGACGTCGCCCCGGGCCGAGTGACGTCTATGCAGTTCGAGCCGGGAGTGGTGTACGCGTTATTCGATCACGTGAGCGACTATGTCTGGATTCGCCCGTACGTCGGCTCCGGCCTGAGTTTCCGTCACCAGACGTTGAAGCTCTCCGCGCCTGCTCCGATCGAGCCCATGTCGGACAACGGTGTGGGATTTCGCGTTTTCGGCGGCGGCGAACTGACGTTCGCGAGCGTGACGCGGTTCGGACTGCGCGGAGCTCGGATACCGTCGACTTCCGACGGCGTTCCCAGGATTCGAGGCAGATCGGTTGAGCGTGTCGATTGCCGGACACTGGTACATCAAATAGGAAGGCGCCGAACACGTCGCGCAGCGACCTTGGAGCACGTACCGATCGCAGGTCGGGCTGCCCGCCGCTCCTTCAAGGACGCCGCTTCGCGATTGTGCGGGCGTTGCCACGCTTGCGCGATTCCTCGCGACTAGGTGACGACTTGAATCGGTGACGCTGTGAGACACGAGGAGCGTTGATGCGCGCGGATACGGCGACTGGTCATCCATGAAGCGTGGCCGAGTCGAAGTCGGCGCGGTCGGCCACACCAAACGTGCGCTTGCCTCTAGCCGCACCCCTCTATGCATTTAGTCGCGGCACGCTCTGCTCGCGTGTAACCGATTTTCTGCCGTGGGTTCTTCAATTATCGGACGGACTCTCACCAGACGCGGAGCCTCGAGGGCGCGAACCCTTGCACATCACTACGCCACTGAAACCACAAACTGAGGGGCGGGCACGCTTGACCAGGAAGCGTAATCGCGCGTGCGCGGCTGAGCCGCGTTGGTCACAAACTGAGCGTCCTAGCGACTGTCGCCCAGGCGACAGTAAGCGTTCAGCGAACTCGACGGATGGTGAGGAGTTCCACAGTTGCGGATGACCAGTCGCAAAGAGAGACGGGGATTTCTCGACCCCCGCCTCATAGCGAGACTTACGCGGCGACTTGGACCTTGATCTGCTTAGCCTTGGCTTCCTCGCGCAGCGGCAGCAGGACCGTCAGCAGGCCGCCCTTGTACTCGGCGCTGACCTTTGCGGTGTCGACTGTTGGCGGCAACGCGAACGTCCGCGCGAACGAACCAAAACTTCGCTCGATGCGATGAAACTGCTCCTTCGCGATTTCAGTGTCGAACTTCCGCTCGCCACGGAGGGTGAGGGTGTTGTCTTCGATCGTCAGTTCGATGTCTTTCTCGTTTATGTCGGAGAGCTCGGCCTTGAGCACCAACTCGCGCTTGCCGTTGCTGTAAATGTCGACCGCCGGCACCCACGAGCCGGGGGCAAGTTCTTCCTGAGGGCGGCCGTAGAGCCCCTCGAGGGCGCGGCTCATCCGCTCCTGATACGCGGCCACGTCGCGCGATGAATCCCAACGAACCATAGTCATGATGTTTCTCCTGTACTGAAACTTTCGGTCTCGCGGCCGGACGTCCGTCCCGGCCCATCAGATGGACCGGGACGCCGGCAATGCCGGCTTCAAGCAGTCACGGGACCGACGATCTTGTGGAACGTCGAGTTGGACACGTCATAGGTCTGGACGCGCGGCGTGCCCTCGACCACCGTGGTGAGCGCCTTGAGCACACCGGGATATGCACTGCGGGCATAGATCTCGGCGTTTTCTTTCAGGTCCCACAGGCTGATGGCGACGGCGTCTGCCCCACCTGGGGCAACGAGCGCGATTTCGTCCTGGAAGCCCTTCTGCTTTCGAAGCATCGGGACGATCTCCTTGTCGAAGAGTTGAGTGAATTCCGCTGATCGACCGGGTTTGATATGGAAGGCAACGCTGCGAGCAAACATGTCAATCTCCTTGTGGACGTGCGTTTAAGAAGTGGGGGTCAGACAACCTGAATTAGTTCAGATAACCTGGAGATTGAGGTGCCTGCCGCAATCACATTAACCATAATAGGTAAATTCACTTTGTTTGTCAAGTAAGATGTGGAATAATGCTCACTCGGACACGTTAGTTTAATATTTTGAGTTAATTCACGGGAGCGATGGTGTGGATTTCCCCCTTTTCATCAGGCAGCGGCTTAAAGAATTGAAGACCGAGCAGAGAGATCTCGCTACGGCCGCCCGGGTGACGGAGTCCTACATTTCCCAGTTGCTGACAGGGAAGAAGGCGCCCCCGGCGCCCGAGCGGACCGAGATTTACGTCAGGATGGAGACGTTCCTGAGGCTGCCCGCAGGAAAGTTGGCCCACCTGGCGGATCTCCAGCGCAAAGAGGTCTTGAAGAGAAAACTGGCTGCCCCTCCCGCCCCCTTGTTCAAAGAAATGCGGGAGTTGATTCTGCGCAAGTGCGTCGCGGCCAAGAAGCACTCAATCGAAGCGATCTTTGAGAAGGAGCCCTTCGGCGCCCTCGAACGCCTCGTCGCGCAAAAGCTTCTGGACGTCGTGCAGCGCATGGCCGAAGAGGAGCTGGAAGATGAAACTTGGCTCCCGCTGGTGGCCCGACTCAGCGGCCGCAGCTACGAGCAGCTGCGCGTCATTGCGCTCGAGTTCCTGGAGACGGACATCTTCAACGTCTCCGCGGAAAACTCCGTCACGTTTCTCGATCCATTGATTGAATCGTGGGACATCGACCTCGCGACGTTCGGAATGGAGATCGTACTCAACCGGCGTCTGGCGCCCGGGCACCGGAAGAGATTTGAGTTCGTCGAACGGGAAGCCGCCGCGGCCGACGAGGAGGCCGGGTTTCAAGCGTTCCTTCAGGATCCCTCCTTGAAGGGCGATGCAACCGCGGAAGAAATCGAGTTTCTCAAGAAGCTGCGATTCGCGCGCAAACGGCCGACGGCCCTTTACTATTACCGAGAACTGCAGAACCTGCGAGACCCGCTTCATTTTCGCCCCGTGTCGACCGAGGAGAAGACAACCTAGACGCCCGTGCCGTCTCCGGCCTCGGTGGAGAGCATTCTTGGCCTGAGCGGAGGCCGGTCCAGCCGCATCGTACGCGCCGCTCAGATCGAAAAAACCTACGCGCAGCATACGCCCGGACGTGCTCCACTCTGAGTGCCCGGACATATCCGCGAGTGCGGTGTCGACGAGTTCGAGTGCGCGGGCGTATCGCGGGGACCGTGAAACGGCCGCGACTTACGCCGCCTCATTCGTTCGACAGTTCGCGAGCGGCGATCGCTGAACGTGATATGCTGGAATTCCTTTCCTGAAGTTCCCCGGCCATCACCAGCCGCCGAGCTCACTAAAGTGACTGGCGCAGTTCGACTCCGCTTCCGCTCCAGCCTCGTCCGCCTTCGAACGGTGCACATCGGAAGGGGTCGGCCAATGACAGCGACCGCAACAGAACCCATTCACCTCGGCACGTATCCTGCCGCATGGAACCGCATCGCCATCCACGAAGACGGAGTGCGCAGCGACGATGCGGTCGTCAACCGCACCCGCGCCGTCACACCGAGTGGACGTGTCCGCCCCGCTGTGGGCCGCGACGAAGACTTGAACGTCAGTTCTTCGATATGGTCGTGGACCACGCTGATGGATGGCGTGACGTTGCTTGGTGTCGTCTGGAGTATTCCGATCGCCGTGCTGGTCGCTGGGAGCTCTGTCGCGCTCGCGATCGCATTCCTGCTCTGGCTCGTGCGACTCACGCTGCGCGCGTTCTGAATGGAAGGAAGCACCAATGCTCGTTTTTGCGTTCGGCCTCGTGTTGGCCGCAGTGCTACTCATCAAGCTGGGGTTTCGTCGGCAGTTGGGTGGGGCGACTCTGGGATCGATGAGCCCTCAATGGATCGCCGCCCTCCGGGCGTCGCAACAAGCGTCGTCAATATGAGGATCATCACGTTCGGTCGCACTGTCGTCGTTCCGGTATCGCTGGTCGTCCTGGCTCTCGCGGGATTCAGCGCACCGCCCGTCACGATCCGGTCCATGCTCGTGCTCTTGGCAGTTGGCGCGCTCGGTCTCGTCGTGCTTGCGCTGACGAGATCGTGGCGCGGGTCGAGTCCCGTCCGTCCGCTCACGCGGACGGACGATGCAGTCCAGATTACAAAGGACGACGCGTCGGACCTCGCGCGCATGGGCAGCGACGCCGGCTGAGAAGAGACGGGGACGCCTGCGCGCACCCCGTCCTGCACTACTCATTGTGACCAACGACATCCAGCAAGAACCTATGAACGACTTCGACAACATCCGGATACTGCGCGAACTGATCGCCGCGCTGGACCGCCGACTGGCGTGCAATGGCGTGCAAGGGTCGACGGCATCGTCGGCGTTCTTGGCATTCCCGGCAACGTGCGTTCTGTCACTTACAGAATCTAAACGGTGCGCGAGAGTCCGAATCCCACTCTCTCCGTCACGTTCTAACGTGCCTCCTATCAATAACCTGCAAGACTGAGTGATTTCACTTTAGAACCGCGCAATCGCTCGCGTCATCAGCCGATAGGCGCTGCGGGTCGGACAGCGAGCGCGCGCGCAAGAGTCAGTCGACTTTGGGCCGCGGGTGCAGCTTCCCCGTTGTCGAACGACGGAGTCACCTTCACCATTCACACCTCCCATCGAGGGCGCGTCGGGCGGGACACGAAGCGTGCGGAACCGTTATCGCTGGATGATGCGTTCCGCGATCAACCGCATTGCCGGTTTACTGACTAGCTCCTGGGCATAAAAACGCTGTCCCCACTCCAACAGCGTTACGTCGACGTATTCGTGCAACCAATCGTTTTCGTGGATTCGCTTTCGCAGAGAGGCGCGGGCATTCGGGTCGGCACCCGCATCGAGGAGCAGCCGAGCGAACGGATCATCTTTCAGCTGCGGCGCGGCATACTTCGATTGGACATAGTAAGCATACGACACGACCGTTGAGAACAGCGGCGTGTGGCCGCCGAAACCCTCCGAGTCGATCGCAGCCCTGGTGTTCACGTCCATTCCACGATCGAGCAGCCAGCGTGCGATCTCGATTTCGCCATAATCGATGGCCAGGTGCGGAAACGTCCCAGACAGCCCGCCATCCTCTCACGCGAGATGCAGCAATCGCTTGTGGCGCCGGGTGTTTTTCACTTCAGAACTTCCAGGGTACCGCTCCCGGTTTCATCTGGACGGATGAAGAATCCGAATCGGAAAGTCCGCAAGTCACTGCGAGATAATTTCCGCGAATCGTGATTGGAGGATCGAAGGGTTGGGCAATGGAGGCGCGACGCCGACCGTAGTGAATCCCACGGGCGCGAGCAGAGCGGGGCAACGAGACGCCGTCGGAACCTCAGTCGCGTACCGCGTCGTACTCCAATCCGACAGTCCCCGACTTCTCGTAAACGCGTCGACTTCTCAGGCTTCAGCATCGCCTCAAATGTCTTGCGGCCGATAAGCAGAATGTAGAACCGGCTGAAGATCTCATTGAAGTCGATGTCAGGGTCGTGGACGATCCAGTCGCTTTCACCGTTCGGCCCTGCGATGTAGCCGTCGAGACTCATGGCCACGCCGTAGCGAAAGCGGCGCGTGGGTCGAGCCTCCGTTCCAGATAGTCCAGCCATGTGACCCCTCAAATCGGGAAGCCGTGTTCGTTGAGGTACGGGACGACCGCAGATGGAAGGTGCAACGCGGCGATCTAGAAGCGAGATCGTGAGTCGATCGACCCGATGAGCGGATGCGGGGCCAGCACGGTGATCTTTCCATCCGCCGGCAGTCGGTAGGTCATCCCCGCCAATGCGTGACGGCACGGAAGCGACGCGACCGCGCCAGGCTGTCGCACTTCAACGCTCCAGAAACCCCGGGCAGGCGGGTCGATAGATGAATCTCGAACGCCTCTCGGTCTTCGGCCGTTGCAGACACTGCGGCGTTCAAGGTGCCACTGGTATTGACCACGAGCAGGTCGCCTGCCGAGAGCCATCGAGGCAAATCAGTGAAGCGGGCGTGCTCGATCGAATTGGTCTCGATATTCGAGACGAGCAGTCGCACCTCATCGCGCCTGAGGCCACGCGCCTCCGGCGGTTCGGCCCGCTTTCGAGGTCGGCGGATAGTTCGAAACCCGCGATTAGATCGAACGTGAATGATACTTGCCTGCGGTCACTCGTTGCTCGAGTAGCGCTCCGTCAGATACTCGATGACGGCGGGAGTAGCCGACTCCACGGGAACATCCGTCGGGGCTCGTGATCGAGGACGGGCGCCCAAGAGAATTCGCACGGAACGCAGGTGACGCGAAGGTCACCTCGAGGCATCACCGCAGCACGGAGATTCATACGGTGCCCGCATCAACCCGGCCTGACCGCCTGCACAACGATCGCGCAGCTCGTCGCAAACCCTTCCACAGGCGCAACAATTCGCTCACACTCAATCATCAATGGCTGACAGCTCGAGCTTGGCGAGTTTCGCCAGCAGTCGGAGTGTCCGCCGCAAGCGCTTCCTGGGGTGTGGGCTGCGATGGCTGTTGCACGCGGTACAAAATCGCCGCAAGCGCGCCACCGATGAACGGTCCCACCAGGTATAGCCACAGATTGGCAACGGAGCCGCCGCCCAGCAGCGCCGCAACCAGGATCGGCCCAGTGCCAACCGCGGGGTTGAAGGCTCCGCCCGAAATCGGACCACCTGCAAACGCGCCGGCGGTAACGGTAAACCCGATCGCCAGACCATAGAACGAGTTGCCTGTCGTCTGCGGTGCGGTCGCGCTGTGCAGCACGACGAGACACAGTGCGGTCGTGTACAGGATTTCGATCAGCAGGGCGCCAAGTGTCGAAGCCCCGTCACCCGGCGCGGGCGCGAACGTTCGCCCCAGCACCACGTAGACGACCGCTGCGGCGCTGAGCGCGCCCAGGATTTGCGCCGCCATGTACGGCACAGTGTCTCGCGCGTGGAGCTTGCCGCGCAGCACGACGGCGAGCGTCACCGCCGGGTTGTAATGGCCACCGGAGACATGTCCGCCCATGTAAACCATCACCATCAGCGACGCGCCAATCGCCAGAGGCGCCATCGGCGTGCCGCCGAGCACTGCCAGACCGATGGTAAGGACCAGGAAGAAAGTCCCGACAAACTCAGTTACGTACTTATTCATGTGTCTTGCTCCTGCGGGGGCCGGGCAGCCTGCGCCTGCAGCGGGACGATATCGATCGCTGCCAGCGTGCAAGGTTCAAGCGCCATGTTTCGACCCGACAGGAAAGCGGCCGGTTGCCCGCTCTCCTGAACTTTTTCACAGGCCTGCACAGAACATGCCTGCACCGAACATGTGTGCAATACTTGAGCGTTCAAGCAATCGCCTCATCGAAGCGATCCGCTCAACTGGT
>Ga0066677_10000497_pt1 | contig 12982 bp, 12 predicted proteins | sample GraSoiAngelo_126_FD_62299 | JGI IMG/M metagenome (GOLD analysis project Ga0066677, IMG submission 62299) | Grasslands soil microbial communities from the Angelo Coastal Reserve, California, USA - 14_0927_09_20cm | ecosystem: Environmental > Terrestrial > Soil > Grasslands | place: USA... | reverse complement strand
TTCACTCCCCTCTCCTTAGCTCTCCTTATTCACAACGGAGCTAACAAATCCGCCTTCGCTCAGCGCGCCACTCATGCTGGGATCCAGCCAGGCTCCCCCAGCCCATGCCCAGTGACTCGAGGACAATGTCCTACGAGCCAAAGGGGCTGCTGATGAACGCGGTCCTACTCGATCGCCGCCTGAACAGGTTGAAGTTTGGGAGCAAGAACATGAACGAGAGCAAGTGCAACGAGATATGCCGAACCGGCGAGGATGAGCACGGGGAGGTACGAGCCTGTCCACTGGAGAATGTAGCAAACGATCTTTGCGATGAGCACTCCGCCCACCGCGCCCGCCATGCCGCCGAAGCCGACGACCGACCCGACCACATGCCGCGGAAACATGTCCGACGCGGTGATAAAAATGTTTGCCGACCAGCAATACGCCTGTCCACAAGTGCGTGGCCCGGGAAGCGAAGACGATAGGCACAACGGCCAGCGCGCGAATCAGCATGGCGGTCTGGCGTGCCCAATTGCCGGTCCAGCCGCGCTCTGCGCCGAAACCAAAGACGGAGCGGGCCAGAGCATGTACCATAGCCGCAACACTCCACATGAACACGGCAAAGGGAAAAGCCTCGGCGCGTCCCGAGCCAATCCATCGCACGGCCCACAAGCAGCAGTCCGGCAGCAAAAGCCAACCGGAAGGCAAAGACGATGTTGGCATCGTCAATCTCGTTCCAGTGCAGCTCGGTTTGCAGTGTCGGCTTGAGCAGACCGATCACTTGGCGGTCCACAGAGTTCACCGTGGCGGCAAAAAACAGCAATCCACAGATGACCCAGCGATAATGGCCACTAATGCGCGCAGCTACCGGCAACCCCCATGCCGCCTGCCCTAACGTGACTCCGCCCTTGTCGCGCACGACATCCCCTTGCTGCCCTGAAAACCCGGCTTTACCGTGCGGGTAGACCCGGCCAGCCGCCGCGCGCAAGCCCCAACTCGCCTCTCTTCGAATCCCAACGTCCTCGAGACTGCCCGGCAGGCCGCCAGAACCGCTTCCGCAATTGTCTTCTGCTTGTCCTTGGACAGAATGCGCTGCAGCGCCCCGGAAACGCTGATGCCCGCCACGGGACGGCCGTTCGCATCAAATATGGCCCCGCCGATGCACCCGACCCCGGGCTCGTTCTCCTCGCGATCGATGGCGTAGCCGCGCTGGCGGATAGCCTCCAGTTCCCGGTACAAGGCGCGCGTAGGCCGCGGCAACAGCTTGGAAATTATCGTGTGGTCTGGCGAAGTGGGATCGTCGATCGGCATGTGCGCAAGGATCGCCTTCCCCATGGCGGTCAATTGCGCGGGCATGCGGCAGCCAACCGTGGCCGTCATGCGGAAAGGCCGCGAGCTCTCCGCAATATCCAGGTAGAGCACGTTGCCCCGGTCGTCCAGCACGCTCAGGTTCACCGTCTCGTTAAACCGTTCCTGCAGCTCCAGCATCGCGAAGCGCGCCACATCCTTGATGTTGCGGAGCACGTTGGCGGCCCGCTCCAGCAGCTTCAGGCCCAGCCGGTACCGCGTCCCCTCCGCGCTACGCGCCAGATAGCCACGTCCCACCAGCGTGTGCAACAGCCGGAACGTCCGGCTTTTGTTTAACCGGACGCGTAGGCTGAGCTCACTCAGCGTCAGCTCTTCGCAGTTTGCGAAGGCATCAAGGATGTCGAGGGCCTTGGCCACGGCCTCCACCACGTACTTCCCGGATGTGGTTCGCGCAAGCTTTACCATGAGCTGAACCTGGTCGGGCGTTTTACTGATTACAGTGTGCTTGCAATAGGTGAAATCACCCTCTCACGTTCCCGGCCCCCTGTCAAGCAGCCCTTGTCCTATACATGTCCTATACCTTTTAATCCGCCGCGGCTGAGCCGTGCGGCTTTAGGCGGAACAGAATTTCGCCGGCGCGGGGAACCACCTTCCAGCCGTCTTGTTCCCGCTCGCGCCATTCTTCCAACTCGACGCTTGCCGGATCCAGGTACCCCAGGTTGACCCGACGGCATCGCTCCTCCGGTATGCCCGTCGCCAGGGTCACGCGGATGCGCGCGCTCTCGATGGCAGTAGCTGCGTCGTACTGGCCGAGGCCCTTGACATGCGTCGAATGCGCCACCACTCCTCCCGGGTAGTGTTTGAAGCGGTTCCACTGCTTCAGGAAGTAGTCGCGGCAGTGATAGCCGATCTCGTCAATGAGCTTGCCATGCGTGTAACTGACTTCGTTGATTCGCGGGCTGTAGATGATGACCTGGCCGCCATCGGCCACCGCCGGTTCAAGCTTGTACATGCCTTTTGCGGCGGTCCACAAGTCGTCGTACAGCTCGGGCATGACGGAGAGCACGCGCTGGAACGGCTTCTCCACGTAAATGATGTGTTTCTTCGCCGAGAGTGCAGAGGCCGCCTTCCACGCCTCGTGCGGCGAACCGAAATACAGCCCAGCCAGGCCTTCGTGCGTCACCACCAGGGCAAAACACCACGTTGCGCGCGGGATGAATGCCGCGGCGCGATCAATGACGGCCCTGACTGGCGTGTATCCCGCGCCGATGACGTTGTAGTTGGTCACCACTGCCCCAAGCCAGTGCGTGAAATTGATAATCTCGGCGCCGGCAATTCCCGGAAAGAAATACTTGTTGCCGCCGGAAAAGCCGACCACTTCGTGCGGGAACACCGGACCGCACACGATGAGGTGATCGTAGTCCAGAATCAGCTTGTTCAGAGTGACTGGCACGTCTTGTGACAGGAGCCCACCGGTGATCTCGCCGATTTCGCGTGCGGGAATATTTCCGAGTTGAACGAAATTGGCCGGAACCTCCCAGTGGTGATTGAAAATGTGCGTGTCGCCAATATGGCCATCGACCACGCTTCGTCCCAGCCGCTTGCTGAGTTGCTCGTCCGTCATTGGTTGGTGCGTGCCGAGCGCAACCAGGTAATCGAGCGCTTTTACGCGTGGCCGGAGCAGTTCCTGAAAAACGCCAAACATTTCCGCCATCGGCATGGTTCGCGTGCCGTCGGGGATCAGAACCAGCACGCATCTGCCGTGTAGCGGGACGGAAGCCAGCGCTCGGGCGCACGTCTCGCGGATCTCATCATGGGTCAGGTACCTCTCTGCGAATCCCGTTCCGATTACCATGCCGAACCTCAATGCTTCTAGGGTCCCGAGTCATAAATTCGTTGCACGGGCTTTAGAAGAGGGAGCTTTAGGCTTCGTCAGGGTACGGCTTTTTAGCCGTGCCACTTCACGCCTTAGCCGCTCTCACCCAACTGTCATCCCGGCGGAGGGATCTGCTTGAGCGAAGCCGACACTAGGGCGCCGTTCGGGGGCTGGTGCACGCGATCTTGTTGGCCAAAACGCGGTTCGCCACGTCAGTCCCCAAAATTGGGGTTGACACACAAGAGAAAACACGGAATGATTTTTTCGTCAATTACAACGTCCCTGCATTCCGCGAAATCCACCTCCACTCTGCACACTCCCCATGCCGGACGTTGTGGCGAGGCTCGAAGATGGCGCAGCATCCGGAGTCTCAACATTTAGCCTTGGCAAGGCATTGCTTCGCAATGGCTGACCGTTCTGCCCGTCCGAGTCTCCGCGCATTCAGATTGGCGGCTTGCGCGCTGCTTGCATTGTTGCTTACGAGTCTAGGGCATGCGCAAACCGCCGATGAACGCGCCAGAAAAATTGTTTCGCGCATGACGCTGGACGAAAAGATCGAGCAACTGCACGGCTTCCGCGATGCTACCCATAATCGAATCGTTCTCGGGATCCCCCGGCTGGGCATTCCCGACCTGTGCATTACCAACGGCCCCGCGGGCGCAGGTCCCGGAGGAATTAAGCCGCCGAGGCCTGCCACGGCGCTGCCCGCGCCGATCGCGCTGGCCAGCACCTGGGACCGTGACCTTGCCATGGAATATGGCGCCGTTGCCGGCAGCGAATCTCGCGACCTGGGAAATTCTCTGCTCGAAGCGCCGACGATCAACATCATGCGCGTACCGCAAAATGGCCGCACCTTCGAGGGATACGGGGAGGATCCGTTTCTCACCGGGCAGTTGGCGGTTGCCTTCATCGACGGAGTGCAGAGCCGGGGCATCATGGCGGACGTGAAGCACTACGTCGCGAACAACCAGGAGACCGACCGGTCGGCAGTTGACGAAGAAATTAGCGAGCGCGCCTTGCGCGAGATTTATCTTCCCGCGTTCGAGGATTCCGTCAAGCTGGGCCACTCCGCTTCCGTGATGTGCGCCTATCCCAAGGTTAACGGCGCGTTCAACTGCGAAAACGTCGGCCTGCTCGATACGATTCTGAAGAAAGAATGGGGACTCGCAGGTTTTGTTACCTCGGACTTCGGGGCGGTCCACAGCACCGTCGAATCGGCCCTGGCCGGCCTCGACCTCGAGATGCCTACCGGCAAGTATTTCGGAGAAGCTTTAAAAGCGGCGGTGGAGGGGGGCAAGGTGCCCATGTCGGTGATTGACGACAAGCTGATCCGCCGCTATCGCGCCATGATTCAATCCGGCGTGTTTGACCACCCGCTAACTCCAAAGCCGCTCCCCGCCCGCGAACACGGGGCCATCGCCTTGCGCATTGCCGAAGACGGTATCGTGCTGCTCAAGAATTCGGGCGGCATCCTTCCTTTGAAAGCGTCGCAGCTCAAGCGCATCGCGTTGATCGGACCTGCAAAAGCTTCCACGGGCGGTGGCGGCAGCTCACACGTCGTTCCGCTGTACACGGTTGATCCCCTCGACGGCCTGCGTTCCCGTGCCGGTTCGCAGGTCACAATCGAAACGAATGATGGCGCCGATATTCCCGCGGCCGCCGCTTTGGCGCACAGTGCGGACTTCGCTATCGTCCTGGTGGTCGATCAGGATCGGGAAGGCCACGATCAATCGCTGTCCCTTCCCGGCAACCAAGACGAGCTGGTCAGGGCCGTCGCAACCGCCAACCCGCGCACCGTCGTGGTGTTGAAGACGGGTTCGGCCGTCCTGATGCCATGGGCCGAGCTAGTGCCAGCCATCGTCGAAGCGTGGTATCCCGGCGAAGAGGACGGCAATGCGGTTGCCGCAATCCTGTTTGGCGAAGTCAATCCCTCCGGCAAATTGCCGATTACCTTCCCCCGAAGCCCCGAAGACCTTCCCGCAAGCAAACCCGAGCAGTATCCCGGCGTGGATAAAGTCGCGCACTATTCCGAGGGTGTTTTCGTCGGCTATCGGCATTACGATGCTGCCAAGAAAGACCCGCTCTTCCCTTTCGGCCATGGTCTCTCGTACACGACCTTCGGATATGCCAATCTGCAGGTGTCGCCCGAACGGCTTCTGCTGAGCGCGAACGCGAAGCCGAATGTGCAAATTGAGTTTGACGTGGTGAACAGCGGCAGGGTATCTGGCGCAGAAGTGGCGCAGCTTTATATCGGCATGCCGTCCAGTGACGCGGTTCCCCAGCCCCCGAAGCAACTTAAAGAATTTAAGAAGGTACGACTCGAGCCGGGACGGAAGGCTTACGTGCAGTTCGCGCTCAACCAGCGCGCATTTTCTTATTGGGACACCACAGTCCACGACTGGAAAGTTGCCCCGGGGACATATTCAATCCTGGTCGGCTCGTCCTCGCGGGATGTACGGCTCAGCACGCAGATTCAGATCGCGCCACCAGGGGAGTCACATTAAACTGGCAAACTTTCTTGCCCTTCTCCTTAGTTGCTAGCTACGCGAAGATGGGAGTCGCAAATGCGAGAAAAACGATGAAAAGTAAGCTTGTTTGGCTCTTCTGGGGATTGTTCTTTTCAGCCGCCGCTGCCGCCCGTGCAACCCACCGCGCCTCTTCTTCAGAGTGCCTCGCTCGCCCGGGAGTATCGTTGAACGGCGATTGGCACTACGTGGTTGACCCTTACGACGAAGGCGTGCGCCGCCGCTACTTTCTCAACCTGTCGCCGGCCGCCTCCACCGGGTGGTTGAGTACGACTTCGCCCCTTCGCCCACGCTGCACGTTCCTGGCGCCTGGAACACACAGCGCCCCGAACTGCTGCTGTACGAGGGGACCATCGGGTAAGGGAAATCCTTCGCATACCACCCGCGGCCCGGCTGGCGCTGCGAAATTCCGCTGTGGCAAGGCATCGCTTGGACTGCGCCCGGCGTTGCGGAGAAAGTCAGGGGCCAACTCGAGGAGATGATCGCGCGCGACTACAACCGCAGCTCCATCATCTCTTGGTCCATTACTAGCGAGTCCGCGAAAAGTCCGGAGCGTAACGCGTTCCTGCACGAATTGGCCGCGGCCGCCCGTCCGCTCGACGCCACTCGCCTGATCACCGCCACCACCAACCGGTCGAGCCTGGCTGAGCCGCACAAGACGGGTGATTGATGACCCGCTGATCGCGGATCTCGACAGTCCACAAGCACCAAATCGCCGCGTTGCGCAAAGTTTCCTTCATTCGCCGAATCGCCCCGTGGATTCTCAAGGACTTTCGGAGCCCCCGCCGTCAGTTGGCGTCCGTGCAGGATGGCTTCAACCGCAAGGGCCTGATCTCCAACAACGGTGAAAAAAGAAGGCTTACTTCGTTTTGCAGCAGTTCTACCGCGAGGTCGCGCACCACGATGATGTCGGCCTGAGCAAATCTCCGGAGATGCCATGACTTCCCGCAAAGTTTATGTCCTGCTTTTCCTGCTTCTCTTTGTTCTCGCGCTTGCGCAGCAGCTTCCCGATTTCCACGTTCCTTACCCGTTTCGCTTCATCGTTCTATGGCGATACCCGTTTCACCGACTCTTCTCGCAAGAATGCCAGCGATCCGGACTTTCGTCGTGCCATGCACAAGTCGCCAAGGAGAAGCCCGATTTCCTGGTGCTGACCGGCGACCTCGTCAGCAGGCCGTCCGAGGCCGACTGGCAAGTCTGGGATCGCGAAACCGAACCCTGGCGGGAAGCGGGCATCCATGTGTTCCCCGTGCTCGGCAACCACGACACCTTGGGCTCTTCCAACGCGCCTTCAATACTTCAGCCGCTTCCCTGAACTGCGCAACCTGCACTGGTATGCCGTTCGCACTCGCAACTGTTACTTCATCATGCTGGACAGCAACGTCAGTAACCCCGACAACGAACAGTGGAAATGGCTTCTCGAGCGACTCGGGAATGTGCCGGAAGGCGTGCAGTACCTGTTTATCGTGCAACACCACCCTGCCATGACGCATTCCAGCGGGCGCTTGCCGGGCGGCGGTCACTCGCTGCGCCCGGTTGACCAGCGCCTCGCCTCGCTGCTTGAGGAGAGTCAGAAGCGGCTCAACCTCCCCGACGTCGTGCTCGCCGGTCACGTTCACAACTATGAGCGCTACGTTCATGGCGGCGTCATCTATATCACCGCCGGCGGGGGTGGCGCGACTCCCCACGAGATTCCGCGCGATCCCGCCGACTTGTACCAAGCTCCGGGCTCGACTTACTCGTACTGTCGCGTGACCGTGGATCGGAATTCCCTGTCGTTCCAGATGATCAAGGTCCAAATCGCCAACCAGCAGCCGAGTTTCACCGTGGAGGACTCCTTCCAGCTTGGCCAGGGTCACGCTAAACCCGCTGCGGCATCGCCGAAGGCAAAGAGCAGCCGCGCGCGCAGCCCTATGCATTCCTGGCCCAGCTCGCGGGAACTCTACGCCCGACCTTTCTCCAATCAAACGCAGGTGGCGCTAAGCCAGAAGGCTATCTGCGACCGATTGCAATTATCGGAAATTCCAAGGAACTACCTAACCCAATCGGCGGGTGGATAGGCGATGCACCAGAAGGTAGGTGCGGGTCGTGTGAACTCTACTGCAACCTTAGTCGGCCCCGCCAACTCCTTCTTCACGTAAACCACGCGGCACTCTTTCTGTTCCCCGCTGTTTGTGTTTTGCATGAAAAGCCTTTGCTCAGGTGCTACGTTTTCCGCTAGGGCCACCAGCGCACCGTGAGCGTTGACAATCAGGGTTTGCGTCCTTTCAGAGAACTGCGGGCCTTCCGTTGGGCGTCTGTGAAGGACAACTGCAGCGCTCAACTCAATCCGTTGACTGCGCCGCTTCCCCGACCATGTCTTTGACTTTGTGAGTTGCTGGGCTGCCATAAATCCCTAGACGACGCCGATATCTTACACTCGGCGGGCACTCCGGCAAAAAGGGCCACGTGGATCACACACCCTGGAACGACGCTGGAAGATGAAACAACGTGCCGCCTCGCTGCAAAGTGTGTCGTCCAAACGTAGTTACCTTCGGCATCGAGCATGCCGCAAAAGACGCGGCAGAGCCACTTTTCGAGGTACGGCTCGCATTCGGATCCGTTTATCGTCACAGTCGGGAAGTCAAAAAAAAGGCGTATCTGGAAGCAGGAGATTGAACAATGGTTGCCGGGCCAGAAAGAAATCCACGCTTTCAAGCGAGTTTTCCGGTTCTCCCTCCCGGGCAGACAAAATCCGTTGGAGAGGCAGGGGGGGTACCTCATGGTCTCCAAGACACGGCGGTCTTGATGAAGGTCTTTTCCGCGCCGGAGAATTGATGCGGAACGTCGAACGAATCCTTAAAGAGGCATTCCCAAACAATGAATCTATTGCCCTCGACTGATGACTTGAATTTGTTCTTGTGCTTCTTCTTGCCGCCGTATCTACAGTTGTGTCGAGCGATCCATGAATGTTTTCCTGCATTTCCGACCACGCTAAGCACGATCCGCGACCTTGCCGTGCGCCCATGCGCTATAGAGCACATCGAATCTCGACCAACCATTGCCTCTGCGACAGTTCAACTTTAGAGTTATACTTGGAGATTAAAGTTAAGTCATCGAAGTCTCTTGCTTTTCTAAAGATACGAGAGGCCCCAGCCCATGAAACGTATCCTAGTGGCTATGTGTTTCGTCGGTGCCTTCGGAAGCACCGCTCATGGTCAAACTTCCAACATTGAACCCGTGCATGTCTCTGCAGGAACGGTCCTGACGTTTTATCTTCACGCTCGGCTCAATCCTACCAACGGCAACGATGTGGACGGCTTGCCAAAGGGAACGCTGCTTCGCGTCAAGATGCGCAATTCCATCGATTCGGCTGTAAATGCCGATGGGACCGAGTTTCACGGCACAGTTGTTTCTGGCCTGACTTCGTCAGGTGAACTCGTGATTCACTCTGGAGCCGAAGTGCGAGGAATACTTGCCCTGCTGAGGAGCCGAAGTCACCCGGAAGGCTTTCGCTACGAGCTTCTGATTACCGACCTCACGGACCATGGGAAGTCGTATACTGTGACGGCCTCACTCAATCCATCATTAGCCGATTCCTCGACTTCGAAGCCAACTACAAGAGTCAACTCGAGCTCCTCGGAATCTAGCGCCACCCATTAGTAGACCATGGCAGTTTCTGCTTGCTTCAACAGGTGGTCCGTTTTGCGTGCATGTTCGACCAGCTCAATGGAAGGATTTCCCGCTCTAGTACTGCTTTGACTCGAATATGCCAGGCAGGGCGTATTTCCGTAATCTCAAGATTCACAAGGGGTTGATATCATTATTGACATTTCTACTGAATGTGGCTATTGGTCTGCGCTAAATGGAATGCCCCCCAAACACACAGAGCGAAGGAGTGTCCCGATGAAGAATCCGCATCGCTTTCTTTTTGCAACCCTTGCCAGCCTAATGCTTGTCGCCGCACTCTGGGCGATGCCCCCAGCCATTGACAATGCTCAACCCGCTGCAACAGCTCAGACGCCCGCGTCCCAGCTATCCGTCTCGGGAAAGATTACAGCCGTCCGCAAGGACTCCTTCACCCTGGCCGTTGCAGGCGGCCAGGCTTCCTCCGGACAACAGTTCGCGCAGGAAGCCCCCAACGCCAAATCAATGGTCTTTCAGATCGATAAGAACACAACCATAGAGGGCAAACTCAAAGTCAATGCCACTGCGGACGTCACCTATCGCGAGGAAAACGGCAAAAATATAGCAATCAGCGTCCATGTTACCGCGTGATCTGTAATCAAACTCCCGGTAAGCAAATTAAACTTATAGTTTATTCGGACGAGAAGTCGGCATTCGGAAGATCTGCCGATCGTGCCCTTTCTCGATTGCTCCCGAGTCGCCAACTATCCTGCACAAACGGTCGGATGCGAGGGACGGGTAATGGCGATTCCCTCGCGTCCGACATAGGCTAGGAGGGTGTCGGAGAGAACAAATCTTCGACGAAGAATCAATAACTTGCAGACGTACCTCTGTCCGTAACTTATTGATTTCACGTACGACAACATCTATTCCCGACAGGCTCCTAGCGATGGCGTGCTGGTTCTACGAAGCGCATGATCGTAGGCTAGGCGCGGGGTGAGTGTCCTTGCGGCAGTCCGGAGAGCCTCCGCGAAGAGAGTCCGAGGGGTTCACCTCTCACATTTCCGCCTATGCCGCCTTTCCTGGGAAAGTATCCAATCATCCGTCCGAGCCAAAAGCTCCAGTCCAATGGCAGAAGGACCTGACAGTAGACCCACTCTCCCGCGCTCATATTTCCCCTGTGTAATCGCGTGCGCACGCGACGCGGCAAGCGGGGCGTAGAGAAGATGTACCACAGGCTTATTATCCACAGTTTATCCACAGAGTCCGTTCTTGCAAGAAGGTAAAGCCGGGGAGTACCATGTGGTTCTTCCCCGGTCCAACCTTGAGGATGCATCCCGCCCTGCACCCGAACTTGAAAGGGAGGTCCTCAGTATGCCTGTAGTTAAAGAATTCACCCTCACGATGGACGATAGACCAGGAACGCTCGGCAAAATTTGCCGGGCGCTGGCCGACCGCAATGTGAACATCATTGCCGCACAGTCGTTTCCTTCCAGTGGGAAAAGCCTGGCGCGGGTAGTGTTCGACGACCCGACTAAAGCGCGAAGCGTGCTCGACAACGAGCGAGCGACCTATACTGAAACCGACGTTGTCAAAGTAAACCTTGCAAACCGGCCGGGAGAACTTGCGCGAGCCGCACAAAAATTGGGCGACGCAAGCATAAACATCAATCACCTGTACTGTGGAATAGAACCAAACTCGAACGCACCCCTCGTTATTTTTGGCGTGGCGGAGGTTGGTAAAGCTACGCCGCTGCTAGAACAGGCAGCTTCCGCTGCAGGTGGCAGAGGTTAGAATCAACACACAAACTTCTTGATCCAGGGACCGGCGAGAAAAGCCGGTCCCTGTTTTTATTTTCCTTTTCCGGTTTCCTGTTCAGAATGGGTTCGTTCGACGCGGAGCTTAGACACGACCGAAATTGACATCCTCCCCGCTCCTTAGAAAAGGGCGAGGATTCTTGGTTTTAACAACAGCACTTTCGGCGACTTTCGGTGAACACCTTAGTCACATTAGAATCGAAAGAGAAGGATCGTTTGATCGTTTCCTCACTTCCGCTGGCACAAAAAACCTCGGTCGCGCTATATTCGCGAGTGGGCTATTGCTCGTAAGCGCCAATGTCGATATTGCTTCCGTGTACCCGCGGATTGCCAGCAAAGTCTAGGGTACCTACGACGGTCGGCCCTAGGTTGATTCCTGCGTTGAGTGACGGTGAAGTCGGCTGAATCTGCAGGTTAGGTGTCGTCAGGCTCAGGAACTGCGGATCCGTATATTGAGAATGGGTATCCTTCCCGGTCGCCGATTGATAGGACGAAAAACCAGGATGGTCCGTACCATTCCAGCGAAAGTCTGCCGCTGAAGGGCTCAACGAGGAATAATAGAGGTTGTAGTCCACGTCCGAGGGATCGGGCTCGCTGTTCGTGTAGTTGTTAATGAATAGGCCTTGCGACGAGGCATAAACAATATTGTTCTTGAAAACGTTGTTGGTGGCATAGTACTGGATCTGGAATTCACCGCTCCCCGTGTTCTTCGTATCGTTCTGGAACAGAGTGTTATTCCCAATCGTGCAGTGGTCGGTGCCGCCCACGTTGCTGGCGTATCCTCCAATGCTAATGCCGACCGAATTCGACCAATACACTAGGTTGTTCCGCGCTATCACAAAGCTAGTCACTCGGCCCCGATGCTCGCTGGCCATCTCGATGCCGATGTCTACGTTGTGGATCAGGTTGCGCTCAATCACAACCTGAGAACCACCGTCTACGTAAATACCATTGGCGTCGTACTGGTTACCCTCACCAGGATTATTTATCGCCGAAATGTTGTAGATAGTGTTGCCCGCGACCGTACCGTTGCGGGCGTAGTCGTAGGCTGGGTCGGGGGAAACGCCTTCGAAGCCAATAACGTCGATTCCGATGTTATCGTTATCGTGTATGACATTATTCGTGATAACGAAGTTGGTTACATTTCCATCGACGTTCACCGATTCGCTGGTGCCGGTCCTAAGATTATAGACTTGGTTGCCGCTGATGGTGACGCTATCGAGAGAAGCGGGCGCTGACGTTCCGTACACGGCAATGCCGAAAGCGCTGCCGGTGCTTTCCGAGGTTGTGACGACGTTATGAACCAGGTTGTTCAGTAGCTGGATGTTGCTGCCTGAGCCTGATACCCAAATCCCAGCCGGGGTGGCAGAGGCACTCGAAGTCTGGTAGTTGCGGATCTCCAGCCCCTGAATGGAAATGTAACTTTGATTCACGATATTGATCAGGCCTTGAGTGCCGGCCGTGGAGGGTACCAGTCCCGTGCCATCTATGATCCCTTGCTCACCGGGGAAGGTTTTGAAGGTAATTGGACCTGCAGTGGCTGAGCCCGATACCGAAATATTGACTGATTCGTTGTACGCGCCACCACGCACGTAAACGGCGTCGCCTGCCTGTACGGAGTTGGCCGCGTGCTGGATAGTTCTCCACGGAGATGAAAGCGTACCAGGATTCGAGTCACTACCCGTGGTTGAAACGTAGAAAACCATGCCAACGATGGGCGTGATGGTCACCTGCGCCGAAGCGGACTTTGTGGGATCGGCCTGAGACACGGCTGTGACCGTCACGGTGGTCGTACTCTGGACTGTCGCAGGCGCCGTGTACAGACCGGAACTGGAAATCGTCCCGACCGTGGCATTGCCTCCCGTCACGCC
>Ga0066677_10000487_pt1 | contig 13130 bp, 10 predicted proteins | sample GraSoiAngelo_126_FD_62299 | JGI IMG/M metagenome (GOLD analysis project Ga0066677, IMG submission 62299) | Grasslands soil microbial communities from the Angelo Coastal Reserve, California, USA - 14_0927_09_20cm | ecosystem: Environmental > Terrestrial > Soil > Grasslands | place: USA... | reverse complement strand
ATCATCATCAAGGAGAACGCGGCCGAGCTGCTCCGGCAGACGTTCCTCTCGCCGCGCTGGGAGCCGCAGACGGTCGCGCTCTCGGGCAACACCGACTGCTACCAGCCCGCCGAGCGCAAGCTCGAGATCACCCGCCGGTGCCTCGAGGTGTTCGTCGAGTTCCTGAATCCCGTCTCCGCGATCACCAAGTCGGCGCTGGTGGCGCGCGACGTAGACCTCTTCGCGGCACTCGCCCGTCACGGCGCCGGGCACGTCCTCTTCTCGGTGACGACGCTCGACTCCGAGCTCGCCCGCCGCATGGAGCCGCGGGCGGCGCGACCCGAGCGGCGGCTCGAGGCGATGGCGGCGCTGGCGCGGGCGGGGGTTCCGGTCGGCGTCTTGATCGGACCCGTGGTGCCGGGTTTGAACGATGCCGAGATCCCGCGCATCCTCGAAGCGGCGGGGCGCGCGGGCGCGCGAAGCGCGAGCTGGGTGCTGCTGCGGCTCCCGAAGCCCGTCGACGAGCTCTTCGATGCCTGGCTCGCGCAGCACTACCCGGAGCGACGCGAGCGCGTGCTCGGCCGCATCCGCGAGGTCCGCGCGGGGCGGCTGAGCGACGCGAAGTTCCACCGGCGCCAGCGCGGCCAGGGCGAGTACGCCGAGCAGATCGCCCAGCTCTTCGCCGTCTCGGCGCGGAAGCACGGGCTCGACGGGCCCCTGCCGCCGCTCAGCACGGCGTCGTTCCGCCGGCCGCCGCGCGCGGGCGAGCAGCTGCGGCTGCTGTAGGGCGTGCGCGGTCCACCTTTCGTGTGAGTCCGCACCGCTCCCGCGGTTGTGCCGGACTGAGCCGGGGCTGACCCTCCGCCTCGCGTTTTCATCGACTCGCACGGCCCGCCGGCTTGGCCGCTTCCGTGCATACATGCCCATGCTCCGACGTCTCACGGCGGCCTTCGCCCTGCACGTGCTGCTGCTGACGCTGGCGCTGGCCGTGCCCGGCGCCGCGGCCGAGCTGCGCGGTCCGGCGGGAAAGCCGCGGGCGCGATCGCTCTCGCCGCGCCTCGCCGCCGCGCGCGACCTCGGCCCCGCGCCGTCGGAAGCGAAGACCACCGTGCTCGTGTCCCTGGCGCTCCGCGGCAGGGCCGCCCTGGCACGCTTCGTCGAAGACGTTCAGGATCCCACCTCGCCGCGATACCACCGCTTCCTCACGCAGAAACACTTCGTCGCGCATCACGCGCCCACCGTCCGGCAGGAGCAAGCCGTCGTCGCCTATCTCCAGCAGCAGGGCTTCCGGATCACCTATCGTGCGCGGAACCGGCTCCTCGTCGGCGGCGAGGGCACGGTGGCGGCGACCGAGCAGGCGTTCGGCGTGCGCCTCCATGACCTCGTCGTCGGCAGCGAGACGACGCGCGCCGCGCTCGACGAGCCCTCGTTGCCTGCCGACCTGGCGGCCCACGTCGTCGGCGTTCTGGGTCTCGGGGACGCCGGCGGCATGAAGCCGCATCTCCGCGCGAGCGAGACGCTCGACGATGCCTTCGGTCCCCCGGAGCTCGCCCGCTTCTACAACAACGCCACCGGCTACGACGGCCGGGGCGAGACGATCGCCATCGTCGGCCTCTACGCCTGGAATCCCGCCGACGTCACCTTCTTCAACCGGCGGTTCGGGCTTCCACCGCTTCCCGCGGGCAGCACACAGGTCTGCACCGGCAGCTCGCCCCGCGCCTCCGGCTGCGCTAACAACGCCGGCCTGTCGGCGGAAGTCTCGCTCGACGTCGAGTACGCGCACGCCACGGCGCCGCGCGCGAAGATCATCAACTACATGGCGGCGTCGCCCACCTACGCGGACTTCGCCGTCCTCTACAACACGGTCGTCGCGGGAGGCGGGCGGCGCGCCGCGCGATCGCTTCGCGGCTCGACCGGATGGGTGGTGACCACCAGCTGGGGCACCTGCGAGCGCACGGTCCCTGCCGCGTGGCTCAGGACCTACGACAACATCCTGGCCAACGCGAATGCCATCGGTCAAACCTGGGTTGCGGCGTCCGGAGACTATGGGAGCCGCGACTGCGACGACCTCCCGTCGGTCGATTTCCCCGCCAGCTCGCCCCACGTCGTCGCGGTCGGCGGCACCACGCCGATCTGCGACGACGCCGCGACCTGCGACCGCTACGGCTACGAAACGGCGTGGAGCGGCTCCGGCGGCGGCAGCAGCACGTTCTTTGCCCGCCCCGCCTACCAGCAGGGCTGCGGCGTGCCGGCCGGTTCGCGGCGGCTGGTGCCCGACGTGGCCCTCGCGTCGGACCCCCTGCCCGGGATCCTCTTCCGCCACGCCGGCGAATGGCGCGTCACCGGCGGGACCTCGGCGGCGGCGCCGCAATGGGCGGGCTTCTTGGCGCAGCTGAACCAGCGACGCGGCGGGGGCGGCCTCGGGCACCCGGGCGCGCGCCTGTACGCGCTCTGCGGCAGCGGCGTCTACCACGACATCGTCGAAGGCGGGAACGGCGACTACGAGGCGATCCCTGGCTACGATCTGGCGACGGGGCTCGGCAGCGTCTCGGTGCGCAACCTCCTCTCGCTGTACTGACGGCGCACGCCCGCCGCGCTACCGCGTCCGGCGCGGCCCGAGAGCGCAGTCCTGGCTTTTCGCCCCGTGCGCGTCTATGCCCAACGCATCCCGTCAGCGAGGGCACCATCATGAGACAGACGCCGCTCATCGAGATCGAACGACACGTGGCGTGGTGCAGGATGATTCTGTCGGTGGCGGCGTTCGTCGTGGTGTACATCGACCCGACCCGGCCGACGCTGACTCGCTGGCTGCCTCTCACCGGCGGGCCGTTCACGCTGGACCCCCGTGCCCTCGCCGTCATGCTCCTGCACCTCGCCTACAGCGTGGCGACGTATCTCGTGGTCCGCCAGCAGCTCGCCACGGCAACGCGAATCGCGACCGTATCGACATGGGCCGACGTCCTGTTCGGCGCGGCGATTGCGCTCGTCACCGAGGGAGCAAACAGCCCCTTCTACGTGTTCTTCGCCTTCGCGGTGCTGGCAGCCGGGTTCCGGGCCGGCTTGCGGCGGGCGATGATGGTGACCGGCGCGAGTGTCGCCCTCTACCTCAGCCTGATCGTCGTATCGCGCCCGGAGGGCTTGCACTTCTACATCATGCGGCCGGCCTATCTCGCCATCACCGGGTACCTCGTCGGATACCTCGGAGAGCAGCGGAGTATCCTCGAATCGAGGATCCGCGAGCTGGAAGCAGCCTCTCAGCGAGAACGCATCGCACGGTCGCTGCACGATGGGTACGTGCAGGCCCTCGCCGGCGTGAACCTGCGGCTGGCGACGAGTCGCGAGCTTCTGCGACGCGGGCAAAACGAGGAAGCCTTCGTCGAGCTCACGGAGCTCCAGGCGGGCGTGAACCGGGAGCACGACGAGCTCCGGGCGTACATCCGCTCGCTGGTCGATCTCGAGCCGCCCCTGGCACCGCCCACGCTGGGCGAGGGAACCCGATTCTCCATTCAGGCGCACTTTGACGGGTCGCTTCTGCTCGTCGAACATGTTCTTCAGATCATGCTCGAGGGGGCGCGCAACGTCCGACGCCACGCGGGCGCCGATTCGGCGGTGATCACGGCCGATGCGGTCGGTGAGAAGGTGCGCATCACCATCGAGGACGACGGCGTCGGGTTTGCCGCCGGAGCGGGCCCTCCATGGTCGATCGCCTCCCGGGCGGCGGAGCTGCGGGGCGAGGTCCGGGTGGGCCGAGGGGCTCACGCCGGGGGGCACGTCCAGATCGAGCTTCCGGAGTGCTGACGTCGATGCCGGGGCCGCTCCGGGTGATCATCGCCGACGATCACGCGCTCTTCCGTCAGGGCCTCAAGTCGATGTTCAAGCTGCAACCCGAGGTGTCCGTTGCCGCCGAGGTCGATTGCGTGTCGGACCTCCTGCCGGCTCTCACCAGGACGCCCTGCGACATCCTGTTGCTCGATCTGCAGATGGATCGCAACGCGCTCGGCGAGATCGAGAGCATCGCCCGCCGCGTCCGAGTCGTGGTCGTCACGGCCAGCGAGCAGCCGGCAGACGCGCTGGCGGCGATCCGTGCCGGCGCGCGCGCCGTGGTCTTCAAGCGATTCGCCCTCGAGACGTTGATGGAGGCTCTTCAGGCCGTCACCGAGGGACACGTCTGGATGCCACCCGCGCTGCAGGCCCAGCTGACCGCGCAGCTGTCTCAGCCGGCCGCCGAGGCGCTCACGTCCCGGGAGCGCGAGATCGTCCGTCATGTCGCTCTCGGCTTCCGCAACGCGGAAGTCGCCCAGCGGTTGTCCATCAGCGAGGTGACCGTGAAGACGCATCTGAACAACGTCTTCCAGAAGCTCAAGATCCGCGACCGGGTCGAGCTGACGCTCTACGCGATCCGCACCGGACTGATCGGCATCCACGAGAAAGCGCGCTAGAAGCACGCCGCTGCCCAACGAACACGCACTGATGCGCAGCCGCTGAGCACGCGACCTCGATCGAACATTTTCGAACGGGTCGTCCGGCCGCTTCGCTGCATCAGGACTCCATCATTCGTTGGGCCTTCTCTCCATCTTTAGTTGGGTGGCATCGCCGTTGCTGACGGTGTCCCGGAACGTGGGCACATCCGCTGCTTCAGCAAGCGATGCCCGAAGGAGAGCGATGAAGAAGATCGAAGCCATCATTAAGCCCTTCAAGCTCGATGAGGTGAAGGAGGTCCTGTCGAGAGCCGGAATCGCCGGCATGACGGTACAGGAGGTCAAGGGATTCGGGCGCCAGAAGGGTCACACGGAGCTCTATCGCGGGGCGGAATACGTGGTCGATTTCCTGCCCAAGGTGAAGATCGAGGTGCTGATCGACGATGACCGCGCGTCAGAGGTCGTCGAAGCGATCACGCGCGCCGCGCGGACGGGACGGATCGGCGACGGGAAGATCTTCGTCATGGCGGTGGACGAGGTCGTTCGGATTCGCACGGGCGAACGGAACGGCGATGCAATCTGACAAGCTCACCAGGGAGGCCGAGATGAGAATTGCCCGGAATCGTATCAACAAGCTGACGCTTCTCCGCGAGAGGCTAGGCGATCCCGAATGGCGGCGGTACGGCTACTTGCTGCTCGCCGGCAAGCTGTTCGGCATCGCCCTCGTGCTCGGCGCCATCGTGTTCTTCTCGAGCGCCATCGGTACCGACGTCCACGCCGATGAGGCGGTGCCGGTGCTCAAGGGCAACGACATCGTGAACCCCATCAACACGATGTGGACGCTGGTGGCCGCCTTCCTCGTGTTCGGGATGCAGGCGGGCTTCACGATGCTCGAGGCCGGCTTCTGCCGCTCCCGCGAGACCGTGAACGTGCTCATGGAGTGCGTGGTCGATACCTGCCTCTGTGGGCTGCTCTTCTACGCCTGGGGCTTCGCCTTCATGTTCGGGGCGGGGACGCCACTCGTCGGCACGCAATACTTCTTCCTCCAGGGCGTCCCGGCCACCTATGGGACGACCGGCGTCGCCTTCCTCGCGTTCTGGCTCTTCCAGTTCGCCTTTGCGGACACCTGCTCGACGATCACCTCGGGTGCCATGATCGGCCGGACGGGGTTCGTCGGCGATCTGATCTACAGCCTCGGCGTGTCGGGCTTCATCTATCCCATCATCGGCCACTGGGCGTGGGGACCGGACGGCTTCCTCGCCACCATGGGCAGCGAGGGCAACTTCCTCCCGGGCCTCGGCACCAGCTTTCACGACTTCGCAGGCTCGACGGTGGTCCACACCATCGGCGGCTTCGTCGCGCTCGCGGGCGCCATCGTGCTGGGACCCCGCCTCGGCCGGAAGTTCAAGCGCGACGGCGGCGGCCCGATGCTGCCCCACGACCTGACGGTCGCGACCGTCGGAGGCCTGATCCTCTGGTTCGGCTGGTACGGCTTCAATCCCGGGAGCACGCTGTCCGCGATGGACTTCGAGGGCATCGGTCGCGTGGCGGCCAACACGACGCTCGCCGCCTGTGCAGCGGGGCTCTCGGCAATGTTCTACGCATTCCCGAAGCCGAAGACCTGGGACGTGAGCTTCACCGTGAACGGCTTCCTCGCCGGCCTCGTCGCCATCACCTGCCCCTGCTACTGGGTGTCGCCGACGGGCGCGATCCTCCTCGGGCTGGTGGCGGGGGTGGTCGTCGTCGTGGCGGTGGACGTGCTCGAGTGGCTTCGCATCGACGACCCGATCGGGGCGGTCCCCGTCCATGGCATCTGCGGGATCTGGGGGACGCTCTCGTTGGGCCTCTTCGCGTGCGGCCAGTACGGCGCGACGGGTCCGCTCGCGCCCGACAATTCCGCGCCGCTGACGGGGCTGTTCTACGGCGGCGGGTTCACGGTGCTGATCGCCCAGATGATCGGCAGCCTGATGGTCACCACCGCGACGCTCGGCGTGTCGCTGGCGATGATGTACGCAGTCAAGGCGATGGGCTACCTGCGCGTGTCCGAGGAGGGGGAACTCGAAGGTCTCGACCTGCACGAGCATGGCGTCCCGGCATATCCCGAGTACGCGCTGTACCCCTCTGCCAGCCCGCAGGGTGCATCGGCATTCGCGGCCACCGCATTCGCTGCGGAGCGCAGCGCGCCTGAACCGTGGCGCTCGCGGCTTCCCACCGGCAGCGAGGGATAGACACGGATCGAATCCTGGCTGGTGCGGCCCTCCTTTCCCAAGTGAGCCGCTTCCGGCGGGCACTGGGCTTCCACGCCCAGTGCTCGCCACCAGCCAGGACCCACCGTCAGGGGACGCAAACGAGCTTCAAACGATCGCTGTCCCGCTTCCGACGCGTCACCGTCACGGCGCGGAATCTCCGCACGCCCCCGCGCAGCGAAGACCCTCTGCGCTCGAGCGGAACGACGAGGTCGAACGGCGCGGTGCAGGCGAGGCCGGAAATCGAGGGCAGGTCGACCGAGCCGGCCGAGCCCTCCACGCCGAGCCGGTTCACGGCCTCGAGCACGGCAAGCGCGTTCTCGCGGTCGATGTCGTCCTTCTGTCTGCCGCGCAGGCGGAAGCTCGTGATCGGGGCCGCCGCGCACCTGCCCCGGTACAGCGCGAAGCAGAACTGGGCCCGGAACAGGCAGTCCCGCGCCTGGCCCACGTGGCAGCCCGGGTCGGTCGCGGGGCAGGCGACGACGGGCGCCGTCCCGGCGGCTCCGGAGACGAGCCATTCGCCGTAGCAGTCGGTCCTGAGCGGCGTGCCACCCGGCAGCGCCGTGAAACATGGCACCGCCGGAACCGAGACGCAGGGAGCGCCGGCGATCTGCAGGCCCGCGGGGTCGGCGCTGCTGGTGGGCGTCAGCGTCTCCGAGCACTGGAACGCCTGGTCGGTGAACGGCCCCGCCGCCGTGCGCGTGAGGCTGTGGTCGGCCGGCGTCGCGGGCACCGGAACGCCACCCGGGGCCGAGCCGCAGAACCGGCCGTAGGCCACGCAGTCGACGTACTCCGTGAAATCGCTGTGGTCCCAGCTCCCGGGATCGGCGGGAAGCGCATCGCCCGGAGCCCCCCAGCAGATCATGCCGTCCTCCAGCGGCAGCAGCCCGGGCTCGAACGTGAAGTCGGCCGCGATCCCCTGCCGGTCCTGGAGCGCGCGCGTCGCCATGAGCCAGCGTACGCCGCTTCCGCCGAGGTCCCCCGGAACGACGAGCACGTCGCCGGCGTATGTCCCCCGCGCGTCGAAGGCGGCGAGCACCGAGTTCTTCACCTGGTTCTGCGACGCCGCCAGCATGCGGATCTCGACGAACTGCTGGCTCGGGTCGCCGGCGACGCTGGTCGCGACCTCGTCGATCACGGCGACGTGGAAAGCCGCCGTCGCGGCTCGAGGCGCGAAAGCCACGAGGGCCGTCGCCAGGGCCGCGGCGCGGGTGGCGGGACGCAGCAAGCTCTCGCCGGCGCGCTTCAGCCGCCGGGCAGCAAGGCGTCGACCGCGATGGTCGCGCCAGGCAGCTGAGCGAGTTCGACGCGCTCCCCGCGGGCAAGGAGACGCGTCTCGGCATAGCGCGCAGCACCCCGATCCGGGGCGCGGAAGATCTCGAGGCGGTCGTCGCGGAGGTTGATGATCCAATATTCCGGTACGCCCGCAGCCGCGTAGATCGCGGCCTTGCTCAGGCGATCCTGAATGAGCGAGGTATCAGCAACTTCCACCACGAGGAGCGCCGTGCGCGGATGCGCGCGAACGTAATCGTCGTGCTTTCCGGGCACGATCGCAACATCCGGCTCGGGCACCGAGTGAGCGCCGAGGTGCAAGGCGTGCTGGACGCGAATGGCAGCACGCCCGCCGACCGCGCCCCTCAGCGCTTCGGCCGTCTTCTCGGTCGCCACCGCGTGGCGCGGGTTCTCCGGGGCCATCGCGACAATCACCCCCTCGAGCAACTCCACCCGATCGTCGGACCGCAGGGTCCCCTGGTCGATCAGCGCGAAGTATTCCTCGCTCGTGAAGCGCGTCGCGGCGGGGGCGATCGACGCCATGGCGACGAAGGCTAGCAGGCGGGCCGAGCGTTGAGAAGCGAGGTCGTTACGTTGGAGAGGACCACTCTACGGCAGCGCGACGATGCACACGCCGCAGGCCTGCGGCGCGCCGCCGATGTTGTGGCTGAGGGCGACGGTGGCGTCCTTCACCTGCCGCCGCTCGGCCTTGCCCTGGAGCTGCTTGTAGTTCTCGTAGATCATGCGGACCCCGGTGGCGCCCGTCGGGTGCCCGAAGGTCTTGAGACCGCCGTCGGTGTTGACCGGCAGCTCGCCGTCGAGCGCGAACGTGCCGCTGCGGATGTGCTCCTTGGCCGCGCCCTTCTCGCAGAAGCCGAGGTCCTCGTAGGCGAGCAGCTCGGTCAGGGTGAAGCAGTCGTGCACCTGGGCGACGTCGATCTCCTTCCGCGGATCGGCGACGCCGGCCTGCGCGTACGCCTGCCGGGCGGCGTACTCGGTCGGCTTCCAGCGCAGGAAGTCGAAGTCGGGGTCCTCCTTCGGGTCGGGCGCGAGCGCGATCGCGACGGCGCGCACGAGGACGAAGTCGTCGCGATGCCCCTTCGCCAGCTCGCGCCGGGTGAGGATCGCCGCCGCGGCACCGTCGGACTGCGCGGCGCAGTCGTAGAGGCCGAAGGGCCACGAGATCATGCGCGCGCCGAGCGCTTCCTCGACGGTGATCTCGCGCTTCAGCATCGACTTCGGCGCGAGCGTGCCGTTGTGGTGGTTCTTCACCGCGATGCGGGCCAGGTCCTCGCGGCCGGCGCCGAAGGTCTCGAAGTAACGGGCGGCGACGTGCGAGAACCAGCCAGCCGGCGTGGCCGGGAGCCCGCGCACGCCGGTCACCGCCACGCTCGGCCCCGACACGCCGCGGTCCTTCGGCTTGTCGAAGCCGACGACCAGGACCGTGTCGTACATGCCGCAGGCGACCGCGAAGACGCCGTAGCGGAAGGCATCGGTGCCGGTCGCGCAGTAGTTCACGACCATGCTGACCGGCCGGTCGTAGAGCTTGAGCGCGTCGGCCACCTCGGCCGTGCCGCGCGAGGGGTACTGCGCGCCGCAGAACACGGCCTCGATCTGCCGCTGCGGCTCCTCGATGCCGGCGTCGGCATACGCCTCGTAGGCTGCATCGACGATCATGTCGGCGGGCGCCTGGTCCCAGTTCTCGCCGAACTTGCAGCAGCCCATGCCGACGATCGCGACCTTGTCCCGGATGGCGGCGACGTTCATCACTCGGCTCCTCGGCGCACCGGCGTGCACTTCCAGTAGTAGTTGGGCGTGCCGCCCGCCTCGTGGATCCTCCGGAAGGTGAGCTCGACGGGCAGGTCGAGCCTCACCTCCTTCGGACTCGCGTCGGTCATCTGGAGGTAGAGGCGCGCCCCCTCGACGTCGGTCACGGTGGCGATGAGCGGCGGGTCGGGGCTGCCGGCGAAGTAGTCGAAGGTGAACGACTTGAGCGTGCCGCGCCGGTCGGAGAGGCGCACCTTGTCGAAGTCGTCCTTGGCGTAGCAGCGATAGCAGACGCGCTGGAAGGGATACTGCATCGTCCCGCAGCGCCGGCAGCGGTGCCCGAGCAGGCTCACGTCCTGGTCGCGGTCGCGGAAGTGGATGGTCGCCGAGATGCCCGCCCCCGCCCGCCGGTCGTGCTCCGTGGCGAGCAGCTGGCGGAAGCGGAGGTACTTGTCGTAGCCCGCCAGCTCCGCGCGCCGGGCGAGGTGCCAGCCGACGCCGCGCCGGCCGCGCAGCCGGGTGGCGGCCGGCGTCACCTCGAAGACGAGCGCGTCGGCCCCGTCGCCATAGCCGACGACGAGCAGCCGGTCGCCGGGCCGCGCGCTCTCGAGCGCCGCCGCGAGCAGCAGCGGCGCGAAGGCGGTGCCCGTGTTGCCCACCTTGCCGAAGAGCGGGTCCTGCACCTGCTCGGGCCCGAACCCGATCTCGCGCGCCACCATGGCGTGGCTCCGCGCGTCCGGCCCGTAGAGCGCGAGCTTCGCGAAGTCCCGCGTCGCAAGGCCCGTCTTCTCGAGGAGGCCGCGCACCACGTCGCGCACGTTCTGGCGGTAGCCATGGTCGACGACGAAGCGGTCCTCCCACGAGTGCACGAACGGGTCGCCCTCGCGCCGCCAGACGTCGATGATCTCGTCGGCCACCGCATGCGCCGCCTCGAGGCTCGCGGCGACGTCGGTGTCGCCGAGGAGGAACGCGGCGGCGCCGTCGCCGAGGTTCGCCTCGAGCGGCGAGCGCGGCGCGGCCAGGCGCGTGTCGCCGGCGACGACCAGCACGCGCTTCGCCGAGCCCGCCTTGATCGAGTCGACGGCCGCGCGGAGCGCCGTGGTGCCCGCGCGCAGCGAGTCGCCCAGGTCGGCGGTCACCACGTCGCGGCGGAGATCGAGCGCCTTGGCCACGATCGCGGCGCCCTGCTTCTCCTTGAAGGCGTACGAGGTGGAGGCGAAGAGGACACCGTCGACCGTCGTCCGGTCGACGCCCTCGAGGCATGCGATCGCGGCCGCCACCGCCATGCTGAGTCCGTCCTCGTCCCAGTTGGCGACCGCCTTCTCCGGCCCGCCCGGCTTGCCGCCCGCGATCGCTGCGAGCGAGAGCCGGAGCATCGGGATGTACGCGCCGTATGACGAAACGCCGACCATCGAGCCTCCGGGTGGAGCGGGGCGAGCCTACGATTGAGGCCCCGAGACTGCAAGCTCGACGACGCACGGACACCGGCGCTGCTCCGTCGGCGTCAACGGCCGTCTACTCCGTCGCCGGCACGCACCGACCGTCGCCGCCGCACGTGCCGATGACGAGGTGCTCGATGTCGCCTCGGTCCGGCGGCGGGAACGTCTTGCAGCCGAACAGGCCGAGCTCCTCGAGCGATGCCACGGTCCCACCGCGGCACGTACCGTCCGGTTCCTGGCAGCAGAGCGCGATCGGGGTGATCGGCTCGTCCTGACACGAGCCGATCGTACACCCGATGCCCGGGGGTGCCGGCGGCGGGCATGGGTCCGTCCCGACGCACGCGCGGTAGCTCCCGTGGCCGCCGACGATGAAGCATTCCTTGGCGAAGTTGTACACCCCGTAGCCGTCATCGGCCGAGCCCCCGAGGCAGGCACCGCCCAGATCGCAGCAGAGCGAGAGGCTCAGCCGGCAGTTACCGTTGCAGGCGGGTTGCCCGTCGCACTCCTCGCCCGGCTCGATGACGCCGTTGCCGCACGTATGGATGAAGTGGCAGCTTGCGTCGCAGGTCGCCGTGCCCGGCGGCTCGCACTCCTCGCCCTCGAAACCGTCGATGACGCCGTCGCCACACACCCGGATCGCGTGACACTGCGCATCGCAGCTCGGAGTCCCCGGCGGCTCGCACTCCTCGCCCGTCCGTGGATCGAGGATGCCGTCGCCGCAGACGGGGAAGCGGCACCCGGCCTCCGGGAGGCAGGCGTCGGCGACGTGGGGATACGTCGCCGCGCACGCGGCGCCACCCGGCGGCGGCTCGCACGTCGTGGCGCGGCGCAGGACGCCGTGCCACGGCCGCTTCGGTCTCCAGATGCAGCAGACGACCACGCTGGCGCGGCCGCAGCTCGACGCGCCCGCGAAGCGGCGGACCTCGTTCCGGCAGCGATCCGGGAGCTGGCCGCCCGCGATCGCGGCGGCGATCACGCCCGCAGCACACCGCGTGTACGCCAGATGGCTCGCGGCCGATTCGCAGTTGCACCCGCTGCGCACTGCCTGGCGGACCGCCGTCACGGCGGCGGCATCCGTTCCTGCGACGTCGCAGCCGGCGGGGAAGGCGGTCGCCCCGAGGACGTGACCCGAGGCTGCGACCGCGATCAGTAGACCGATTCGCGACATGCGGATCTCCCCCGGGCTTCGGGCGCTTCGAGGCCCCGTCGTCGGGCAAGCCGTCACTACTCCGCGCCGCAGCAGAGCGTCAAGGAAAACCGCGGCCGAGGAAACGGTCCGAGCACGTCATTCTACCGGAGCAGCGAAGGCGTCGGCGGAGGCGCCGGGTTGCGCCTCCGCCGAGGGGGAGGTGGGGACGGGGCGGGGATCTAGCGGCGAACGCGGAGAGGGACGTCGACCGGCGCGCTCGTCGCGCCGTCTGCGTCGACCGCGAACACGTGGAGGGTGAACCTGCCGGGACGGATGCGCTTCAGTGAGAGCGTCGCGACGAACGCGCCGGCGGACGACCGGGTGACCGTCGCCTGCCGCTCGACCCCTTGCCTCCTGGTGAGGAGCTGGATCGTCACCGTCGCCGGCTCGTCGACGTCGAGGGGGACCGACAGGTTGGGGCAGCGAACGATGTCGCGGAAGCGGAGGTCCGCGTCGAAGTCGCCGATCGAGACCACCGGTGGCTGGTTGATGATGGTGACGGTCGCGTCCGACCCGGCGACGGTCGCGAAGTCGGAGGCGGCGACGGCGCGGTAGTGGATCGTCGAGCCGTTGGGGAGGCCGCTTGCCACGGCGTCGAACGGCGTCGGGACGACGCTCACGCCGAGCGTCTCGGGCGTGCTGCTCGACCCGTAGGCGGTCGTCGCGCCGAAGTCGAAGTGAACGCGGGCGCTCGTGCCGCCCGGGTTGGCGATGCCGCGGAGCGTGGCGCTCGACGAGGTCGGGTCGCTCGCGGCGAGCGTCTGGACGTCACTCGGCGCGAACGCTTCGGCAAAGAGCTTCTTCGAGCCGGGCGCGCCGG
>Ga0066677_10000484_pt1 | contig 13175 bp, 11 predicted proteins | sample GraSoiAngelo_126_FD_62299 | JGI IMG/M metagenome (GOLD analysis project Ga0066677, IMG submission 62299) | Grasslands soil microbial communities from the Angelo Coastal Reserve, California, USA - 14_0927_09_20cm | ecosystem: Environmental > Terrestrial > Soil > Grasslands | place: USA... | reverse complement strand
CGCTATCGCCTTCCGCTCCTTGCCGAAATAACCAAGTTTTTCCGCCCACAAGGTGGATTCACGTTGATGACCGATTCGAAAGCCCCTGCCGGCGCCGGCATTGGCGGTTCCAGCGCCATGGCCGTGGCCATCTGCGCCGCGCTGGACCGCTTCACGGGGGCGGGGAAGAGCAAGGAGGACTGGATTCACATCAGCCGCGACGCCGAAGCCATTGTCATCAACGTTCCAACCGGTACGCAGGATCACTACCCGCCAGCTTTTGGCGGCGCTGCCGCCATCGAGCTGCCCCCCGGCGGCGAGCATCGCGTCGAGTTGCGCGTCAATCTCGATGAACTTGAACGCCGCGTCGTGGTTTGCTATACGGGCAAGCCCCGCCAGCACGGCATCAACAACTGGGAAGTCTTCAAAGCCCAAATCGGCGGCAAAAGGGCCGTGCAACAAAGCCTCGAACGGATTTCCGAGGTTGCCCAATGCATGCGCGTGGCCTTAGAGAAACCCGATTGGAAGGAAGCCGGGCGGCTTATGCGTGAGGAATGGTCCTTCCGCAGGCGCAACCTCCCTACGATTTCGACCAAGACCATCGATCGCGTCATTGAAAGCGCACGTCGCAACGGCGCTCTTGCCGGCAAAGTCTGCGGCGCAGGCGGAGGCGGCTGCGTGGTTCTCCTGATCGAGCCCGAGGCCCGCGACCGCGCCGAAAAGGCCGTCGCCGAAGCTGGCGGTGAAGTCCTGCACACGACCATTGACCGCCAGGGCGTAAGTGTCGTCTTCCGCTAAGCACCTTCAGCGGATCAAGCCTACCTAAAGTGCCGGTCGCCAAATAATGGCTTCTCCTTTGCTGAAGCCTGCAAATCCAAAGGGCTTTTGAAACTCGGGGTTCTCAAGTCGCCTACACTCGGGCCGAACTCCAGTCGACCGGCCCTTCGTACAGTTCGGGCTCGTCCAAGTACAGGTAGGCGAATCGCGGCTTTCCTCCGCCTTGGCCGCCTTGGCACCTGTTCAGCCACTTTCCCGCATCATAGGATAGAATAGGTAACGCGAGGTGCCCTCGAAGAGCGCCCGCGGAGTTTATGCCGAACTGGTACGCCATTCCTCTGGCACTCGTGCTCCTGGGCGACGCGGATGTCCCCCGCGTCAATAGCCTTCGTCCGCCCGAGAGGCCTTTGGTCAACTTTCCCTCGGATGAAGAGATTCCCATTTTCCCGAGCGCGGGAGACTCCACCGATGGCAGCCAGGCCCAGCCAAAGCCGGCCAGCACGCCGAACCAGCCGCTGCAGGAAAACTCCAAACTGACCCTGATCCGCTTTGTCTCCGGCGAATTTGCCAAGGCCGTCAAGTCTCTGCCTGCCGGTAAAGAGGGGTTCAACCTTATCGTCGGCAAACCGCTCGACACCCAGCTTTTGAATCGGGCTGTCGCCACGCATGGCGCTGCGGTCAATTCCGGCGACAACGTGCAGATCACCGGCCTCGAATTCCGCGCGCACCAGATTGTCGTGGACTTAAATGGCGGCGGCCGCGGCAAGCATCACTGGCGCGATCATCTGCAAATCGGCATCGGCGGCCCTTCTCCTACCATGCAATCAACTTCGACTCAGGAAACCGGCCCGCCTGGATTGCAGCCCGGCATGGGCAGCACTATCTTCTTGGAGTGGAATAAATTCGTTCCGGACATGACCCCGGACGACTTGAAGAAAATCCTTTCTCCCTTCCTCAATTTTCAGAACGAGCGCTCCGCCTCCGTGCAGTGGATCGACACCTTGCCGCCGGAGATGAAGAAAGCTATTCAGGAGCGCCGGCCCCTTGTCGGCATGGACCGCGAAGAAGTCATCGCTGCCATGGGCAAGCCCGACCACAAAGTCCGCGAGCGTGACTCCGAAGGCAACGATATTGAGGATTGGATCTATGGCCAGCCGCCGTCCAAGACCGTCTTTGTCCGCTTCACCGGCGACCACGTCACGCGCATCGAGCAGTTCCCGCAGTAGGGGGCCTTTCCCTCTCATTCCCGTGGTTCCACCATCTGCGGCCACTGCAACACTACAATTCTTCCGTCCGCTTCCCGCTCGAGCGTTGGCGCATACAATCCCAACTGCTCGCGCCGCCACCACCTTCCCGTCGCGCGCTTTTCCTCCGGCTCGGCAAACCAGTACTGCCACAGCACCGCGCGCACTTGCCGCGGCGGCGCCTTCGGAAAGGGATTGCCCGCGAACAATTGCAGAACATCCCCCGACCCGCGTAGCAGGGCCTGCTCGGTTCGCGGCACAATCGGCTCTTCCCGCCAAGTGCTCAGCGACGCGAACCACAAGTTCCAATCGAATCTCGGTTGATAGGGCGCGTAAATCCCCGGCGCCTTTGCTGGATCCTGCGGCTTGAACCGAAACGGATAAACCAGCCATTTCTGCCCATCGTCCGAGCCTTGGAATTCAATCTCGTACCGTCCGCGGGTCATGATGGCAAACAACCCATACCGGTTTGCAATACGAAATGGCTCCAGCGCCGATACCGGCGTCGTCGGCAACTCCAGCGGCTTCACCATCCATATCATCTCGACTGCCGTCGCGTAGAAAATCCATGAGAGCATCACCGCCATCATCGCCAGGGTCAACGCCGCCCATTGCTTATGCAGCGCAGGTTGCCAATGCCTTTCCGAGCTTGCTTCGGGTTTCACTTCCTGAGCCCCAAGAAATTTCCTGTCCTGGAGCGTTTCCTGTAACGTGAGGTCAAGCCCTGCGGGTTGTTCTTTTGCTTGGCTGCCTTTTCCATCTGATGCCGCGCGACCCTCGCTCCTCTTCCAGCGCTCGGGAACGAATCGTTCCAGAAGTTTGTCGTCCAGGAGCAGAAAGCCCAGCGCCAGCACCAGATAATTCAAAAATGTGTAGTTCGCCGAAAGAATGATTCCAATCTGCCATGGCGTAACGATACAAAAGCAAACCATGCGAAACGGCCGCGGCAGGAACATCATCCACACCAGCCCAAATTCCAGCGCCAGCGTGCCAAACGAGGTCGCCGCGTGGAACCAGTGCGGCCCATGCTGCATGTACCATCCAATCCAGGTCGGCAGCGGCCCGTTTTGGTAGTACTCATCGAGCGCCGTGAAGTTCCGCCACTGGGGGTCGCCTCCCATGATTTTTGCCACACCCGATTCGAAATAGATTCGGAAGCATTCCCACAACAGCAAGAACCAGCTCGCTCGCGAAGGCGGGCTTGGCTCGCCCAGCCGTGGCCGGAATCCTCCCGGCGCGAAAAACAAAGAAATAAATCCTGCCTCCAGCAGCATTCCGTCGGATTGGTACCCGGAAAAATCCTGCGCCGCGCTCACGAACGAAAGGAAACACGCAAAGCAAATCGCCAGCATTCCGCGCGGCCACAAATCCAACACCAGCAGCAGCGATGCGATCATCCCTACCCAGCAGATTGCTGTCAGCATGTGCCGGCCGCTTGAAAGCCATAGCAGGGTCGGCGCATACCAGTAGCCCACGCGGCCAAATTGCCCCGTCACCGCGTGCAGATATTCGCCCGCGGGAAGAATTCCTTGCGGCCCGATCAATCCTTTAATTTGAAAAACAAGTGAGAAAAACGCGGAGTAATAAATCAGTCCGAGTGCGCGCAGGAAAATCCAGCGCGGCAGCAGCCCGTTCGTCGCTCCAGGTTCGGAAGCAAACAGCCAGCGCACCGCCGACACCGGTGACCAGTCCTTCATCCCCCGCCATTATATCCTCGGCCCGCATTTCGATTGGTTAACTCGACGGTCCCCGAGCGGTGGCCGCGCACTCGGCCTTGTAGCCGCCCCTCCCCCTCTTGCCGCAAGTGAAGAGTCATCGTCTTGTTATGGTAGGATCGCCTTTGCGTTAAGGACGCATCCGGTCCGCGGAAAGGGTAGAAGCCCACCTGTTTGAAATCAATTCTTGCGAACCTTCTTTCCAGCCCGAAATGCGGACAACGGGCGTTGAACGAAAGGAGGTCGCGTGTCGACCGATGCCCCTAATCAGCGGCGTCCGCTTCCGGAGCGCCCCAACCTCCGCCAATTGAAGGATCAAGCCAAAGATCTTTTCATGTCTGGTGGCGCGGAATCTCTTACCGACGCGCAATTCAAAATCGCACGTCTCTACGGGTTTGCCAGTTGGCCGAAACTCAAGGCCCACGTCGATTCCCTGGAGGAAATCGGCCAGCTCAAGCAGGCCATCGATAGCAACGATCTCGAGCGCGTCAAGTTCCTCATGACACGCAATCCAGCCCTGCATCGTGCTCCGCTCGGCTACGGAAAAAATGGTCCGCTCACCTGGGTTGCCGAGTGTCGCGTACCGTGGGCGCCGCCAAGTGCCGAGAGACTCACCATGGCGGAATGGATGATCGATCATGGGTCGGATGTTCATCAAGGTGGTGAGGGTCCGTTGATGCGGGCTGCGCTCTTCGGCCATCGCATCCCGATGATGGAGCTTCTGGTGTCTCGCGGCGCGGACGTGAACGCCCTCTGGAACGGTTATTTTCCCATCATCTTCGCACCTTGCGAGACCGTGGAGCCGGCGGCCCTCAAGTGGCTCCTCGACCACGGAGCTGATCCGAACTGCCCCAGCCCGCGGCCCAAATACGCGGGCACGGCGCTCGACTATGTCATAGGCACTTACGGTCGTTCACCGGAGCTTGGCGCTTGCATGGATGCTCTGCTCGACGCTGGCGGCACGACCAAACACAACGTTCCGCTCGTTTTGGATTTGCTGCGAAGCCGGCTCGACCGCTTAGCCGAACAACTTGACGCTGACCCTGCGCTGCTCCACCAACCGTTCCCTGAACTTGATTTCGGCGTCACCGGGACGCGCCTCCTCACTCTTCGAAGTGCGACGCTCCTGCACGTGGCCGCCGAATACGGCAACGTCGACGCTGCAAGAATGCTTCTAGACCGCGGGGCCGACGTCAATGCGCGAGCGGCATTCGATCATTACGGCGTCGGTGGGCAAACTCCCGTCTTTCACGCCGTTACGCAGTTCCATGACGCGGGGTTGCCCGTGGCGCGTCTGTTGTTGGAACGCGGTGCGGACCTTTCCGTCCGTGCAAAGCTTCCGGGTTACTACGAGCGTCCGGGCGAGGTAGTGGAATGCACCCCGCTCGGCTATGCGCAGCGATTCCCCGGCCTTGCTCACCACGCTCCCAACCCGAAGACCTGTGCTCTGCTACGCGCGTGCGGGGCACCGGAATGACCATCACCGCCTGTTCTCAAATCGTCCTTGACGAAACTTGCTGGCGTACTAAAATATCTTTTAGTGAGCAGGGCAAAAGAGTTTTGAGAACGGCTTGGCTGCCGGTCTTTTTCTTTACTTCTATTTGTGCTGTAAGGCCCCAGCGACAGTGTGCGGCGTGATGAGCCCCGCGATGCTCGGTGACTTGGCGCTCTATATAACCCTCTGAGAATCAACACTTCGATGATGTCTCGAACTGTTGATTCTAAGGCACTTACAGAGACCCTTAGGATCCGCATTTTACCAATAGAGGGGAAGGGCCTCTCCCGATTTGGCAAAGGATTTCAAGTTACCGCGCTGCGGTCAACGACTCACCTTTGGAGGAATGTATGCCCATCAAGGTCGGCATCAACGGCTTCGGCCGCATCGGACGCAACATCATGCGCACGGCGATCGACGATAAGGAAATTCAATTCGTCGCGGTGAATGACGTTACGGACGCCAAGACGCTCGCGCACCTGCTGAAATACGATTCTGTGCTCGGCAATTTGCCGCACAAGGTGTCGCACACCGACGACAGCATCGCGGTCGACGGATGGAACTTCAAGGTGTTCCGCGTCAAGGATCCCGCCGAACTCGATTGGGTGTCGGTTGGCGCGGAAATCGTTGTGGAATCCACCGGCCTGTTCACCAAAGGGCCCGATGCCAGAAAGCATCTCCGCGCTCCGGTGAAGAAGGTCATCATCTCCGCGCCCGCCGACGGACCCGACGCCACCTTTGTCCTTGGTGTGAACGATAAGTGCTACGATCCGGCAAAGCACCACGTCGTTTCCAATGCCTCCTGCACCACCAATTGTCTTGCGCCCGTAGCGAAGGTCATCCAAGACACTTTCGGCATCACTAGCGGCACCATGACCACGATCCATTCCTATACCAACGATCAGCGCCTGCTCGATCTGCCGCATAAAGATTTGCGCCGCGCTCGCGCGGCTGCTCTCAACATGATTCCGAGCTCCACCGGCGCGGCTAAAGCGTTGCATCTTGTCATTCCCGAGCTGAAAGGCAAACTCGACGGGTACGCCATGCGCGTTCCCACGCCCAATGTCAGCGTCGTGGATCTCACCGTTTTCGTCGACAAGCCCGCGAGCAAAGATTCCGTGAACGCGGCTTTGAAAGCCGCCGCGAACGGCCCCATGAAGGGCATTCTTGGTTACACGGAGGAGCAGCTTGTCTCCGCCGACTTCAAAGGTAACTCGAATTCCTCCATCGTCGATGCCGAGTACACCAAAGTGGTCGGGGATCGCTGCGTCAAGGTTTTGGCCTGGTACGACAACGAGTGGGGCTACTCCTGCCGTTGCCGCGACCTGATCAAGCTCCTAGCATCTAAGTTCTGATTCATAATTCTGGCATCCTTCGGCGATCCGATCCGAACCGGCAGAGGATCTTGAATCATTGCGTCATGGCGACCAGCGCCCGTCGTCTCCAGCGCACTTCACAGGTCACAGAACACGGGCCACAGGTCACGACGAATGACGAAGCTCACCATCAACGACCTCGACCTCAAAGGCAAACGCGTCTTCATCCGCGTCGACTTCAACGTTCCCCTCAAGGACGCGATCGTCACCGATGACACGCGCATCCGCGAAACCCTCCCCACGCTGCGCCTCGCTATCCAAAAGGGTGCGCGCCTCGTTCTCGCTTCGCATCTTGGCCGTCCCAAGGGTGGTCCCGATCCGAAATATTCTCTGCGGCCCGCCGCCAAGAAGCTGGAAGAACTCCTCGGCAAGCCCGTGGCTTTTGCCCTGGATTGCGTCGGTCCCGGCGCGGAAGGGCAGAGCAAAGCCCTGCGCGATGGCGAAGTGTTGGTGCTCGAAAACGTCCGCTTTCATCCCGAAGAAGAAAAAAACGATGAAGGTTTTTCCAAACAGCTTTCCTCTCTCTGTGACGGCGTGTTCGTTTGCGACGCTTTCGGCTCGGCGCATCGCGCGCACGCCTCCGTGGTCGGCATCACCCGCTTTGTCCAGCAGGCCGCCGCCGGGCTGCTCATGGAAAGAGAGCTGGCCTATCTCGGCAAAGCTGTCATGAATCCCACACGTCCCTTTGTCGCGATCTTGGGGGGCGCGAAAGTCAGTGACAAGATTGAAGTGGTCGAAAATCTCATGAAGATTGCCGACGTTATGCTCATCGGTGGCGGCATGGCCTACACCTTCCTAAAAGCCGAGGGTCAGCCCATCGGCAAGTCCCTGGTGGAGGACGACAAGCTCGATCTCGCCCGCCGGCTTCGTTCCGAAGCCCAGCAAAAGAAATTCGCGCTGCTTCTTCCCGTCGATCATGTGGTCGGCGCGGAATTGAAAGCCGATACGGCCACAAAAATCGTTGCTCTTTCCGCCACACCTGATGGCTGGATGGGCTTGGACGTCGGACCGAAGACCATCGAAACGTATAAGCAGAAAATTGCCGGAGCCAAGACGATCGTGTGGAATGGCCCCATGGGTGTTTTCGAGATGCCCGCTTTTGCCAGGGGCACGCTCGAAATTGCCAAGGCCGTGGCCGACGCGACCAGCAGGGGCGCCACTTCCATCGTCGGCGGCGGCGATTCCGTCGCTGCCGTGCATCAATCGGGCGTGGCCAACAAAATTTCGCACATCTCCACCGGTGGAGGCGCATCGCTCGAGTTTCTCGGCGGCCATAAGCTTCCCGGCGTCGAAGCCCTCACCAACAAATAAATGAGCGCCATCCTTCTCTGCGAGTCCTCTGCGTGCTGTGCCTTTCCGCGTTCGCTTTGCCTTGAGGTTTGCATCCGCCTTCGCGCAATCGCCTCTCCCGTGCGTCATTCCGGAAAGTTCGGTGGTTTTTTGCAGGAACGACGCGGAGTCAATGGATGCTTACTTTGAGTAGCTTGGGATGGAGAACGCCATGACGCGTCGTCACGTGATTGCCGGCAACTGGAAAATGTTCAAGACGCAAGCGGAAACGCACGCGTTCTTCTCGGCGTTTCGACCGCTCGTCTCGAGCGCGAAGCATTGCGACATTGTCATCGCTCCGCCTTTCACAGCACTTCCCGCCGCTGTTGAAGCCGCCAAAAACACGAACATCGCCATCTCCGCGCAAGATGTCCACTGGGAAAAAGAGGGGGCCTTCACCGGCGAAATCTCCACCAATATGCTTGTCGAAGCCGGCTGCCGGTACGTCATCATCGGCCACTCCGAGCGCCGGCAATTTTTTGGCGAAACCGACGAGTCCGTGGCTAAGAAAACCAAAGCAGCTCTCACCGCGGGACTCATTCCCATCGTTTGTGTCGGCGAAACCTTGGTCGAGCGTGAATCCGGTCAAACTCATCAGGTTTGCAAGAGGCAATTCCTCGGCGGCCTGGGCGCGTTGACCCCGGAGGAGTTCTCTCGTATGCTGATAGCTTACGAGCCAGTATGGGCCATTGGGACGGGCCGCACCGCTACACCTGAAATGGCCGCCGATGTTCACCGATTTCTTCGCCAGTGCGCGGCGGAGAAATTCTCCGCCGCTCATGCCTCCGATTTGCGCATTCTCTACGGTGGCAGCGTGAAGCCGGACAATATTCGCGGACTGATGGCGCAGGAAGAACTGGACGGTGCGTTGGTGGGCGGAGCGAGTCTCGACGCAAAATCGCTTGCGACCATCGTCGAAGCTTCCCGGTAGCAGGCCACAAATTGGCGTCTGGAGAGATTCGAGCTGTCGGTCCCGAAATACTTGGGGTTCGTTAGGAGATAGAAATGCCTTCTTGGATGAAATGGGCCGTCGCGTTGGCCATCGGATTCGCGATCATCGGGATTGGCTTCCGCCTCTCCTGGGGCGGCACCTGGATCCTGAAACCCTTCTTTATTCTGAACTGCCTTGTTCTTGTGGTTGTGGTGCTGCTGCAGAGCGGCAAAGCCGCAGACCTTGCGGGCGCTTTTGGCGGCGCGGGCAGTCAAACGGCTTTCGGCCCGCGCGGTGCGGCAAACGTTCTCTCCAAAGCTACCACCTGGTGCGCGGTCATGTTCATGGTTTGCTCCTTCGCCATGGTGGTGCGCACGGACAAGGCGGTCGAGGAAGGCGGTTCGATCCTTCAGAAGGTTTCTCAGCCAGCGCCAAAACCGGCTCCGGTGACGACTCCGGTTACACCGCAGCCGAGTACGCATAACCCGTTGCCGACCGGTCAGCAAACTCAGCCGCCCGCCTCGCAAGCTCCGGCAAACCCGCAGCCTCCGGCGGCAACGTCCAAGCCGGCACAGACTCCGCCAGCTTCGTCTTCGGCACCAGCTAGTTCGAAGCCAGCCGAGCAAACTCCCACGAGTCCGCCGTCTGCCCCTGCGCCAACGAAAAAACCGTAGCGCTCGGTTTCCTGGTCAGGAACTTGTGTCGTGCTCTTCTTCGGCCTGAGGGCTGAAAGCGGAAGACTTAGAAACGACTTAGAAACGCTTGGCGGTTGCAGCGTTAACATTCGATAGCTAGAATGATACCAACCCACTGTGCGGTAGTGGCGGAACTGGCAGACGCACCAGCTTGAGGGGCTGGCGGTAGCAATACCGTGGAGGTTCGAGTCCTCTCTACCGCACCATAACTTTTTGCAATCCCGCGTAAACACGCAGAAAACCCGCATAAACACTGGCGATTTCGCACTTTTTCAAAAAGTATAGCGAGGTAAATTATGGTAGACCGTAGACCGAAAAGTGTGCCGCAAATGTGCCGCCAAAAGGGCGGGTCTAGCGGTCCGGCCTCTTCTTGAAATAGCAGGATACCGGCCAAAACAGCGGGTTTCCGCGATGTCATTGGGAGAGAATCGTGGCGATGTACGCGCGTCTGCACCGGTGCGCCGTGCTGCGGTGGCCGACCTAATTCATACTCTTGCCGTGGATGAAGACAGCGGAGTCCTCGAACAAACCTCCATGGCTTTGCAAATACTCGACGCGAAAGAGGCGATTCCCGTATTAAAAGCTAGACTAGGTCAGACAATCCATCTCCGCAGACGCGCCTGTGGATAATTGAAGCTATAGAAGCACTTGGCTCAAAGGATGTGTCGTTCTTTGCGGCCTTCCTCTTCGATGGGAACGAGCTTGTCGCGGCTTACGCCGCCAACGCCATAGAACGAATCACAAAGGAGGATTTCGGCTTTCCCCATTGCGGTGAGACTCGTGGTCCCTGCGCATTCGGCTCCGCCGTTTGACACCCGAATCTGCGCGCACTGTGCAAAACGGATTTGCCGTTATGACTTTCTTTTAGTCGCGGCACTCCAAAAGGAGCAGGTCACGTTCGTCGACCTATCAACTGCCTGCTAGTGCTCGTTAGGGGAACGCATGGCATGGGACAGGACATAGTCAGCCACAGCACGGCCGACCGCATTTCCTTGCACGCAGGAGTTCCGGTAGTGGATTCCGCCGAAAACGCGCGCGTCGGCGATCTCCGCAGTAGCGGCGGAGAAGCTCGAGAATGATCGCGTACCCTGCCGAACGTCGGACGTAACTGTGAATGGAGTGTTGTCTCCAAACGCGGCCTCGAGGATAAAGGCTGCGGCACCGCTGACCGTCGAATGGCCGGAGGGATATTCGGGATGTGGTGGGGTTCCGGCCGGGAAAAAATCGAGCCAGGGCGTCCAAGCGGGGTCCACAGCGGTGGCGGCATTGCCGTCGATATCACCACTATGGCGGTGATTGGGCGCCAGAAGACATAGCGGTATTTGGCATCCCAGCAAGCAATGGCGGCGTCCGCCATCGAGAGATTCAGCTGCGCGAACAGGTGAGCGTTCTCTGTGAGACTTAGATTTCGTGCCGTGGCAATTTGTGAAGCGATGCGATTCCAATAGAGAGCCGTGTTGCCGGCCCAAAAGAGCGCCAGTTCCGACTGGTCAGCAGTGCGCTGAGAACCCGCGAACACTCCCATAATCTTTATTTCGTTGTAATCCATGGTATAAGCAGCACTAGTCAACGCAGGCGGCGGAGCCGGGCGGAACTGCGAAGGTCGCCGCATCGTCCATGGCGTCATGGTGGCGAATTGTGGGCCAGCACCGGGTGCGTTGACGAGTGGAGTTGGCCGCCAAACGCCAATGGCGGAGGGCGACCCCACGATACCGAGCACACCGACAAACGGGGGAGCGGGTTGAACCCATCCGTGCTCCGCCAATCCCAAATGCTGTCTGCGACCTGTTGTCCCCAAGCGATTCCCGCCTGTACTGAGTGAGGGTTCCCTTCCGTGATCGCAGCAATGGAGGCATTGCGATGCATCGTCAGCGAATCTGACTGCGCGGGATAGAGCTTGAGCAACATGGCGTAGGCCGCCTGAACCGCAGCGGCACGCTCTGATGCGCACCGTGGCGCATCGGCCTCTACATGAATTGGTTGAAGCCGACCGTCGATGCCGTTGACGGCATCGAAGAGAGAAGCCGACACCAGCGCGACAACTCGCGACGTTACCAGCGGGTTGGTTCCCCCTGCAAGGACGGTGTCGTTCATGATACCGATCCACTCAAGGACCGGGTCAGCAGTGGCCGCCAAAACCGACATGGGGCGCGCCAACACCAGCATTGCCAGGCCAAGCACCAATAGACAAGACTTTTTCAGTAATTGCATTCTTGGTGTCCTCTCTTTAGACGAGTTCCTAATAGGTGGGCCGAAGCAAATTAGGACAACGTAGCCGAGAACGGAGTCAGTGGCGCGTGACCGGACCTGGTATCGAACGAATCGCTCCGCACCTGGTCTCTCTGGCTGTTTACTCGGTGTATCGTACGCGCCGATTCGAACAAAGCATAGTTAATATTTGTAAAATATTATAAACTGGAATCCACACACCACCGTTACGTTGCAGAGGTCGTCATGCTAATGATTAACGTTAGTGCTTTATCGCAACGCGCATCGTGGTGGACGAGTTAGGGCACGCAGGGATCTCCGGGCGCGTTCGATAAAGCCGTTTGAACGTGGCCGCCCGGCAGGCCTTCTTCCTCGGTCGACCTCTTTTTTAGAGATCGCGCTCGCAGAAATGGTGAATCGCTGTTGCGAATGCGATCATCAGATACGCCACTGCATATCCAATCATCGTGACGCTAGGCGCAGAAGCATTCGCAAACGGCGTGAATTGAAGCGTCCGTGCAAACGATGACTGCATTTCGAAGGATGCGCGATGCCACAACGCTTCACTTGGCATCAGCAAGCTCGATATAATTCCGACCGTCGCTAGGTGAGGACTGTTTGTCAACGCCGCTATTTGTTCAATCCAACCTCCGATGAATGCGATCCCGTGGAGGCCAATCACAATGACCCCATTCGTCAGCGTCGAAAACCACGTCCCGCACATAACTGTCATTGTCAGCGCGAGCAGACATTCGAGATAAACAAGCGCCCCACCAAGGAAAATGCGGGGCGTAACGATCCCTGTGACAACTCGGCCCACCATCCCGACTCCAGCAAACATCAGCGCAACATAGACTGCCACCATGCCCGCAAAACCAATCCATTTTCCAATTAGAATTTGCCACCGCGAGACCGGCTTCGTGGCAATCGCATGAATCGTGCCGGAAGCAATCTCTCCTGAGATCGTGTCCACCGAAGTCAAGATGGCAAGCAGCACAGCGAGTACATCAGCAGCGTAGAAACCAACCTGGAGAATGGAGCTCTGCACCTGATACCGAATAAATGGCGGCACGTTGTAGCGCGCCAGGTCCTTCGCTTGAAAGTGCATTGCGGCAGCGAAGAGGGTTAAGAATGCGCCTCCCGCGAGCAGCGCAGCCCAAACAATCTTCCGCCGCGTGGCTTCACGGAATGTAACGTCCGCCATGATCCAGACACCCCTCAAAGTCCGCGGTCCTCGCCCATAATTTTTAGAAAAAGTTCCTCAAGGGATAGCCGCTCCGGAGTGAATGAAAAAATATCGGCCCCGGAGGCGGCCAAATACCGGTGAACCTCCGGGAGAACCTCTTTAGAATTCGTCGAAAACGTCAGCAGATCGTCCTCTTTTCGGATTGACGTACACCATCTGGTTAGCCCCGCTACAGTTTCG
>Ga0066677_10000478_pt1 | contig 13229 bp, 10 predicted proteins | sample GraSoiAngelo_126_FD_62299 | JGI IMG/M metagenome (GOLD analysis project Ga0066677, IMG submission 62299) | Grasslands soil microbial communities from the Angelo Coastal Reserve, California, USA - 14_0927_09_20cm | ecosystem: Environmental > Terrestrial > Soil > Grasslands | place: USA... | reverse complement strand
GATTTGCCTCGATCGTCCACTCTTTTAATTCTGAGAGATCGAGCCGCTGATGAAACGCGGATAAGATAACTTCGAGTTGTGAAGTTTTCAGAGCAGTCGGCGTCCCGCCACCAAAGTAAATAGTCGATGGCAACAAGGCGGAGCTGCCTTGAACCTCACGTACGAGCGCCTCGCAAAAGCGCCCGACCTCCACCGCATTTCCGCGCGTCTTGTAAAATGCGCAATACGGGCAAATGCGGGCGCAAAATGGAAAATGGACGTAGAGATGGCGAACCGTATCGGAGCTCTTCATCTCGACTTTCATATAGTCACGATTTCTTGCGTTAACTGCTGTAAATTATGAATGAGGAATGAGTTCGAGCCGGACTGGCAGAATTGACAAGGGAATGACGAAATCCGAATAACAGATGATCTTCGCACAGCTGAATAGAGTTTCGTAACTCGATATTAATTCGTCATTGGACATTCGTCATTTCGTTAAGGCCGGGTAATCTAGGGCTGTGAACGAGCTGGAATTGCTGAAACCGGTTTCACGCTCGTTTTATATGTCAATTCGATTATTGCCCAAGGCCCTGCGGGAACCTGTGGCAGTGGCTTATCTCCTGGCGAGAACGAGCGACACAATTGCAGATGGCAGTGCCGTTGATGTCGAAAAAAGAATTGAGCTGCTGGACCGATTTGCCCGCTCGATTGCTGGAAAAGAGGAAGCGATGGGGGATGATCTCGCACAGCTGCGTGGTTCGCCAGGCAAGACCGATGGTGAGAACGCGCTACTCGGATCGGCCGACAAAATTTTGCAGTCACTGCAAAATCTCTCACCTGAGGATCAGCGTGATATCCGTGAGTTGCTCACAATCATCACGCGCGGCCAACGCGAGGATTTGACGCGCTGGCGTGGACAACTCACTGCCTTGGCCAATGCGGAGGAGTTGTGCAAATACACTTATCTCGTCGCGGGATGTGTGGGGGAATTTTGGACGCGCGTTTGTTTTCGGAAAGTTCAGAGTTTCACCGCGCGAATGGAAGCCGATATGTTGGAACTGGGCAGGAAATATGGACGCGGCTTGCAGCTGGTAAATATTTTGCGCGACGCCGGCAGTGATTTGCGTGCCGGGCGCTGTTATTTTCCGGAAGAGGAATTGCGGGTTGCCAATCTTTCGCCGGACGATCTGCTGAACGCACCGGCCGAGTTTTTGCCGATTTACCAGCGCTGGATCGCGGAAGCGCGTGCCGGGTTGGACGCAGGCTTGGAATATTCGATCGCAATCAATCCGCCACGTGTGCGTGTAGCCACCGTTCTTCCGTCAATGATCGGAGTACGCACACTGTCGTTGATCGAGGAAAGCGGATTGGAAGCTCTGCGCACGCGGGTGAAAGTTCCGCGCAGTGAAGTGCGCGGCATGATTGCGTCAACCACGATCACGCTCGCGAGCCAAAGCCGTCTACGAAAGGCGCGAGCAAAGCTGTAGTGACTGGCGCGTTATTTAGTTGGTTCTTGCGACGCCACGTGAAGCAACTAGTTGTTCAAACCGCGGACCGATCCGCAGCGGGTCCCATTCAGGGTTCGAATTGCAGAATCCCTGGGGTAAGATGCTCAGTGCGTGGGCTATGAAATTGTGCGGGCGAACGTTGGCAGTGCTCTGTCGATGTCGCCCATGCTACGCTAGAGAAAATAATTTCGCTGTCGCTCGCTGATTGGGCGATCGAGTTTTTCCAGCACAGCCATCATATCTTCCCAGACTTTGCGTTTTTCGGCGGGCGATTGGTTGCGTAGCAAGTAGGATGGGTGATACGTGATCATCAGCGGCGTGTCGTGGTATGAGTTCCATGTGCCGCGCAACTGACGCATCGCGCCGCGTGTTTCCAGCAGACCTTCCACCGCGGTTGCTCCCAGAGCGACCAAAACGCGTGGTCGAATGATTTCGATCTGTTCGATGAGATATCCAATGCAGGTCGACATTTCTTTCGGAGTGGGAGGACGGTTCCCGGGCGCGCCTTTCGGCATATCGGGACGGCATTTTAAAATATTCGCGATGTACACCTCGTCCCGGCTCAATCCCATAGTCTCGATGATACGCGTAAGCAATTGACCGGCCCGCCCGACGAACGGTTCGCCGCGCGCATCTTCATCGGCGCCCGGTGCTTCGCCCACAAACATCAATTCCGCGTCAGGATTTCCAACGCCGAAGACCGTTTGTGTGCGGGTGCGGGCGAGGTGCGGACATTTTGCGCAAACACAAACGCGCTCCCGCACCTGGGCGAGCGCTGCCGCCTTAGCCGCGACATCCGTTTTTCTCGCGGACGACGCGTTCGCCTCTACACTGGCGGCGGGTGGTGCTTGCTCGAACAGGTGATTCAATGTCGCACGGGAAACTCGGAGCGGTTTCTCCTGAGAATCGCGAATCTTCTCGAGCGCTTCCAGGACGACGGAGAGCCCGGGTTGAAGCATGGCTGATGATCTCAACCTTCGCGCGCACGAATCAATCGTTTATTTCTCTTCCTCCTCACAATTCTTCTGGCTCGACAGAGTCTCGCCCTACCAAGGCGGATCGGTCGTGAATTTTTTGGTAGGGCGAGACTCTGCGGAGCCAGGGCACTAGCGATTAGGCTCGGGATGGCGAATTTATTTGTGGTCCAGAAATGAGCACTTGCCTGAGCGACTATGATTACGACCTCCCGCGTGAGTTAATCGCGCAACATCCGCTGCCACGTCGGGAGGATTCGCGCATGATGGTGTTGCATCGCGACGAGCAGAAAATCGAACACGCCCGTTTTGTTGACCTGAAAAAATTTTTGCGCGACGGCGGTCCGAGCCGGACTGGCGGTTATCTGGTCGTTTTGAATAACTCGCGTGTTTTGCCAGCGCGACATTTTTCCGATGACGGGAAGTTGGAGTTTCTATTCCTGGAAAAAATTGCAGCGCGTCGTTGGAAAGCGTTGGTAAAACCTGGGCGCAGATTTGGAAGAAACGCCGTCGCTTCCATTGAAGGTGTGCAGGTGAAGACGGGAGAAATTTTTGCTGACGGCTCGCGTGAGGTGATTTTGGCTGAGGATGTCGATGTTCAGCGCGGTGGCGCGATGCCGTTGCCGCCTTACATCAAGCGATCGGCGGTCGTAGACCGCCGCTACAGGGAAGAGGACGACGCGCGTTACCAAACGGTGTTCGCCAAACACGAGGGGTCGCTGGCGGCGCCCACCGCCGGGCTGCATTTCACTCCAGAAATTCTGGAGACGCTTCCGCATGTCTTCATTACGCTCCATGTGGGGACGGCGACTTTTCGTCCGGTTAAAACAGAAAACGTGACGCAGCATCAAATGCATCCAGAGCGATTCTCGATTGCGCCGGATGCAGCCGCGGCCATTGCAAAGGCAAGGCAAATTGTTGCCGTCGGAACAACAACCGCGCGAGTCCTCGAATCGGTTCACCGCACACTCGCAAGTATTCAACCGATCGAAGGCGAGACGGACATTTTCATTTATCCACCGTTCCAGTTTCGGGTCGTCGATGTTTTGCTAACAAATTTTCATTTGCCGCGTTCAACTCTGCTCATGCTGGTGAGTGCGTTTGCCGGTCGTGAGTTCATCCTGCGCGCATACGAAGAAGCTGTCCGTGCACGGTACCGATTTTTCAGTTACGGCGATTGCATGCTGATTCTGTGACTTTGTAGCGGCGGAATATAACCGCCGATATTTTAGTTTCAGGCGCTCATAGAGCGCCGCTACAGAGGAGAACGAAAAAGACAAACGCCAACGCTTGTCATCCCGAACGAAGTCGAGGGATTCCGAGGAAGTTACCTTTAAGGTTGCGCGGCGGGATCCCTCGCTCACGCTCGCGATGACCGAAGTTAGAAGGCTGGCGTTGGCGCGTAATTACCGATTATAAGAACAGCATGTCGTCACCCGAAAAACCGAAAGGCGAATTGGTCATTCGCACCATTGCTATGCCGGCGGATACAAATCCCAATGGCGATGTTTTTGGCGGTTGGTTGATGTCGCAGATGGATTTGGGCAGCACCATTCTCGCCTCGAAAACCGCAAAGGCTCGAGTCGTTACGGTGGCAATGGAGGGATTATCATTTCTGCAATCCGTCGGAGTAGGGGACACGGTGGCTTGTTATGCCTGGGTGGAAAAAATTGGGCGGACCTCAATGACCATTCCAGTCGAGGTTTGGGTGGAACGCTTCCGCGAACACGGCATTCAGGTGCTGGTCACGCGTGGCGTCTTTATTTACGTGGCGGTGGACGAGGCTGGCCGGCCAATTCCAGTACAGCGCGATGGAGCTTAATTCTGCGAGACTGCCGAGTCAGTGCCGGCGGAAACCGATTCCGGGCTCGTGCTCGTCGCCACAGTTGGTTCGGTTTCCATCTTTTTTGGCTGAATTTTCGGCGAAGCGAAGAGCTTCCGTTGCAATTTTATCCGGTTGTAACTGGAATGTCTGATGTAACGGGCGTATGCGGCTTGCTGGCGGCCACTCTTGGTAAGGTACGAGCAGCCGTTATCGGTCAGCGCCACTAAGGCGATCAGCAAAAGAGAAGCGGTTCTCTTCACGAGGCCTTCGCCAGTTGCGGCGGTGCTTGTGGCTGTGGCTGCGGAGTAGGATGAACAGTTGCGATTTGCCCAATCCGTAACATCTCCGAAACGACCTGGTAGATCTTTAATTCACAGACCGCGTTTTGCCGATACAACTCGTTGATCGTGAAGCGACGGTCGTCGGTGTAATCCCAAATTTTTTCTGCCAATGGCTTCAACTCCGCTTCTGCGTCGGCCGGCCATTCAAACGCCGGAGCCAGCCTTTGCAATAGTGCGTTGGGGTCCGGCGCTGTTTTTCTTATGTTGTGAAACTCATCGCGATAGCGCATGGCCATGATGAGCATGTCGTTGGGAGATTGATTGATTTCGACTGATTGTAGGCACTCGGTAATCGGCTGGACCCCGGAAGCGAAGGAGAAACTTCCCGGAATATCGTCGCTGAGGAAAAGTTGCCAGAAGGCTTCCTCTCCGGTGAGCTGTTGGAATTGACCACTGCGAAGTGCGCCACCTTGAAAGAAAAATGTGGCCATCCGTTCGTTGTGCGCATTCAACACTTCGAGCTCGCCCGTTTGTCCGGAGCTAATGATGGTTTGATGGACGGTGATCAAATCGAAGTTCGCCAGGCTGCCGCTCAACTTTTGCGGGCCGGAGGGAGTTTTGCCCGCCGCCCGCACGTGGTTGAGCCGAAGGGCCATTTGCTCGCACAGAAAGAGAAGGAACGACGGGACGCGCTGCGAGATGGCGACGAAATTGTCTCGATTGAAACATTGCAGACTACAAGTTTCCTGAGCTCGGGCGGAAGTTGATCGCGGGGTTTTTCCGAGCGCGTCGGCCACGCCGAAAATATCGCCACGGGTGACAAAACTGCGTTCATCCGATTCGCCGGGGATGAGCTGGATCACTTCGACGACGCCGCGATTGACACTATAGATTTCCTCAGCCACGTCGCCGGTGGTGTAGATCAACTCGTTTTTGCGCAAGTGGCGGACATGGGACAATTCACCGAGCGCCTTCAGCTCAATCGGCCGAAGCGTCGTGCAAAAGGAGAAGAAGTCGCGACGGGGCACGTCGCTGGTTACAGCAGAAGTCGTGCGGGACGCGGTGTTAACTTTTAAATGACAGATTTTTATGCATCATGGCGTTGGCAATAAAGCTGGCGCACGTTAAATCGGAACGTGCTTGCCTATCTGTTTGAGCGGTTCCCGAAATTCTCTCAAACCTTTTGTTATCGGGAAATTGCCGAACTTTTTCGGCAGGGTGTTCGGCCGGTAATTTTTTCGCTGCGGGCTTCCGATCGTGGGCCGGAATTGAATTGGGATCCGGCAATCGTTTCAGCCGTGCATCAGTTACCCGAGGGCGACGTATTTGCGCGATTGGCCGATGAAGCTTCGGCCAGCTTACCGCGAGCGGTTCGGAAAACTTTACACGAATGGCGCGGGAAAGATGATTCACTTCGTCTGCACCAAGCAACTTACATTGGAACGCGGCTTCAGAGACTTGGCGTGCACCATCTTCATGTTCATTTCGCCGGCATGGCCGCGCGCACTGCTTTTTGGATCAAGAGATTCTTTGGGATTGAGTACAGCCTCACCGTTCACGCCAACGATATCTTTGTGCCCAACGATTTTGAGATCGGACTCTTCCAAATTTTCTCAACGGCGAGTGCCATTGTTGCGGTGAGCGATTTCGCCGCAAATCGACTGCGCGACCGTTTTTCGGACACCGGTTCGCGGGTCTACCGGATCTATAATGGAATCGATTGTGACAGTTTCCAACCGGCCGAGCCGTCGCTGCCACCCCTGATTCTCTCCATTGGGCGGCTGATCAGTAAGAAAGGCTCCGATGTGCTAATCGACGCCTGCGCATCGTTGCGGAATAGTGGTCAGGAGTTTCGGTGTGAAATTATCGGGGAGGGGCCGCTCTCAGCGGAATTGCAGGCCCGAATCGACCGCCACGGTTTGGGCAAACAGGTTCTTCTTGTCGGGCCAAAAACTCAGGCCGACATCGCCGCGCGTTTGAGCAGAGCCACGCTTCTCGTCTTGCCATGCCGTGTTGATGCCGATGGAGCGATGGACAACCTGCCTACCGTCGTCATGGAAGCGATGGCATCTTCCTTGCCGGTCGTTTCAACCGATGTGGGCGGGGTTGCGGAAATGGTTCGCGATGGCGAAACCGGATTGCTGGTGAGCCAAAATGATCCGGTTGCAACCGCTGAGGCAATTGCTCGGTTGCTTGACGATGTCGAACTTGCGCGATCATTTGGTCGCGAGGGTCGCAAACGGGCGAAAGAAATCTTTTCGATCGAGAAAAATGTGTGCACCTTGCGGGAAATTTTTGCGCTGTAGCAAGCGCCGTCATTGGAGGCAGGGAGTTCGCTCGCGAGCCCAAGGCGGGCTCTGTCCCGTCCAAAATTTCGGGACGACACAGGGGTCATCCCTCCAAGCTGACGGACCGTTTTGCCGTTGAGGACAGCAGGCGCTACAAAAGATCGCGCACTTTCTCGAGGGCGCGAAGGTAAACACGCCGTTGTCCCCCTCGCATCAGCTCTTCACTCATCAATTTTACGGAATCGTTTTCCCCTGCCGGAAGGAGCTGGCGTGCCGGAGACTGATCCGATTTAGAGCGGGAGACTTCGAGCAGGTCGCCACAGCGTGCGAGTGCGATCTCAAATTTTACGTCGCTAGAATGCGCGACGAAAGAGCCAATGGGTGCATCACCATTTTCCTGCAAGTCGATCTTCACTCGGTTCCTCGTCGAATTTTCCAATTCGATATGATCTCCATTCTTTCCATTCCGAACTTCCCAGCCCAATTGCGCAGCGAGCCAGCCAATAAAGAGAATCGCGGTTGAGCGAAAATTTTTCCCGAACACAATCGTACCGCTCTCAATTTCCCGGAAATGATGATGCGAACTCGGATGGTCGAAGAACTGTGCAAAAGCGACGCGAAAATGAACGAGCCGAGTCCAGTTCAAATCACACAGGACGATGCGTTGTTTGGCTTCACGCTGTGCCGTCTCGACCAGTCGCATTTGCGCGTTGAAGTCACGCCAGGTTTGACTGTCGTAGATCAATCGATCGATCCACGACCAAAGCTGTGGATCCATCGGTTCGGCGAATTTGGATTGCCACCAGAGATAAAGTGGGAGATCGGAATCGAGCTGGGAAAAAACGATACTGGGAAGCAGCTTTACCTTTGCGCCTTCGAGCAAGAATGAAATCTGTTCCGAGCAGACTTGTTTGGTGCCGGCGCGACCAACATGACAATGCGCGCTAATCCACGCCTCGATGCGATCATTTTTCGAATGCGGATTGGCGCCGATCACGATACCTCGGCAGGCATGATTCTCGGCGATTCGCGCCAGCAACTGCGTGTTTTGTGTAAGCGAATCAGGTTCTTCGCTGTAAACTGCGAGATTTATCATTGAGGCACGTGTCATCGCGCCTTCGCTTTCACTCCAAAGCTTCTTCAGCCCGCGATCGATGCGATCGATCGCGACCGGAAGACCGAGAGAAATGGTTTCAGCTGGCGCAGGCATACAATTTATGGTCATCCCGAGCGGCGTGGTGCAGCCGTCCTCGGCTGTGGGGCAGACAGGCGTCACGCCTGTCGAAACCAGCCGCAGGCGAGACGCCTGCTTGCCCCACAGGCTGGAAGCCTGCGCCACGAAAGGGATCCCGTGGCGAAACCTTAAAGGAAACATGGCGGGATCCCTCGATTTCGCTTCGCTCCGATCGGAATGACGGTTTAATCACAAGCGTCTCCATGTGCGTCCATCGCGCGCGAGAAATTCGTCTGCTTCCTCCGGTCCCCACGAACCGGCAGGATAATATGTCAGTGGAGGTGCATCTTTGTTGCTCCAAGCGCTTTCAATGGTGTCGATAAATCCCCAGGCCTCCTCGACTTCATCGCGGCGGGCAAAAAGGGTGGCGTCGCCGCTCATGGCGTCGAGCAACAAACGTTCGTACGCTTCCGGGCTCGCCTTCCCAAAACTGGTGCCATAATGAAAATCCATCTTCACCGGTTCGATTCGCAAACTCGTCCCCGGAATCTTTGCCATCATGCGCAACGAAATTCCCTCATCGGGTTGGATGCGAATGACGAGGACGTTTTGATCATGCTCGGCGCTGTCGCGATTAAACAGGACCATGGGCGCTTTCTTAAAGTGCACCGAAATTTCAGTGGCGGATTTGGGGAGACGTTTCCCGACCCGCAAGTAAATCGGCACCTCTGACCAGCGCCAGGTATCGAGAAGCAGGCGAAGCGCGACGTAGGTTTCGGTTTCAGAATTCGGGTTCACTTTTTCTTCCTCGCGGTAGGCTGGAACGGGTTCGGCATTAATCGCGCCAACGGTGTACTGGCTGCGCACAACCCATTTCGTGATTTCTTCCGGACGATAACGACGCAGCGAGCGCACGACCTTTACCTTTTCATCGCGAATGCTGTCGGCGCTAAGATCGGTGGGCGCTTCCATCGCCACCAGGCAAAGCAATTGCAGCAAATGATTCTGCACCATGTCGCGCAAGGCACCGGCGGTTTCGTAGTAACCGGCCCGCCCTTCGACGCCGAGGGTTTCGGCCGCGGTGATCTGGATGTGATCGATATAACGCGCGTTCCAGATCGGTTCAAAAATCGCGTTAGCAAAACGGAGAACCAGAATGTTCTGCGCGGTTTCTTTCCCGAGAAAGTGATCGATTCGATAGGTCTGATCTTCGGAAAAAGAATTGGATACGACCCGATTTAACTCCTGCGCAGAAGCGAGATCACGCCCAAACGGCTTTTCAATGATGACGCGTGCCCAGCTGCCTTCTTTCGCTTTGCTCAATCCTGCTGCTTTAAGATTTTTCAGGATGGGCTCGAATTGTTCCGGCGCCGCTGCGAAATAAAACAAACGATTGCCGCGCGTGCCGCGTTCTTCGTCGAGTTGATCGAGCCGTTTGACCAATGATCGATAACCGCTTTCGTCCTCGAATTCGCTTTGGTGATAAGAGAGCGATTGCGAAAAGGTTTTCCAAATATCATCGCGGACCTCCTGACGCGAAAATTGCTTTGTTGTTTCGCCGAGTTCGTTTCGGAATTCCTCGTCGGTTTTGGGGCGTCGGGCGAAACCGACGACGGCTACCGCTGGCGGCAGCTCACCATCAGCGGCAAGGTTGTATAAGGCCGGAATCAATTTCCGATGCGTCAGGTCTCCGGTCGCGCCGAAGATGACGATCGCGCATGGCTGCGGCACAGCCCGCGTGCTCAAACCTTCGCGCAATGGATTGACTCCTTGCTCAGCCGACCGGTTCGTCATAATCCGCAGATTACGCAGATTTTCGCAGATTAGATAACACGAATCGTTTGTTCGGGGAGCGCACGCGCCTCGCATGCTTTCCCCGGAAACATGCCGCTTGCCCTAACTCGGGAGCGGAAATCTGCGCGTCAGATTGCGCACCTTGCCGCGAACGCGTTCGAGCGCGGCGTTGTCATTGCGATTCTGCAATGCTTCTGCGACCAAGTCCGCAATCTCGAGCATTTCCTCTTCGCGCATGCCGCGTGTCGTCACCGCCGGGGTGCCAACACGAATTCCGCTGGGTTTGAACGGCGAACTGGTGTCGAACGGGATGGCGTTTTTGTTCACGGTAATGCCGGCGCGATCGAGAACTTCCTGTGCTTCTTTGCCGTTCAATTCTTTCGGACGAAGGTCTACCAGCATGAGATGATTGTCGGTGCCGCCGCTGACGATGCGGTACCCGTGTTTGGCCAAACCGGCGGCAAGCGCTTTCGCGTTGACTACAACTTGGCGCTGATAATCGCGGAACTGCGGCTGAAGGGCTTCGCGAAAACAAACCGCTTTGGCCGCAATGACATGCATTAGCGGTCCACCTTGAACGCCGGGAAACACGGTCGCGTCGATTTGTTTGGCGAATTTTTCTTCGCACATCACGATGCCGCCGCGTGGGCCACGCAAACTTTTGTGCGTGGTCGTCGTGACGAAATGCGCGTGCGGGATCGGACTCGGATGTTGTCCGCCGGCAACGAGCCCGGCGATGTGGGCCATGTCGATGAAAAGCAGTGCGCCGACCGAATCGGCGATTTGCCTTAAGTGCGGAAACTCGATGATGCGCGGGTACGCGGAGGCGCCGGCGGTGATCATCGCCGGCTTCACTTCCTCGGCTTGTTTTTGCAGCGCATCGTAATCGATCTGCTCGGTTTTCTCCGATACGCCGTATTGCGAGACGTTGTAAAACTTGCCGGAGAAATTTGCCGGATGCCCGTGCGTGAGATGGCCGCCGTGTGCCAGATTCATGGCGAGAATTTTGTCGCCCGGTTTCAGCACCGAAAAATAAACGGCCATGTTGGCTTGCGCACCGCTATGCGGTTGCACGTTGACGTGTTCGCAATTGAAGAGACGCTTCGCGCGATCGATCGCGAGTTGCTCGACTATGTCAACGTTCTCACAGCCGCCATACCAACGTTTCTTTGGCAAGCCTTCAGCGTATTTGTTAGTCAGTACGCTCCCTTGCGCTTCCATCACCGCCCGACTGGTGAAATTTTCCGAGGCAATCAACTCGATATTTTCGCGCTGCCGTCTTTCTTCCGCCTCAATCGCGTCAAAAACTTCCGGGTCGACCTTGCGCAATCCGCCACTCGGAGCTCCGAGGATTGATGGAGTGGGATGCGAAACGTCGCTCACGATATAGATGGAAGCACCGCCGCTACGTCCGCCGGGACGCACGGCTACTTCGCTCTCTTCTACAAAAGCGAGCACGCTCGGCAAGGCGTTTTTGATCGTCTCTGCGCAGGTATTATAAACATCGCGTCCCAGGCCGATAGGATCCGGCACGTCGCGCCAGCAAGTCGCACCGGGTTCTTCAAATTCACGTAGCAAGAAAGTCTTGTCGGCGGCATTTGGAAAAAGCATCTGGATTGCTTCGACATGTGCTCCAGTCATGGCGAAAATATGTGTCGCGCGTTCGACGAGTGCTCCGGTAAGCGGTTGGCTCCGCAGGTTGCCAATTTCTGTCCCTTCCTCAGTGCAAACGTCAATCGCATGCGAGCTGGGCGGCTGTCCTCGCACGGCGTGCACTCCGGCTGAAGCCACTTCAATGTCCTTGCGATTTCCCAAGAGACGGCGAAAAAGACCTTCCGCAATGGGACTGCGACAAACATTACCGGTACAAACGAAGAGGACGCTTTTCACAAGATGCCGCCGCGCGACCCTGCCGGGGCGGTCGGGCACGTTCGCACAAAATTTCGCTAACGCGACTGGGCTTATTTGAGAAAGGTATGAGGCAGGCGTGGAAGAAATTGCGTTATCGGCTCGAATTCATCGGCTTGCTCATAGCGGCGAAAGTCGTGCCACTTTTTCCGCGGTCCGCCATCGGGGCGCTGGCCAAGATTTTCGGTGCCGTCGCGTCGATTGTCGATGCCCGTGGCCGACGCGTTGCCGTGGCCAATCTCGAATGCGCCTTTCCCGGGAAATATTCGGCGGCTGAGAAACGACGCATCATTCGTGAATCCTATCAGCATTTTGCCCAAACCATGCTCGACCTGATGTGGAGTCCGCGGCTTACGCCGGATAATTTCCTTCGTCATATCGAATTTGAGGGATTCCCCGAGGTCGATCCGAATCAGAGTGGAATTGTTGTTGGTTTTCACTATAGCAACTTCGAATGGCTCAGCTTGGGTTGTGGGTTTCGTGGCCGGCCCAGCACTATCATCGCGCAGGAGTTCAAAAACCCGTTGCTCGATCCAATTTTCCGACGTTGGCGAGAGCAGTCTGGCCATGTCTTCAGTGGACGCACAGGGGGTGGGATTCTTCGGCTCTTCAAAACTTTGCGTCGTGGCGGCAATATAGCAATGCTCGTTGATCTAACGGTTTTTCCCGGTCCGGCAGCTGTCGCCATTCGCTGTTTTGGACTGCACACCAGTGTTACTTCTGCGCACGCTTGGCTCCAACAGCGTTCGGGGGCTCTCCTTATTCCTTGCCATTGCGACCCGTTGCCACGAGGGCGTTACCGCATGGTTTTTCATTCGCCGATTGATCTTGGCCCCAATGCCAGCCCACGTGAAATTGCGCAAGCGTGCTGGGATTCCTTTGAACCCGTTGTGCGCGCAAAACCCGGCCCATATATGTGGATGTACAAACAATGGCGATATCGTGTGGAGAATCCCGATCGACCCTACCCGTTCTATTCCTGGCACAACGTAAAGTTCGAACGACTGATCGCGCAAAAGTGATTTGTCTACGAACAAGGACCGTGAGCCCTTTTTGAGGATCCTCGAAAGGTCCTTCATCCTAACCTTCCCCCAGTGGGACTGTGCTGCGGGATAGGGAGCGAAGGTTATTCCGCCAGTCCGGCTCGGACTTTCGTGCTGGCGCGGGAGCAAATTTTCAGGACGCTAATCCATGCCGGAATTGACCGCGACCGAACAAGCTTGGCGCAGAGACGCCGCAGCCGTTTCTCTCCCGGAAGTTCATCGTAGTGTCCTCGTTCCACCAAATGCATCGTTTTTGCGGAAGTTGCTCGCTTTCGCCGGTCCCGGATTTCTCGTCGCGGTCGGTTATATGGACCCAGGTAACTGGGCGACCGATCTGGCGGGGGGGGCTAAATTTGGCTACTCGCTGCTCGCCGTCATCATGATCTCCAACTTCATGGCGATACTGCTCCAGCATCTCTGCATTAAACTGGGCGTCGTCACAGGCCGGGATT
>Ga0066677_10000472_pt1 | contig 13302 bp, 13 predicted proteins | sample GraSoiAngelo_126_FD_62299 | JGI IMG/M metagenome (GOLD analysis project Ga0066677, IMG submission 62299) | Grasslands soil microbial communities from the Angelo Coastal Reserve, California, USA - 14_0927_09_20cm | ecosystem: Environmental > Terrestrial > Soil > Grasslands | place: USA... | reverse complement strand
GAATGGCCTCAAGGGACGCGCATACGAAGACAAGTGGGACGATCACAGCGTCACGGAGGTGATGTACGAGCTCGAGGTGGCGCATGACGGAACGCTCGATCGCCGGCATATCCCGATGCGCACCGCGATGAACGAGGTGCTGCGCGACTGGTATGTCGGCGACTGTCAGGCCGGAGTCACACGGTGGAACAAGCTCATCGAACGGCACGGCATCTCCGATCGCCTGCGGCTGCCCGACCGCAAGTTCAACCGCGGCATCGGGATGTTCTCGTCGCTCCACTTCGATCCGCTGGGTCAGCCGCTCACAGACGATGAGTGGGAGCGCCGCCGGCATGAATGGCTGCCGTCGCCGCAGGATCGCGAGTACCTGCTGAGCATCATGAACGAGCCGGTGTACGAGGCGGGGAAGTTCGCCAACTACATCGCGCCGCCGCAGCGCGGCATCAAGGGGCTTCCGCTCAATTTCGAGTACGTCAGGACGGAGGCGTAGCTGGCAATGCTGAACGCAGATCCCGATTTCAAGTACTGCTTCTGCCTGCATGCGAACGAGACCCTGAGTCGCCTGGAGCAGACGCCAGAGCTCGTGATCGCGGCGCTGAACGGCCACGGGTCGGCGGCGGACTCGAGGTGGCGCTCGCCGCCGACCTTCGCATCGGAAAGAAGGACGCCGGCAAGGTCGGTCTGCCCGAAGTTGCGCTCGGCTTTGTGGTCTTCGTGATGCACCCGTGAGGTCGTGACAAGTGGCCACCGCTGCAATCGAACAGAAGAAACTCTTCATCAACAACGAATGGCGTGACGCCTCGGGCGGAAAGACCATGGAGGTCACCAATCCCGCCACCGAGGAGGTGATCGCGACCGTCGCGTCGGCCGAGAAGGGCGACGTCGATGCGGCGGTACAGGCGGCGCGCGCGGCGCTCGCCGGACCGTGGGGATCACTCTCGGCGCGCGAGCGCGGACGGCTGGTCCGCAGGATCGGCGAGCGGCTGCTCGAGCGCGCCGACGAGATCGCCCGGCTCGAAACGCTGCACAACGGCAAGCCGATTTTCGAGTCACGCCAGATTGAGATTCCCGCGGCCGCCGAATGCTTCGAGTACTACGGCGGCTGGGCGGACAAGGTGATGGGAGAAACGATCCCCGTCAAAGGGAACTATCTCACCTACACGCTTCGCGAACCGATCGGGGTCGTGGCCGCCATCGTTCCCTGGAATTTCCCGCTGCTGCTGACGGCATGGAAGGTCGCGCCGGCGCTGGCCTGTGGCAACACCATCGTGATCAAACCCGCCAGCCAGACGCCGTTGACGGCAATCGCGCTCGCGGAGGTCGCCGCCGAAGTCGGCCTGCCGCCCGGCGTGCTCAACGTGATCACGGGTCCCGGCTCGAGCGTCGGCCAGGCAATCGTCGAGCATCCGGGCATTGACAAGATCGCGTTCACTGGCGATACGGCCACTGGCAAGTCGATCATGCGCTCCGCCGCCGATACACTCAAGAAGATCACGCTGGAGCTCGGCGGCAAGTCTCCGAACATCATCTTTCCCGATGCAGACCTCGACGCGGCGCTTCGCGGCGCAACGACCGGGATCTTCTACGGCAAGGGTGAAGTGTGCGCCGCCGGATCGCGGCTGCTCGTCGATCGATCGATCAAGGATCAGTTCATGGAGAAGCTGGCCGCGCGCACGAAGAAGATGGTAGCGGGCGATCCGCTGGATCCCAAGACGCGCTACGGCGCGCTCGCGTCGAAGAAGCAGCTCGAGACGGTGCAGCGCTACGTGGACACCGCGAAGAAAGAAGGCGCGGCGCTCGTCGCGGGTGGCGCTCGCGCCGACATCGGGACCGGCAAAGGCTACTTCTTCCAGCCGACGGTGTTCGATAAGGTCACCCCGGAGATGACCATCGCGCGGGAGGAGATCTTCGGCCCGGTGCTCGCGACGATCGACTTCGCCGATCTCGACGAAGCGATTGCGCGGGCCAACAGCACGCAGTACGGCCTCGCCGCCGCGGTCTGGACGAGAGACATCAAGAAGGCCCACTACGTCGCGCGCAAGCTGCAGGCGGGCACCGTCTGGATCAACACCTACAACATCTACGACACCGCCGCGCCGTTCGGCGGCTACAAGGCCAGCGGGTTCGGCCGCGAAATGAGCGCGCACGCGCTCGAGCACTACACGCAGGTGAAGAGCGTGTGGGTGGATCTGAATATGTAACCTGACGGGATGCGGGGTGCGGGACGCGGGGTACGGGGTGCGGGGCGCGGGATGCGGCACGCGAAATCGCGGGCGATTTGGGCAGCGATCTTGGCACCCTGGATTCCGCACCCCGCACCCCGCACCCCCGCACCCCGCACCCCGCACCCCGATATGATCGATGTCTTGTATTGGCGCCGCGAGTTTCCGATCCTCGACACCTGCACCTACCTGGTGAGCCATTCACTGGGCGCGATGCCACGTCGCACGGCGGACTATCTGCGCGACTACGCCGACACGTGGTCGACACGCGGCGTGCGGGCGTGGCATGAGGGCTGGTGGGAGATCGGCCGCGAGACGGGCAACCTGCTCGCGCCGATTCTCGGCGTCAAGCCGAACACGATCTCCATGCACCAGAACGTGACGGTCGCCCAGGCGATCATCGCGTCCTGCTTCCGCTACGACGCGCCGCGGCGGAAGATCGTCATGACGGATCTCGAGTTCCCGTCGAACCATTATCTGTTCGAAGGCTTCCGCCGCTATGGCGCGGAGATCGTCTACGTGCCGTCGCCGGACGCAGTGCGGATCGATCTCGAACGGCTCATCGACGCCATCGACGAGCGCACGGTGCTGGTCCCGCTCTCGCTCGTGCTGTTCAAGAGCGCGTTCATCACAGACGTCCGCGCGGTGATCGAGAAGGCGCATCGCGTCGGCGCGCACGTCAGCGTCGACGCCTACCAGGCGGCGGGCACCGTGCCGATGGCCCTCGATTCCTGCAACGCCGACTTCGCCGTTGGTGGATCGGTGAAGTGGCTGTGCGGCGGCCCTGGCGCCGGATATCTTTACGTGCGGCCTGATCTCGCCGCCACGCTCCAGCCTGGATTCATCGGGTGGGCGGCGCACGAAGCACCGTTTGCGTTCGCCACGGGACCCGCGCGCCTCGCCGGAAACCCCGAGCGATTTCAGAGCGGCACGCCGAACGTGCCGGCGCTCTACGCCGCCCGCGCGGGTTATGAAATCGTTGGGCAGATCGGCGTCGAGGCCATTCGCCGCCGATCCGTCGCGCTGACGCGGCGGCTGATCGAGACCGCGCAGGCGGCTGGCTTCCGGCTGAACACGCCGCTCGCCGATCACGAACGCGGCGGATCCGTCATTGTCGACGTGCCCGACGGCGAGGCGGTCGCCGACGAATTGCTGCGGCGCAACGTGATCATCGATTATCGTCCCGGCGCCGGCATCCGCATGGCGCCGCACTTCTACAACACCGAGGACGAGATCGATCACGCCATGCGCGTGCTGGTGGACATCGTGCAATCGAGGAATCCGAAGAAAAACGAAGCAGTCGAAAGAGCGCCTTAACCTGGTCGAAGGAGTGCCTTCATGTCAGAGTGCCCCTGCGATACTGCAAGGTGCTCCTTCGATACTTCGACATACTTCGAGTCCTTCGATTGCAAAAGACATGACTCACATTCGAAGAATCGCGGTGCTCGGGGCCGGGACCATGGGGCATGGCATCGCGCACGCGGCGATGACGGGCGGGTTCGAGACCTTCATGTACGACGTGTCGGACGAGGCCGTTGCGAGGGGAAGCGCGACGATCGAGCAGATCGTGCGGAAAGGAGTGGAGCTCGGGAAGGTTGGCGCGACAGACGCGGATGCCATCCTCGCGCGCCTGACGGCCGGCACGCGGCTCGACGAGGCGCTGCGCGACGTCGATTTCGTGATCGAGGCAGCGCCCGAACAGATCGACGTCAAGCTCGCGTTATTCGCCGGGATCGAGCGCCTCGCGCCAGCTTCCGCGGTGATCGCGTCGAACACATCCGCTTTGAGCATCACCGAGCTGGCAGGGTCGCTCGCGGATCCATCACGCGTGGCCGGAATGCATTTCTTCAATCCCGTCCACAAGATGAAGTTGATTGAGATCGTTCAGGCGCTGGAGAGCTCGGCCGCGACGCTCGACGCCGTCCAGGAGGTTTCACGCAGGATGGGGAAGGAAACCGTCCTCGTGCGCGAGTCGCCTGGCTTCATCACGACGCGCGTCAACGCGAGCATCGGCAACGAGGCGTTCTACATGCTGATGGAAGGGGTGGCCTCCGCGCGCGACATCGACAAGGCGCTCAAGCTCGGACTCAATCATCCGATGGGACCGTTCGAGCTCGTCGATCTCGTCGGACTCGACACGCGCCTCAGCATTCTCGAGTACCTCCACCGAAGCCTCGGCGAGAAGTACCGCCCGTGTCCGCTGCTCGCGCAGTACGTGAAGGCCGGCCGGCTCGGGCGCAAAGTCGGCAAGGGCGTCTACGAGTACTAGCCGCAGATTAGCTGCGTCAAAAGGTTCTTGGCCTATCAGATTCCACAGCTATTGATGCGGCTGGTTGACTCCGCAGGCGGTTACGTGGCGAGTCAGCGAGTGACGGCCAGGACAATCAGCAGGGCAGCGCCGGCGAGCGCCGCGAATGCCGCCAGCAAAACGAGCAGACACCCCTTCCCGAGTCCTACAGTCGTTCGATTGTAAACGCGGTTGTATGCGGCCTTCTTTGGATTGGTGAGCCAGCCATAGCCGCGAGGCGCCTTGACCCCGAGATTGTGGCGCACGACCCGCTTCCATGAGGTGCGGGCGGCAATGCGCTTGCGCAGCGAAGGCCGACGAAAGCCGAACTTCATCGCTCCTGTCCGAACTCCGGCGGCACAGCGTTGATCGGCCGGATCTCGATGTCGCGATAGAAAATCTCTGCCCCCTCCGACTGAAGGATGATCGGGCCGGAGGTGACGATGGTAGGCGTGTCGCCGTTGATGCGCGTCGGGCTGTGAAGGCGCATCACGACCTTGCCGTTCACGATGTGAATGCTCTCGTCGCGCAGGCAGATCAGTTCGACCGTGTTCCACTCGCCGGTCGGCTTTTCGTTGTCCGGCTGCTTGATGCATCGCCCGGGCGATCCCTGGCTTTGCGAGAAGAAGGTCCACTCGCCGGCGGGATCGTAGTCGTACAACGCCGGCTGCGTGCCGGCGCGCCGCTTCGCGCGAACCGCGATAGCGGATCCGACAGCGTACAAATCGCCGACATCATGCTCCTGGATCTGCAGCTCGATCGAGCGCGCCCAGGTGCGTCCTTCTGCGCCTGGCTCGGCGTGCACGTGGTAGAGCAGTCCGCTGTCACGCGGGACGCCGGGCTGGTCGCGCGGCGGCCACCTCTTTGCCCCCCATTTGAATTGCAGCCGCAGGTGGTAGTCCTTGAAGGAGGCCTTGGTGCGCAATTCGCCGAAGACCTCGCCGGAGATTCGGATCGCGGGCCGGCCGTCGGTATCTGCGACAACCGTGAAGACTTTGAGCGGGTCGCGACCCGATCCGATCGGGTCCACATACTTGCCGTCCGCGTCGCGCGTCAGACCTGGCAGCTCGGAACCCGGTTCCGGCTGTCGCATCCACGTCGTCCAGCCATCGAGATTCCTGCCGTTCCAGAGCGGCCTCCAGCCGCGCTCGGCGTGAATCGTGAAGCCGGCGAGGAAGAGGCCGAGGATGATTGAAAATCGACGTCGCATGACAGATGAGGGCGCTATCCTAACACCGCGTGTGCAGCCACCCGTACAAAGTCGCTTGCATCGCCGAGCCGCGGCGTTGAACACTGAAGTCCGCATGAACCTGTTTCCGGGAGCCGACAGATGCTGCGCGTCCTTGTGCTGTCCCTCGCGTTCACGGCATTCACTGTCCAGGAGCGACTTCACGGCTCCGGCCCGTTGCGCCTGCGTTATGGCGTGGCCGCGTTCGGCGCGGTAAATCCGCTGCAGTCGATCGAGACGCTGCGCTCGCTCGGCTTCGACTACGCCGAGCCGGCGCTTTCACAGACGCTCGCGCTCGATCCTCAGGCGCTCGCGTCAGCCCGCGCAAAGACAGCGGAGACCGGCGTTCACGTCGAGACGATGAACTGGTTCCTGCCGGGGACCGACATCAAGCTGACAGGGCCCGACACCGACCCGGCGAAAATCCGCGCGTACGTCGAAAAGGCTCTCGCCCTCGCGGAAAGCTTCGGCGCAAAGGTCATCGTATTCGGCAGCCCCGGCGCTCGCACCGTCCCCGATGGCTTTCCGCGAGAGAAGGCCTGGGCGCAGCTGAAGGATTTCCTGCAGACGTGCGGCGACGTGATCCAGTCGCGCGGCTACGGCATGGTGATCGGCATCGAGGCGTTGCGCAAGCCGGAGACGAACATCGTCAATTCCGTCGCGGAGGCGCTGAAGCTCGCAAGAGAGGTAAACCATCCGAAGATCCGCATCATCGTCGACTTCTATCACCTGACGTTCGAACATGAGGACCCAGCCGTGATCCTCGACGCGGGTGACATGATCGTTCACCTCCAGATCGCCGATCCCCGTGAGCGGAGGTTCCCAACGAGCGACGCGGGCGAGCCGCGCTATGCCGCGTTCTTCAAGAACCTGCGCGCGATCGGGTATCGCGGACGAATCAGCATCGAGGCGAATTCCAGCGACGTCGAGACGGACGCCCGCGCGTCGCTGGCTTTTCTCAAAGAGATGGCCGACAAGTACGGCCGTTAATGACTTCTGCCTGATTCCACCCGAGGCCGCAGAGCTCATCGCAACCTCGCTCAGCCAGCCCGACCCGATAGTACGATCATCGTCGTTGACATACGACAGATGTCGTAGTAATACCTGAGAGATGACTTCGCCGCCCCCCACCGACGCCGAACTGGAAATCCTCCGCATCATCTGGACACGCGGTCCCTCGACGGTGCGAGAAGTACACGAACGCATCAGCGACATGAAAACCGTCGGCTACACCACGGTCCTCAAGCAGATGCAGGTGATGCACGGCAAAGGCCTGCTTGCGCGTTCCGATCGCTTTCGATCGCACGTCTATGAGCCGGTTCAGAGCAGGACACAGACTCAGCGGCAGCTGGCCGCCTCAATGCTTCGGCAGGTCTTCGACGGATCGGCGAGGCAGCTTCTTCAGAGCGCGCTTGCGGGGCGCAAGGTGGACCCGCGAGAGCTGAAGCAGATTCGTGAGTTGCTGGACAACTACGAGAGGAAATCGAAATGACGCCGGGACTCGCGTCGCTGGACAACCGCTACCTCGTCCTCGTCGGCTGGACGCTCTTCATGATTCTCTGGGAGACGACCGTTGTAGGCGTGCTGTTCGTGGGCTGGCGGGTGTGGCGCTCTCGCGCATCGGCCGAGCGCCAGCACGACGCCGCCGTCGTGGCGATGATTGCGGCGGTGGTTATCGCGGCGGCAACGCCGGGCATCCTCGCGGCGCTGCCCGTATCGGCATCGCCCTCTGCTACGTCGATGGCCGTGGCTCGCCATATTTCGCCGGAGCCGCCGCGCGCCGACGAGCCTCGCGCCTTTATGGTGGGCGGCGAATCGACGAGCCGCGGGACGAGTGCAGTGCTCGATCACGTCGCCGCCGCTGCGGCGGTCGCCTGGGCGCTTGGCGTGCTGATTTTTGGGGGTCGACTCTTGGGCGGGTGGGTCCTCGCCCGCGCGATTGCCAGACGCGCGGAGCATCTCGCCAATGATTCCGTCAACACAACGGCTTTGCGGCTCATCGAGGAGCTGCGCCTCGGCCTCGATATCAGAGTGGTTCAGTCGCCTGAGGTCGACGCGCCGGCCGTCATTGGCTGGCGCCGTCCCACGCTGATTCTGCCGCCAGAGGCCGGCAGTCTGTCGCCGGACATGATTGCCGCGCTGCTCGCTCACGAGTTCGCTCACATCCGGCGCCGCGACTATGTCGCAAACCTCGTCCAGTCATCGATCGAAGTGTTTCTCTTCTTCAGCCCGGCCGTCGTGTGGATATCGCGGCGTATTCGCGAAGCGCGCGAATTCTGCTGCGACGACATCGCCGTCGCGCGATGCAAAGACGCCAGGCACTACGTTCATGCCCTCACCACGCTTGCGGCGCTGGGGACGATGAACACCGCGCGGCCGGCGCTGGGCGCCGCGGGCCCGCGTCTCATCACTCGCGTCCGCCGCCTGCTTCAGGGGGAAGCCATGCCGACATTCAGCTCCGTGCGCCTGGTCGCGCTCGCGGCCGCGTTGATCGTGTTAGTTGCCGCTGGCTCGCGTGTATCGCTCGCGTCAGCGGCCCGCGTTCCGCGCGCAGCACCTGCTGCCGGTGCTCCGCGTCAGGACAAGATCCCATTCGGCTATGCCACCGAGCAGCACGGATCGGGTGTGGTGCTTGAAAAGGTCATCTCGTCAGCGGAAGCACCTGCGCAAAGAGCTACCGTCCGTAATATCAGCTCTGAGCGGATCATCGGATTACGGTTCGTGGCCGCTGTCGAACGCTTCGGCGCCACGCCGCGTTCCGTACGGCTTTTCACTTCCGACGTCATTCCCGCATCGATTGCTTCAGGTCAGTCGCTGGACGTGTCTCCAAACGTCCTGAGTGCTGCCCAGGTGCAAGACGTCGCCGCCGAAACACCGGAGGGCCACCTACAGTTCTTCATTGGATTGCAGTCTGTCCAGTTTGCCAACGGATACCTGTGGAGCATGACTCCAAACCCGGCGGCGCTGACCGGCGAAGACGCACTGAATCTTCAGCACCCCATTTACTCGCGCGATCTGATCACGCGCGACGCCCGTCGGCCGCAAGTGCCCGATGCGGCGTGCCGCGACGAGCAGAACGCCGCGACCTCGCACGGCGGGGTCGTCTCGATCCTGAACGAGCCGGGACGCTTCATGCGGTGCGACAACGGCCGATGGATTGAAACGGCCCTCAAGTAGCAGCATCGACCGCCGATTCCCGCGAGCAGCTAGCGCTTCTTGCGGGATCCCTGGCCGGCGCCCGAGCGCGAGCCCGACCGGCGACGCCCGGAACTGCCGCTGGTCCCCTTCTTCGACCCGGTGCCCGATGCGCCGGCTCGATTCGCGCTCTTCCGGGCGCCGGTGGAACCGCGCCCGGAGGTTTGCCGCTTTCGGCCGCGTGGGGCAGCGGATTTCGATCCTCTGCCTTTCGGCGAGGCCTGTGAACCGCGGGCGCCGCCTGCGGTTCCTTCGACTTCACCGCGGCTCTCCGATGTGGTGCGCGCCTTTTTGGGTGACGCCGTGCCTCGCGCGCGGCCGCCGCGCCCTCCTCCGCCACCACCGGCTGTCTCGTCGCCCGCCTCGCGCTCGGTTCCGGCGTCGCGCTCCGCGTCAGTTTGCGCGTCTCCCGTGTATTCCCTCTGGTCGTTATCTGCCATTCCGGTGCCTCCGCGTCACGCGCCGCAAGTCGCGTTCCTTTTTGTGCGCGCGCGAATGCCGCCGACGTGACACGTGGATCAATGGCAAATGAACCGCGCGGCCGGTGATGGCGCCTCGCCTGGAGCGTGGTGAATGAACGGGCCGGACTATCCTTTCCGGGTTGTGCTAACGGCCGAGCCTTTGGACGCACGTAAGGAGGCTGGAGCATCGATTGTTCGGCGTGTTGGCGAACAGCACGCGCATACCGGGCGAAACGGTCAATGCGTTCGGGCCGGCGCCAGCGCTCGTGATCGCGACCAGATCTCGGATCTCGGACCTCGGCTTACTGGATATTGATCGAGCCATGCAGGCTGCGATTCGAGTCGTCCAGATGGTCGTGGTATCCGCACGTCCCAGCGTTCGCGAATGCGTGCGTCGACCTGCTCTGCCCTGGAGAGAGCGTGGCGAGTCCCGCCTCGATAGACGGGCACGACCCGTGTTGCGGGTGCGGATCCGATGCGATCTCGTGCGAGCGCGAATCGTTGTTGATAAACGTGACGCTCTGGCCGACCGCGACAGTCACGGCCGACGGGTTGACGCCGGCTGACGTGATGGTTACCGTCGCGCCGGTTTGACTGCCGGTGCCGCCGTCACGCGAGATGACCGTGACTCCGCTTCCGGATGGAGCCGAAGGAGAACTGCCGCACGCGAATGAAGAGGCGAGTACGCCGAGTGCAAGGCCGCCGACGATGAAGGCGTGACATGAAGGCTGTTGAAGCATGTATCAGAAAAACTTTCGCGCGATGTTGAACCCGATGAACCACGAGTGCTGGTCGAAATCGATGCCGCCGTTGTGCGCGAGCTGCCCCAGTGTCGTGCCGAAGCCGTTGGAGAAATTCACCTGAAACAGGTGACCGCCGGATCGGACCTCGATGCCAAAGCTCGCCTGCGCCTCGCCCGGCTGGTAGCCCCACAGCCGCGGCGTGATCTCGCCCACCAGGTAGACCACCGGCCTGATGCGGATGCGGCCGCCGAGACCGAGCATGAACGTGTCGTTCTCCGGCGCGTCGCTGGAGGCAGGCCTGGTGTTGATCATGTAGATCGGTTCCGCATACAGCGCGACAACCCCGCCGACCTTGCGGGAAGCCAGCACTCCGAGGGCTGAGGAGAGTTGGTCCCGCATATTGTTCGTCCCTTCGAGCGTGACGATCGCGTCGAGGCCGAGCGGGTGGCCGTCGCGCTGTTGCCAGAAGCTTTGCTGGTCGAAGATCTGGATCGTGCGATCGCTCGTCCTGTGCACGCCGATCTGATTACTGTTGATCAGCCCGTACCGCAGCTCGAGTCCGATCTGCGCACCGGAATCGAATCCGAAGAAATCCGCCACCAGATCGCCGATGTCGCCGCGCCCCAGGGACCGCGTGAACCGGTGCGTCACGCGGAAATCGAGTTTGTGAACGGGCATTCGGAGCGTGACCGGCAGCGCAGCCAGGTTGAAGTCTGGCTGCAGGGGATCCACCCGCGCATTCGGGTCCGCCTGCTCGGGGGGCGGCTGCGGGGCCGCAGGATCCTGCGCGAAGGCGGGCGCAGTCAGCGCCGTGCATGCGAGGAGGCCGGCCAGCACACAGCGGCCCACCATGGCTCTCGAGAAAGTAGTCACGCGGGCCATTATCGCAAACCGGGTGCCCCGGGATAATGACCTCTAAGTGAAATATCCGTGGCACTTACACCGTTTGCCATTACGTCGCGGGTAAGCGCTTACGGTGTCCGAAAGCCAGAAACGGTGACAGTCACAGTTTCCGGTCGTCTGTTATCCGCTTTCGAGAAGAACTGTGAGTGTCCCGGTTCTATTCGATGCGGTGCTTGGCCAGGTAGTAGCTCAGGGCGCGCTGACTGATGCCCATCGTCTCGGCCGCGTCCTTCTTTACCCCAGACGACGTTTCGAGCGCGCGACGGACGGTCTCGCGCTCCGCCCAATCAAGGTTCTGCCGCAGGTTCAGCGATGGTAGTCCCGCGGGCGGGCTCGAGGAGACGCCGAGCAGCCGCACGACTTCGGGACTGATGAGTGAGTTCGGCGAGAGTACGACGGCGCGCTCGACGGTATTCTCCAACTCACGCACGTTGCCGGGCCAGTCTGCCGCCTGAAGCGCCTCGAGTACGTGCGGCTCGATGCCGTCGATGCGCTTCCCGGCGCGCTGCGCGTGCTTCTGGATGAAATGATCGACGAGGACCGGGATGTCGTCGCGCCGTTCGCGCAACGGCGGGATCTGAATCGGGATGACGTTCAGCCGATAATACAGATCTTCCTGGAACCGCCCGTCGGTGACCATCGCGCGCAGATCCCGGTTCGTCGCCGCGATCACGCGCACGTCCACTTTCTGGCTGCGTTCCGATCCGAGCGGCTCGAACTCCCGCTCCTGCAGCACGCGCAGGAGCTTCGCCTGCAGCGACGGCGACATCGTTCCGATCTCGTCGAGAAAGATCGTTCCACCGTCGGCCAGCGCGAACTTGCCCTTCTTGCTCGTTGCGGCGCCGGTGAACGCACCGCGGACGTGGCCAAAGAGCTCGGACTCCAGCAGGTTTTCCGGAATGGCTGCGCAGTTGACCTTGATGAGCGGCATCTCGCGCTGCGCACTGTGATAGTGGATCGCGCGCGCCACCATCTCCTTGCCCGTCCCGGTCTCCCCGGTGATGAGGACGGTGCTCTTCGACTTCGCTACGACCTCCGCCGTCTTGATCACCTCCTGCATGCCGCGACTCCGGCCAACGATGCCGTAATGGTTGAACTCTTCCGCGCGTTCGCTGAGCAGGTAGCGGTGCTGGGTGCGCAGCCGCTGATGATCCAGTGCGCGATTCACCACGACGAGCAGCTCGTCGATGTCGAACGGCTTCTGCAGGTAGTCGAGCGCGCCGAGCTTCATCGCTTCAATCGCGCTTTCGACGGTCGCGTGCGCCGTCATGAGCAGGATCTGCGGGCGGTCGCTCTCCGCGGTGGAGGCGAGGAGCTCGCGAATCAGATCCAGGCCGGTCAGCTCCGGCATGAGGTTGTCGACGAGCAGCACGTCGAAGACGCGGCGTCCGAGCAGGCGTTGCGCCTCGCGCGGGCTCTCCGTTGCGGTCACCTCGTGGCCGTCTTCACGGAGCGCCTGCGCGAGCGCGTTGCGGATCTTCGCTTCATCGTCCACGAGAAGGATGGAGCCGGTGACAGTCATGCGGTAGCTGGGGGCTGCATGGGCAGCTCGATGCGAACCTCCGTGCCGCGATTGCGTTCGCTCGAAACCGTGATGCGGCCGCCGAGTCCCTCGATGATATTCCTCGAGATGGCGAGCCCGATACCCGTGCCCGTACGGCGGGTGGTGAAAAACGGATCGAACACGCGCGGCAAATCTTCCGGGGCGATGCCCATCCCCTTGTCTGTGACGGTGATCGCGACGCGGCGGCTCGTGATCTTGGCGGTGCGCAGCCGGATAGGATCGCCGTCGGCAGGCGTCTCTCGCGAGTCGACCGCCTGGATCGCGTTCCCCACGATGTTGACGAGCGCCAGCCGCAGCCGCTCGGCATCGGTCGTGACGTCGGGAATCGTGGTGTCGAGATCGAGCTTGACCTTCGCGTGGGCCACGCCGGCGTCCGCGGCCCTGACCGCGTCGCGCGCGAGCGCGTTGAGATTGGCCGGCGCGAGATCGAACTTGATCGGCCTCGCGAAATCGAGCACCTCGGCGACGATGCGGTTGAGACGCGCGATCTCCTCGTCGATGTCGTGCGCGACGGCACGCACCTGGTCCGGCTGCACATTTTCGCGCCGCAGCGTGCGGAGGGCGGACTTGATGATCATCAAGGGATTGCGGATCTCGTGCGCGACGACCGTCGAAAGCCGCCCGAGCGAGGACAGCCGCTCGCGCTGCGTCGCCTCGCGCTGGAAACGCTCGATCGAATCCGTCATGGCGTTGAACGTC
>Ga0066677_10000467_pt1 | contig 13335 bp, 5 predicted proteins | sample GraSoiAngelo_126_FD_62299 | JGI IMG/M metagenome (GOLD analysis project Ga0066677, IMG submission 62299) | Grasslands soil microbial communities from the Angelo Coastal Reserve, California, USA - 14_0927_09_20cm | ecosystem: Environmental > Terrestrial > Soil > Grasslands | place: USA... | reverse complement strand
ATCCAGTTCTTGTTCGTGAAGTAGTTGTGCTCTTCCTGGGTGGTCGACGAGGACGTGGTCCAGTTGGAAGAGCCGAAGACCACCAGCGGCGCTCTGCTGCCGATGGGCGCGAGGCCGCGGCTGTACAACACGATCGATTTCTGATGGACATCCTGATCGGTGGTGTTGTCCTTGACCTTGATCGGAATCCCGGCCATGTACATTCGATCGACGTTGTATGCGTCCCACATCTTGGTCGGTGTGCGATACTGCTGCTCTTCTGTAATCACGCGCACGCGCACACCCGCCCGATGTCGGGCGATCAGGGCATCCGGGATCTTCGCCGAAGTAATCCGGAAAATCACGGCATCGATCTGGCGGTTCTCATACTGGATTTGCGAGGCCAGCCGGTTCTCGAAGTGCTGATCCGGAGGAAAGTTCAAATCCGTGGACACCGGATATGTCGCATAGTTGCGCACCAGCGGCGTGGTGATGTTCGCGAAGTTCAGGAAGGTTGTTGCGTCCACCCACTGATCGTCGAACTTCGTTAGGAAACTGTTGACAATCGCGGGATCATCGGTGAAGTAGATCACTTCATCGACGTAATTTGTATAGGGCGCGGTGAGCGGCGACGGAGAGTACGATCCGTCTGCATAATTCGCCGCGCTGAACTCGACTTTGCCCTGACCGGCGAACAACATCATTTTCCAATGATTGATCCCCGGTCCGCGATAGTAGCGGATCGGGATACCGGCGTTCACGAGCGTGTCCCGCACGGCTTTGTTCCCGCCGTAAGTAGGGTCAGCCTGCGTATCCAGGATGATTCGAACGGGCACGCCCGCCTGCCATCTTTTGATCAATGCGCTGGAGTATCGCCAGTCCGTCATGAACCAGAACGACACGTCGATCCCGACGGTCTCGTTGTTAATCAGTTGCAGGATCGATGAGCGACAATCCTGGTACGAACTGTCGCACAGGCACTCGCCGCCGTCCGCACACGCGGGCGCTGCGGCGACCGCGTTCTGCTCTGCCTGTGGAGACGTCCCCGAACTGAGGGCGAGGACCGCGCCGACGAAGACTGTGACGATCGGACGATTGAGTGTTCCTGGGCTCGTCATTATTCCGGTTCTGTATCAGCGATGAGGGATGAATATGCCAGCCGAATGCCAGCCGCGAGCATGGACCGACTGAGTGGCGACGCCGGAATATGCGCAGGTCGAGAGTTGAGAAATCTATCGGCACAAATGGAGTGCGATTCTCTCGGAAGGTAGGATCTGTTGTGGCGGATGCCTTCAGCTCGGCAGGCAATCAATTCGGTGCGGATTCGCTCAGCAACCCGAGCATCCGGTAAGCAACCGCGCGCAGGTGACCCGGGTTCTGCTCGAATCGCTCCGCCAGCCACTCGCGCTCGTTCATCGTCACACTTCCTCGTCTCGTCCGGTCATAGCAGTAACGAACGAAACCTGCGCGATGTGACAAGCCAAAACACCGCTGTCTCGCGGCATCGCGAGCAACATCGACTGTCGAATAGTACAAGCCGCTCGTGCGCGAGTCTCAGGGACGTGTCAGATGCTTGTTGCTATCAGGCACAATCGCTTCCAGCTCGCCGGAGAGCAACCGATCGATCAGTTCCCGCACGCCCGCACCGCGTGACCTTCTGGTGACGACATCGACGAGTTCCTTCACTTCGTCCAGCGCGTTGTCGACGGCCGCCGAGATACCGCTGAATCGCAGAAACGCGTGATCGTTTTCAGCATCGCCAACGCCAACCGTCTCTTCCGGCAGCACGTTCAGCACTCGCAGTGCCACGGCAAGACCTGTCGCTTTCGTCACGTCGGACGGCAATGCCATGACCGCGTCTTTGTTGAAGATCACGTGCCATTCCAGCCTGAGTTCGTGAATGGCCCGCAATACTTCATGTTCAAACGGAATCACCGTGGCTACGATCGAGTGCCCGACCAGGAGGGGCACCTGCGCGCGCTCCAGGGCTTCGACAAGGGCCGGCGGAGGCGGTGACGCGAGGGTCTGCACGGCGCCGCTCGCAGGCTCGTAGAGAACCGCGCCGTTTTCTGCGACGATGTGGTCGAACACGTCTGGGTGCGCAAACGTGTTGAACAGGCTGGAAAGCTCGCGTCCGGTGACGAGAACCACTTTCAAACCGGCCGCGCGCAGGCGTCGCAACGCCTCGAGGGTCGGCTCGTCAACGATTCCATCGTGCGCGATTGTGCCGTCGTAGTCGGTCGCAAACGCTCGGTATCTCATCGTACGACCCGCATTATTCCGCCGCTTGCCAGGATCTTCACGTCAGAACCGCCGACATGTCAGCGACGCGCAAGCCTCGGCCGGACCGTGGATGGGCCCGAAGGCTGGTGATCGAACGATAACTTGCAACTCTGGCCCACGTCGTACCATCCCGCGGCTTGACCATCACCGATCTTCCTGCGGCACGTCTCACATAAACAACAATCCGTCGCCGACCGCGGGTGTAGAATGCCAACCTCTCGCGCCAACCCACGGTTCCTTCGCGTGGCCGCATTCCCGCCGGTGATGCAGGTGCGGTCATTCCAGTTCACCTGCGGACCGCCAAAAAAGAGCGTGAAACGCCATGGCTCGACTGACAACGGCGATCGTGTTTCTGATCGGGTCCGTCGGCCTCGCGTCGACCGCGGCCGCGCAGGCGTTGACCTTCGCAAAGAACGACTACGCATCGGATGTTGGCGCGCGCGGCATTGCTTCCGCGGACTTCAATCGAGACGGCTGGGTGGATCTGGCTCACGCGAACATCACCCGGAACAGTGTGACCATTCTGCTCAACCGCGGCGGCGCCAGTCTTGCGCGGGCCGTCGAGGTTCCAGTCGGCGTGGGGCCGTTCGCTCTCACAATAGGTGACTTCAACCGCGACGGCATTCCGGATCTCGCCGTCACGAACGCCGATGGCCACACGATTTCGATTCTTATCGGCCGCGGCGACGGTTCGTTCACCCGAACGGACATCGCAACGCCTTTGCAGAACCCGCGCGGCATCACGACGGCGGATGTCAACCACGACGGCCGCCCGGATTTGATCTACACGGGTTATGCAACGGGCACCGTGCAGGTGCTGCTCGGCAACGGCGCCGGCGGCTTCACGAAAGGCGCGACCTACACCGCTTCCGGGACGCACCCGCAGGGAATCGCGACCGGCGATTTCAATCATGATCGATTTCTCGACGTGGCGGTCGCGTTCGACGGTGGAACTGGACTGCGGATCCTGTACGGCACGAGCGCTGGCTCATTCACCGCGCGAACGATTGCCGGCCATGGAAATCTCAACGTGCTTGCCGTTGGCGATCTGAACGGCGACGGCTGGCTCGACGTGGCGGCCGTCTCTACGAGTCGCAGCGATGTCGCGGTCTATCTCGGCGGCGCGTCCGAATTGAGATTCACGCAGTCGTACGATGTCGGACTGTCACCACGTGGAATCGCGTTGGGCGACGTGAATGACGATGGGCGGCTTGATGTGATCACGGCGAACCGATCGTCGAGCACCGTCAGCGTCCTTCTTGGCGATCGTGCCCACCCGGGTACATTTCTCGCCGACGAGGAGATTGCCGCCTCGCGCGGCAGCCGCACTGTGACGCTCGAAGACTTCGACGGTGACGGACGGCTGGATATTGCGGCGGGTAACGAGAGCACTGCGGCGGTGACAGTGCTGTCGAACGTCACGCTGTTCCAGAAGGCGGCGTTCACCTTCAGCGCCCTGACGCTGCCGAGCAACACAGTGCTTGGCGTCCAAGACACCGGTGATTCCCGGTTTTCGCCGGTTCATCAGATCGCGGTTGCAGATTTCAACCGGGACGGCAAGCTGGACTTCGCCCTGCCGGGCGGCCCGACGTCAAGCCCCTCCGAGGTGGTGATCATGATGCGCGACGGCCCGACCATGACGTTGGCGGGGCTGACGCCGTTGACCAGATTTCTCGTCGATGATTTCAACGGTGACGGCAATGCGGACGTCCTCTATTATTCGACGGATCCCGAGGCAACGGACCATTCCACACGCTTCTTCACGTACTTGGGCGATGGCCGCGGCCACTTCACGGCGTCGCCGACGACCGTCGAATCGCAGTCGCTCGCATGGTGCGCGGCGGGTGATCTGAATCGCGACGGACGACCGGATCTCGTGTGCGATAACCTCATCCTGCTCGGCAACGGGAACGGCACCTTCCGCGATGGCGCGGCGTACGCCGCAGAGGGCGAGGGCACGGCGTTCCCGGGTCCGCTCGTGGCCGATATCAATCGTGACGGCAAGTTGGACGTCGTTGGCGGCGCGGGCATCTACCATGGCGATGGCAGCGGTGGTCTCGCTCTCGCGGATAGCTTCGACGGCCAGGACATCGGAAACGGCGTTGTCGCAGTCGCCGATCTCAATCACGATGGGTACGTGGATCTCGTCGCACGCGACTTCCCGGATCGTGTGTCGGTGATTTTCGGGAGCGCCGACGGGTTCCTTCAGTCCGTGCACTACCTGGTGCTCGAGGACTACTCGTTGGTCGTCGTCGCCGACGTCAACCAGGACGGCCATCCGGACATTGTGTTGAACGGGTCCGCTGACCCGGAGAGCGCCGGCACCGTCATGGTGCTGTTCGGTAACATTGACGGCACGTTCAACCCGTTCACGTTCGCGCTGAGCCCTGGGCGCGTGATCGTGGCCGACCTCACCGGGGACGGTCTTCCAGACGTGGCCGCGTACGATATGCACGCGGTGCACGTGCTGGTGAACGAGCGCAGCGACACCAATCACCCGCCGGTCGTTCCCGATTACAGCGTGACCGTCGGATATCCGTGCGTCACGCTCGACGCGAAGGCCTCTGATCCGGATCAGCACGCGCTCACCGTCGAATGGTTCGACTCCTCGGGCGCGTCAATTGGAACCGCTTTCGGTGGCATCACGGGCCTCGGCGTGTGCGTCGACCATGCGGGCACATACAAGTACCGCCGCACAGCGACTGACGGCCGCGGAGGGACCGCGAGCGGTACCGTGACGTTCACGTACCAGGTCACGCTGAAGGAGATCGTCCTCTACGCCGCGGCCGGCAACGTTCAAACGGCAGGCAACTGGTCTCGGGTCGCGGATCCAACCGCGGCCGGCGGCTTCAGCGCGCACGATCATAACCTTGGCGCGCCGAAGGTCGCGCAGCCATCGGAAGCTCCGGCGAACACTGTAACTATTCCGTTCCTGGCAGATCCGAACTTGACCTACAAGCTCTGGGTACGCCTGAAGGCCGACGACAACTTCTGGGCGAACGACTCGGTGTGGATGCAGTTCTCCGGTGCTCTGACCGTCCCGTCTCAGGACAACGTGTATCGCCCGGGCACGACGTCCGGCCTGTCGGTAAGTCTCGAGGAATGCCGCGACTGCGGCGTTTCGGGGTGGGGCTGGCAAGACGACGGGTGGGGCGTCGTGAACAAGAACGGCGTGTTGCTGCGGTTCGAGCCCGGTCCCCAGGTGATCGTCATCCAGACACGTGAGGACGGCGTATCAATCGATCAGATCGTGCTCTCTGCCGAAAAATATTTGACGACTCGGCCCGGCGCCGCAAAGGACGACCGCACGATTCTCGCCGCGACACGACCGCGGTAAAACCACAAAGGCGATCAGCGCCTCCCAGGCGCCTTGAAGAACGACACGGCTATTCTTCCAGCTCGTTGAGCGTGCGGGCACACGTGACTCCCATCGCGAAAGAAAAGGGGACTTACGGTTTTTTCGTGAGTTTGAACTCGCCGGTCCTTTCACCGGTGAACCGGCCGGTGGCCGTGCCTTTGATGATCGTACCCTCGAGAATAAGAAGGACCGCACTCTCGCCTTGTTTTCCCAGTTCGAGTCTCAGCGCTCCTGTCTTCGGATCGAAGGTGCCTGCCTTCACCTCGCCGGGGCTCGGAAAACCGGAGAACGTGCCTGAGACTTCTCTCTTGCGGTCGAACTTCAGCTCCATTGTGATCGAGATGGGATCGGATCCGTTCTCCGGAACCAATTCTCCAGTCCATGTCCCGGTCAGCGGATCCCGCGTTGCGCCGCGCGACTGCGCGAACATCGATATAGCGGACAAGAGCACGCAGCAAGCCGTGATGAAAACTCTGCGCGTCATCGTATGGTCTCCTCTCCGAGCTCAGTTCGCCGAAAGCCGCTCATTCGTAACGAAGCGCGATGACAGGATCAACTCGTGTCGCCCGTAAGGCGGGAAGCGCGGCCGCGAGCAACGCCGCCAGCAGCAGTGACCCCACAGGCAGCGCGAGGCTCCAGAAATCCAGCGGCGTGACCTCGAACAGCAAGGCCTCCACGAACCGCGACAGGTACAGGCCGCCCGCCAGGCCGCAGACGGCGCCGACGAGCGCGGACCGGCCGACATCCCCGACTACGGTCCCTGCGATGCGAAGCTGGCGCGCACCGAGGGCGACGCGAATGCCGATCTCGCGCGTCCGCTCGACGACCGAGTGGCTCAACACTCCATACAATCCGAGCGCCGCCAGCACCAGCCCAACCACCGCGAAGAATCCCGACAGCCGCGCGAGCAGCCGCTCGCGCAGGAGCGTCTCATCGACGGCCGCCGACTGGGGCCCGACGGAGGTGACGCGGAACAACGGATTCGCTGCGTGGATCTCCGCGCGCAGCCTGGATGCGACCGCCATGGGATCGCCCGCCACGCGCACGTGAATTGTGCCCTTGGCTCGCAACGGAAGCAGGATGTAGAGAGTCGGCGCCGCGGGCTTGCGCAGGTCGTACCGCGCGTTCGCCACTACACCGACGACCTCGTGTTGAACGGCCGTGTCACCTTCGAAGAAACGTCCTTCGAACGTCCGGCCGACAGCCGCCTGGCGACCGAAATAGCGTGTGGCAAAGGCTTCATTGACGATGATGACCGGGGAACTTGCCGGGTCGAGATCCCGGCGCGCGAACGTGCGCCCGGCCAGCAGTGGAATCTTCATCGTTTCAAAGAATCCTGGCGTCACCGGCGACATGGTCGCTTCGATCGTTTCGTGCTCGGCTCCCGGCACACGAACGTAATGCGTCCATGCGCGGCCAAGCACATTGAACTCGGCCGCGCTGACGGCTTGAACGCCGGGGACGCTGCGAAGCCCGTCGAGCACCTCGAGCAGCGCCGCGCGCTGCTTCGTCGCGTCCACCTGTCGGACGGCTTCGAGGGACAACAACAGCACGTCGGACGTGGCGAAGCCGGGGTTCACACCCGACAGCCTGGCAAACGAGAGGACGAGCAGGCCACCGACGAACAACACGATCAGACCGAACGCGACCTGCACCACAACGAACGGACGCATCGCGGCGCCGCGGCGGGAACGCGCTCCGCGGGTCTTGAGCGCCGTCATTGGCGCGACGCCCGATGCGCGCAAGGCCGGCGCAAGACCGAACAGGGCGGTCGTCAACACAGCCAGACTGCCTGCGAACGCCGCGAGCCGCCAGTTGAGGTGAAGATCGAGATGCACAGGATCACTGGCCGACGCGAGCATGCCAACCACCCACGGTGCGGCGATTCCGGCAAAGAGGAGACCGAGCACGCACGCGCCGCCGGCCACAAGCGCGCTTTCGACGAGCACCTGCTGGATCAACCGGCCACGGCTGGCGCCGATCGATAGGCGGAGCGCCATCTCGCGATCGCGAGCCGCGGTGCGGGCGAGGAACAGATTCGCGACGTTCGAGCCGGCGATGAGCAGGACCAGCGCCGCGATCGAAGCCAGGATCCACAACGAGCGCTCGAACTCACGGCGCAGCGGCGACGGACCATTGGCCGCCGATCGCACGTACAGCGGCGCCTCGAGGAACCGCCTGACACTCTCGGGAGCCTGATTTCCGCCGAGCCTGTGCGCGTTCTCGCGGCGGAAGCCGGTGAACGCCGCCTGCGCCACGCTCCGCGCCTGCTCGAGTTTCACATTTTCCTTCAGGCGTCCGAGCACGCGGAACCAATTGAACTCGGCGTTGCCAAACGCCCGCGGGTTATACATCGCGTACGGCAGCCACAGATCCGTTGGACGGCCCGGCTCGATGCCCGTGAACCACGATCCTGCTACGCCCACGATCTGAAACTGACGATCCTCGAGCGCGAACCAGCGCCCGACGATTGCCGGATCGCCCCTGAAGCGCCGCATCCAGAACGCGTGGCTCACGACCGCCACAGGATGGGCGCCAGGCCGGTCGTCGTCTTGCGCTGTGATCGCACGGCCGGCGGCCGATGTGACGCCAAGCTTCTCGAACGCGTCGCCCGAGACGAACTGCGTGCGCACTTGTTCCTTCTCGCCGCCGGCGCCGTCAAACCTTGCGGGCCGGCTCACCTGGGTGCTCATCGCGAAGAGGTCGAGGTATCCGCGGGAAGCGTCTCGAAGACGCACGAACAGCGGATCGTTGAATGTGTCAGACTCCGGCCGTTCGGGAGTGTAAGTGGCAAACGCGAGGTAAATCAGTTGCTCCGGCTGACGGACGGGCAGCGGCCTGAGAATCAACGCGTCAACCAGCGAGAAGGCCGCCCCGCACGCACCCAGCGCCAGCGCCAGCGACACAAGGGCCGCTGCAGTCACGACAGCGTTCCTGCGAAGCGAGCGCATGCCCGTGCGGACGTCGCGAATCATCGACTCGAGCCACGCGGCGATCCGGCCCATATCCTTTTATTACGTGCCGGTCGTCATTTGGTTAACGAACCGGCTGAGATCTACTCCGATCTGAGCGCCTGGATGGGATCCATCAAGGTTGCGCGCAGCGCAGGCACGTAGCTGGCGAGCACGGTCGCGGCCATCAGCGTCAGCGATACCATCGCGTACGTCAGCGGATCGACGGGGCTGACCTCGAACAGCAGCGAGGACATCAACCGCATGATCCCGAACGCAGCCGTCAGGCCGATCGCCACTCCGATGACGGCCAGCCTCAAGCCGTGCGACACGAACATGCGTGTGACGGCCTGTGCCTGCGCGCCGAGCGCGATCCGGATGCCGATCTCGCGCGCTCGTTGGGAGACCGAGTACGAAATCACGCCGTAGATCCCAGCCACGCCGAGCAGCAGCGCCATCCCGCCGGCGATCCCGAGCATCACGAGCGTAAACGACGTCCGCGCCAGCGAGGCATCGTAGATGTCCTGCAATGTTCGGACGCTGGCCAGCGGGAGATTCGGGTTGATCGACCACACTGCCTGGCCCAGCTCGTTCACGAGCCCGCTGGATCCGGTCCGGCTGCTGCGAATCACGTACGAGACGCCACGCTGCACAAAGTTTCGGTCGTCCGGTTTAGTCCCGAAGAAATCCACCATCATCAGCGGCCAGTACGCGACCGTCGGCGCCTTCTGATTCAAGCCATCGTCCCGCATGTCGCTGAGAACGCCGACCACTTCGCGCCAGACGCCATTGGGGTACGGACGCACGCGTTTGCCGATGGCGGCTGCCGGCTCGCCCCATAACTCGCGCGCCAGGTTTTCCGACACCATCGCCACCGGCCTCAGCTCGTACGCATCTGCCCAGGTGAAATCGCGGCCAGCGATCAGCGACCCACCCATCGTCTTCATGTAGCCGGGCGAGACGACCTTGAACAGACGCAGCGGCGGTACTTGGGATTCCGAATAGGTACGATCCTGAGCGAAGAGCGGATCGTGCCAGGCGTCTCCGGACATCGTGACTGTCGACGTGAGCGCAACCGACGCCACGCCGGGCACCGCGGCAATCTTCTCCATGATCGCCTGGTGCATTCGGGCGACCGCCGCTTCCTCCTTGACCTGCGAATCTGGAATCGACAGCCGCAACGTCTGGACTTCGTTGGGCCGCACGAATCCGGGATGCACATGGGTCAACGCTTGAAACGTTCGAATCATCAATCCCGAGCTGACGAGGAGCACGAGCGCCAGCGCGACCTGGACGATCACGAGGATGTTGCGCGCGCGATGCCGTTCCTTGCTCGCGCTCGCGGTCCGCCCGCCGGCGCGCAGCGTCGTGCCAATCTGCGTGCCCGCGTACTTGAATACCGGGACCGCGCCGAAGAGGAGACCAGCGATCACGGACAGGACAAGCGTGAAGAGCAACACGGGGACATCCACCGTGATGTCTTCGAGCCGCGGCAGGTTCCCCGGAGCAAGCGCAACCAGCAGCCGCAACGCGCCAAACGCAAGGCCGAGGCCGACGAAGCCGCCCATGATGCCGAGCGCCACGCTTTCGAGCAGCAGCTCGCGAGCAATTCGTGTCGAGCCGGCGCCCAGCGCGGCACGAATCGCGAGCTCCTGCTGCCGTGACTCGGCTCTGACGAGGAGCAAGTTCGCGACGTTCGCGCACGCAATGAGAAGCACCATCCCGATGGTTGCCATCAGCACCCACAAGACCCGTTGCACGTCGCCGACAAGATCGTCCTTCAGCGAGCGAACGATCGGGGCGAGGCGCACTTCTTCGAACATCTTGACGCTGCCGCCCGGAAACGGCGGGAAGCGGGTGAGTGAGATGGGGATCAAGCGCGCGACGTCGGCGCTCGCCTGGTCGATCGTGGTGCCCGGTTTGAGCCGTGCGACGGCATTGAAGCTGAACTGTCCGAGAAACACCTTGCTGCGATCGAACCGGTACGGCACGACGAGCGATACTTTGCGGTCAAGGAATCGGAACGCATCGGGGAGCACGCCGATGATTTCGCGCGGGCGGCTGTCGAGCATTAGCGTGCGCCCAATCGCGGATCTGTCAGCACCGAATTTCGATCGCCAGTAGCCCGACGTCAACACGACAGTCTCCGGACTTCCGGGCGCGTCGTCTGTCCGCGAGAACACGCGGCCGAGCAGGGGCTGCACGCCGAGCATCGGCAGCACGCCCTCGGTGGCGAACAGCGTCTGCACTTCCTCGGGCTGCGCGAGTCCGGTGACGCTCACGGTACCGGTGTTCCAGAGCCCGACGTCCTGGAACACCCGGCCTTCCTCGCGATAGGTGAAGTACTGAAACGGCGCGGCCCCCGCGTGTGCCAGGCTGACGCCGGGCGCGGCGTGATCGAGCGCCACGAGCGCGCCGGATCGCGGATAGGGCAGTGGCTTCAACAGCACGCCTTCGATGACGCTGAAGATGGCCGTATTCGCGCCGATGCCGATTGCGAGCGTCAGCACCGCCACGCCGGTGAAGAGCGGCATCCTCGCGAGGCTCCGCAGGACCTGGTGCAATCGCATGGCGATACATACGGCCCTCAATGATGAAGGTTTCAGGAGGGTTCTTGCCCGGCATCGGGCCTGTCGCGAGTCAGTCTGGCGCGGGTTTTATGTCGAATTACGTCGCAGCCGTTCGCAGTCTGCAGGTCGGATCTCGCACGCGCACATACAGTAGAGCTCCGATTTGGGTTGACACTGGTGCCGGGTACAGTTCATTCTCTCGTCGACCCAACACACACTTGGGAAACACGGCACGGACGGCCCGCGCGCGCGTGTGTGGTGTGCTCGCCTTTGCCTATTGGGTCGTTCGCATTCGCGTCAGTGTTCCTGGGTTCCGAAGGTCCGCTCCCCGCCGGCGAGGAAACCCGGGGGGAGGACCCGATGTCTGTAGCTCAGCGTTTCTGTGTATTCGTCTGTCTCCTTACATTCACGTCGCTGGCAAGCCTTTCCGCTCAAACCACCTCCGCTACGATTACCGGTACGGTCCGCGATCCATCCGGCGCCGCGGTGCCCGATGCGAAGATCACGGCAACCAACGCGGAGACTCTCGTCGTCACCACGACCAGGTCGAACAAGGAGGGGGTCTACACCGTGGCCCAGCTCCGTGAAGGCCCCTACCTGGTGACCGTTCAGGCGACGGGCTTCAGCGAGGCGATTGCGACCGACGTCATCCTGGTCGCGCGCGACATCCGGCGTCTGGATATCGCGCTGCAGGTGGGACCGATCGAGGACCGAGTGGACGTCGTCGGCGGCGCGACCCTCATCGAAGCGGAAACGGCGCGCATCAACGATACGCGCACGGCCGACCAGCTCAAGACGCTCCCGCTCAACGATCGCGGCGTCTATGCGTTCCTGCAAATGACGCCGATGATGTCGCCGCGCAACGGCAGCTATTCCTTTGCCGGCAGCCGCACCAATCAGTCACAGTTCACGATCGATGGCACGACCATGAGCGATGGCGTGACCGAGAACCCGATCGGCCCGCTGGCGAACTTCGTGGAGTCGTTCCAGGAAGTCAAGCTCGATCTGGCGAACAACAGCGCCGAGTTTCCGACGCTCGGGCAGGTGACGATCATCTCGAAATCCGGCACGAACGCGTTCAACGGCTCGGTCTTCGATTACTACCAGAGCCCGGTGATGCGCTCGCGGGACTTTTTTGCGACCGCGCGCCGAGCGGGCATCCAGCACAACATCGGCCTTTCGGCTGGCGGGCCGGTTGAAGTCCCTGGCCTGTACAACGGCCGGAACCGCACGTTCTGGTTTGGATCGGGCGAGACGTTCACCGGCAGCGCGGCATCAGCGGCGCTGAACCCGACGGTGCCCCTCGAGGCGTGGCGCCGCGGCGATTTTTCTGCGCTTGGCATCCCGATCCGCAACCCGTTCACCGGGGAGATCTACAACGACGGCAGGATTCCGGCCAGCGCGATCAACCCGGTATCGCTCCGGATTCAGGACAGGTTTTATCCGCTGCCCAACACCGGCAACACCACCGTGTTGCGTCCGAGCAACTACAACGAAACGGTCCCGCGCGACTTTTCGAAGCCGTACTACCTGACCGGCCGCATCGATCACAACATCACCGATCGAGACCGCGTGTATGCACGGTTGACCATGCACCAGTCAACGAACCCGGTGTGGGAAGGCAACCTGCCTGCATTCGGCCAACGGAACCAGTTCCGGCAGAACAAGGCGTTGACGCTGTCGTACACGCGCATTCTCGGTCCCTCACTGGTGAACGAAGTGCGGTATGGGCACGCTTACAACAACAATCCAGTCGCCGGACCGCTCAACGGTCCTGAGGTCGTCAACGATCTCGGTCTGGAGGGGCTGGCGCCGAATCTTCCTGATATCGCCGGACTCTACAAGGTGAACTTCCCGGGGACCGGCCTCACCGGCTTGAACCAGATCAATTGGAGCAATCCCGGATTCCTGAACCGGGCTCACCAGGTTCAGGAGCAGCTCACCTACATGCGCGGCACGCACACGTTCAAAGGTGGGGCGGAGATTCGCAATACCAGCTACGACGAAGCGATCGCGAGCGGCAACCTGTTCGGCTTTGCCGACTTCACGAATCGATACACCGCTGTTCCGGGCGTTGCGCAAAGCGGCCACGCGTATGCGGACTTCCTCTTCGGCGTTCCGACGACCGCCGCGCGCGCGTTCCCGCCCATCACTGTCGAACGCCGTCGCTGGACGTATGATTTCTTCGTCCAGG
>Ga0066677_10000466_pt1 | contig 13337 bp, 10 predicted proteins | sample GraSoiAngelo_126_FD_62299 | JGI IMG/M metagenome (GOLD analysis project Ga0066677, IMG submission 62299) | Grasslands soil microbial communities from the Angelo Coastal Reserve, California, USA - 14_0927_09_20cm | ecosystem: Environmental > Terrestrial > Soil > Grasslands | place: USA... | reverse complement strand
CGAAGCGAAAGCGCTCGTGAAGGGAACGGCGGCGGGAGCGGGGAACCCCGTCTACTACGTCGGCGCTAAAACCGGCCGCGACGGGATTCACGGCGCAACGATGGCGTCGGCGGAGTTCGACGACAAGTCCGCGGAGAAGCGTCCGGCGGTGCAGGTCGGCGATCCGTTCATGGAAAAGCTCCTGCTCGAGGCGTGCCTGGAGCTCATGAAGACCGACGCGTTGATCGGCGTGCAGGACATGGGGGCCGCGGGGCTCACGTGCTCTACGTGCGAGATGGGTGCGCGTGGCGGAGCCGGCATCGAGATCGACGTGCGGCACGTGCCGCAGCGCGAAACGGGGATGACGCCGTACGAAATCATGCTCTCCGAGTCGCAGGAACGCATGCTGCTCGTGGTGAAGAAGGGTCGTGAAGCGGAAGTGGAGCGGATCTTCGAGAAGTGGGACCTGCACGCCGCGCACATCGGAGAGGTGACCACCGACGGGCTGCTGCGGGTCAGGGATCGCGGACAGGTCGTTGCCGAAATCCCGAACACCGCGCTCGTCGACGAAGCGCCGGTCTACGATCGGCCGACGAAGCGGCCGGCGTATCTGGATCACCTGAACACGATCGACGCGGCGTCGCTCGCGACCGTCGGCGCGAAGGACGCGCTGCTGAAGATCCTCCGATCGCCGACCGTCGCCAGCAAACGTTGGGCGTATCGCCAGTACGACACGATGGTCCGCACCAACACCATCGCGCTGGCGGGCGTGAGCGCCGGTGTCGTGCGGGTGAAAGCGACGAACCGCGCACTCGCGATTTCCACCGATGGAAACGGTCGCTACTGTTACCTGAATCCGCGGCGCGGCGCGATGCTCGCGCTGGCTGAAGCGGCGCGCAACGTCGTCTGCGCCGGTGCGGTGCCGATCGGCGGCACGAATTGCCTGAACTTCGGCAATCCCGAGCGTCCCGAGATCATGTGGCAGTTCGTCGAGTGCGTCGAAGGACTGGCCGAGGCGTGCCGCGCGCTCGATATCCCGATCACCGGCGGCAACGTCAGCCTCTACAATGAGACGGACGGCAACGCGATTTATCCGACACCGATCATCGGGGTCGTCGGACTCATCGAAGACGCCGCCCGGGTGATCACGCGGACGTTCAAACGGGAGGGTGATGTGATTGTGCTCCTCGGTGAAGACCGGGGAGAACTCGGCGGCAGCGAATACCTGCGGACCGTTCATGGTCTTGTCCGCGGCGATGCGCCCGCCCTCGATCTCGCACGCGAGCGCGCATTGCAGACCGTTGTTTCTCGATCGGCGGCCGTGGGCCTTTTGCAGTCGGCGCACGACTGCTCGGACGGCGGCATCAGCGTCACGCTGGCGGAGAGCTGCTTCGATACGCGCGGACTTGGCGCCACGATCGATCTGGATGGCGTGAGCGCCGACATTGCGCTCTTCAGCGAGAGCGCGTCGCGGATTGTCGTCTCGGTCAATCCGTCGGACGAAGGCGAACTTCTGAAACGCGCAGCGGGCGCCGGTGTGCCAGCAAGTCGCATCGGTCGTGTCGGCGGCTCGCGACTGCAGATCAGCATCAACGGCGATCGAGCGATCGACATCGCTGTCGGCGAAGCGGAACAAGTCTGGGCGACGGCGCTCGAGAAATACTTCAAACGGGTTGCAGCATGAGCGACGAAACGCCGCAAGGTAGCCGAGCCGCAAGTACGCGAGCGCTCGAAGAGCGCCACGACGAAACGCCGCAAGGTAGCGCTTCAGGAGCCGCAAGTACGCGAGCGCTCGAAGAGCGCGAGCAGCAGGACTATATAATGTTCGATAAATTCCGAGACGAGTGTGGAGTGTTTGGCATCTTCGGACACCCCGAGGCCGCTAACCTGACGTACCTCGGTCTCTACGCACTCCAGCACCGGGGGCAGGAAAGCGCCGGTATCGCAACGGCTGACGGCGAGAAGATGCGGCTGTCGCGCGCGATGGGACATGTTGCGGACGCTTTCGATGAGCAGGCCCTTGAAACACTGCCAGGGCACATCGCGATCGGCCATACGCGGTATTCGACGGCAGGCGAGAGCCGCCTGCAGAATGCGCAACCGATCCTGATCGACTGCGCTCACGGGCAGATTGCGATCGCGCACAATGGCAACCTCGTGAATGCGCGCGAGCTGCGCGACCGCCTGGTGCGCGACGGATCGATCTTCCAGACCAGCAGCGATACGGAGGTGGTGCTCCACCTCTATGCCCGCTCGCGCGAGCACAGCGTCGAAGATGCGCTCGTCGAGTCAATCGGGCAGGTGAGCGGCGCGTTTTCCTTCGTGCTGCTCACGAAGGACCGGCTGATTGCCGCGCGAGACCCGCACGGCTTCCGGCCGCTCGCGCTCGGCCGCCTCGACGACGCCTATATCGTGTGCTCTGAAACATGCGCGCTCGATTTGATTGGCGCGACCTACGTGCGCGATGTGGAGCCGGGCGAGCTCCTGGTCATCAGCGACGGCGGCCTGCGGTCGCTGAAGCCGTTCCCGCCCGCGCAGCTCTCGCACTGCGTGTTCGAGCACGTGTACTTTGCCCGCCCCGACAGCTACGTCTTCGGCAAGAGCGTCAACGAAGTCCGGACCGAGCTGGGACGAATCCTCGCGAGCGAGTCACCGGTGGACGCCGATGTCGTCTCGCCGATTCCGGACTCGGGAGTGTGCGCGGCTACAGGCTTCGCGGAGGCTTCCGGCATCCCGATGCAGATGGGCCTCATCCGGAATCACTACATCGGACGCACGTTCATCCAGCCGCAGCAGGCGATCAGGCATTTCAGCGTGCGGATCAAGCTGAATCCGGTCCGCAGCGTGCTGGAAGGCAAACGCGTCGTCCTCGTGGACGATTCGCTGGTGCGCGGAACAACCAGCCGCAAAATCGTGAAGATGGTCCGCGCGGCAGGCGCAAAGGAAGTGCACGTGCGCATCAGTTGTCCGCCGACGATCTCTCCCTGCTTCTACGGTGTTGACACGCCGAGCCGGTCCGAGCTGATCGCCGCCACGCAACAGCTCGACGAGATTCGCGAGTTCATCGAAGCGGACAGCCTCGCGTACCTCAGCCTCGATGGCCTGCTGCGCGCGGTCAAGCCGGACGGCCGGTCGTACTGCACGTCGTGCTATACCGGCGTGTATCCCGTCGCCTTCCCACGCGACGAGCAGGCGTACCTGCAGCTTGCGTTGAAGGCCGTCGAATAGCCGATGCGCACCGCCTCGCTCCTTGCGCTTTCGCTGATGCTCGCCGGGGCCCCAGCGTGGCAGGGACGCGGGCAGGTCTCTCCCGCACAACTCAAAGCCGCCATCGATAGCCTGGGCAAGTTCGATGCGCAGGCGCGCACCGAGGCGGCGCGGACGGTGCGGCGTGCGGCAGCGGCGCACGCCGTGCCCGCGCTGATGGACGCCGCGTCGAGTCACGCGGACGGCTACGTACGATTCCGGGCGCTCGTGCTGCTGTCGGGCTTCAACGATCCGCGCGCGCGCGACGTGATGAGCGCGGCGTTCGATGATCCGAACGATCGACTGCGCGCCGTCGCGTACGCATACTTCGAGCGCAACATCGAACGCGCGATGGCCGAGCGCCTCCTCAAGGCACTGGAGAAGGAGGACGGGGAATTCGTGCGGCCGGCGCTGACGCGAGCGCTCGCCGCGTACGGCGACGATCCGAAGGTGCGGACCGCGCTCACCGCGCTCGTCATGAGCGGCCAGGATCTCTTTCGCGGGGCGGTGATCGAAGCCTTAGGCGATTACCGCGCCGCCTACGCGGTCGCGCCCATTATCGCCGTAGCGAAGCTGGATGGTCCGCTGCAGGAGGATGCCGTCCTCGCCCTCGGGAAGATCGGCGACCAGAAGGCGCTTCCCGTTCTTGCGTCGCTGCAGGGGACCGCGCCGCGCGTCCGCCAGCCTTCAATCGCAGCGGCCATTTGCCTGCTTGGCACCAACTGCGGGTCGCACCAGAAGTTCGTCATCGAGACGTTGATGTTCGCGATGAAGAACGTGGGATTCCAGGATCTGCTGCGCGCGTCCGCGCGCAGTCTTGGTGTGCTGGCTGCGGGCGGTCGAGAGGATGCGGCCGGCACGTTGATCGATCTCGGCGCGCCTGCGAAGGATCCTGCGCGCGCACCTGTGGCGCTGGCGCTTGGAACCGTCGCCCTTCGGAACACGCCGCTCGTCTTGAAGGTGCTGGCGGCGCGCGCGGATCTTGCCGACAGCGCGCTGCTCCTCCGCGACGCATTCGACATGCTCGAAGAAGACTACGAGGAAGAGCGTTTCTTCGCGACCGTCCGCCGCACCTACTGGCAGGCGCCAGCCGGCGCCGCGGAGCGCCGCGTCCTCGACGCGCTCATCCAGACCCTGGAGTTCTGATCGGTGGACTATAAGCAGTCGGGCGTCGACATTGCGGCAGGCAACGAGGTGGTCCGGCGGATTCGCGGCCTCGCGCGCGGGACAGCCACGCCCGGCGTACTGTCCGATCTCGGATCCTTTGGCGGCTTGTTTCATCTGGGGGCACAGTCGCGGCATGACCCCGTGCTGGTGGCCAGCGCGGATGGCGTCGGCACGAAGCTGCGTGTCGCATTCATGGCCGGCACACACGAAACAATCGGCGTGGATCTCGTGAACCACTGCGTCAACGACATCCTGGTGCAGGGAGCCGAGCCGCTCTTCTTCCTCGACTATCTCGCGACGGGACGGCTGGATGCCGATGTCGCGGTGCAGATCGTCGAGGGCCTGGCGCGCGCCTGCCGTGAGAACGGCTGCGCGCTGCTCGGCGGGGAAACGGCGGAGATGCCCGGCTTCTACGCGGACGGCGAATACGACGTCGCCGGTTTCATCGTGGGTGTCGTCGAGCGCGACCGATTAGTCGACGGGCGTGATGTGGCGCCGGGGGACGTGTTGATTGGCGTCCCCTCATCGGGCCTTCACACGAACGGATATTCGCTCGCTCGGCGCATCGTGTTCGAGCGGCTGCGGCTCGGCGTGCGCGACCGCGTGCCCGAGCTCGGCACAACGGTCGGCGAGGCGCTGCTGGCGCCGCATCGATCCTATTTGCCGGTGATCCGTCCGCTGTTGCCGAGACGCGTCATAAAGGCGATGGCGCACATCACCGGCGGCGGGATTACCGATAACTTGCCGCGCGCGTTGCCGAAGGGCGCTGAGGCCATTGTTCGCATCGGCGCGTGGGACGTGCCGCCAATCTTCCGCTGGCTCGGCGCCGCGGGCGCGGTGCCGCAGGACGACATGCTCGGCACGTTCAACATGGGCATCGGATTGATTGTCGTTGTCGCGCCGTCCGATGCGGATACGGTGCTGGCCGCGCTGCACGCGCCGCCCGAACCGACCGCGCGTGTCATTGGAGAGATTGTCGCGGGCGGTGAGCCTCGCGTGCGCTACGTGGCCGCCTGAGGTCCGGGTGCACCAGCGCGGGGCTCGTCTGACGGCAGAGGCGGTCGCCGCGAGCGTGCTGGCCGCTCCCGCGGCCGTAATGATCGCGGGATGTGTGCTGGATGTCGTGCGCCTTCCGCTTGCGCCCGGGCTCCTGGCTCTCGCGGGCGCGATCGGCGGCGCGGCGACGTTTCGCGCGGTTCTGCGGTCTTCACCAGGGCTCGAGAGCCCCCATCCTTGGTTGGCTGCAGGGATTTTCCTCTCGATCGCCGCTGCAGTCTGCGGTTACTTCCTCTGGCTCGCGTCACCCTCGCTGCTGCCGGTTGCTGCTGGTCCCGACATCGTGCATCACCTCTCCTTCGTGCACACGATTCAGCGCACCCATCGAGTCCCGCACGACCCTGCGATGGAGACCTATCTTGGCGAGATGGTGTATTACACACCCGGGAGTCACGTGCTCGCCGCGACGATCGCAACATGGCTCCGGGTTGATGCGATGCGCGTCATCTATTCCGTCATGGCTGGTTCGATCGCGTTAAAGAGCGCGCTGATCTTCCTCGTCACGTTACGAATCCTGCCCGAATCGAGGTCCGCGATTTCTGCGATTGCGGCGTCCATGCTGGTCATGGTTCCGGCGGAGTACTTCTTTGGATCGATCCTGAAGTTTGGTTTCTACGCGCAGGTTGTCTCCGAAACCTTCGCCGTCGGCATGCTCCTGGCGGTCGTCCTGTGGGGGCGAACCGTTGCGCGGATCTGGCTGTTCGTTTTCGCCATGTGCGGAAGCGCCGCGTTTCTCGCCTGGCCCCTGTGGGTGCCGCCGGCGATGCTGGCTTTCCTCTTTTATGTCCTGATGCGAGGCCCCGCAATCACCGATCGTCTGCGTGACGTGCTCATCGCGTTCGGACCGATTGTTCTCGTGGGCCTGCTGCATGTCTCGACACATCGAGGAGGTGCGTCGATTTTCGCCAGCGTCGGACTCGCCCCGGTCCCTTCATGGCAGGTGTTTGGCGCGGCATTCATAGCCATGGCATTCGCCGGCACGCTGATGGCCCTTCGCGAGCCTGTCGCGCGCACAGTGGTCGTCTTTGCCGCGGCGATCGCGCTGCAGGCGATCGGACTTGCGGCGCTGAACCGGTTGGCTGGTTCGAGCAGCCTTTACCTGCCGTACAAGATGGTGTACCTGCTCGTCCTCCCAGGTGCGGTGCTTGCGGCCTATTCGCTGGCGCAGTTGACGGCGTTCGTGTCCAGTCGCAGCCGGTTCCTCGGAAGCGTGTCGTGGATCATCCCGATCCTGATCGCGGCGCTATTGATGTGGGGACGCATTCCGCGCGAGCGCCAGCACAGCCCGATCACCGAATCCAGCCATGGCGCGGGAGTCTGGGCGCGCGAGCATCTACCTGTTGCGTGCGTCGACTATTTTTCGCGTCACTGGCTGACCGGCTATTGGCTGCATCTCGACGTCCTCGGTAATCCGCGCGTGTCCCCGCGGATGCGGGTCGAGACGTTCGAATTCCGCGACACGGTTGCGAAATGGATCGAGGGGCGGGGCGAGCCTTACGCCATCGTCGAAGACGTATCGTCGCTGCCGCACGAGGTGCGCCCAGGGATGGCGACGCTCTATCGCAACGGTCCCGTAGCGGTGGTCCAACACGCGGGCCGCTGCGCTGATCAAACCGCTTCGATTCAGGAGTTCGAGAAACATGCCCGACGCTGAATTGAATGGGGTCAGACCCCGGCGGCTGTCACGACCGGGGTCAGTCCCCGGTCGGTGAGTTACACACTGTCAGCGTCGAGCCACAGATCAAATCCCTCGTGCAGGATCCTGGGCCAATCCTGCGGCAGTGGGCATGGTGGTGAGTCGAGTTCGAGGCACCCGTTGGCTGGCGGTTGCTGGGCAGCGCTGGACCAGGGCCAGTCCTCCGCTCTTGCAGTCAGATTAGCCTTGACCGGATTGCATTCAACATATCGCCAGGTCGTAAGCAGGTGCCAGCTGTCTTCGATGGCCACGGCCTGATATCGGCTTTGGTACACCGCCCCTTCTCCTTGTGTCCCACGCTCTTCTCGCCAGCGTTGTGCGTGCGTGCCTGTCAACCAATGCATGAACCTCTGAAGGTCCCCGTCAGCTTCCGGCCATAGCAGAAAATGCCAATGGTTCGACATGAGGCAGTACGCCAGAATTCGCATTGGGCATCTCCATCGCGCCTCTGCAACGAGGCGAACGAACACGATATAGTCCTCTGCGTTACTGAACAGTAACCCTTTGCGCGAGCCGCGGTTGCAGACGTGTTGCACAACTCCACCAGGTGTAAATCTGTGTCGTCTGGCCATGTGATGCTCCGTATGGAGCAGAACAGACTCGCAATCAGCTAGCCGGCCGTGCGACGGAGTGCAGCACTGGTGTGTAACGGAACGACCGGGGTCTGACCCCAGGAAGGGATCCGCATGGGGTCTGACCCCAGTCGACGAATTGCCGTACTCATCTCAGGCCGGGGCTCGAACCTCCAGGCGCTCATCGACGCCATTGCAGAAGGACGGCTCGATGCGACGATCTCGGTCGTGATCTCCAATCGCGCAGACGCGCAGGGACTCGACCGCGCGCGCGGGGCCGGTGTGGACGCGGTGGTGATCGATCACCGCGCCTTTGCGTCACGCGCGCTCTTCGAAGAGGCGGTCGCGCGGGAGCTCCGCGGACGCCGGGTGTCGCTCGTGTGCCTCGCCGGGTTCATGCGCCTGCTCGGCGCGACGTTTCTCGACGCCTTTCCAAACGCGATCGTCAACGTCCATCCCTCGCTGCTGCCCGCCTTTCCCGGCGTGGACGCGCAGCGTCAGGCATGGGAGCACGGTGCGAAGGTCGCCGGCGCCACAGTCCATCTGGTCACCGGCGAGCTCGATGGCGGTCCTATCGTCCTCCAATCGTGCGTGCCGGTGATGGACGACGACACACCCGACCGCCTGGCCGCGCGCATTCTCGTCGAGGAACATCGGATTTATCCGGAGGCCGTCCGCATCCTGCTGGATGGGGACCATGAGGTGCAGGGCCGGCGCTTCGTCAAACGGACGTAACTTAGCTCTCGCGAGGCGGCCTATTGCCGCCCGTTGCTTTAACCTTGCGGCAACGTCCAACGCACCTGTTGCGGTCCTTTGCTGTACCCTTGCGGCAACCTCCAACGCTGTCGTCACGGGGCAGCGGGAGTCCCGAGGGTAAGCACGGCAACTTCCGGCGGACAGTTGATACGCACCGGCACATACACCGTCCCGACGCCGCGGCTCACGAAAATGGACGTGCTGTCGCGGCGCTCGAACCCTGCGATCACCGGGAACTCGCGCGCCGCAATCGCGCCGATGCCCGGCAGCACGATCTGCCCGCCATGCGTGTGTCCGCTCAGCACGGCGGGTATCGCAAGCTGCTGCGCCTCGAGCAGACGTTTCGGCGTATGCGCAAGCAGGATGGTGTGAGGCACCGTGCCTCGCGCCAGCCGTGCGATGTCCTGCACCTTTCTTGTCCAGTACCTGATCCCGATGAAGTCCATCGACTCGCCGCGGACGCTGAGGCGTGTATGCGCATCGCGCAGGACCATGAAGCCCTTCCCGGCCAGCGCGGCGGGCATGTCGCGGTCGTCATCGTGATTGCCGAGGATGGCGATGATCCCGAACGGCGCCGACAGTGCGGCCAATGAATCCGCCGCAGCCTGGACATAATGTCGATCGCCCCATGTCACGTAGTCACCACCGAGGATGATGAGATCGGGGCGCTCGGCCATCAGCATATTGACAGCCGCAGTCACGTGATCGTGCGAAACGGTCTGGCTGCGGTGGATGTCCGTGATCAGGCCAATGCGGAGCCCGCGCAGCGCCTCTGGCAGCCCCGAGATCGGAAATGACGCGCGCGTCAGTTCCAGGTGATGCCGCTCGTACAATGACCCGTGGACGATCGCTCCGGTCGCGACGCCGAGACCGACGCCTGCCATCCCCCTGAAGAACGTTCGTCTCGTGAGCCATCGTGCCCCGCCGGTGTCGGCCGATGCCCTGGGTCTGCGCGTGATGCTCACGGTTTCGTGAACTCGAAGAGGCCGCACGCGTTTCGCGCGTGCGCGAACGCGTCAACGGCGGCGTTCGCTACGAGCCGATCGTCATCGTCGACCGCAGAGAACGCGAGCAGTTGGAGATCGGAGAGCGCGTCGATGATGGTCGCGGGTGAAAACACGCGCTGGCTATTGAAGCAGAGACGCTCGCGTCCTACCGGCGTGCCGAGGTACAAGCGGCCGCCGGGCGCGAGAATGCGCGCCTGCTCGCGTAAGGCGACGTGCCATCCGCGCGCATCAACCGAATCGCCGTATCGTCCCAGGCCGACGTGCTCGATGGCGTGCAGACACGAGAGCGATTCGATCGACCCGCTTTCGAACGAGTCGAGGCGGCACATGTCGCCGCGAACGAACGTCAGGCCATCTACGCTGGATTCGAGCGGGCGGATGTCCACGATGGTGACGGGCATGAACGTGAGTACGTGCGCCACGAAACCGTCGATGCGCGAGCCGATATCGACGTGTTGCCGTGGCCGCCGCGCGAAGATGCGACGGGCGGCCCACAGGTCCTGGTGAAAATAGTGGCCGCGCGCGATCCCCGCCTCGGCGGCGAAATCCGTCAGGACCGGCTCGAGGTCGCTGATCGTCAGCGGAAAACGGCGGTCCCCGGCGCGGCGGTACTCGGACGCGTGCCGCATGAAGCGAGGCAGCCGCCTGAGTGTCGCCGCGCGGTGGAGGTCGAAGCCCGCAAACGCGGCTGCATTCAAGAACGGGCGCAGGAGTCGGCGCATGTGATCGTGGTGTCCGCGATCATAGCGCAGTCGACGCTGCGGGTTTCTTCTGTATAGTACCGGACGATGGATTTGTACGAAGAGCTCGAATGGCGCGAGATGATCTACGACGGTACGGAAGGGCTGCGCGACGCCCTCGCATCGAGCTCTCTCACGGGCTACATCGGCTTCGATCCAACAGCGTCGAGCCTTCACGTCGGCTCGTTGCTGACGGTCCTCGGTCTGGCGCGCCTGCAGCGCGCGGGGCACGCACCCATCGCGGTCGTCGGTGGCGGCACCGGGATGATCGGTGATCCCAGCGGCAAGTCGCAGGAGCGCGTGCTGCTGTCGAGCGAGCAGATCGAGATCAACGTCGCCGGCATCCGAGAGCAGCTCGCGCGCTTGCTCGATTTCGACGCGGCCCGCAACCCCGCACGGATCGTCAACAACGCCGACTGGCTGGGCGGCATCGACGTGCTGTCGTTTTTGAGGGACGTCGGAAAGCATTTCACCGTCAGCTCCATGCTGCAGAAGGAGTCGGTGAATCGCCGGCTCGAGACCGAAGAGGGCATCTCGTACACCGAGTTCAGCTATCTCGTCCTGCAGGCCTACGACTTCCTGCAGCTGTTCGATCGCACCGGCTGCACGCTGCAGATGGGCGGCAGCGATCAATGGGGCAACATCACGGCAGGCATCGATTTGATCCGGAAGCTGCGGGCCCGCAAGGCGCATGGCCTCGTGTGGCCGCTGATGCAGACTGCGTCAGGAGTGAAGTTTGGAAAGACAGAGGCGGGCGCCGTCTGGCTCGATCCAGAGCGGACCAAGCCGTTCCGCTTCTACCAGTTCTGGCTGAACACCGACGACCGTGACGTCGTGCGATACCTCAAGTGCTTCACGTTCCTGCCGCGCGACACGATTGACGGACTCGCGCGCGCAACGGCCGAGAAGCCAGAGGCTCGTGAAGCACAGCGAACGCTCGCGCGCGAAGTGACGGCGCTCGTGCACGGGCAGGAGCAGGTGCACCGGGCGGAGCGGGCGGCGGAAGTGCTCTTCAGCGATCGCGTCGGTGAGGCGAGCATCGAGGACGTGCTGACTGTATTCGAAGACGCGCCGTCGACTGAGCTGGCATTGCCCGAGGAAGGCATATCGATTACGGAACTGCTGACCACAGTGGGCCTGACGGCATCGAAGAGCGAAGCGACGCGCCTCGTCAAGACCAACGGTATTTCCGTGAACAACGTTCGCGCGACGGATGAGCGGAAGCGGCTCACTCGCGCGGATGCGATTCGAGGGCAGCTGTTCATCCTTCGCAAAGGGCGCAAGGATCATCATATCGTCAAGCTGCGGCCCGGCGCGCCGGCGTAGGCAGCCGTCATTCGGAGCGCGGACCACCATCGGGTCGACGTGCCCCGCGCGGCGTGCGGGAACCGGCGCGGTGCGAGCGATCGAGCCGACGATATCGCTCATCCGGCGGATGTCGCACACCGGGACATCACGATCAACGGACCAGATGGCGGTACGTACTGCGGCTGTCCGCTATCTGGTGAGGCGGCACTTCAGCAGCGTGTAAATGGCATCGACACCGTCAACCCAGCGCATCTTCTTGCCTTCGTCGATGCGTCGAGGGTTGTACGAAATCGGCACTTCGACGATGCGCCGGTTCCCGAGCAGCAGTTTGGCGGTGAGCTCCGGCTCGATGTCGAATCCGACCGTGCGAAGCTGGATGCCATCGAGCGCGGGGCGGAGCATCACCTTGTAGGCGGTTTCCATGTCCGTCAGCCGTGCGCCGAACAAGATGTTCGTCAAGAGCGTCAGTAACCGGTTCGCCGCGCGTGTTTTCCTTGGGACGCGACCAGTTCGCTTGAGGAACCGCGAGCCATAAACGACATCCGCGCGTCCCTCGAGCAGAGGCTGGAGCAGCAGGCCGTACTCATTCGGATCGAGCTCGAGGTCGGCGTCCTGCACCAGGATGATGTCGCCGCTCGCGAACGCGAGGCCGAGGCGAACGGCCGCGCCCTTGCCGAGATTGATCGGGCTATGGTAAACGTGCACGGGCAGTCCGGTCGGCCAGCGGCGCGCGTCGATGATGCCGCGCGTGCCGTCGGTCGATCCGTCGTTCGCGATGATGATTTCCTTTTCAACCGCGCCGAGATCGACAGCCGCGACACGATCGATGACGGCATCGATCGTCTGCTCTTCGTTGTAAACGGGAATGATCACCGATAGGCGCATCAGCGGCGGTCGAACTATACACGGGCGCGGGAACGCGGCCGCGCCCGCAACGTCATCGTTAATGGTTCTGCTTGCCGGCGCGCGTTTAGTGCCCCGCCAACGAACGGAAGAGGCCGGCGCGGTTGACAGATGCGGACGCGCTGCGTATATTGAGTGGGTTCGAAGCGTGACCCGGTGCCGTGCACCGGAAGTGCTCCGAGAAATGTCCGGAGCATTTTTTGTCGGCCGGCCCTGAGCATCGTCGAAGGGCCCGAACGTCTTCAGCCCGAGCATCCTTTCGGCTCTTCCGTTCACCGGCGCTCTCTTCCAAGAAGCTCGGCGCGACAAGCTTGACGAGGTTGACAAGGCTGGGACCGTCTAGTAATATTGGAAGGTTCCCCTGACGACAAACGGTCGACGAGGGAACGTCTCTCGCCCCAGACGCGGAACGCGTCGCGGCGGCCCGGTTCTTTGAAAACTAGATAGAACGTGCAAGCACAGCCCGTCGAGTATCAGCGGGTGGCGCAGCGCACGTCGCGTCCTGATTCCAGTTCGGTTCAGGGCGCGAGCTGCGAACCACTCATAAACTTGACGAACTGAACAACGTAGAGAGAGCCATTAATCAACAGGCTTCTCGCGTTAAACGTTTGTTCCCGCCTTGTTGCGCCTCACGGCGCTGCGGCGCGGAACATACGCTCTTAACATGAGAGTTTGATCCTGGCTCAGAATCAACGCTGGCGGCGTGCCTAACACATGCAAGTCGAACGCGAAAGGGGCTTCGGCCCTGAGTAGAGTGGCAAACGGGTGAGTAACACGTGGGTGACCTGCCTCAGAGTGGGGGATAACGTCCCGAAAGGGGCGCTAATACCGCATGACATCCTGCGCTTGGAAGCGCGGTGATTAAAGCCGGGGATCGCAAGACCTGGCGCTTGGAGAGGGGCCCGCG